>Ga0265295_1000424_pt1 | contig 85668 bp, 80 predicted proteins | sample Munlansysbiofilm_FD_192503 | JGI IMG/M metagenome (GOLD analysis project Ga0265295, IMG submission 192503) | Leachate microbial communities from a municipal landfill in Southern Ontario, Canada - Methane capture system biofilm | ecosystem: Engineered > Solid waste > Landfill > Unclassified ... | reverse complement strand
AGGCAGAAAGGTATCAACACACACTTGAGTAGATGAATTCAAATCGAAAATGAATTAGTTATGTCAAAGAACTAGTATTCTCAATGGCTTACGTTGTTATTATATTTTTCAACCGGACAGTAGTGTAAATATATATACAATCGGCAACTATAAGTTTTAGAATGAACAAATTACTTATTAACATCAAGGCGAGAGCATAGAGATAATCCAAGCAAGAAAACATGCTAAATTATTCAGATCTATGGCCAAAAATAGGAAGAGGCAGAGCCTAAAGGAGCTGGCACCATGAAAAAAACATTCACAATTCTCATCGCCTGTCTCCTGTTTTCCTGTCCAGCACTTTTCGCAGAAGATGGAGTAAACCTGTCGTCCGGCCAAACAGTTTATGTAGCTATCTATTCCAACGTCTTTACCGGGCCGAAAGAGTATCCCTTTAATCTAGCCGCAATGCTCAGTATCAGAAACACAGATCTGCACAACGCCATTACCATTACCTCCGCTAAATATTTCTCGAGCACGGGCAAACCATTAAAAGAGTATGCACCCAAAACTATAATTCTTGCTCCTTTGGCTTCGCACTATTTTTCAATAAATGAAACTGATGAAACAGGCGGCTTTGGCGCCAATTTCATAGTTAAATGGCAAGCCAGCAAAGAGATCAACACGCCGATTATAGAGAGCGTTATGATTGGCTCACGCTACGGGCAGGGCATCTCATTTATAAGCCACGGCAAAGTAATTACTGATAAAACCCAGTAAACCAATCAGTATCCGATCTCTGCTAAACTTAGCCTGCAACAATCACCCAGTGGTTACCCAGTGGAAAATGCGTTTTAATTGCCAGATATCCCAATAGCTCATCACTTTTTAATCGGTTTTTCTTATTTGATTTATCACAATAGCTGATTTACATTAAACATCATTCTGGTAACCGCTACAGGAGGTGTCATGACGGATCACGAACTACTGCTAAGTCAGCTCAGTGAAGAGAAACGCCAACTGATAGACAAATTCAATCTTACCCCAAAACAGATAGATGGAAAAATTTATTGGGTGCGCAGTTTTAATAATCGCCCCGATCATCCATATGCAACCCACCGCGCATTTCGGCGCTGTCACATTGTCGAGTTAGTATTCTCATTTTACGATCTATGTGTTGCTAAAATGACCTATTTTCGCCAGCACATTCATGACTATATCCCCTGCAAACGTGACTATCGCAATGGTGAACTTATCCCCTGTGAGTTATGGGATATGGAATTTCTGCAACAACAGAACAGTAATGTTGCTCTCGACCTGCGCAATCTAGCGGAGATCAACGACATCGATGTTTTTCGCGAGCTCTGCCAATGGCTCGAAGCTCAACAAACCACGCCACTGCACCTAGTAAGAAGAGTGAATCAATAGCTGTCCATCTGCACATGCTTCATCAACCAGATAAATACGCATCTTGCTGGGGCAGGCAGGACTTGATAAACCTTCTTTCTTCTCAGTTAAAAATAGACAAAGCCGATTCGAATACCTCCTTCGAATCGGCTTTGTTGCGTTTCATGATATAGAGATATCCATTTATGCTTGAGCGCAGCACCAATAATCTCTTATGCCCTACAGGATAATAAACAATCAATCAATAGAACAGACCTTAACCTCGCGAAGAGTAACAGCGACAAATGGGTGGCGACAATACCCTACCCTAGCGGAGCGAGCGTGCGCTGATACAGTTCGTTGATCACCTGAGCCAGCCCGGTGTATATGGCCGCCAGACCGCAGAAGATTCCTTCCACTCCGGCCAGAGTTTTCAGTGCCGGAATACCCGTGGCATCAGCAGCAGCCAACAGAATGAACAGCAGAGTCAGTGAGCCAAATACCACCTGCAAAGCGCGACTGAGTTTGAGAGTGCCGAGAAACAGACCAGCGGTAAACAATGCCCACAGGCTAAGATAAGCAACCATAGCCTGTGGTGATGGTGCCGCACAGAAACCGCTTTTCGGCAGCAGAATCAGAGCAACAAGGCTGAGCCAGAACAGACCGTAGGAGGTAAAAGCCGTGGCGCCGAAGGTATTGTTTTTCTTCCACTCCATCATGCCGACAATGATCTGGCCGAGTCCGCCGTAAAAAATCCCCATAGCCAAAATCATGGCATCGAGAGGAAACAGACCAGCATTGTGCAGATTAAGCAGCACCGTGGTCATGCCGAAGCCGAGCAGACCTAGAGGCGCTGGATTGGCGGTAGTATCGCTGATGGCCAGTGCAGTAGCTTGAGGAGGTACAGTTTCATGTGCCATAAAAATACTCCTTTGCGTAACGGGAAGGACCGGAGCGCCGATCCTCCCCACGTAAACGATCATGGTTGGTGCTGACCTGTGGTTATTCGCACAGATCGATGTCGATATCCCAGTTTTTGATCTTCATAGTGCCGTTTTTGGCCAGGTTCTGCTGCATTTTAAAGCAGCGATCAAACAGCTGCGGTTCGTGGCCAATCCCCTTGGCCAAGCACTCTTGCGACGCGCGGTCAAGGTACTCCTGCAAGATCGGCCGATAGGATGGGTGGGCACAGGTGTCGATCAGCTTTTTCGCCCGCTCCTTCGGTGCCAAGCCACGCAGGTCGGCCAGACCCTGCTCAGTGACCAGCACATCGAGGTCGTGCTCGGTGTGGTCGATGTGCGGCGCCTTGGGTACCACGCAGGTGATCCCTTCTGGATCGGTCTTGCTGGGACGCATGGATGGCGTGTGCATAATCGACAAATAGGCGTTGCGCAAAAAGTCACCGGAGCCGCCGAGGCCGTTGATCATGCGGGTGCCACCGACCAGAGTGGAGTTAGCGTGGGCATAGATGTCGAATTCCACCGGTGTGTTCATGGCGATACATCCTAAACGCCTGATCGGTTCTGGGGCATTGGAGATCGACAGCGGCCGCAACAAGATCTTGTCAGAGTAACGCTCCCAATTCTCAAAGAAGCGCGGAAAGCCCGGCTCTTCCGACAGTGACAACGAGCAGGATGAGGCGCAGTTCAGTTTGCCGGAATCGATCAGGTCGAGCATGGTGTCCTGCAACACTTCAGTGAACACACTCAGGTTACTAAACGGCCCATTGGCCAGACCGCCGACCACAGCGTTAGCAATGGAGCCGACGCCCGATTGCAGCGGCAGCAGGTTTTCCGGTAGTCGTCCGGCTTTAACCTCGTCGCCAAAGAATTGCAGAATATGCCCAGCAATCGCTTCTGAGGTCGCGTCCATATCGGAAAAGGCTCGCCCCTTGTCGCGATGTTTCGATTCGACTATGGCGATAATCTTATCCGGATCACAGGGGAAAGCGGTGGTGCCGATGCGATCATCGGCCTTGTTGATCAAGAACGGCTCGCGGTGCGGCGGATTGCGCGGAATTAAGCAGTCGTGCATACCTTCAAACGACGGCTGTCCAGTGTTAACCTCGATGATGATCTTGTCAGCGATCATAAGAATTTCGCCGATTACGCCACACGACGATGTCGGCACCAAGCCGCACTCTTCGGTGATGGCCGACACCTCAATGATAGCGAGATCGATCTTTGGCGTATAGAAACCGTAGCCGAGATCCTGGGCGAACAACGACAGATGCTTATCGCCCATGCGGATGCGCCCTTCATTTATCCCCTTGGCAATATTCTTGCCGGTCTGATATGGCCAGCGGCGGTCGATCATATCCAGCGTCGCCCAGCGATCTTCGGTTTCCGGGCCAACGGACGCGCCGGTAAACAGGTTAAACTTCATTTTGCCCTGCAGGTTGTTTTGCTCTACATAGTCGGCCAGGGCAATAGGCACAGCTTTGGGGTAGCCTGCCGGAGTGAACCCAGACCAGCCCAAATCCATCCCCGCTTTGAAAAATGGGATACACTCCTGTGCGGTTTTCACTTTATCCAGCAGCGCCGGGCGGCGCACGCGACTCTTCAAATCTCCATAATCAGGCATCAGATATTCTCCATAATTAGTTAGTGGTGTTGGTTGCTGTTACGGTTATTTTCCTCTTCTCCCGTGGGGAGAAGATGTCCTGCTCTCAGATAAGGGACAATCTTTCCCCTCACCTGCCCCTCCTGTTGGAGAGTTTTTTGTCTGACTGCCAACCTTCACACGTCAGATTATTGCCGCAGTCAGGGTGCGTGGTGTGCCGGCCAACCTCTGCTTCCCTGATATATGCAAAACGGTTCCACGCAGGGATGAAAATCTTCAGGCACTATCCCGTCGGATCGTGCGCTTCCTGTGCGGGCCGTAAACATCGTTACAAAAAATGATTCATGAAATCCTGCACCCGCATGTGATCCAGTTTCTCTGGCTGGTCAAACAGGGCGAGGATGTCATCTACCTGCGCCGAGGAAAAGCGGGTGGCCAGGTTGCCACATAGTTTATCGCGCAGCAGCGGCAGGGCTTCGTCGCGGCGACGGCGGTGTCCGAGAGGATATTCGACAACTATTTGCTCCGTGTGGCTGCCGTCGGTGAAAAACACCTGCAGCGAATTGGTCACTGATCGTTTGTCCGGATCGAGGTAATCGCGGCTGAATTCGGGCTTTTCAACCACCTCCATGCGCTCACGCAAGGCATCAATGCGCGGATCGGCCGCCACCTCTGCTTCATAGTGGCTCGCGGTCAGTTCGCCGTAAATCAGGGCGATAGCAGTCATATATTGCAGACAGTGGTCGCGATCCGCTGGGTTGTGCAGCGCCCCCTGTTTGCTGATGATGCGCAGCGCCGATTCGTGAGTGGTAATGACAATCCTAGCGATATCTTCCAGCCGTTCGCGCACTTGGGGGTGCAGGGTGAATGCCGCTTCCACTGCGGTCTGGGCGTGAAACTCGGCAGGAAAAGCGATTTTGAACAGGATGTTTTCCATCACATAGCAGCCATAATCGCGATTAAGGGTTAATGGGCGCCCCTGCTGATAGACGGCATTAAAGCCCCAGGTGGGAGCGCTCAGCGCCGTGGCGTAGCCAGGCTCACCGCGCAGGGTCAGCCCAGCCAGACGCACAGCGCGGGCAGCGGCATCACCGGCGGCCCAGGATTTGCGTGATCCGGTGTTGGGCGCGTGGCGGTAGGTGCGTAGACTGTGACCATCGATCCACGCCTGAGACACCGCGTCGATAATCTGCTGGCGCTCGCCGCCGAGCAGCTGGGTGATCACCGCCGTCGACGCCACCTTGACCAGCAGCACATGATCGAGTCCGAGGCGGTTGAAGCTGTTCTCCAACGCTAAGCAGCCCTGAATCTCATAGGCTTTGACCAGCGCGCGGAGTAGTTCGTGCAACAGTAACGGCGGTTGGCCCTCGGCCTGACGGCGCTGGTCGAGATAATCACCGACAGCCAACAGCGGTGCCAAGTTGTCAGATGGATGGCCCCATTCCGCGGCCAGCCAGGTATCATTGTAATCGAGCCAGCGCACCAAACAGCCGATGTTGAAGGTGGCTGTCTCAGGATCGACAATCAGGTCGGTGCCCGGCACCCGAGCACCGTAAGGTGTTACCGTCCCCGGTACGATGGGGCCGAGCAATTTTGTGCACTCAGGAAAATTCAGCGCCAGCACCGCGCAACCCATGGCATCGAGCAGGGTATAGCGGGCTGTTTGCCAAGCTACGGCGCTAACCGACGTGTCAGCGAGCAGGTAATCGGCAATGGCGCTCAATTCGTGATCCACGCCACCAAGCTGGTTGTCGTCAGCGCTATTTATCTGTGACATCGTCATGATCCTCATCCTCCGGCAGCGGAACAGCGCAGCTAGCTCGCAAAACGCGATCCAGCTTTTGTTCAAAATCGTAATAGTGCAGTAATTCATACAGCTCTTCGCGCGGTTGCATCAGCTCCAGCACCGCTTTTTGGCTACCGCAGCTTTGGATGCTTTGGTATACGGTCTGGGCGGCGCGGCTCATAGCGCGAAAGGCACTCAGCGGATACAGCACCATGGACACGCCGTGGCGATAAAGTTCGCTGGCCGAAAAATACGGGGTGTGGCCGAACTCGGTGCTGTTGGCCAAAATCGGTACGCCGGTAGCGTCGGCAAAGGCCTGGTACTCTTCCAGATGGGTGACCGCCTCGGCAAAGATACTGTCTGCACCGGCTTCGACATAGCGGCAGGCTCGTTCTAACGCTGCATCGAGTCCTTCCGAAGCTAGTGCATCAGTGCGTGCCATTATCATGAAATCGTCATCGGTGCGCGCGTCAACGGCGGCCTTGATGCGCTCGGTCATTTGCTGGGGCGACACCAGCGCCTTGTTGGGGCGGTGGCCGCAGCGTTTGTGGGCAATCTGATCTTCAATATGCACGGCGGCAGCCCCGGCGCTCATCATCTCGCGGATGGTCTTGGCGATGTGAAACGACTCGCCCCAGCCGGTATCGATATCAACCAGCAACGGTAGCTGGCAGGCTCCACTGATGCGGCGTACATCTTCAAGCACATCATTGCGCGATGTCATACCAAGATCGGGCAGACCGAAGGAGGCGTTGGCCACCCCGGCCCCCGACAGGTAGATAGCCTTGTGCCCAGCCTGCTGAGCGAGCAGAGCGCAGTAGGCGTTGATAGTGCCGACAATCTGCAGCGGCTGCGCTTCGTCCAGCGCCAGACGCAGGCGTCTTCCGGCCTGATAGCGGCTCATTGCCCAACCTCCCGTTGCTCCTGATGTTCCTGTTGCTGTTCAATGCGCTGGCGCGCGGTCTGGATATGGCGGCGCATCAGCAGACCAGCCAGCTCTGCATCGCGCTCCTCAATGGCGTCGACAATGCGCCGATGCTCTTTCAGCGCCTGCCAAGGCCGAGAGCTGTCACTGCTGAACTGATAACGATACATGCGGATCAACTGATAGAGGCCACCGTCCAACACATCCAGTACCTTGCTGTTGCGGCTGCCGATGAGGATGCGGTAGTGAAAATCAAACTCCCCCTCATGCTGGTAGTAAGACAGCCCGTCATCTAGCTGAATGCTCTTTTCGTGTTCATCGAGCAAACGGCGCAAATCGGCGATCTCGTCATTGCTCATATTGCACGCCGCCAGAGCGCAGGCCATAGCCCCTAATGCTTCGCGAATATGGTAGATATCGATCAACTCTTTTAAGCTCAGGGTAACAACGCTGGCTCCAATATTGGGGCTGCGCACCACCAGTTGCTTCTCTTCTAAACGACTTAACGCTTCGCGCAGAGTTCCTCGGCTCACCTGATACTGTTTAGCCAGACCAGGTTCGGAGATTTTACTCCCTTGAGGCAGCTGCCCCTTAATTATGGCATCTTGTAGCTGATCAAAGATTGTATCTGTTAGTGAATTTGTATTTCTGCTGTCGGATTTCATATCCCAGCTCCTCATATATTGTCGACAATAATTAAATTATCTAACCGTTAAACTGACAATATATGCTTTACTGGTCGCTTTCAAGCAAAAAGTGTCGACAATATATTTTTATAGAGGAGATTGTGTCACCAGGTGACTATGGCATTTAGTTATGTGTGCGGGGGAATTGGGAGAGTAGTGGCAGGTGGAAAGATTACAAAACAATGACTGAGTAGCTAAAAACCGGGTCAGTACAATTAACGGCGACGTTCATCCGTGCCGCGGTTAGCAGCAGCGTGACTGAATTTACCTGTTGAGCGTTTTTTGGCAGGCGAGCTCTGCCCATCCCGGCGCTTTTTCCCATGCTCAGCGGATGTAGATTTTGTTGTAGTCGAGTCAAGAATGGCTCCGCCGCGACGTGCTGCCGACCGCCCTTTGGTCGCTGTTGCGCCATTGCGGCCAGGCGACTTGGCACTCTGTTTCTTAGCCGATGAGCGCTGTCGAGCTTGACTAAGTTTTTTATCTAACTCCTGCTGCGGTGTTTTAGGTCGCTTGGGCTTTTTAATTTTTTTTACGCTCAGCGTACGCAGGACACTGGCTGGCACCGGTTGCTGAGGTTCGAATCCGGCAATAACGGTACGCGGCAACAGTTGTCCGATCAAGCTCTCAACAGCAGAGAGCAAAGGCGCTTCAGCTGAGCACACCAAGGAGATTCCCAGCCCAGCACAACCGGCACGACCAGTTCGCCCAATACGATGAATATAGTCTTCGGCTATCTTGGGTAGATCGAAATTTACCACATAGGGCAGTTCATTGATGTCAATCCCCCGTGCTGCTACATCTGTAGCCACTAGGACGCGCACCCGATTACCTTTAAAGCATCCCATAGCACGGCTGCGCTCACGCTGACTTTTATCGCCATGCAGCACCGCCGTAGCGATGCCATCCGCAGCCAACTGGTGCGCCAAAGCATCAGCGCGTTTCTTGGTGCGGGTAAAAATCAGCACCTGACGCCAATCCTCACGGTCTATCAAATAGCTTAGCAGAGCCGACTTCCTGGCACTGTCTACCTCATAGACTAGCTGCTTAACCGATGTTGCAGTAGTATTGCGTGGACTTACCTCGATTCTCACAGGTCTAACCAGTACAGCATCAGTCAAGGTACGAATCTGCGCAGAGAATGTTGCGGAAAAGAGCAGATTTTGCCGTTTTACCGGCATCTGGGACAGAATTTGCCCCAGCTCATCACTAAAACCTAGATCAAGCATGCGATCGGCCTCATCGAGCACCAGTATTTCGACATTGCTCAACTGCACCGCATTTTGTCGGCATAGATCGATCAAGCGCCCCGGCGTCGCGATCAAAATATCAACACCGCCGCGTAGCTTCATCATCTGGGGATTGATCTTCACTCCGCCATAAACCACAGTTGATTTAAGCGGCAGAAACTGCCCATAGCTAGCAACACTCTCGGCAACCTGCAGCGCCAACTCACGCGTGGGCGTCAAGATAAGAGCACGCACGTAATTGCCTCTAGGTCTAACGCCAGCGCTCAAACGTTGCAGCACCGGCAAGGTGAAGCCCGCAGTTTTACCGGTGCCAGTCTGCGCTGCCGCCAGCACATCTCTACCGGCCAATATCGGTGGAATCGCCTGCAGCTGAACCAGTGTAGGCGTTGCATACCCAAGCACGGTAACAGCCCGCAACAGGGGTTCACTTAGTCCAAGGGAGGTAAATTGCGTACTGCTCATGCTATAACCCATCTAATAGTTGATATAAAATACTCGCCGCTACCTATGTGCATCACCATACCTGTTTGCCGCCAATAGATAAACAACGCTACTTAACTATTTACGTTGTACATTTTAATCCAGCAGCTGCAAAGATCTATTTATCGGTACAGCCTCTTGCACTTTTCCAGCAACCACACTAAAGTAGCCCTTCTTATCAACCAATCAACAAGCTAAGGAATCTAATTATGGGTCTATTGCGCCGCCTATTTTCTAAAGCCAACGATCTGCCTGCCCTGCGCAAAGCCATGGCGCAAAAACGCTATGCAGATGCGCTGCTGATCGTCGATGAATTATCTTCCACTGCATTGAGCCCTGATGAGCATGACGAAGTAGAGGATTTATCTATGCAGGCCGGCGACAACCTGGCTCAGCTTAATCTGCATGAAGGGCTATTTTTCCTGCGCGATAATCAATTAGAGCTCGCCAGCGACCATCTACAACTGGCTCAAGATCAGGCAAAATCACCCGATTTGCGCCAACAAGTTGCACAGGCGCTACAACAAGCACAGCAAATTAATTTGAAGCAAAACCCACCAAAAACAGTTAGCAGTTCCTGCAGCAGTTGTAGTACCTGTGCCCCGCAATCTGCAGCCGTTCCTGATCCTAGCGACGAAGAGCCAATTGATTTTGATTCACTGCTCGAACTGATATTGTCGAGCTACCCCGAGGATTTAGCAAAACGTTACATGCAGAAGAGCACCGCTTTCTTACACGCCTTTGTAGCCGGTCATCAAGGTGCAGAGATTGAAGCCATGCAGCAATTTGGCAAACTTACTGCCAGCGAACAGGACGATCTATTCGATTTTGAGGTTGGCTCGCTGATGGCACGGCTCGGTGAGCCGGTAAAAGGGTGTGATGCGCTCTATTCAGCGCTACAAAAAAATCCTGATCTTCTACTGGCGGCGGAAACCCTCGTCACCCTGCTGGTAAGCATGAAAAAACATCAGGAGGGCATAGATTTTATCAAAGAGTTGCTGGACAAAAAGTATGCTGCGCCATTTTGCCACGCCCAGTTAGCCGCGGTATACCACAGCATGGGCAACGCAGAACAGGCACTGCACCATGGCCGCACTGCCATTGACGCAGGACATACAGATATGCGCATTGTGCTGATGACGGCGATGCTGCTCGAAGCAAATAATGAACTAGAGCAGGCCGAAGATCTGTACAGGCGCATTCCAGCCGGTGGTGGCTGTGGCGGCCCCAGTGTCAACCTATATCTGGCTGAGTTCCTGCTACGGCAAAAACGCGAACTGCGCAAACTTCTCGACGTCTTCAACAACGCCTGTCGTCAGGAGGCAGACAACCCACGCTGGCAATTACGTGTTGCACAAACATATCTCGCTTTAGGATGGGACAAACGCGGCCAGGATCTACTCAAAATCGTCATACAGGATCCAAGCCTCATGGAAGAGCTGCGCACCGAAGGTGAGGCTATGCTGGCAAACAACAGCTAATACTAAAGAGACGCAGATAGCTCCATCCCCTCGTGGGCACACTACAAATGTTGTTATATAGTAGGATAGCAATATCGGAGCGCAACAGAGTAAGCTGATCAAGATGATGAAAAAACGGGCCCCCGCAAGGGCCCGTTTTTGTTAGGACAGACAATTTACTTGGTTTTATGGCCGAGATGTCCCTAACCATGCAGCAGCTTCAGCTGTTGCAGCACTCAGGTCAATCGTGCCAGTAAGTGCACCATCTTGTAACCAATCGATGGAGTCAAAAATCAACCGTTTAGCATAATAACGGTTGTGCGCATATGCGCCTGGCTCATCTTCCATGTACTTGTAGTTTTGGAACGCACCATAATACTCAATGGCAACAGAACTGTATTGCGCGGAAATATCAGTATTAATAGCGTTGGTTGTTGTATTTGTTACATAGGCAGCTAACAGAGCAATAGCATCCTCAAAACCAGCTTTCTCCTCTTCAAGCACTGCAGCGCTAAAGTAGTGATCACCTGCTGGATCAGTCGTATTATGACAGGCCGCGCAGGTAGCAAAACTATTTATGGTCAGCGCGGCAGTATCAGGATCTTCGGATACCACGGCAAATGTGTGATTAGAATCAGGCATATGGCACGCAGCACATGGACCAGAGGTACCAGTCCCAGGTTTAACTTCGTTACCAGCCTCATCGACAGTACCGATTGCCGCATGAGCAAAATATACTGGGTCGGCATAACTTTGACCAACATACTCATAGCCGATATGCGTTGTGGCGCTGAACAGAGTACCAGCCGCAGGACCATGATGACCTGCAAAACGGGAGGAGCGGCTGCCGCTAGTAATATTATCGATATTGCCTCTACCACCATGACAATGAATACACACGTTAGAGTTGCCAACATCTGGCAAGGTCACTGTGGCATTGTTATAGGTATAGTCCATGGTCAATGCACCTGGATCGAGCAAACCACCAGCATTATTGCTGTGACAACCAGTACAGTAAAGCAGTTCGTTTTGCCCTGAGGATGTGACAACACCATCGTCATCTACCGACCAACCGGCCAGATGAGAGAAATCATTATTCTCAGCATTGTACTCTGCAGGATTACTTAAATAGTTATGGATACCGGTAGCGGTATGACACTCTTGGCAATCTTGACGATTCTCAGCATCCCAGTCGTAATGTGGGAAAGCATTGCTAGAATCTGCCCCAGCCATCTTGATGGCAACGGTTTGCTCAGTAGTGCGATCTTTACCTGCATCATCATACTCTTCTGCTTTAGCAAGTTTAATAGATCCTATCATGCCGCCATGTCCTGATTTCGACCATTGATCATTGATAGTATCAGAGAAGCTAGATGAATCGTCATCGGCACGAATCTCTTCAACCCCATGAACATCGTGGCAATCGCGGCAAGCACGCTCACTTAAAGGATTGATCACATAACCTTCAATAATATTTGGAGCATAATCTGGATCTGATGGATCTAAGTTTGCAGATTCATAACTAGTTGCAGGATCATCGTAATGGGTATCTGTAATAATGCGATAATATGCATCCTGATGATAGATCACTTCGGTAGCATCCCAATCTGTTCCGCCAGCACCATCATCAGCAACCGCAGCATTATCGCCCATATGACAACTTACACAGGTGGCATACTCACCACTAGCAACAACGTGGCCATGATCTTCAACATCCTCAAACAATAATCCACCAGCGTTGTGAGGGTTATGACAAGTGCGGCATTGAATAGCAGCATCACTGCCCACTGGTAATACAGTTGCCAACAATTGATCTCTGGTCGTTATATCCTTGTAAAGTTTTCCCCCAGCATCAGTGTGGCACTTAGCGCATATGGCTTCGTTGCGAACAGAGGCAGTAAAGTGGCGAGAAGCAACAAATTTGGTATCAATATGGTTGGCTTCAGGATGGTGAACCAAGTGACTCTCCGGTAATTCACCATGGCAACTTGCGCATGCAGTATAGTCCGGTTTTGCCACTGGCATAGGCCCAACACCATAGTGATCTCCGCCGGCGCCATGGCAATTTTCACAACCTACGGCAGCTAGACCACCAGCAGGGACATTTGCAGCATCTATAAAACTTGCCAATTCTGGGCCGTCACCAACAGGATCATGGCAATCAAGACAGCCATCTACGGCATTTTCCTGAGTAATATGGTCGCTATGAATAACATGGGCGCCAACAAGAAAGTCGGCAACCTCATCGGCACTCCAACTTAAATCTTCGTGGCAACCGATACAGGTATCAGCACCGACATAATCGATACCCGTTGTTACATCAGAACCTAAATCGTCTGCAGAGCTTGCGCTCTGGTCGCCGCCAGAACCACCGCTACTGCCACAACCGGTCAATAAAAGTACTCCGCATAAAATCGCGAAAAGAGGAAAATAGTGTCTTATCTTCATTCCTACCTCCTAGGGTAAAATAGGTGATGTTATTAGTGACACTTGCGGCAAGTACGCCCATTACTTGCACGTAACATTCTTCCATCAATATCATCCCAATCTTTTGGATGAGGATTTACTCCTAACCCACTTCGAGCGCTATGACATTTAATGCAGACATCACCATCGGGATGGCACGCTTGGCAGGTAACCAAATTTTTGCGCGCATCACGTGCGTGGCCTGTAGTCCACTCATGCGTTGGCAGAAGCGAATTAGGGTGGCAGATCTGGCATTGAGATTCATTAAAATCTTCGTGAGCTGGGCCACTGGAACCAACCGTTAGGCTACTAAAACTGCGTTGGTGAGAAACTCCAGCTAACGAGGTACGCCGGAAATCGTTGTGACAATCTGAGCAGTAAGAACTTTCGTGACAACTGGTACAGAGTTGTGGATTAGTGCGTGCTGCTATAGGGTGACTGACATGGAAATCGCTACGGTGGACATTATTCATATCGTTACCGAACTGCCCCATTTCGTCAGCAAACCCAGCACTATGACATTCGAGACATTCGCTCTGCTGGTGACAACTGGCACAATCCATGGTTTTGCTCTTGGCCGCAGCACGATGACTCAGTGCCCAAGTAGCATCATGACTCTTTAAACCAGGAAATGTTACTTCTGCCAACATATCGGATTCATGGCATGCCAAGCAGATCTCTTGTGCTGGTTTTATCGAGTCGGCATCAGTAACGTGGCAGGTGAGACACGGCTCACCATCTAATATATTTATGTGTTCATCATGATCGAACGGTGTCGCCCAGACTGTGGATGTCACCAGCACGACCATAGCGGTCAATAGTAGTTGTACACTGTGCTTCATAAGTGACTCCTTGTTAGAAACGCACGTTTAAACGGACACGACCACGGTAGTAGTCATCCCACAGATCGCTTTCGATCCGCTCCACCTTAGCTTGCAAATTGATTCTGCGATTAAAGGTAACGGTGCCATCGAGCCAAACTCTTGAACTGGTAGTCTCATCCTCATCCTCATCGAGATAACGCTCAAGGACATCTAGATGCACACCACCGCCAAATTGGAATCCTTCACAAATTGTTGCGGCACCATACAGTTTAACGCCGGTCAAATCCTGGCCATCGGGGTCGTCGCGCCAAGTGCCAATTACGTAACCTGAAAATCTACCAGTACGAATTTTTTCTATCCCAGCTTCAAAAACATTAGCATCGGCATCATACTCGTACATTTCGCGAGCATAATTCACAAATGCACGTAAGCCAGGAGCAAGCCGACGTTCATACTCCAGAAATAACTCTTGATACTCATCTACGGCAAAAACCGAATAGATAGAAGTGGAAGAAAAAACTGGCAGGGAATAGAGATATTCAGCACGAAGTGACCAATCCTCACTTCGATGGTACTTAGTGCCAGCCAAGAAATAACTAACTGAGTTTGAAAGGTAATTGAGCTGCGTTTCAGTGTAAATGTGGATCATATTGTCATAGTCGTAATCGATATCGATACCAAACATTTCGTTGGCTAATTCACTGTGATCCCATTTCTGTAGATAGGATAAGCCAAGGTTGAGATCATCGAAAAATGTACGCCTAATTTCAATACCTGCGATAAGATCCTTAGCATTATAACCATCATAGTATGCTACGTCTCCACCACCAAATAGGGTGACATCAAAGTCCTCCAAACCACCATACTCAAGATACAAGCCATCCATGATCGATGCACCAGCTGTGGTTGAGATAAACTGACGTCCTAAACGCACATCAAGGTCGTCAATTATTCCTTTCTTCTCGAAATAACCATAATAAAGGCGACTATCTACATCGGCTTCATCGGCTAAGTCATCAGCAAAGCGACCATAACCACGAAAGTTCATACCATCGCTGTCAATATCGTGAACATTAAGCAGCAGATACTGATAAAACGGGATGGCCGTTTCGCCATCTCCAGTATCGTACCATTCAATCTCTGTACTAGACCGTCCTGAGACGGTTGCCCCCCACGCGCTATTCAATGGCATAGCCACTGTTGACAGGATAGCGACGCAAAGGAACAGTCTGTACAAAATCTTCATTCTGCCTCCTTCTCTTTGTTTTCGAGCGACTAAGGCTAACAAGGACTGAAGTAACATCCTCCCACGTGTTATCTTTCATTACCCTGCACCAAGATAGAACATTCATTCTATTTTATGCCTGCGAACATTCTCATAAACTCTACATTATTAAATGCATCTTTCAATGCTGCTGATGTATTTTTTTTTTATATTTTTCTTACTACCACCTAGCTAAAAGTTCAACTACGATATAAATAGTCAAGAATTATAATTAACCAACAAAACTAAGCAGCCTTGATACAGCGCGATTATGGAAATATGTATATGTTTTATAAAATAAACATATACATACCTGAATATACGCAACAATTTTTATCCGAAATGTTATTTACCCCTCCGCAACATTTTTGTGTTTTAGCTGTTTTTCTACAATGATTTTTTAAAGCTTAATGATAGTGATACTCTTTTTCCATACTTTTAGCTGTATTTTTTTTTTATACTCTTGCACCATATTTTGATTAAAAAATTTACTAGCAATATAAGAGTATGAAACCATACATCTTTTTCAGTTAATTATATTGCATTCACTTTGATTAATATTTTTCGCCTATTGATATTTCAATTATGTACATAAAGGCAACAGACCCTTTACAGGCTTGTGGTAACGGCTATTGATTTGCGATCTAACACATCAATGAGCATGTTTACCCACAATTGCTTGCAGTAATTGGATACTTAGACAAATAGATAAGCGTGTGTTGTGGCAAAAACTTTAAGAAACATCTAGGTAGGAAAATGCCGTACCACTGCAACTATTTGCAAAAATAGGATCAACATCCTTAAGTGAACGGCGCAGGAGCACCAATATTGGTGCAGTGATTTTTTTTGTGTGAAGGAAGGGAAAACTTCTATGGAATCAATAATTACTCAGCTAGATAGAGTTACCAGGTAGCAATAAAACCTCAGCACCGGCAAAGTGATAAAAACCTGGTTTACTCGCTGCTACCCTTTTTTGAGGGACAGACTGATCCGCTTACGCTTTTCATCCACATCGAGGATACGCGCCTCTACCTGCTGCCCAACTTTTACCACAGCAGCTGGATCTTTAACAAAACCATCAGCCAACTGGCTTATGTGCGCCAGTCCATCCTGATGGACACCGATGTCAATAAAAGCGCCAAAGTTGGTAACATTGGTGACAATACCCGGCAGGCGCATACCGACCTGCACATCAGCTATTTTTTCGATACCAGGCGCAAAAGAGAAGGCGGCAAACTGCTGGCGTGGATCACGGCCAGGCTTGGCGAGTTCGGTCATTATGTCGGCCAGAGTCGGCAGGCCGATCTCGGCACTGCAGTATTTTTTCAGATCAATAGCGTTGCGCTTCTCTGCGCTGTGCATCAGCTCTACAACACTGGTGTTGTTGTCGGCACATATCTGCTTAACCAGCTTAAAGCGTTCGGGGTGCACAGCGGAGCGATCGAGAGGATTAGTGGCGTTGTTGATGCGCACAAATCCCGCCGCCTGTTCAAAGGCTTTTGGCCCTAAACGCTTAACCTTTTTCAGCTGCGCTTTGCTGGTGAAAGCGCCGTTTTCATCACGATAGGCAACAATATTCTGCGCTAACTGCGGGCCCAAACCGGAGACATAAGAAAGCAACGCGGCACTAGCAGTATTCAATTCGACACCAACGCGGTTGACACAGGAGATAATAGTATCGTCGAGGCTGCGCTGCAAAGCGGCCTGATCAACATCGTGTTGATACTGGCCCACACCGATAGATTTGGGATCGAGCTTTACCAATTCCGCCAGAGGATCGGCCAGACGCCTGCCGATGGAGACCGCACCACGCACAGTTATATCGTGATCGGGAAACTCCTGACGCGCTATGGCAGATGCGGAGTAGATAGAGGCGCCGCTCTCGTTTACTTGCACAATAAGCGGCTGCGGCTGCAAGGTGCAGTTACGAATAAAGGCTTCGGTTTCGCGCCCAGCGGTGCCATTGCCAATAGCAATAGCTTCGATGGCAAAGCGTGAAACCAAATCTTTGATAATTTTCGCTGCTTGGGCAGCTTTTTCCCCAGAGAGAGTGGGATAGATGACAGCATGGTGCACAAGCTTGCCCTGTTTATCCAAACACACGACCTTACAGCCAGTGCGAAAGCCGGGGTCGATAGCCAAAATAGCCTTTTGTCCCAGTGGCGCAGCCAGCAACAGTTCGCGTACGTTATCACGGAATACTTTAATGGCAGCGGTATCGGCTTGCTGTTTTAACTCGGCGCGCAGTTCTGTCTCCATGGCAGGTGCTAGCAAGCGTTTATAGCAATCTTCAATAGCGGCGTAAACATGTTGTTGATTCTGCTGTGCGGCAGCATAACTGCGTTGCAGCAACTCCACTGCCTCATCTTGATCGGGGCGCATTGCCACGCGCAAAAAGCCATCAGACTCGCCACGCAGAATAGCTAGGAGTCGATGCGAAGGGGTGCTGCTAGCCTTTTCCGCCCAATCAAAATAGTCGCGAAACTTCTGCGCCTCATCCTGCCTCTTTTTCACAACACTGCTGACGAGTTGCGCTTTAGCAGCAAAAAGCTTGCGCATGCTGGCCCGCACAGCCGAATCTTCATTGATCTGTTCAGCGATGATATCGCGTGCGCCAGCCAGAGCGTCCTCGACAGTATGCACAGCCTTCTGCACATCAATAAATGCCGCTGCTGCAGTTTCGCCCTTAGCGCTTCCGGTTAAAAGAATCTGCGCCAATGGCTCAAGCCCCTGTTCGCGCGCAACTGTAGCGCGAGTGCGCCGTTTTACCCGATGGGGCAGATAGATATCTTCAAGATCTTTCAGGGTTGAGGCGGCATCAATACTCACTTTAAGCGCACCGCCATACAAGTCACGCTCACTCAATGATTGAATGATCGACGCGCGCCGCTTAGCCAACTCCTCAATACTGAGCTTTGTGTCCCGAATGGCAGCAATAGCCACTTCATCCATGCTACCGCTGACCTCTTTGCGATAGCGGGCAATAAACGGCAGAGTAGCGCCCTCTTCCAGCAACTGAACAACCGCACGCACGCGAGAGCCATCCAGATTGAGAGCTGCGGCAATCTCCTGAGAAATATTTTGTTGCATAAATGTATACCGAAAATCCTAATAAGAGTAGCGAGCCCTGTCGCCCATAACAACTACGACAGACCTTACATGAAGTTGAAGGACAATTATTCTCAACCAACGCTGGATCAGTAGACTAAACATAACTTTTGGCAACTACGGATATAGCCAAGTCTAAATCTACTTGAGGATCAAACACCGGACCTAGCAACTGCGCCACACCGGGCTTGGTCTGCAAGCGATCATCCCAGCGAGCCATACTACATAAACGCCGCAATTCACTGCAAATCCAGTTAAAATTTGCCTCACGGCTCAATTTGCGCTCAGCACCAAGGGCAGCGTAGTCAAGATCATCCTGCCGTAACACAATAGCGGGATAATTTGCCGTGTAGATATGGCAGAATGGTTGACGCTCTGAATTAACACTGGTCACGCTGCTGCTAACCTTCTTGCGCAGAACTAAACCGCCCGTAGCTAGAGCCCGCCCCAGAGCAATCTTTTTCTTAGTGGTGGTCTCGGTGTGAACGCTGCTAATAATCCCCGCGCCGCGCAGTAATAACTGTATCTCAGCGTAATTAACATCGAGTTGCTGCCCATCCACATCCCACAGCAGTAACTGTTCATCGCTAAAAGTCAAACGCTGCACAATAAAGCGCAGGTTATCCGTTTCTAGCTGGGTTGAATCAATACTGATGATATCAAAGCCAACATCCTGCAACGCATCTATGCAGGCGGCAGCCAACTCAGCTGACGCAAAGCTGGCAACCACAGCTATACCAGTCATAGCAACATTAATCCGCGGACGCACTTCATACGGAGTAACGCCCAAAATTACGCTAAGCTCCTTAGCGCGCTGGGCAGCATCACCTTGGATATTATGGATAGCGACTATATGCATAGCCTCAACCTCCACTAAAAAGAGTTACCATATTCGCTAGACAGAATAACTGTATTAATCGATTAATTTTTCGTTCTAGCAAACAAACACATTAACAGCAACAATTCAAATCAAAGCAAAGATTTAGTGCCCACATCATAAATAAATCCACCAACTGCAGATGAATATACAAAAAATATTTCAGCGCATATTTTAAATATTCCGCACTTAACTATCTGTATTTATTTAAACTATGTAGCTACATATCAGCAAAAAATCTGCAAATATCCCCATAATGCATATTTATTATATTCACCAAAGAGTGCTTAACATGGAGTATTGCACTAGCCGATCAAACAATATTTTGTGTATTTACAGTATGTTACAAGATTAATTGCTCAGTTATTAACTTTTGGCACAACATAAGCATTATCAACTAGGCAAGAACAACCCATAGACAAATTAACTAACTGAGCCCATAAAAGAGGAGGAGATCATGAAAGCACTTACTAAATTAACTACAGCGGTAACTTTGGTAGCTCTTAGCGCAGCTCCAGTATTCGCAGCGCAGCAAGCGCAACAGTCTAGTGGTCTTCTGGCTTGGTTATTCATCGGCTTCTGTGGCTTGGTAGTAGTAGGACAATTGGTACCGGCAATAATAACTGGTATCGGCATGGTAAAAGGAGTTGTCTCTAGCCCTGCAGAGAACCACTAGCACTAAGGTTACAACCAACAGTAATCACACAACATATAACTACCAACAATTTGAAAGGATCCAACCATGAAAGCACTTACTAAAATTACTCTGACCACCCTAGCAACACTCTTCGCCGCCGCTCCAGCCTTTGCCTCAACCGCTGGCCGCGTAGACCACAGTGGCTTTCTGGTTTGGGCCTTCTTAGGCTTCTGCGCTCTGATTATCGTAGCACAAGCAGTACCTGCTATGATGGTTATGCTGGGTATCGTTAAAGCAGTTGCCAGACCTAAAGAAGAGGCACAGCAAAAAAGCTAATTATAGGTTGCATAGAAATAGATAATGGCCACCCCAAGCAACGCTGCGGGTGGCTTTTTTTATCGTTTTGTTATGCATAAACAGATATGAAGATGCAAGCAGATATGACGATAATCACACTTCATAGTCTCTGTTCGGTAAAAATATCTAGGAAACACTTTAGTTCAAGTACATATGTGAGACATTTACTATATAAGTATTAGCCTGTATATATAGATCAAACTTTCCAGCGAAACTTTACATACCAGCTTACGCTTGCCACAGCTTTTAGCGATGATTGTCATGAGGCAAAAACCGCTGGACAATGGCAGAACTACGCGGTGCTGATTAACAATAAAATATGTTCTAGAGCAAGGAGAAAGATATGACCCCACCGGTGGTTTCTATCGTCGCCAAAAGCGGCACGGGTAAAACTACCCTGCTGGAAAAATTGATCACTGAATTGAAGCAACGTGGTTACCGCGTCGGGGCGGTTAAACACGACGCCCACAACTTCAATATCGACCATGAAGGCAAGGATTCTTGGCGTCTAAGTGCAGCTGGTGCAGACACCATGATAATCACATCTCCAGAAAAAATGGCCATGGTGAAGCGTAATCCTACAAAACAGGAACCGGAGTTGCAAGATACGCTAGAAAACTATACTGCTGATATGGATATTGTACTGACCGAAGGATTTAAACGCAATAATATGCCAAAAATTGAAGTACATAGGCGTGAGCGTTGCGCGCAACTGCTGAGCCGTGGGCAGGAGTATGACCCAACGCTGCTAGCTATCGCCTCCGACAGCGAGCTCGATTTAGATGTACCAGTCTACAATATTAACGATGCAGTGGGACTATGTGACTTGATTGTCGCTAGGTTCCTGGCATGAACAGTTTTGCGCCCCAGTTATCAACTTAACTAGGTTGGTGACAAACCATGCACTCCTCTTTTTCCGGATGCGCAGCTGGCAATGATTGGATAGGATGACAAGCAAGACAGCCATGTTCGACTTCAACGCGTTTACCCCCCTGCTCCAATTGCTGATAAAAAGCAGCGTGCACGTTATTAGCAGGGACATCCATTCCCAGTTTTTTACCGGCACTGATGTACAAAAAGAGCATCAACACGACGAAAGCACCGACAAAGAGCAGATCTCGTCTGGAAATTTTGGCTATGTTTTTTTGGCTCACTAGGTAACTACTCCCACAAAATTAAAAAAAATAGTGCCACACCCAATCGAAGCGACCACGTTTGGCGTAATACTTACCACTAAACTTCATAACTTGACGAATTTTTTCCCGCATTTGCGTTTTGTAGCAGTGAATCTCACACTGGCGGCAAGCAGGTTTGGGGTCTAAAGGGCAATTGGCATTGCGCTGCAAGGCATAATGCAATAACTCGTAGCACTCCTGACAATATGCCTGGCCCTGCTCTTGAACTTGCGCGTCAACTCCAGTATCTAAATGATGGGTGCGGCAATAGCGGGCAATAAATGCCCGCAATACCTTTTCGTCTTTGGCTATGCGACAGTGCTTATTCACCCTTACACTCCAATACCTGCCGCAAGCACCGCGGCCGCATCGTGAGCATGGCAAGGGGTAACACCATAAACCATACCACAGTCTGGGCAGTGGCTCTCAAAGGTCTCCATCTGAAAGCTAGTTTGGCAATTCTCACATTTAATTGTTAGCGCCATGGGCATTGGCTGAGCACCGAAACCCATGGTGCGCAATTTATTAATAATGTCCATGCCTGAAGCAAAGTTTCCTGCGCAACCATCGTGCATAATCTGTTCTCCTTAGGGATATGTCGTGGTTAAGATCCACGATATTCTTGATATTTATCTACACTATATGGAGTGGTTCTCCATCACCAGCTACAATTTTTCTAAGGTTTCACCGCTACGAATACGTTGGCGCAGCGCCATCAACTGACGATCGAGTATCTCCAATTGAGTCAGGTTGGCTCGTTCAGCAGCGCTCGTGGTGATAATCTTTGCCACACCACCATTTTTGATTACCAGCCGCCGCTGTCCCATGAGAGCGAGAATCGGGTCATGGGTCGCCATCAGCACAATCTTCTCCTCCTTGACTAAAAGATCTAGAGCCTTTTTGCGGTCAATACCGGCATTTTCAATCTCGTCGATGAGCACGATTGGTGATTTACTCAAGATGGCCGTGTCAGCTATCATCAGCGCCCGCGACTGACCTCCACTGAGTGCCGTTATCGGCGTATCGACGGAGAATACCTCTCCCGCTAAATCGTTAGCTTGAGCAATAATCTGCTCTATTTTGTCATCAACGTCGGGAACAAAGCGGCTCTCAGCATGCATCCTTACAAACTCGGCAACCGTTAAATCCATGACAAAGTTCATATTTTGCGATAGCTGCGCCACCAGTTTATGTTCGATGGAAAAACGCCATTGCGCATCCGGCACCTGTCCGTTGATCAAAATATGCCGGCCAGTAGGGGTATCTCCCTGAGCTACCCATTCGATATCTGCAAGCAGGCGGCTCTTCCCTGAACCGGTGGCCCCAACAATACAAGTTACCTGCCCTGGTATAAGCTCTATTTCACAATTTTCGGCTCCACCATCCTTATCAAAACCACCGACAACTGTAAGACGCTCAACTTTAGCAAAATCTTGGTGAATAGCCCCCATGCCAGCGACGTAATCCAGCAGTGATTGGCGCAACTGGTCGTTATTCAAGCCAATATTTTCCCACTGATCAGCGGTGATAGCACCAAAGAGTTCGTCAAGAGTTACATCGGTGCCACCACTACTTAAAGCAAACGAATCGAGAAAATCGCTAACATAGGGGTAGTGCTTAAGCAGTTGCACCAATGGAGTATTAAACAACAGATCCAGTTTCATGGTGTCACCTCCAAACCTTGAACTGATTTGGGGCAACGTTGCTGACACTGCCCCTGCTCCAGATCAATTTTGCGCACATTGCCCATCTGATGTTCTTCACCGATGCGCGTTTCTCCCAGACAATAGGAGCACAGTGCGGCGGGCATAGAAAAGCGCAGCGCTGACCCTTTTAGGCTAACAACTTGGGCAGCGTCGGTTAGGAGGGTCGATAATTCGAAAGCCCCCTGGCCGGTAATACCATTAACATTAAGGATAACCGCCTGAGGGTTTACTTGACGCACCCGCGAGGCAAACACTTCGCGCTCGGCCTGCGAGACAATATCGCCTTTGGTGATCACCACAATATCGGCACCTTTGAGCATTGGGCCAATCTTTTTCGGCGTACCGATACCACTAAGGTTGTCGATAACACACACCGCAGCGACCTCTTTAATATGCGGTGAGCAGCGGTTACATAAGCCCGCACTCTCGCTGATCAACATATCTAACTGTTGGCTCTTGCCCCACTCGACACAGGCCTCGATATTGCTAACAAAGTAGTGGTCAGGACACAGCGCCCCAGACAACCCCTTGCGCACCGGTATGCCGCGTTTCGCATAGAGTTGGTCGTCATCGCTGAGTAAGCAATCAAACTTGATAACGCCAATTTTACGTTTCTGCTGCTGTAGCGCAGCGATCGCTTGCAAAATCACGGCGGTCTTACCTGAAGACGGTGGACCAGAGACGGTAACTAGTTGCATAATTTACTCCTGAGTGACCTTTGCGTTGAACAGACCTTCTAATCGCTTTATCAAAGCGGCGATGTCGTTAGCGTATATATAATCCCAGCCCAGCCATTTCCAGGGTACGCCTCCGCCACAGTTATCCGGCAACAGGTTTTCTACCTGCGCATTCAACGAGGGGAATAACCCCTTTTGTGCTAGAATTTTTCCAACCTCAACCCCAGCCAAAAATTCTGCCAGCGGTTGGCTTTTTTCTAGGCTACTCTTTTTCGCTAACATAAATATTGGGCTGACAATGGCACCATCCTGCGGCCAGACAATCTCCACCGATTTAATGTTTTGTGCCATGCGAGTGAAGAAATAGGGCAGAATAGTGACCACGGGCTTCTCCTGTTGCACACGCCCGGCTGTTTTAACCATCTGGGCCGGATGCATGGACTGCAACATTGATTTAGCTAAGCTCTCAACTCCAGCATCACCAAAATCTTTGTAAATATTGAGTAGAATGGCATTAAACAGATCAAAATCCCCCACGGGCAACGCCACCTTGTGCGCATAAATAGGCTTAAGCAGGTCGCTCCAAGTGCGCGGAACAGGCAGATCGCCCAACTCTTGTTTGTCGACCATGAACACCGCGGGGACTACAGAGATTATCGAGTAGGCCCGCTGTGGATCGATCAGATCCAGTTCAGCAAAATCACTATTAACCGCGGCATTAGCATTGGCGGCAAATACCCCCTCCTGGCGATATTTACCAATCCCCTGATCGTCGAAGAAGGTATCAAAGCCAGCGGAAATAAACAGATCGGGCAATTCAGCTGCGCTAGTAAGACTGCGAATGTTTTTCTCGATCCACTCTACCCCCAGAGAAGCAGCTTCCAGGCGGCTGCGTGTTTTAAAACCACTACTCTGGTGATAAGCTTTGGTGAAGGTGTCAAAGGACTCTAAAAGTGGCACCCGCACCGGACACGGCAACAGCCCAGCCACATCAATATCGTAACCCTCGTCCTGAGCGGCAACTAGGGTAATATCCACCTGGTGCTGGCGCTCGGCGATTTTCTCCTGCAATAGCGCCATAAAGGTATCTACAGCATAGCCTTTATTGGTAAGCGCTGTTTCCAGCTTCAAAAAGCGGCCAACGCTATCCAATGTTTTGGCATTGCTAAACATGGCAAACCCATTAGCGACAAACACATCCTGGGTTTCCGGCCAGCGAGTAACAATCTCTTTTATCGTCATGGTCAACTGTATCTTCATAATAAATCTCCTTGTGTTGCTGCAGAGTATGCCAAAGCGGTACTCTGTTGGAATTGACATACATCAAAAAAAACATCTTTTATCGGTTTTCAGCGCCATGCCAGCTTTAATATAAAGCAATATCTTTCATCTACATTTAAATAAATATTAATTTTCACAACCTGTTTGACTTAGCGTTATTTACAACTATAATAGTTAGGAAATCGGCTAAATGAATTTTTCCTAAAAAACACATCTAAGAGAAAAGTTCATTACACAAATCGTTTTTGCACCTATTGTATTATAAAATTTCAATGGCAGTTTATGTCTATTTATTAATCTCAAAAAAAGAATGGAGGAATAATGAAAAAGGTCATGGTCCTCGCACTTTTTATGTGCGTGATGCCAGCAATGCTGTGGGCCGGTGAAGCCAATCAGGCAGCGCAAGCTGGGCGTTTCTTTATCAACCCTATGGTTGGTGGTTTGGATATGGAGAGTAGTTCTTACGATCCTGAAATAAACTACTCCCTTGGTGGTGGGTACAACTACGATGCCAACCTCAGTAGTGAGTTTCGGCTTAGTTATGCGAATGAGGAAAACGGCCCAGATAGCGATGTGACTACAGCCTTTATCGGCGCAATCTATCACCTGATGCCAGAGGAGCGCCTCGTCCCCTACGTTGCCGCAGCAGTTGGTGGTCTATTAATCGACGAAAGCGACTCTGACAGTGATCTGTTTTCACAGATTAACTATGGTGCGGGGCTAAAATATTTTATCAATGAAAACATGGCACTCAACACTGAAGTACGCCATATGCTCTCCTCCAATGGCGAGCCCAATAATGTCATGTATGGTGCGGGACTTATCTACTACTTTGGTGGCGAAAAACCTGCACCCGTGCCTGTTTCCCCAGTGGTAAAACCACCTGTGGATAGCGATGGTGATGGCGTGTTCGATGACATGGACAAGTGCCCCAACACCCCAGCAGGCGTAAGTGTAGACAGCGAAGGTTGCCCACTTGATAGCGATGGTGATGGTGTCTATGATACCTATGACCAATGCCCAGCAACCCCTGCCGGGGTCGCAGTTGACAACACAGGCTGCGCGTTACCTGTCGATAGTGATGGCGATGGAATTTTTGATAACGCTGATCGTTGCCCTAACTCGCCACCTGGTGCACACGTGGATGAATATGGTTGCCAGTTGGCGTTAACCCTGTTAATCCAGTTTGATACTAACAAGGATGACATACGTCCACAATACACTCATGATATGGCTAATGCTGCGGCATTTATCAACAAATATCCTGGTGAAACCGTTATGATTGCTGGTCATACAGATAGTGATGGTAGCGCACAATATAACCAGCAACTTTCTCAAAAACGCGCCCAAGCGGTATGTGACTATTTATCTACCCACTACTCTATCAATGTTGGACAAGTGATTGTTAAGGGCTTTGGCGAAGATCAACCAGTTGTAGCCAACACCTCTGCAGCCAATAAACAACAAAATCGTCGCGTTGAGTTGAGCCTGTTCAACAACTAAGCATGGCATAAACTAGTTTCATGACATCTATGCTGTAGCACAAAAAAGCCCGCTGAGAAACCAGCGGGCTTTTTTTAATCATCACCTTCCTAGCTATTCTGTCGGTTCAACCTCTTTTTTCTTACCAAAGAACCTAGCCACCCACACCCCAACCTCATAGAGAACAATAAATGGAAGCGCAATTGAAACCTGTGAGAACAGATCAGGAGGCGTCAACATAGCCCCCACGACAAATGCCAATAAAAATGCATAGCGCCGATTGTGGGACAGCCAGCGATAATCGACAATCCCGAGACGGGCAAGAAAGAAGATTACAATGGGTAATTCGAAGACCAAACCGAACGCGAGTAACAGGCGCGTCGCCATGCTTAAGTAGCCGCCGATTGATAGCATCGCCTTTACATCGCTAACCCCAATACCGTAATTGATCAAAAAAGTAAATATTACCGGAAAAACATAGGTAAAACCAAAGTAGGTTCCTGCCGCAAAACACATACAGCTACTTAGCACAAAGGGAACAGCGAGCCGTTTTTCACCGGGATATAAAGCTGGAGCAACAAACATCCACAACTGCCACAGCAAAACAGGCAGGGAGACCAGCAAACCTGCAACAGCAGCTACTTTAAGATAGGTAAAAAATGGTTCTGTGGCATAAATAAAGACCAGAGAATTACCCTCAGGAAGGACACTACGAACAGGCTCAGCAATAAACTGGAACAGCAGTTCGGCATAGTTATAACAACCAATAAAGGCAACTATCCACGCTACGACGCTGACAATCAACCGCCGACGCAGCTCTTTTAAATGGCTAAAAAGTGGTTGCTCAGTTTCAGCCATGGTTTGACTCAATGGGTTTTTTTTTATCCTCAGGTGGACAAGCACTACCTCTATTTAAGTTTACATCAGCAGTCGCGTCACTTACTTCTACAACGTCAGATTGCTGCTTTTGTAGATGATGAATATTAGGTTGCTGCCGAGGTGAAACAACCTGCGCTTCAATATCAATACTATTTTTAAAATCATCGGTAGCACTGCGAAACTCCCGCAAACCACGACCTAACGCACGCGCAACATCTGGCAATTTACTGGGCCCAATGAAGATAACAGCAATCACTAAAATTACGAGTAATTCGGGCATTCCAATGCCAAACATGCACCCTCCCTAAATAGAGATATTACAATAAGATAAACCTGTACCCCACACTCAAATATCTTTATCTTTTGTATCTTCGATCTTCTCGTTATCCTCCGAGTTTAACCCTTTTTTGAAATTTCTTATCCCCTTACCAAAACCAGCACCTAATTGCGGCAACTGTTTGGCACCGAATAACAACACAACAATCCCCAGTATAATCAACAACTCCTGTGATCCTAGGCCAAACATAATAACTCCTCTCCTGCTTTAACATGGATGTTGAACTATCTTATCCAAATCTTCTTGCCTATTTACATTCATAAAAGCACTTGCGCAACCATCAATATGAGCTATTTCGTTATAATTGACAACCTTCACCTGTAACTCGTTCCATATGCGCTGGATTTTATAGTTCCGAGAGCGTAAAGCTTGCTCTATTGCAGGCAAACAGCGTTTAGAATAGCAGGCAAACAATGGCTCAAACCCGTGAGAGGTGCAGACTACACTTACATCATTATCGCCCATAACCGCACACAGATATTGCGCGATAGTCAGATTAGCATAGGGCAAATCACAAGCAGAGGCAAAAACATGCTCTGTCTGCGCATAATACAGTCCAGTATATAAACCACCCAACGCGCTACCAGGGTAAATATCGGCATAAGTGGTAACCGCGTAATGGCTAAAACGTTGCTCATCGTTGGTAATGACAAGAACCTCTGGCGCGAGTGGACGTAGCGCATCTAGCACCCGCTCAAATAGAGGCTTACCTGCCACAACAAGTGCCAACTTATCACGTCCCATGCGACGACTTTTGCCGCCTGCCAGCAGTACTGTAGTAAAGTCGTGCATATCCATTGTATTTACCATCGAGATCAAAAGCAGAAAAGGGAAAACTATCGCTACCAGCACGCCAACACTATATCAAATACCAGCATGCTTACTGGGGTGCGGAAAGAGCTGTTTAGATGGTTGTATCGTCGCCGATGCCAGTCCCAACTGTTCCAGCATATCGCCGACACTAACCTGTTCTAACTGCCACACACCGACATTGCGCAACTCCCAACGTTCAATAACCCTGGAGACAAGACTAGGGCGCACCGACAACACCACTGGGCATTTACGCTGTGCCAGCAAAATATCTAGCTGTTTAGCCCAGCCCTCGCCACGCAGTTCTAATGGGCCGATCTCATCGACCACAATCAGTTCGGCAGCAGCAACGGATTCAGGTTGCAAAGCCTGTTGACCAAAAGCTAGCCCTGTAGCAAAAAAATTAAATCGACCACTGCATACCTGCGTGGTGCAAGTATCCACGCGACACAACGGTACGCTCTTTGTGCTGCCAAGATCGACAACATCAAAACCGCTACGTTGCCCTGCGTGCCATAACCCCCGCGATAATACACCAGCAACCTTTGTCTCCTGTTGTTGCAACTGTGCAACTAGCATCTGCAGTGCTGCAGTTTTACCGCTGCCACGAGCACCAGTTAAAATAAATAGTGGTGGCATAGGTGCGCACAGTTGTCCCCGCCAATACTCTAACTGCTGTAGTACAATTGCTAGAGCACGTAGTGGTTGATGCAGTTTCAATTTTTGGTGCAGGAGCGATTCCATCATCTTGGGCATAACCGCAAAAGCCATCTCCAGCGCTAATGAATATTCGCCTAAGCCCTGTTGCCGCATACGTTGCTTTATCCACGGATGCCCCAGTTCAACACCAAAGGCGGAAAAAGCCACCAGCAACAGCGCTGCACGCAAGTTCATCTGCACCCCAATAAGTAGATGTTCTACCTTAAAATTGAAGGTGAATGGTTCACCTGCACTGCTTAGTCCACCGAGGAACATACCAGCAAGCAGAGTTATACCGATGAAAAACAGCCAGAACCGAGTTTTTTTAAAGCGGCGATATAGCCCTGGATAATGCCAAATACAGAGCAGCACATAGCCAATAACAGTAATCAAGCCATAGATAAAGTTGGCTTGTGCCAGTAATTTTAATCCAACAAAGATAGCCACAATATGAGTTATTAACCACAGAAAACTTCGCTGCACGTTCTGCCGTTGGGGAGGCGGAGTTGGCTGTTCGACTAGAGGCACTGAGGCCGCGAGAGACGGCAGCATACGTACTCGACGCGCCAGACGCCAACCACAGGCTACAGCAGCCAGCCCCAACAGTGGATAAACCGCTACAATAATTAAAATAAGCTCGGTGGTGCTAAACATAGACCACCCCAAGTGCAGCTGCAGTTGGGCAAGAGCATTTAACGAGATGTCCACCACCGTGGAACCATAAAAAATCACCATGCGCCCAATTTTTTGCACCGGTAGCCATGCCATAGTCAAACAGCCGCCTACCAAGTAGCCAAAAAAATTGCGCCCGCATAAGCGCACAGCGGTGGAGAACAATATGGCTTCGGCAACAATCGCAACCATAGGGCCAAGAATCACAGCCCCAGGGGAGATTGATTTCATCGCTGCGCAAATCAGTCCAGCACGCCACACTAGTCCCGAGTCGGGCCATAGTTCCTGCAAAGCCACCAGAAATACAATGACTAGGGCCGTAAGAATACTCCCCGCAAAAGGCAGGTGCAAATTGTGCAGAAAACTACCGGCGACTATCTCCATGCACGCCCACAGACTGCCTACTACTGTAGCCTTGAGCCATATCTCATTTAAGCGATGCTTTAGCATAAGCCTTTCCATATCATCTCAAGGCAAAAGTAATACGTGCGTTTAATAGCGCCAATCAACACTGACATACAGGCTTCGTCCCGGCTGCGGATAATCAACCTCCGGAGAGTAGTCCTCATCCAACAGATTAGTTGCCCCGCAGTGGATCTGCCATCCTTTACCAACATCAACATTAAGTTGACTATTCACCAGCCAATAGGGCGCTAGGCTGTGCCACTGATCGACATCAGCTTCGTAGTAGCGACTGCCGATCCACTGCACCAAGGTAACCAACTGCACCCTACTACTAATCTGCCAGCGATGATCCACTCCAAATTTATGCTGTGGCCGATCCGCTAAATGGTCACTAGTGCGCCCAGACCCTGTGTTCTGCGCATCTAAGAAGCTATAAAAGATATTAAAAACCTGCTGTTGTGCTGGCGCAATTTGCAAACTGATCTCCCCGCCGGCATAGCGAGCATCACCTATGTTCTGTATTTGACTAACCTTGGAATCAACAGCAACATAGGTAATCAGATCACTCAAATCGCTATAATAGAGACACAGCTGACCACTTATTGCTTTATTGAATTGCTGCTCAAACCCGAGTTCATAATGGGTGCTATGTTCCTCACGCAAATTTTCGTTAGCCAAATTGCGTGAATCATCAACACCGGAATATAGCTCATGGAGGGTAGGAAAGCGGGTTTTACGCGCTACGGTTAGCCAGCTACGCAAGGTTTCACTTATCTGATAATTTACCCCCAGCATCGGGTTCCACGCATCCTCGTTGTCGCGCTGTAAATCAGTTGCAGCAGTGACTGGACGTTGCAGATCGTAACTGATTCCAAATATCAGCTGCAATTGGCTATTGAGATTATAGTTATCTTCAAACCCACAGCTATACAACTCACTGCGACGCGTCTCCCACTCTTCACCATAATCTCCTTGCGCTCGGTGAGTATCTCGCCGGTAGTGCAGTGATAATCCGCTATCGTGAACGGAGCTGAACCCTGGGCGATAAATAAGCGACCCGCCATAGCTGTAGTCATCGTAGGTACTGTGAAAAGCGTAGCCGCGATCCTGACTGGTCATGCTGCTATCGTCATAAGAGTCTAGGACATTATCAAAGGTGTCATAAAACAACCGGCTCTGCAGTTCACCTGCTTCTCCAATAATACTGCGCCCGCTCAGATACCACGAGGTGCGCCGCCAATCATCAAAGCGCCAATAACGCGCCGTGCCCTCTTCTGCCACGGGCATCCCCCATTCGCTATCTACATAGTTTACCCCTAGGGCGTACTCATGGCCTTCTGCGGGAAGCCAACCCAATTTCAGTGCCACATGCTTGCGCTTACGATCACTGTTGAAACGCACACCACCATCTTCGTTACTTGTAGAGCTATAATTGTGTGACAGACGAAAATCATCCTCATCTCGAACGCTGCAGTCCGCACTCAGGTAGTAGTTTTCACCTCGGTGCCCCAGAGCAAACCGCCCCCACGCCAAGCCACGCTCTCCGGCTCCGCTATCAAACTGTATCTCCAGTGGCTGTTCAGGACGGCGAGTTACCATGTTAATTACCCCACCCATCGCATTCGAACCATAGAGAACAGAACCTGGACCGCGCGTTACTGTTATTTTAGCCAAACCCTCAACCGGCAAGCTGCCACTATCAATGTAGCCATCGTATGGAACCATCAGCGGAATACCATCGATAAGTATTGGCACTTGGCGCTGCTCATAACCGCGCAAAGTAAAGTTCTTTTCGTTGCGTTTACCAACTGAAGTGGTAACAGCTGGCAGGCTCTGTAATATGTCGGCTACATTGGTGTAGCCATGCTCACGAATAGTGGCAGCATCTACCTCATCAATAGCCGCCACCTGAGCAATGGTCTGTTGCTTATCTGTGACTACAATCTCACCCAACTCAACGCTCTGCTGGGCTCCGGCTGTGCCAATAGATAAAATCAACAGCAGCACCATAAAACTAAATATTATCAGATTATTATTCTTGTTCATCCCGCCTCCAGCACTTGATTTCTCTCTTGAGCACAACTCTGTTCTCGAGCGCTACAGAGTTTGACTTTGCGTTACTGCGTGATACTGCACATAAATAGCGAGTAGCGTCACACACCACGCTACTCGCTACTAGTTTGTTCAAACAATAGACTATAGAAATACTAGGCGTATATTCCTTAGTCTATTCCTCTGAATCTTTATCAGACGCATTCTCTATCATCAAACCACCGACCATCCCAATTAGAGCAAAATTTTTCAGCCCTTTAAAAGATGATTTGGCCAGCCGCCCCATTAGTAGACGGCGCGTATTGATATCGGCCACCGGCATGGTCAATGGAGTACAGGTTGATTTCAGTAACGACATATCGCGTTTATTGCCAAAATAGAGCACGTTTGGACCAATTTTAACCGCTGAAGACTCTAAGCCTACGGCACCTTTTTTGACGTATTTCGAGACCTCAGAGTCGGGGTCAGATAAATCTCCGAAGATACGCGCTCCAGCCAGACAGGTCTGAACGCATGCTGGTTCTTTGCCAACGGCTAGACGTTCTACACAAAAAGTGCACTTATCCGCTTTGGGGTCTTCGCCCTCTTCGTTTACATAACGGGCGCCATACGGGCAAGCATCAGCACAGGCACCGCACCCCCAACACACCTCTTTATTTATCTGCACCGTTCCATCAAACGGATCTTTCCAGGTCGCCGAAACTTCCATAGTTACTTTTTTCCCGGTTACGGGATCGACAAATGTCCGTGTTTCCAGATCATACGGGCAGGCTGCGACGCACGAAGGTTCATCACAGTGGTTACACAAACCCGGATAATAGGTATATGACAAGCCGTGAGGTGTTTTTGCTGGACCAAGGCGTTGAACCCAACAACGATGCTGCTCGCGCCCCTCTGAATCTTTACCGACAGGAACTTCCCACTCGGCACGACAAGCTATGGCGCAAGCGTGACAACCAACGCACTTCTCTAAATCGATAACCATGGCATATTGGCTCATGATTCCTCCTGATATTAATAAATTGATTTATTTGTCAAATTAAGCTGGGATATCCAGTATTTTCCCCTGTTTAATAATGCGGACAAAACTGTTGCGCATCCCGTGTGTGCCTGTTTCTGGATCAATCGTGCGCGCACTGATCAAAGCATTGTCATCAATACCAGCATTGACGCCGATACTCAGCTGCGGATTGCGACTGCCATAACCATGAGAAGTATAGATTACATCCTTGCGAATGCCAGGCGTGGTCTTCAAAATTGAGGAGCTAGCACTCTCAATGCCAACTTCGTTCACCAAAGAGATCTCGTCGCCATCTTTTAGTCCCATAGTGGTAGCAACTTCATCATTGATCCACACTGGATTGCGCGGAATCTCATTGTATAACCAAGCATTATTCTGCGTGCGGTTAAAGGAGTGCACCGGCACCCGTCCATAAATTAGACGCGCATGCCCTTTGGGTGGTTGTGGACAGGGAAGATATGTTGGCGCACCGGGAAATCCAGCCTCGGCAACAGAACTGTTGTAAAAGCTGACATCGTATTGAACATCGTAAGGATCCTGCCCGGGCTGAATATGAATACCATCTTCCTGTTCCAGCTGTTTTAACGACAAACCCGCACCTGCAAGAATGTTTTCCACCATCTCTTTTGATGTTTTAACCGGAATCTCCTCCTCGTAATCCATCCGCTTGGCTAGTTCATTGGTAATCCAAACTGAATCTTTACGTTCATGGTCTGCCGCTGTTGGTGATACCAGAGGAACCCGAGCCGAAATATATTGCTGATGTGGCTGTGAATAATCCCACTGAGTACCTTTTTTAACGTAATCATAGCGTTCCAGATAGCAGGTCTCCGGCAACAGAATATCGGCATACATGGTGATATCTGTCGGCATGACATCACACACCATGACGAAATCCATCTTCTCAATCATCTTGATAGTCAATTGCTGATCGGGAATTGTTTGCATGGGATTCTGCCCCCAGACAATCATCCCCTTAATGGGGTATGGATCGCCGGATAACGCGGTTTCGCGAATCAGATCTGTCGGTGTGCCCGGAGGAGAATAGGGATATTTATGTGCCAGATAGTGCAGAGAATCTTCATGTGGATTGACAAGGCGTGGCCAGCCACATCTACCAACTTTTGGATTTACAGGTTTAACAAACCCGCCTTTAACCCCTATCGTACCAAGTAAAGCTGTAAGGCAGGCCAGTCCGCGCTCGCGCTGGAAGTCATTACCACTCCAGCTAGTATGGCGGCCAGGATGAATAGAAACATTAGGGGCATTTTCCGCCAGCAGATCAGCTACCTGTTTGATCTGTTTTGCCGGCACGTCACAAATTTTCGCCGCCCAATCCAAGGTTGCGTGGGATATCCCCTCAACAAACTCTTCAAACCCGTAGCCATAAAAGTCAACATAATCTTCGTCGTATTTCTCCTCTTTGACCAGATAATTCATGATTGCCACCAAGAAAGCGGTATCAGTACCGGGCTTAATCTGTACCCAGATATCGGCTTTAGCTGCGGATGAGGAGAAACGGGGATCAACAACAATCAATTTAGCGCCGTTCTCTAGCCCTTTTAGATACTTTTTAAGATGAGAAACATGGACATTTTCACCTAGATGAGTGCCAAGCATAAAAATTGCCTTAGCATTGGGCATATCCACATCTTCATCTGCCGGAGCTCCAATAGTGTTGAGATAGGCCATATCTCGCGCTCCGCGACACTGAAAAAATGACGCCTCGGAGTTGTTGGGCGTACCCACTACATATTCGAAAAATTCCATAGGATACTTTGCCGACGAACCGTGCGGAAAAATCGATAAAGCAGTTTCATCGTACTCATCAATAATCGCATTCATGCGCGAAGCACACTCATCCAGAGCCTCTTCCCATGAGATTCGCTTCCAGACCGGCGCTCCGCGCTTACCAATATTTTTCATGGGATATTTCAGCCGATCTGGATCATAAAGCAATTTGATTCCGGCATTACCGCGAGCACAGATACTCTTACCATTATCGATACTTTTAGGATTCCCCTCCAACTTAATCAATTTGCCGTCTCTGACTTTACCCACCAACTGGCAGCGCCAAAAGCACATACCGCAGATGCCACCAGTAACGCTTTTTGTTCCCGCAAAACTACCAGGGGCAACATAGGGCTTGCGCACAAAATTATCCTCTGCCTTAGCCATCCGGGCAAAAGGGATAGCGGCAGCAGCACAAGTTGCCGATTGTAAAAATTTACGTCGGGTCAAATTAATTGCCATGCTCATTGTCCTCCGTTGTGAAAAAATTGATTAACTCAACCATAACTCGGTAATAGGGGTGACGGCTTTTCTCCACAACACGGTCATGAAACTGATGAAACCAAGTATGAAAATGTTCCGTCAAAAACTGTTCTGCTTCACACAATTTCTCGTCTTGCAGCAGGATAGATACAAACCGCAACTCATGATTTAAGTGATCAGGGATATCGTTGCTTCCGCGCAGATCAAAGCCCTGCTGGTGATAGAATTGTTTAGTTTTCTCCGCACTTGGGCCAAATAAGATGCCTTCAGAATCGGTGTAAATAGATCCGTAAGCAGGAGCAATTACATGGGGGATAGCGTTAATAAACAGGCGAGTATATTCTACCTGTAGTGCCGTCATACCTGGCTCAGATAGAATTTCATCCTGACTAGGCAGCGATTCGAGTTCCTTGCTCCACCCCAGATCATCGAGGAGTGAATATAATAGCTGTAGATGGTCAGCAGTTAACCAGCAAGGGTCAGGATATTCCATAGACTGCGCCATAAACTTTAGCCAGCCAGCCAAACGCATGATGATCTCATTTTGCGGTTTTTCGACAGTGCTACATTGAGCCATAAATGTGTCCTCGGTAAAATTGGGGAAAGGATTTTTGCTGTAAACAATACATATATCGAGCATTCGTTCCTGTATACCATCAATATTATCTATAAATCAAATCAGATATTCCGATTAATTAACGCACAACAATTGAAGCCAGCTATCCATTGTTGCGCCACGCTCTAAACACTATGAGAAGCACGGACAAACTTTTCTGTAATATTACAACTTAATAATGCAATAAGCCTCTGCATCAAAGATACAGAGGCTTATCACTGTAAAACACCGCTAGCTATGAAATGAAGTGGATCCGCTGATTACTGTTTTGTCTTACCTCCCCAAAGAAAGGTCAAACTCTCCTGAGGACAAGCATCCACACAAGCACCACAGTTTAGGCATTGGCTATATTCTCCACCGCCATTTTGTGGTTCCAGAGCTAACGGACAAGCTGCATCGCATCGTCCACAATGCTTACAACTAGTTGGATTGATAACCACTTGCAAATGCCGCCGCCGAGCCAACAGCGACAGCAAGCCCCCTAGGGGGCAGAAATAGCGACAGTAGAAACGCCGCGTCAGCAGATTCATGAGCAACACCGCTACCACTACCAACGCCTCAACAGCAATTGTGTGAAAAAACACCACACGCATTAACTCTCTGCCGACCAATCCGGGTGGAGAGAGAAATACAAATACTGGTGCTCCAACAACCATAGTCACCAACAACTCGCCAACTAACGCCCACCAGAGTAACCATCGCGGTAATATCCAACGATCACGTATCTCTTTTTTCCCCGTAACGCTATGGCGCAAGCGGTCACTGAGTTCCGACAGATAATTTATGGGACAAATCCATCCGCAAAAGACGCGGCCGAGGAGCAAAGCAACTAAAATAGGCAATACCATACCCACCACCAGTGGCCCATACAGATCTCGAGTTACCAGAATCCTTTCCAGTCCCTCGAGCGGTGAAACAAACCACAGATCGCCGATGCTGATTGACTGATACCAGCCTTGAATAAAATCGAACTCTAGGTAAAAATTTAGCAACGGGGTAATAACTAGAAGGGCAAAGGACGCAGTTTGGATAACTAAGCGCCAAAACGACCAAGGATAACGATTAAACCTAAACATTATATATCCCCTGTTCTAGCAGACACCTCGGTCTCGGGTAATGCAAAGGTACGCGCATATATCGGCTCAATATTTATCGCCTTACCGCTGCCAGCCTCTTGGCTGATAGGACAGGCGTGTGTACACAGACCACAACCAGTACAAAACCGCTCATCAATTACCGGTTTAAACTGCTCTAACTTTATAGCTCTGTCCATGAATGGACAGACACTATAGCAGGTACGACACAAGATTTTTTCCTGCCAAGAGACGCAACTGTAAATATCAACTACCGCAACCCCCATACGAGTCTGTTCTTGGCTCACCTTGCGCAACGCTCCGGTAGGACAGACATCTACACACTTCATACATAGATAACAGGGAATCTGTTCCACATCTATCATGGGTGTTCCCGCATTAACACCGGCACGCAGGTCTAAGGGGCGAATACACCGATATGGACACACTTCCACACAGCGTCCGCAGCGAATGCAGTTACCGACAAAATGTTCTTCGCTAACAGCACCCGGTGGCCGCAGCCTGTTGGTAGTCAGAGGGGTACTATAGCGCTGACGCGCAGAAGCGGTCGCTGGAAGCAGACTCAACGACACCAACATACCTTTTAAAAAAGCACGGCGCGGGTTAATTTCAGCCATGATTAGTGCCGCTGACGCTGATGAAAAGGCTTATCTATGATCAGTTCGCCGCTTATAATTTTATCTATTTCATCTTCGGCATGTAGATATGCAGCTCCAACAGTCAGTACTGCAGCTATAGCCTCTATCTCTTTTACATGGGCTTCCATCTCAATGGAAGATACGGTATCAATAACAGCGACAATATTGCCATCCGCATCAAAGCCGTGCACCTCGACATCGGCTATAGCAGCTACTTGTTTTGCAACCTCGGCAACAAATTCTGGCTGAGCATTCACCACAAATCCGCCTATAGGCATAATCCCCTCCCGCTAAACAGGACACGGCAGCACCAAGACTGCTATGTCGACAGATTCAACCATTTAAAGTAGTAATATAAGGCTTGAGCGCGCGTGGTCCAGAGATACGCCGCACACGACAAGCACAGATTTTAAACTCAGGCTCTTTGGAGTCAGGGTCATAGGCATCATTACACACCTTATTAATCATTCGATCTTCGTGCATATCGTGCCAATAGGCAAAAACCATCCCTTCTATGGGGCCTTCAACCACTTTCGCCGGCATCTCAACCTTTCCACGCCGCGACTCGATCTCTACCATGTCTCCCGGTCTAACACCCATCCTGGCAGCGTCCTGCGGGTTTATTTCCACAAAGGAGTATGGATTGGCACGCAACAGCTCGGGCACCCGACCTGTCATACTTGAGGTATGCCAATGATCAATAATGCGTCCCGTAGATAGATACAGAGGATACTCGGCATCTGGCTCTTCATCGGCACCAACATAGGGCCGCAACCATATCCACAGCTTTTTATCTGCATGTGCTGCACCGTAAAATTGATAGGGTTTATCATCCTTGGCCTCAGTTTCCGCCATAGGGTCGCTACCACGCACAAATTTCATCACTGTTCCGCCAGTTAAGGCATATTCAACAGTAGGCGCTGGCCACTGAACACCATCAGCCATACTCTTCAGGACATCATAAGTAGCACCACGCAGGTCGTTATCACAGCCTTTGGTTAACTTCTGCGTGTACTCATCCCATACAGCTTGAGGCAATTCATAATCCGGCTCTTTGCCCATAAATGGCTCAACGCATTTGGCAATAATCGGATCGTTTAGCTGCCGAGCAAGTCTCAGCGCCCACTCGCGCACAATCCATACCTCTGGCATTGCTTCGCCAGGAGCATCTATCGCTTTTACGGTAATTTGAGAGCGGCGTTCCGTACAACCATAGGTGCCAGTTTTTTCAAAATGAAACGCGGTAGGCAGTATCAGGTTGGCGCACTCGGTAGTTTTGGTGGGGAAAATATCGGTGCATACCACAAAGACATCGTCCGACTGCAGCCCTTTGCGATACGGGGTAACATTCGGCAAGCTCTGTGCTGGACTGCTACAGTTGATCCAGATAGCGCGGATCTTCTTCTCATTTACCGCCTGAAACATTGCCATAGTGTGATAACCAGGCTTAGGTGGGATCCTACCGCGCGGAATACCCCAAGCATCTTCAACTTGATTACGCAGTTTTTCACTAACTACAGGGCGATGGCCTGGCAAAATATGGCACAAGCCCCCACCCTCGCGCACACCACCACAGGCGTTAGGCTGACCTGTCATCGAGAGACTATCGGCACCAGGCTTGCATAGTTGTCCAGTCAGCATGTGCAGATTATGAATGAGATTATTGGCCCACACGCCCTGTTTACGCTGATTGATACCCATGCACCAGATACTCAGTGTACCTTGAGAAGTTGCAAACCAACGCGCTGCAGTACGAATGTCTTCGGCGGTGATATTGCCCCCACATAGACGAACGGCCTTTTCTGGGGTGTAGGCAGACAGAGACTCTTTATATGCGGCCATATCCACCTGTTTTGCATCCTTGCCGACACGAAACACACAGTAATCATCCATAAACTTCTGGTCGAATAACTTTTCTTCAATAATGACATAGGCCATCGCATTCATTAATGCCATATCGGTACCGGGACGAAATTGCATGTGCATATCGGCAATACGGGACGTTGGCGAGATACGCGGGTCGGCATTAATTATTTTAACCTTGGCGGGATTGTCCAGTTTGCGCCGCATAACACGGCGGAATATCACTGGATGTGCTTCAGCCATATTGCTGCCGATAATAAAAATACAGTAACTACGCTCTATATTTGCGTAACCACCAATCGGCTCATCGGCACCAAAAGATGTCATGTAACCGCCAACAGCACTGGCCATGCATAAGCGTGGGTTACCCTCTACATTGTTAGTTTGCAATCCGCCACGAAACACCTTCTGAAATAAGTAGGTCTCTTCAGTTTGACACTGGCCAGAACCGTAGTAGGCAGTTGAATCCTTCCCATATTTTTTTACGGCTTCAGCAAATTCTGCAGCAGCAATATCCAAAGCCTGATCCCAACCTATCTCCTTAAAGGGCTGATCTTTCTTGGCACGATACAGCGGTTTGTGCAGTCGTTCCGGATGCTGCATCATCTTATAAAACAGCATTCCCTTCATGCATAGATAACCATAATTGGTACGCGAATCAGGCACTCCGCGAAGAGCTACCGGGCGGCCATCTTTTACCCCAAGTTCGAGGCGACAACCAGAACCGCACAAACGACATGTCCCGCGCACCCACCTATCCGCATCTACGGCATGAGCCACATTGTGCTGGGCAAAGGGTAAATTCATTCCGACATAGGAGGCTGCGGTTAAAGCAGCTGATCGTTTAATAAAATCTCTTCTAGTTACTGACATGATTGCCCTCCTATCTCTGATGGCCGGTAAATTTATGTGTCAAATGGCAGGTCCAGCATGGAGTTTCCGGTGCGCTATTATGCATCTCACCAGCATGACATGCTGAGCAACGATCTACCGCCGGCACCTTGGTCAGTTCTTCGTAAGTTCCATGGCACTGGTAGCACTTGACATTACCGATGCCGTGGCTGGAGTCATACCATTCAGCATAAATTTCCGGAGTCACCTCTTTATGACATTCAAAACAGGGTAACAATTTTTCTTGTTCAGTAAGTTCGGGATGATCAGCCGCAACGGCCTGCATAGGGTCAACCGTCTTCAGAGCCTGACCATTCATAGCGGAATTACACGCTGACAACAGCACAATTAGAGTCAATAACACCACCAGCTCAATTATATTTTTCACTCCAATCTCCCCTCTTAGCCTCTAAAACTTAGCCAGATTATCGCCATTTAGTTACAAGCCGTAATGACTTTAGCACCTGATATAATTTCTCGATTGATCTTGGTATTAAATAAAACAGGTACTGTGCGCAAAAAAAACGCACAATAAAATATTACAATTAGTACGACTATATCTCTACATAGGCATAAATCAAGAATGCTTACAAAAATTAGCTGTATACCAATATGCATTGCACTTAATAACCCCAAATTTAAGCATTTACAGGTAACAGCAACATAAACTGAGCACAGATAATAATAACTTCATTTGACATAATGAGCGTTGCTCTTTAATGTGAAAGGAGGACAGTGGTACTAGATATTTTGATACTGCAGTAAGGAGAGCGGATATGGACATAAATACCAGTAACACTACAAATCCAGGTATGTCAGTGTTAGCACGAGCAAATGAGCAACCTAAACTTGCGCAACAACTGTTAGAAAAAACGGTTGACGGCACTAGTAAACTGAAAGTAGATGAGGCAAATAGAGCTGAGCTTGCATCCTTTACCGGCAAAGGACAGTTCATTAACACTACTGCCTAAGAATAAAGGTCTCTCTGTATACCAACAATGCCCCGCAGTTTTTTACTGCGGGGCATTGTTGTATGAGCTTTTCACAGAGAAACATTCCTTCTATAGAAGGGAAAACAATAAAAAAGGGGACGTCCAAAGGACGTCCCCAATACATATAACTAAATTATTTTATAAATACTACTGGATACCAGCAGCTTTTTCGAGCATTGCAGTAGTAACTGATTTAGGACGCTCGATAGCATAACCAAGAGCACGGTCCCAAGTAACGTTAGGCAAGCAGCCAAGAGCGCGACCTACACCGAACAGAACAGTGTAGAATTCATACTCAACAAGACCATAGTACCATTGGATTACACCAGACTGTGCATCAACGTTAGGCCATGGGTTTTTAGCTTTACCTTGCTCAAGCAGTACATCAGGAGCAATTTCATAGATCATGCTAACAAGTTGGAACAGAGGATAATCTTTCAAGCCTTCTGTGTTCAGGCAGAACTCACGTTGTGAAGTGTAACGTGGGTCAGTTTTACGCAATACTGCATGACCGTAGCCAGGAATAACTTGACCGCTGTTCAAAGTTGCCCATAGAGCCTCTTTCAAGCCTTCTTTAGTAGGAACTTGACCACCTAATTGGCTCATGAAGTTTTGAGTCCAGCGCAGAACTTCTTCGTTTGCCAAGCCGTGGAGAGGACCAGCCAGACCGTTGATACCAGCTGAGTAAGAGTAGAAAATATCAGACAGAGCAGAAGCAACCAAGTGAGTGGTATGAGCTGAAACGTTACCAGACTCATGGTCAGAGTGCAGGATGAAGTACATACGTGCAACATCTTTGTACTCATCGCTTTGACCGATCATATGTGCGAAGTTACCGCCCATGTCCAAGTTAGGATCAGCAGGAATATGTACGTCTGCTTTGTACTTCATACGATAGATATAAGCTGCCAAAGGAGCCAGTTTAGCCATCAGGAAGTTACAATCCTCGAGCATATCTTCCCAGCAAGTCATTTTGTTAAATTTACCAGCAGCATAGTTGCCGGAGAATACAGAATCACGTTGCATTGCTAAGATACCAGCAGAGAACATTACCATTGGATGAGAATCACGAGGAAGTGCGCGTACTACGTCGATAACATACTGAGGTAATACTGATTTTTCTTTCCAGTCTGCAACAATTTCTAAGGTTTGCTCCATAGTAGGAACATCACCAGTCATAAGCAGGAACCAGAAACCTTCAACGTAAGGATAGTTACTACCTGGAACTTTAGGCAGAGCAGCAAAAGTCTCAGGAATAGTCATACCGCGGAAACGGATACCTTCCATAGGATCAAGATAGGAAATATCTGTAACTAGGCATTTAACACCACGAGCACCACCGATTGCTTGGGAAATAGTAACTTCGCCTAAAGAAACGTCACCGAACTCTTTTACCAACTTAGTTACACGAGGACGCTGTGCAGCAATTTTTTGCTCTAGAACTTGTTTCAATGTTGACATTTTTTCTCTCTCCTTATAAATGGAAATGAAAACAGGGTGACCAAAGTGCCACCAACCAACTACATGATACTACTGACGAACAATCCCCCCGATCACTCGTCACTATTACAACTAAAACATTGTTGTGCATTTTGTTTAGTTTTGCCAAAGAAAAACTAATAAGCATGTTCTCAGCCAATACACTCTAGCAGTTTTAGCAAACTCAACCCATAGCGTCAAGTACTTTTGTATACAGTGTACAGGTATATTTTTACCAAGAGAATATTTTAAATTCACTAGTGGCTAGCGCCATGCTACAGTGCCTAAATTATGAGCATAACACCTTTAACCATTAAAACTCTCAATTTAGAAAATAACGTGGTTTTAGCACCTATGGCGGGAATTACAAACTCGCCTTATCGCCAGATAAATCAGCGTGCCGGTGCTGCATTGACCTATTCTGAAATGATCAGTGCCAATGGGCTGATCCGCGACGGTAAACGCACTCTGGAATTGCTTAAACGCCACAGTTCTGAAGCGCCATTTGCCGTGCAATTATTTGGTGAAGACCCAAAAGTTCTGGCAGAGGCAGCAAAAATCAGTTCCGATTATGGGGAACTACTCGATCTAAACATGGGCTGTCCAGTCAAAAAGGTGGTTCGTTCTGGGGCAGGAAGTGCTTTATTACAAAATCCATCCCTAGTCGCTGCTGCTATCAGTGCAATTCGTAGAGCATCATCACTGCCCCTAACTATCAAGTTTCGTTCTGGCTGGGATAAAAGCTCTATTAATTTTTTGGATATTGGCAAAATTGCCGAGCAATCTGGCGCTGATGCCTTAATTTTACATCCACGCACCAGGTGCCAAGGTTTCTCCGGGCACTCGAATTGGGACCACATTACACAGCTAAAACAGGCTGTCAGCATCCCTGTGATCGGTAGTGGTGACATAAATTGTGCCCAAGACGCCATCACAATGCTGCAGACAACGGGCTGTGATGGAGTAATGATTGGACGTGGTGCTTATGGTAATCCTTGGTTGATCACGGATATTTTGCGCCTGCAATGCGGTGAGCAACCTTTGCCCATATCCCTACAGCAACGACTAAAAACCATCATGGAGCACCTCGAATTGCACAAAGAGATATTTGGCGAACATAAGACGGTAACCGATATGCGCAAACATCTATGCTGGTATTCAAGAAGCATGAATGGTGCTAGCGAGTTCCGCAGCCAAGTAAATAGAATACACAGCTATGCAGACCTGCTCAAGACAACTAAACAATTCTTTTCTAGGCCAAGTTTAATATGACGACAATCACTAACGCAAACAGCGATCACTCCATTGAACACCTAGCGACATGCGTAATCAATAGTACCAATGAAGCCATTATCGTCATTGACGAAAATTACTGCATCATGTTGATGAATCAAGCGGCACAAGCCATGATTGGGCTGTCCGCTTCTCAGGGTTCCAACAACGATATTCGCAACCTGCTCAAGCAACAACAAAGCATTATTTATGTTGTAGATATTGCTATGCATGAGGGGCGCTCAATCAGTGACCGCGAAACTATTCAACTGCTAAGACCGCACTCATCAGCACTACCAATTCAGACAAGTGCCTCCCCACTATATGCTGACAACGGTACCCAGCTTGGGGTTATTTTATCGCTCCATGATGCTTCTAACATCAAACAGCTTGAGCAGGATGTCCAGCGCACCGAAAGATTAGGTATGCTTGATACTTTAGCGGCCGGACTAGCTCATGAAGTCAAAAATCCTCTGAGCGGCATTCGCGGCGCAGCGCAGTTATTGTCCATGGAACTTGAACAGCGGCCAGAATTGCGTGAGTATACCCAGATCATGATCAAGGAGACGGATCGCATCAATGGCATCATTGAAGAGCTTATGGATCTGAGCACACCACGCACCAAGGAGCTTACACAAGTCAATCTCACACAGATCATTAACGACATAATCCTGCTGCAAGCTCAAAGTAAAAATGGACAAAAAATTCAGTTTAATATGCAGTTAGATCCGAGCATTCCCCCCATAGTTGGGGATCAAACTCTATTGACCAGACTGTTTTTAAATGTGATAAAAAATGCCTGCGAAGCGGTAAAAACTGATGGCAACATAACCGTTTCGACCCGAATAGACACGGAGCACCACCTCAGCACTCAGGGCCACACCCCTGTCCCTTTTGTGGTAGTAAAAATTATTGACGATGGTGCTGGAATTCCACCAGCGTTACTGCACACAATATTTACCCCATTTTTCACCACCAAAAGCAATGGTACCGGTCTCGGGCTAGCCATTAGTCAAAAAATAATCAACGACCACGATGGCATGTTGCAAATAGAGAGCACGCCAGAGCAAGGTACCTGTTGTAGTATATACCTACCATTCAGGCGCACGCTGGTGGCCCAATAATAAACATATCTGCGGAGTAACAGATGTCCTTGAAACGTATTTTAGTTACCGATGATGAGGAAAGTATTCGCTGGGTTCTATCCAAAGCACTCCAAAAGCTTGGGTTACAAGTAGACTTGGCAGATTGCGGCGCGGCTGCGCGTACTCTTCTGGGACAAAATCAATATGATTTGGCAATGATTGACATTAAAATGCCAGACGTATCTGGCCTTGACCTGCTCGATGAGATCCAGCTGCAATACCCCAAGCTACCTATCATTATGATGACCGCTGAGTCATCTATGGAAAATGCCGTAGAAGCCATGAAGCGCGGGGCTTACGACTACATAACTAAACCTTTTGATCTTGATGTAGTTCAAGAGACAATTCTAAAAGCGCAAAAAATTTATACCGCTACAGGCGATAATGCGTTACCTCAGCATCAGGTTGTCGAGCAACAGGGGCCAGAAAAAACCATTATCGGCAACAGCAAAGCCATGCAGGAGGTATATAAACTTCTCGGTAAAGTTGCACTTTCCGACATAACCATCTTAATTACAGGAGAGTCTGGCACCGGCAAGGAACTTATCGCTCAAGCTGTGCATTGCAACAGCAAGCGCTCCAAACTCCCTTTTATTGCTATCAACTGTGCAGCTATACCGCACGAACTGTTAGAAAGCGAGCTATTTGGATTTGAAAAAGGGGCATTTACCGGCGCCATCGAACGTAAAATAGGTAAATTTGAACAGGCGAACAATGGCACCATCTTTCTGGATGAAATCGGTGACATGTCTCTCGATTTACAGACAAAGTTATTGCGCGTTCTACAAGAGAAAGAGATCACACGTACCGGTGGCAACAAGGCCATTCCCATAAATGTAAGAATTGTAGCAGCAACAAATAAAAATTTGGAACAGTGCGTAAGCGAAAAAACTTTTCGTGAGGATCTCTACTATCGTCTCAACGTTCTCCCCTTTGCGCTACCACCACTGCGCGAACGCAAAGAGGACATTTCGCTCCTCGTCGATTTTTTTATCCACAAAGCCAACAGCCAGTTTAAATCCGCCATTACCAGCTGCAGCGATAAGGCTATGGCGCTATTGATACGCCACAATTGGCCGGGTAACATCCGCGAGTTAGAAAATACCATCCAACGCGCCTGCCTCCTAAGTCAAGGCCAGATGCTGCGTACCAGCGATTTCAGCCAACTGCAAACCTGCGTTGCAGATCACCAAGAGAGCGAATCGTTAGAAGCCCTCATCGATAAAAAGCTACGCGCTTCTCTAGATCAAAAAGATATCGTAGAGGTCAACGACCTATATGAGATGGTTTTGCATCAAGTAGAGCGGCCATTAATTCAAATTATTTTGGAGAAAACGCGCGGAAACCAAGTTCGCGCCGCCCAAATATTGGGTATCAACCGCAACACTCTGAGAAAGAAAATACAGCTATTGGAAATTGAGGCCGACAAAACACCACCGGCATAAACTTGCCCGTGAACAATCTGGTACTAAGCAGGCAGCAACAACAAAATGAAAGGGTTAACCGTCTGAGCGCTTTGATTGGTTTTCAAAGCGAGTATATTGACCGAGGAAGGTGAGATGAACAGTACCAATGGGGCCATTACGTTGTTTACCGATAATTATTTCCGCATCCTGCTCATGATCTTTATCGCAACTGCCATCACGTCGCCGACAGGCTTCACAATATACCGACTCGCGGTAAACGAACATAATAACGTCAGCATCCTGCTCGATAGCACCAGACTCACGTAAGTCAGCCATCATTGGACGTTTATCGGTTCGGCTCTCTAGGGAACGGTTTAACTGTGATAAAGCAACCACAGGAACATGCAACTCTTTAGCCAGAGCTTTAAGTGATCGAGAAATTTCAGATATCTCCTGTTGGCGACTTTCAGGATTATTCCCCTGCATCAACTGGAGATAATCGACTACTATCAACCCCAGATCATGTTCAGCTTTGAGACGCCTAGCCTTCGACCGCAGCTCCAACACAGAAATAGCTGGAGTATCATCTATGTATATTTTAGCATCCGAGAGCAATCCTGCCCCGTTGGTCAACTTAGGCCAGTCAGATTCGCCTAAATGACCGGTTCGTAAACGACTGGCATCTACGCGCGATACCGAGCACAACATCCGTTGCACTAACTGCTCTTTTCCCATCTCTAGAGAGAAGATCAGCGCCGATATCGGATTTGCCGCATGGATGGCGGCATGTTCCACAACGTTTACACAAAACGCCGTCTTACCCATGGATGGCCTACCAGCCACTATAATCAGATCACCACCCTGTAAGCCTGCAGTCATGGTATCCAGTTCAGTATAACCGCTAGGCACTCCAGTAATCAGCTCTTTGCGCTCAAACAGCCGTTCGATAGACTTAAAGGTATCCTTCATAATCTCCTTAGTAGAGAAATATGATGGACGAATCTTCATATTGGCTATTTCAAAAATAGATTTTTCGGCCCAGTCAAGAGTCTTATCCATCTCTTGTCCATTAAAACCACGCGTAGCAATTTCGGTAGCCACACTGATTAAATGGCGAGCGACGGATTTCTCTTTAACCAATCTAGAGTAGTAGACAATATTGGCCGCAGTGGGAACATAGTCAACCAAAGTAGCGAGATAGGTACTCCCGCCTACAGCATCGAGCTGATCTCTCTGTTTGAGTTCGGCGATAAGAGTTACGAGGTCGGCTGGTTCATTGCGCTCAGAGAGAGCGACGAGTGCATTAAATATCTGGCGATGACTTTCACGATAGAAGTCATCGGGCGAGAGCAGTTCAAGAACTTTGTTTAAGGCATCATTCTCGAGTAGAACACCACCCAATATTGACATCTCTGCTTCAATATTCTGCGGTGGCAGTTTATGGGTAGGTAGCTCAGTCATAAATTAATAATATCAAGTACTACAGCGGCAATTAAGCCGCTGTAGTACAGGATACACTATTCAGCAGCTACAACAGAAATAGTAACTTCTGCAATAACAGCAGCGGGCAATTTAACAGCAACTTTATGCTCACCTAAAGTTTTAATTGCATCGCCAAGTTGAATTTTTTTACGATCAACTTCAATACCGGCGTCTGTTAATTTAGTAAAAATGTCAGCAACGGTTACAGAACCAAAAAGCTTACCATCTTCACCAGCACGCAGGGCAAATTCACAGGCCACTGCTTCAATTTTAGTTTTCATAGCATCAGAAGATTTAGCCAATTTCATGGCTTTATATTCCAATTGACGCTTATGATGTTCAAACTGCTTTACACTGCTCTGGTCAGCAACAACCGCACAGCCTCTTGGCAGCAGATAATTACGCGCATAACCAGGCTTAACATTAACGATTTCGCCAATCTCGCCTAGTCCATCAATACTTTCAGTTAAAATAATTTCCATCGTTCACCTCCATAAAGGTTCTACGTAGTTTTCACTCGTGGTTTTCTAAAGTCGAACCACATATCAAATACCCCGATAGCTGTCACCACCACAGGCAATGGATTTATCACAAGCACTACCATATAGGCAAATGCCTGTGACACAGTAGAAAAGCTTTTTTTACGCAAGAAAAAAGATAATATCGCGACACCCTGCAAAAAATATAGCGGTAGCAAAAGTGTCAGTATGTTAAGCGACACCTGCTGCACTATAGTCATCTTAAGCAACATGCTAAAACCTGCAACTATCAAAAACCAGATCAAATAATCAGGCATGCGTAACTGGTGAAATAAAACACCAGGAACAACGTACCGACCGCGGGCAAACCAGCATAACAAAGCAACCGTTGCCGCAAGCACAAAACATATAGCTACTGCAGATAAGCCCACATAAGCCTGTTTAAAAAAAAGTGCTGTTGAATCTAGTACCTCTAACAACTCTTTAACTTGAGTAGCAGATAAATCGGCTTGTTCATACACCAATTTAGCCTTCCCCACCTCGGTATCTATATAGCCATTTACCATAGTAGGAATAGTAACGCTCTGTTTTAATGAGTAACTCAGGCTAGCAACTGTTATAGCTACTACCGTTACCAGCAAGCAGACTATAATTGCTCTAAACCAACCTACTCCTCGGCGCAGTAAAACAGGCAGTAGCAGTGATGCCCCACCAAATTGCAGCAGATAAAACAGAGAGTGAACAGCACCTGCTTGCTGCCAAACAACAACACCGATTGCTACCAATGCCAAAAGTGCAGGGGTAATACCCGAACGCATACATACATAGGCAACAGGAAAAGCTAATAGCGGGTTTAGCAACACCCCAAATGGTCCGAGAATCTGAAAAAGCAGCTGTAATCCACAGGTAATAGCAACACTACCTATAACTAGCAGTAGAACAGATGTCCCCTTAGAGTTTTCTTGCATAGCAAAATTAATTGCCAACTAATCGACCGTCCTATTTGAGGTAAAAGACAATAGCGCAATGTTACGCGCCCGCTTAATCGCCTCGGTCACCTTACGCTGGTGAATAGCACAGTTACCAGAGATACGCCGAGGCACAATTTTCCCACGCTCAGAAATAAAATAGCGCAGTGTGCGAACTTCTTTATAGTCAATCTTCAAAGTATTGTCAGCGCAGAATCTGCAACCTTTGCGCCGACCAAAACGACGAGGTGAACTTTTTTTTGCAAAAGCCATATTATTAATCCTTCCAATTAGTGTCGTTACAGAGCTTATTCTTCAGACTCATCATTTTCTTCATCAACATCATCAGCTGCTTCAGCTGCTTCAGTTGCTAAAGGAGCCTCAAAACCACCTTCAAGTAGCAGGGTTTGGAACTTGATGATCGAATCATCGAGACGCATGCGCCGCTCAAACTCTTTAACGACAGTATTCTCAGCATTAAAATTTACCAGCACATAAGTGCCGTGCTCGTGCTTCTTAACCGGATAAGCGAGGCGCTTAGTGCCCCACTCAGCGAACTTAAGAATTTCAGCATTTTGGTCGGTCAATACACTTTTGAACTTGTCCAGAACTGCGGTGTATTCATCGCCAACAATCTGAGGATTTACAATAAAAATTGTTTCGTAGGTACGCATGCGTAAACCTCCTCATGGATACTAGCCCCGGTCTTCCCCGGAACAAGGAGCGAGCGCTTACCATAACCGCTCGACTTGCAGAATTGGGATATTTAACACAAACCTACGGTGAAGTCTACGCTAAATAAGCCCAAATAGTTTATATTTAGATTTTCACTCACAACAACCTAGCGATATGCAGCTACACATTAAAACGAAAATGCATTACATCGCCATCTTTTACATGATATTCCTTACCTTCAACCCGTAATAACCCCTTATCCTTAGCGCCAGCTTCACCGCCTGAATTGACAAAATCATCGTACCCAATGACTTCGGCGCGAATAAAACCCTTTTCAAAATCACTATGAATAACTCCGGCGGCCTGAGGTGCTAAAGCATTCTCAGATACTGTCCACGCCCGCACCTCTTTAACACCTGCGGTAAAGTAGGTAATCAACCCCAACAGGCGATATCCAGCATGAATCATGCGATCTAAACCTGATTCGTGCAATCCTAGCTCCTGTAAAAATTCACTCTTTTCCGCACTATCTAGTTCGGCAATCTCAGCTTCTATCTTGCCACAAATAGTTACGAACTCTGCACCCTGCTGGGCTGCATATTTACGGACTTGATCGACATGAGGATGAGTGCCAGTCAAATCATCTTCGGCAACATTTGCTACATAAAGCACAGGTTTTATAGTAATGAGGTTCAGTTCACGTACCAGATAGCATTCGTCAGCATTAAGTCCAGCATTACGTGCTGGAGCTCCCTCGTTCAGGCATTTTTGTAATTTTTCCAGCACTACCACTTCTGCCTGGCTAGTTTTATCTCCACTTTTAGCAATCTTTTGCACCCGAAGATGACGTCTTTCGACGGCCTCTAAATCGGCGAGGTTCAGTTCTGTCTGAATAACCTCGATATCACGTAAGGGATCAACAGAGCCATCAACGTGCACCACATTATCATCTTCAAAACAGCGGACGATATTGGCAATTGCATCTACCTGACGAATATGACCAAGAAATTTATTGCCTAAGCCTTCACCTTTACTCGCGCCCTTGACCAAGCCGGCAATATCAACAAATTCCATAGCGGTATGCAACACGCGTTGAGGATTGACAATTTTAGCCAACTCATCTAGGCGCTTATCCGGCACTGAAACAATACCAACATTGGGCTCTATAGTACAAAAGGGGTAATTGGCCGACTCTGCACCAGCAGAAGTTATTGCGTTGAAGATTGTAGATTTACCCACATTTGGCAAACCGACAATGCCACATTTGAAGCCCATATCTTTTACTCCAAACAACGATAGCCGAGACAGAAGCCTCGGCTATCAGTTAACTATATGTACACTTACTACTATACGAGTAGTGGTGCGATTACCAATGCTACAACGCTCATCAACTTGATAAGAATATTCATAGCAGGACCAGAAGTATCTTTAAATGGGTCGCCTACGGTGTCACCAATAACTGCAGCGGAATGAGCCTCTGTGCCTTTTTTCTCACCGGCAATTTTACCAGTTTCGATAAATTTCTTAGCATTATCCCAAGCACCGCCACCGTTAGACATCATCAGTGCCAAAAGAACACCAGTAAGAGTTGCACCGGCCAGCATGCCACCCAGTGCCTCTTTACCGAGGACAAAACCAATCAATACTGGAGCAACAACAGCAATTACGCCGGGTAATACCATCTCCCGCAGAGCAGCCTTGGCCGAGATATCAATACACTTCTCTGGTTCAGGCTTAACACCCTCTTTGCCTTCAAGTAGACCTGGTATTTCGCGGAACTGACGGCGAATCTCCTCTACCATTTGAGCGGCGGCCTTACCAACACTAGTCATGGTTAATGCACCCATGAAAAATGGCAGCGCGCCACCAATCAGTAAACCAACAACCACGCGGGGCTGAATAAGGTTAATAGCCTCTAGACCGACAGTTGTAGCGTATGCAGAAAACAGTGCCAAAGCAGTAAGAGCTGCGGAACCAATAGCAAACCCCTTACCTACTGCAGCAGTAGTATTGCCAATAGCATCAAGACCATCGGTAATCTCACGAACATCTTCACCTAACCCAGCCATCTCTGAAATACCACCAGCGTTATCAGCGATTGGGCCATATGCGTCTACTGTCATAGTAACACCAACAGTTGCCAGCATACCGACTGCCGCAATGCCAATGCCATACAAACCGGCAAAAAAGTTAGCTGTCAAAATTGCTACACAGATGATCAAAATTGGTGCTGCAGTACTTTCCAAACCTACAGCTAATCCACTGATAATGTTTGTTGCTGGGCCAGTTTTACTCGCCTCAGCAATACGACGTACAGGAGCTGCTGAAGTATAGTATTCGGTAATTAAACCAATAGCAATCCCGGCTAACGATCCGCCAAGTAGCGCCATGAATATACCAAATTTTAGCCCCATGATCAGAACTATAAACATTGAAGCGACAAGAAACAGCCCCGCTGCAACAAAGGTGGTCAAGCGCAAAGCCTCAGCTGGATCCTTATCCTGAAAACGCTTCATAGAGTAGATACCAGCAGCTGAAAAAATCAGACCAAAGATAGCTAACACTAGGGGCAGCAACATGGCTGAAGCCTGCACAACTGAACCTTCTCCGGAACCAAGTTTTGCCAACAGTTCTGGACTTGCGGCAGCCGCGATAGCGATTGTTGCGATAATAGAACCAACATAGGATTCAAAAATATCCGCGCCCATACCTGCGGTATCGCCAACACAGTCACCAACATTATCGGCAATAACACCAGGGTTACGCGGGTCATCTTCAGGAATCCCTGCCTCAACTTTACCAACAAGGTCAGCACCAACGTCGGCGGCTTTAGTATAGATACCACCACCAACACGAGCAAACAGTGCAATTGAGGACGCGCCCATAGCAAATCCATTGATGTAACGCGCAGTTTCAGGATCACCACCAAAAGAGATATAGGCAATACCAACACCCACTAAACCAAGAGAAGCAACTGAAAGTCCCATAACAGCACCACCGTTATAGGAGACCTCAAGAGCTTTTGCTTGGCCATGCAACCGAGCCGCCTCAGTCGTTCTAACATTAGCGCGGGTAGCTGATTTCATGCCAATAAAACCACAGGTCATGGAACAGAGTGCACCACCAAGAAAAGCAATCGCAGTCTGGATTCCCATACCCATGGCAATCAGAACAAAGACTACACCGATAAAGATAGCTAGGATACGGTACTCGCGGCGCAAAAAAGCCATAGCACCATTATGGATCGAGTCTGAAATTTCAGCCATCAGCTCATTTCCGACAGGCTCATTCTTAACTTTAGTGTAGAGCATAATAGCGGCTCCAAAGCCAACTATTCCAAGAATTACGGCAAAATACGCCATTACAAATCTCCCCTTTTAAATTAAGTATTATGGGTTAAAATATTGCGCCCGTTATATTCACACATAGCATACTGCTCACCATGTTGTAGCAGAGCCTCAACAACTTCTGCTGCATATTCGAGCACTTCATCAAGATATTTTTTTTCGCTCGCAGAAAAGGAGCGCAACACGTAATCAGCAACATCACTACCAGGTGCAGGACGGTCAACACCAACTCGTACCCGAATGTAGTCACTACTATTGAGAGAGGAATTAATATGGCGCAAACCATTATGTCCACCATGGCCACCACCAACTTTTATCCGTACAACACCAAACGGTAGGTCGATCTCGTCGTGCACCACGATTAAATCCCTCGGGGAAATTCCGAGGGATTTGGAAGCAGATGCCACACTAGCACCACTTAGATTCATAAAGGTCTGCGGTTGCAGCAGAGTTACTTCGCACCCTGCACAGTTACCGACACCATATTTTCCTTGATAACCACTTTTTTTCAGCGCTATACCACAACGTTTGGCCAATCTATCAACTACCATAAAGCCAATATTATGCCGTGTCACCGCATAGCGATCACCTGGGTTACCTAAACCAGCGAGCAGATACAAAACTATTCTGCTGCTGCATCTTCTGCGGCATCTTCTGCTGCATCTTCTGTTTCTGTATCTTCTTCAATGTCATCACCAGGTTTATAACCAACAACAGTCATGACAGTAAAATTGACATCGTGCGGTAACTCAACACCTTCTGGTACAGGAACATCATCGATATGCACAACATCACCAATAGCCAGTTCGGCTACATTGATTTCTATCGCTGCCGGCACTGCAGAAGGTAGACATAACACCTCGAGGTCCTTACGGATAATCTCAAGGTTACCACCCTCTTTTTCACCGATGGACTTGCCTACAGCCACTACCGGAACCATAAATACTGCAGCTTTATTCATATCAATTGCTTGAAAGTCTACATGGGTAGCATGGCGGCGAATAGAGTCAACCTGCATATCTTTAACAATTGCTTGTAGGCCATTGAAAGGGCCATCACCAACCAAGGTAAGCAGAGTATTCCAGCCAGTCTCACCACTTATAGCGCTTTTCAATGCTTTTGAATCTACATTGACAGTACATGACTCAATATGTGAACCATATACAACACCAGGGACTAAACCATTACGCCGTGCGCTGCGTGCCCCACCTTTACCGACCCGCTCACGCAGGACAACATTTAATTCTTGTGCCATGATTTACTTCCTCCAATATTAAAGTGCGTGCTGATATTTTATAGCACACCTTGAGCTGTTATTTTAACTAAACAAAGAGTGAACTTACCGATTCATCAGAATGGATACGTCTTATCGCCTCAGCTAGCAGATGAGAAATTGGCAATGAACGCAGTTTTGCGCACTGATCTAGCTTGTCGGCACAGGCAATTGAGTCAGATACCACAACCTCTTCTAAGCAACTAGCATTAATGCGCTCCAGCGCAGGGCCAGAAAGCACAGCATGGGTGGCATAGGCATACACCTGTTTGGCACCCTGCTCCTGCAGAGCTGTAGCTGCGTGACACAGTGTACCTGCGGTATCGATCATATCATCAACAATTATGCATACCTGATCTTGAACATCACCAATAATATGCATAACCTCAGACACATTGGGGCCACTGCGCCGCTTATCTATAATAGCCAGTCCCGCATTTAGCCTTTTTGCAAAGGCACGTGCACGCTCAGTACCACCAGCGTCGGGTGAAACGATAACTACTCGCTCGTTAAACCGTCCCTGTAGATCATCTAACAACACTGGAGCTGCATACAAATGGTCAACAGGAATATCAAAAAAACCCTGAATTTGACCAGCATGCAGATCCATAGTCAACAAGCGATTAATCCCTGCAGTTGAAATAAGATCAGCAACTAGCTTACTGGTTATTGGAGTACGCGGAGCAACCTTACGGTCCTGCCGTGCATAGCCAAAATAGGGAACAACCGCGGTAATACTACAGGCTGAAGCACGTTTCATGGCATCAGCCATGATAAGTAACTCCATAAGGTTGTTATTCGTAGGGGCACTAGTAGACTGCACTATGTACACATCACAGCCACGCACATTTTCCCCGACCTCGACCATTATCTCGCCATCGGAGAAGTTTTTAACTTTAGCGCTACCTAAAGAGACTGAAAGGTGCCCACAAATCTCGCGAGCCAATGTTGGATTGGAGTTTCCGGCAAAAATCTTGATTTTATTCACGACATAATCCCGATATTGCTAAGCAGATAGCATGTCACCACAAACATCAGGGCAACACAAACAAGAAAAACCTCTCAACGCATGACCAAGGTTCGATCAAACTGCCATCGTTAGAGGTTTTAAAAAAGTGGCTGGGGCGCCAGGAATCGAACCTGGGAATGCCGGAATCAAAATCCGGTGCCTTACCGCTTGGCGACGCCCCATCAATAGATCTATCGTATTACGCCATGTTAAAGCCAATCGCGACCTGCTTTTTAATCTGCGTAATTCGTGGAGGCTTTATACAACAAACGCAGAAAGGTGTAAATAAAAAAATTCATTCAGCGCCTTTTTACTACCTCTTAAACAGGGCTGGCTACACAACTCCAACCTCTGCCTTCTTCAATTAGTTTCTGTTGGGCACAATGAGCCATTTCCTCACTAAAAAAAACACCAAATACCGTCGGCCCACTACCTGACATTAACGTACCTTTGGCACCAAGCCGCAGCATATCATCTTTTAATTGCGCAACCTGCGGGCATAATGGCAGAGTAGCTGCTTCGAGATCATTGTGAAGCAATGCCAACAACTCAGCCTCAGTTTTAATAACAGGATAAATGGGGGAAGAGGAATATCCTTGTTCACTTAAAGTACTATAAACCTGCGCCGTCGACACACCAACCCCAGGATTAACCAACACCAGCCAGTAGGGAGGCACGATATTGACCGCTTGTAATTTATCCCCTATTCCCGTCGCCCAAGCTACAGAACCATAGAGAAAAAAAGGCACATCGGCACCAAGTGACAATGCTTCGCGCCGTAAGACTTCCGGATCTAAATTAAGACCAAGCAGCTTATCGACCGCTACCAGAGTAGATGCGGCATCAGATGACCCACCACCCAACCCAGCAGCCACCGGAATATTTTTTTTAAGACTAATTTTCAGGCCTCGCTGGTGCTTATCATAGCGCAACAGAGCTTGAGCAGCCCTTACCACGAGATTATCTTCTGGAGAACCAAGCTCTATATTTGCACAAGAAAACTCAACACCAGCTGATGCAGTTACCTCGATATCCAACTCATCACACAAGGATATCTTTTGCATTATCATGCACAAATCGTGATAACCATCAGAACGTTTAGCGGTTACATGCAGACAGAGGTTTACCTTGGCTGGAGCAATAATTTTCATAGCAGATAATCAGTTCAAACTTTCCAGTGCAGCAGTTGACCAGTCTAGAGCCTCCAGATAGGCATCCCGAATGCGCAGTTTATCTACTCCATAGGCATCAACGACATCCCACTGTGCACGTTCATAAGCTTCAACGCATGTCAAAACATCACCCAACCGACCTGCGCGGAGCAGCAAAGCTGTATCTACCTCCTCAGCTAGCGGCAGGCTAGACAAAACTTCCTCCATAGGTAGATCAAAGAAACTGTCCAACATAGAAAATAGACCAACGGTAAAATACATACCACGCTGTTCGCTATCATCGCTATCAGCAAGAATTTCACACATCTTCGCGCGCACCAAAGCCATGGCCATCAACTCTTGAGGCTTATCATTGACGCTTCCCATCGAGACAATGCAAGCCCAATTGCGAATGTGTTGCAAGCCGAGATAAATAATTGCTTGACGCAGCGATTTCACCTCGGCAATTAAGCTATAAAAGCTAGAGTTTATCTGACGCAATAACTTGACGCTCAAGTTAACATCGGTCTGAATAATCTCTTCGAGTTTTTCTAAATCTATATCAACTTTTTGCAGTTCAGTCATCAACCGCAGCATCGCTAAGCGCGTTGGCGGTATCTTGCGTCCTGAAACTATCTGCGGCTTACTAAAAAAGTACCCCTGAAACATATCAAAGCCCAAATCGCGACAAAACAGGTACTCTTCATTTGTCTCTACCTTTTCTGCAAGCAACTTAAGTTTTTTTATCTTACGCAACTTCTGTACTTGGTCAGCTACCTCTTCCCTAGTCTGAGCCAAGATATCTACCTTGATAATATCTGCCAACTCAACCAGTGGAATCAATTCGTCGGTAACAACAAAATCATCTAAAGCGATAAGATGTCCACTACGCGACAAGCTGCGTATCGCCTCTAAAACTTCAGCGTCCGGAGATACTGTTTCCAGAACTTCAACCACTAACTGCTTTGTGCCAAATGGCAGGGTTGACCCCTTCACTAAAAAAGCACGGGTAAAATTGCAGAATGCTTTTTTATTGCCAACTAAGCGATCGAGGCCAACCTCAACCAGAGAGTTAATAACGACCTCAGAGCTTGCGGCATCAAAATCGGTTATTACCGCATGGTCGACAAACCCGTGACGATACAGCAACTCGTAGGCAAACACCCGCAGATTACGATCAAAGATAGGTTGTCTTCCTACAAAAATATCTACCATGGATAACCCCAGAGCTTAGCGGCAACAACTCAACAACTACTAAAATCAAGTTTCGTACAATAGCAAACATGCCACCGACACACCACCATATAATAGATATTTACATCACAGATAAGACAACCTCATGGTGCTGTTAACCAATATGGTGGTTGCGATTGCGCGCACGGTTGGATGCTATAGTGGCATCAATAATTTCACCACAACGACTACACTTCCAAGCTTCAAAAGAACGTACATAGTCAAAATATTTCTCTATATACATTGCCCCCTTACATTTTGGACATTTCATCGATCTTCACCCTCCTGCAAATAAGTTCAATACTCACGATTGCACTGAAAGCTACAAACAACCTATCATCCAATACAGTGATATTACACTTATCGCAAGCTACAGGGAATAATAATATTAATATACGCTAGTGAAAAACAGATTATTTACTAAAAGTAAGGTCGCAATTTTAATAACTTTTTATCAGAAATACCGCGCACCCGAGTCAAGGCTGAAATAGAGCCAAAATCGCCATAACTACTCCGATCTGCAGTAATCGTTGCAGCCAGTTTCTCTCCAACACCAGGCAAAGCTTGCCAATCCAGTTGCGTCATATGATCTGGATGTAGCGGAATATCCAGAGTTATTCGTTTAGCCGCAGCCATAAATGCACATTCTATCTGTAGATTATGCGCAGCACTTTTACCTATGCTTAGCCTATTGCCACTACTGAGCTGATGTGCAGCCAACCAGCACGACATCAGCGATCTTAACTCTTGCATTTCTATGCTTTGGATAATTTTACTTTTCAAACTCTCCATACTTGTAGCGGCAATGACACAGGAGTCTTGCTGGCTCAGCAATGGGCCACAGAGTTCCACATAAATTGGCTGCACAGATGACGAAACAAAAACAGGAGGGACCTGAGTTTCAGATCCCTCCTGTTGTATAAAAATAACCGTCACCAGTAACAGTGCAAGCACAGTTAAAGTACCGGGCGTTCTGCGCACAGCTACTCCGCGTCTTTAATCAACTTATACTGAAGAGCATCAATCAACGCATGGTATGAGGCGTCAATGATATTATCACTAACACCAACGGTACCCCAGCGCCCATCGCTATCGCCAGATTCAATCAAAACCCGAGTTACCGAGGCCGTACCATGGCCGCTAGGCAGTACGCGAACTTTATAATCCAGCAATCGCATCTCTTTTAGTTGCGGGTAAAAATGCTCCAACGCTTTGCGCAGAGCGTTATCCAAAGCGTTAACTGGGCCATCTCCTTCAGCGGCGGTATGTTCTATCCGCCCGCCCACCTTAACCTTGACAGTTGCTTCCGAAAGTGGTTTGTCTACATCAGTTAATTTGGTATCTATTACCCGAAAACCAATAACAGAAAAATGGTGGCGCAAGGTACCTAATGCCTTACGCATCAGCAACTCAAAAGAGGCTTCAGCCCCCTCGAATTGATAGCCCTTGTTTTCCATATCCTTGATCTCTTCAAGAATTTCCAGGGTAAGCGGATCTTTACTGTCAAGATCGATATTAAACTGTTCCGCCTTAGCTAAGATATTGGCCCGTCCCGACAGATCAGAAACAAGCACTCGAGTGGTGTTACCAACCGCTTCTGGGCGCATATGCTCATAGGTCTCTGGATGTCGCTGAATTGCCGAAACATGCACACCACCCTTGTGAGCGAAAGCGGAGTTGCCGACATAAGGCTGGTGCTTATTCGGAATCAGATTAGCCACCTCAAAGACATAGCGTGACACGCTACGCAGAGTTTTCATCTGCTCATCGCTGATACTATCTTTTCCCAACTTAAGTTTCAATGCTGGAATGATAGAACATAAGTTAGCGTTCCCGCAGCGCTCACCAAAACCATTTAAAGTCCCCTGCACATGAACCGCCCCCAGCGCCACAGCCATGAGTGAATTTGCCGCGGCACACTCACTGTCGTTATGGGCATGAATACCCAATGGAGTTGTAATGACTTCTTGTACTGCAGCCATGATAGACGGAAATTCATGGGGTAGCGTGCCACCATTGGTATCGCACAGAACAATACAGTCTACTCCCGCATCTTCAGCGGCTTTGAGTGTCTTTAGCGCATATTCTGGATTGGCCTTATAACCATCGAAAAAATGTTCAGCATCATAAATGACTTCGGGTATATGGTTTTTCAGATACACCAGCGAATCGTTAATAAGCTCAAGATTTTCTTCGAGACTGATCCGCAACGCTTCTCGCACATGAAAATCCCAAGTCTTACCGAAGATAGTAACCACATCAGGCCCAGCCTGAATAAGAGTCTGCAGATTATTATCCTCTTCAGGAGTTGACTTTGCTCGCCGTGTGGAACCGAAAGCAGCAATCTTGGCCTGCTTCAAGGGCACCTTTTTAATTTCTTGGAAAAAAGCGATATCTTTAGGATTAGAACCTGGCCAGCCACCTTCAATGTAATGGATACCCAACTCATCCAAACGCTGCGCAATGCGAACCTTATCGCTTACTAAAAATGAGATATCTTCAGCCTGAGTTCCATCACGCAGTGTTGTATCGTAGAGCATTACCTTAGCCATCAATTCTCTCCTTGTTACCAATATATTAGTTTTCGCTACCTAGCTCAAAAGCATCATGTAGCACTCGTACTGCCAATTCAGTGTACTTCTCCTCAATCACGCAAGAGACCTTAATCTCACTAGTAGAGATCATCTGAATATTTACCCCTTCGGATGAAAGGGTGCTGAACATCTTACTAGCAATACCAGCATGAGAACGCATACCGACGCCAATTATGGATATCTTGGCTACCTTACTATCCGACTTAACACCACTGGCACCAATTTTAGCGGCAGTTTCATCAACTATTTTCAGGGCTTTTTTCAAATCACCCTTGGGTACTGTAAAGGTGATATCGGTAAAGCCATCGTTTGAAACATTCTGAATTATCATATCAATAGTTATGTTTGATTCAGTCAATGGAGTGAAAATCTCGGCAGCAATCCCTGGGTGATCTGGTATACGCAATACCGAAATTTTTGCCTCATCCTTATTGCAAGTTACTCCTGAAACCAGTACGGTCTCCATCTCAGCATCCTCCTTCATAACCAGAGTTCCAGGGTTATCGTTAAAACTGGAACGAACGTGAATAACAACATCATATTTTTTGGCGAACTCAACAGATCTTATCTGCAGTACCTTAGCCCCGAGTGAAGCCATCTCCAACATCTCTTCATAGGAGATTTTATCGATTTTACTCGCGTTGGGAACGATGCGCGGATCGGTAGTATAAACGCCATCGACATCGGTATATATTTCACACACATCAGCGTGCAAACCAGCAGCAACAGCCACAGCTGAAGTGTCTGAACCGCCACGGCCTAATGTGGTGATATTACCCTCGTCATCCACGCCTTGAAAACCTGCAACCACCACGATAGTGCCGTTTTTAAGATCTTCACGGATATTATCGTCACCAATTTCCATGATACGCGCCTTCGCCGACGCATTATCTGTTTTTACCGGAATTTGATGCCCCAGATAACTTTTCGCTTTATAGCCCATAGATTGCAAACACATGGACAACAGAGCAATAGTTACCTGCTCGCCAGTAGAGACCAGGACATCATATTCCCGTTCACTAGGAAATTCACAAATCTCCTCAGCTAGCGCTACCAACTTGTTCGTTTCACCGGCCATTGCAGAGACAATGACGATGACATCATTACCTTCATCGTAGGTGCGAGCCACACGCTGAGCAACATTACGAATCTTGTCCGTTGTTCCCACCGAGCTTCCGCCATATTTTTGTACGACCAGAGCCATTTTAGCTGTTCCTCCTTGAGCAAAAACCCACTGGCAACCAAGCTAGTGAGTAACAACTTTTCCATTTCAATCTAGTGTATTTAGCAGGTAATGCGAGACGGGTCAAAACTTTTATTGGATGAAATAGTGATATTTAGCTGCACATACCCTGTTGAATATTTTTTACCACAACAGGGGAGACAAACAACCATAGCCAGCCAGTTACTCAGGATTTAACTCAAACCGAGACAGGGAATTCAGTATCCCGATGTAATACTCGTTAGCGCCACTACATGCAACTTTTATTCTGCGCGTAGTTTCACTGGCATAATCTATATTTATCGACAAGGCCTCGCCGGACAACTCAGGACAACGCTCTGCCCACTCGACCACCGCTACACCTGATCCATGAAAATACTCTTCAAAACCCAAATCTTGCAACTCATCGGCACCACTTAAACGATACAGATCAAAATGATAAAGTGGCAGCCGAGCACTATAGCTATTCATCAGCGTATAGGTTGGACTGGTGATTGGCACCTCTGCGCTAACCCCCAAACCTCGCGCTATACCCTGAGTCAATGCTGTCTTACCCGCCCCCAACTCTCCCGTCAATAGCACTAATGACCCCAGCGGCAACAACTGCCCCAAGGCAAGCCCCAGGGCCATAGTCTGTTCAGCGCTAGCGGTTACAATCTCCCAGCTGTGCACTTTGGCCAAATCGCTACACTCCTATCGCGCGGACAATATCCAGTCGCGCCACAACACCAAGCACCTTTTTACCCTTAACTACGGGAATAAGATGAATTTTATGTTTCACCATGAGTTCTGCAATTTCGGTTACTGGAGTATCCGCAGCACAGGTGATAACATTGGTTGTGCAAATTTCTGCCACCGTGCGCGCGCTGATGCGACGCACCTGATCTTCAAAATTCTTTTCACTCTCCAAATATAATACCCAGTCAAAAATTGCCACCACCGTAGGTATATGCAAAGTGGTATCGCGATCAATCAGGTCAGTTGTTGTTATAATGCCGCACAGATCCCCCTGATCGTCAATAACTGGCATTGAACTGAAATTATATTTTTGAAACAGATCCGCCAGCTCTTTCAACTCCGTCTGGGGCTGCACCGATATAACGTCGCTGGTCATAATATTTTCAGCAATAAGCATACAAATTACCTCCGCTTGATAAGGATTTGACGTGCAGTTGGCAAATGCTGGGCTAGATCTCCAGCGAGATAGCCAGAAGTACCCAACTGTTGTGCACAATGATCAGCAGCAGCCCCATGCAGATAAACACCGAGAACTGCGGCCGAGAAGAGATCAAGCCCTTGAGCAATCCAAGCGGCGATAATCCCAGTCAACACATCCCCCATGCCACCACTACCCATACCTGAGTTTCCACTACTGTTAATACATATTCTGCCATCCGGTGCGGCCACAACGGTGCGTGCACCTTTTAACACCAGCACTACGCGCCACTGTTGAGCAAACTGCCGCGCTACCTCGCAGCGATGATTTTGAATATACTCCACGCTCAGACCGGTTAAGCGCGCCATCTCACCCGGATGTGGCGTTAGTACCACCGAATCAGGCTCACGCGCAGGCAACAGATCTACGCTGCCGCTTAACACATTGAGTGCATCAGCATCAACTACCAACGGCACAGGACAATTTTCAACTAACTGCGCCACGACTTCACGGACAGAGTCAGTTTGTCCCAAACCCGGCCCCACAGCAATAGCTTGTTTCCCCTGCCATAGAGGCGCTAGTTGGCCAACAGCAGTAGCACTCAAACCACCAGCGCAGTCATCCAGCGCATAAGTCATTACCTCGGCCACTGCGCTAGCCACGATCGCTTGGCAAACCTGCGGCGTTGCTAAAGTAACCAGACCACTGCCGCTGCGGGCACAAGCTAGTGCACACAATTGAGCGGCACCACTCTTACCCAACGAACCAGCAACGACCAACACATGCCCAAAAGTTCCTTTATGCCCTTCAACAGGACGCTCAGGTAGTAACGCATAGGCGCATTGTTCATCTACCAAAATATACTGTGAGGGAATAGAGTCCTGAAGTGGCTTCGGCATGCCAATATCAACCACAAAAAGCTTACCGCAGCAGCGGCTTGCGGGATAGCTCACCTGTCCCAACTTAGCCACGGCAAATGAGATAGAGCAGTCAGCATTAATGGCCGTACCGAGGATCTCTCCTGTTGTTGCATCTACACCAGAGGGCATATCTACCGCAACAACGGGTAGCTGCAAAGCATTGATCTGCTCAATTGCTGCTAAATAGTGACCGCGCACCGGGGTATTTAGGCCATTACCAAAGATTGCATCAACAACGAGTAGTGCATCAGAATGGTTCTGGAATACCGTTGCAATTTCCGCCGCAGTACTAGCATAGCTGATGCTGCTATTGCTGTTTTCCAAAATGCGCAAATTAACCTCAGCATCACCGCTAATATTACTGCGCTCAGCCAGCACCAGCACACTTACCTGCCAGCCAAAATTTGCTAAGTGCCGCGCTATAACATAGCCGTCACCACCATTGTTACCCTTACCCGCCACCACCAAAACCGGCCCAGGACATAGACTGCGATAGCGTTCATTGACAATCTGCGCCGCGCCGCGGCCAGCGTTTTCCATCAACACCACACCTGGTACCGCATAATCTTCAATGGCGCAGCGATCTGCCTCACGTATCTGATCTGCAGTAAGTAATTTCATAGTTGCTCCAATACTACCGTTGCCACTGCGTACTCTTCCTCGTGGCTATAGGACAAATAAACATTGCCCAGCTTACGCGCGGCAACAATTTCTGCCGCTCTACCAGTGAGCAATAGCGACGGACACCCTAGCTCGTCGCGAACAACCTCCATATCGTGCCAAGTAATTCCATCTCTTAGACCTAAGCCGAGCGCTTTGACAAATGCCTCTTTGGCGGCAAACCTAGCAGACAGATGTTGATCAGCACACTTACGTGGCAACGCATAAGCCAGCTCAGCTGCGGTAAACATACGCTTGAGCAAAGCCTCATCTTGGCGCTGAATAAAGCGGGCAAAACGGGCTACCCGCACAATATCGGTGCCTATCCCAGCAATCGCCATGGCATTAGCCCAACAACTGCTTCATCTCGCGTACCGCACGATCTAAGCCAACCATAATAGAGCGCGCAATTATGCTGTGGCCAATATTAAACTCCTCAATACCGCCCAACGCGACCACGGCCTGAATACTGTGGTAGTTAAGTCCATGGCCAGCAAAAACAGCTATATTTGCCTGTCTGGCAGCGTGGATTGCTTTCTCCAACTTGGCCAGTTCAGCCAAACGAGCACCGGCAGAGGGAGCATCGCAGTAGCGCCCAGTATGTATTTCTACAACATCTGCCCCAACCTGTAAGGCATTATCAATCTGGTGCAGATCGGGATCAATAAACAGACTAACCAAAATACCACACTCCTGCAAAGCAGGAATATGGCGCTGTAATTGCTGGGAGCAGGCGGCTACATCCAAGCCACCTTCGGTAGTCAACTCTTGACGCTTTTCAGGTACCAAGGTAACGCAATCAGGGCGAATCCTAGTTGCAATGGCCACCATTTCGTCAGTACAGGCCATCTCTAAGTTTAAGGAGGTTTGCACAGTTTGGCGCAACAACTCTACATCACGATCTTGAATATGGCGACGATCCTCGCGTAGATGCACGGTAATGCCATCGGCACCAGCCAACTCCGCAATAGCCGCAGCGGCAACCGGATCAGGTGCCAAGGTACCTCGCGCTTGGCGCACGGTAGCTACATGATCAACATTAACCCCTAAACGTATCATATCACTTGCTCTCCTCTTTAACTCCACCTAGATACGTCTCTACCGCAGTAACAATATCTCCGGCCAGTTTATCGATATATTTTTGCTCTTGTCCTTCGAGCATAATGCGTAATAACGGCTCCGTGCCCGAGTAGCGGATCAACACTCGCCCATTTTCACCTAACTGCTCTTCACACTTCTTAATGACTGCGCTTACTTCGGGTACAGACGCTAAATCAACGCGCTCTTTTACCCGCACATTACACAATATTTGCGGTAAAGCAGTCATAACCTTAGCTAATTCTGATAGTGGCTTCGAGCTACGCTGCATTATTGCCAACAGTTGCAGTGCTGACAACGTACCATCACCGGTGCTGTTGTGATCAAAAAAGATCATGTGTCCAGACTGCTCGCCACCAAGATTATACCCACTGCGTAACATCTCTTCGGTAACATATCTATCACCCACCGCAGTCTTGATAACTTTACCACCTGCTTTACGCAGCGCAATATCCAGCCCCATATTGCTCATTACTGTAGCGACCAACGTCTTATGTGCAAGAGTGCCCTGCTGCAACATATCACAGGCGCAGATAGCCATGATATGGTCACCATCGACCTCATTACCATGTTCATCCACAAAAATGACCCGATCGGCATCGCCATCAAGAGCTATCCCCACGTCGGCGCGGTATTCGCGCACGGCCTTAGCCATAACCTGTGGATACAGGGAACCACAGCCAGCATTAATATTAGTCCCGTTGGGATTAACCCCAAGAGGAATAACCTCCGCACCTAACTCCTGTAGTACCGCCGGAGCAACCTTATAAGCTGCTCCGTTAGCGCAATCCAGGACGATGCGCATACCACGCAGATCGAGATCGCGCGGGAACGCATTTTTTAAAAAAACAATATAGCGTCCGGTTGCATCATCGATACGAAACGCCCGCCCCACTTCATCAGCAGTAGGCCGCAAAAGATCCAGCTCTTCAGAAAACATCAACTTCTCTAACTTCAGCTCCATCTCATCTGGTAACTTTTGCCCTAAATCCGAAAAGAACTTAATACCGTTATCTTGATAAGCGTTGTGTGATGCAGAGATAACCACACCAGCATCTGCGCGCATAGAGTTGGTAATAAAAGCAATACCTGGGGTCGGCAATGGGCCAACTAACTGCACATCCACCCCCATTGAACAAATGCCCGCCGCCATCGCATTTTCGATCATATAGCCGGACAAGCGCGTATCCTTGCCAATAACGATGCGTCGGCGTTTATCCGACCCTTTAAACAGATAAGCTACCGCTCGGCCTAATTGCATAGCAACCTCGGTAGTCATGGGATAAACATTAGCTACCCCACGCACACCATCCGTGCCAAAAAGTTTCTTGGTCATAATCCCTCACTTGACTCACGCATTAGCAACGCAAGTGCAATCAATAAATTAATGGATTTATCAGCTAGGTAAGTTATTTTTTTGCGTTATTTTTATCCGCTGGTGCCGCGATAATCACGGTGTCAACAGGATCGACGTGCTGCTGATTAATATGTACCTCTACCTCTACCGTTTTTTGCTCTTTAAGGGCAGTATAGGTACCACGATAATTGATGGGAACGGTTAAGGCAAAACTTTCCTGCACAGCAGAGATATCCACCAACTCTGTCTCTACTTCATCAACATTTTTGACTTCACTCTCAGCACCCTCGATAGTTACACTTGCGGGGCGCACCTTGACAGCACCGAGGGTAACTCCCTCAGCTGGAGCACCACCAATCAACACTCGAACTGGTACTTTTTTCTCTCGGCTACGCTCTAGCTTGACATCGACATAGGATGGAGACAACCGAGACACACGCAACACACTAGGAATATTTAAGTTTTGATCAAGACGTTTAAAGGTTGTCAACCCCGGTTGCAAACCGTGTAAATCGACGGACATACTCAAGTCAGATGGTTGTAATTTACTTAAAAGAGTACGTGGCCCACTAATTCTTACGTCTACCAAGCTGGGGACTTCATTCGCCACCACCATCCCCACGGGCAAATTTTTCAGCTCCAGGGGTACGGTGTAGCCCACCTCTGCCTTTTGTTCACCCATAACAAATAGCCATAGCACTATTGCGAAAAATAGAGATAACAGCTTTAGATGCCAATTATTTGTGATCACCTGAATCAGCATTAGCGTTGCTCCTGAGCCGTGCGTCCTGGATCCAAAAGACGGGTCAAGATTCGTCTTAGCGACTTAGAATCAAGATCACGAGTCATACGTCCACCAACAACGGCAGAAATTTTCCCCGTCTCTTCCGAGACGACAATAACCACAGCATCAACAACTTCGGTCAAACCTATGGCAGCTCTATGGCGGGTACCAAGATTTTTATTTATATCGGGGTTTTGTGACAAGGGAAGAAAGCAGCCAGCTTTTTTCAAACGACCATGCTGCAGAATCAAGGCTCCGTCATGGATAGGTGAGCGTGGCAAAAATATGGCAGTGATTAGATCTGCGGAAACTTTAGCATCAATTTCCACACCGATTTCAAGGAAACTTTTAAGACCGGTCTCGCGCTCTATAACTATCAGCGCACCAACCCTTTTAGTAGCTAAGTTTACAGCAGCGGCAACAAGCTCATCGATAAGCTGTGTCTCTTCACGATAGGCGACATCAGCAAAAAAGGGATTGCTCCCAACATGCATCAAGGCGCGGCGTATATCGCTTTGAAAAATAACAACTATAACTAAGACAATCGAGGCTAAAAAGTTATCCAATAACCACTGCAATGTATACAGGCCGGATAATTGGGCGCCAACATAGATAGCCAGAATAACTGCTAAGCCAAGCAGCATCTGTACGGCTCGCGTGCCCTTGATCAACAGAATGATCCAATAAATGATAAAGGCCACCAGACAGATATCTAGAACATCCAATACCCACCTGAAATCTTTTATCATTGCATCGATCATATCCATAATCGAACCTTTTTATCTCAAATAAACACTTTAGAAATTACTAGCACAAACAGACCAGGCAATATCTAACGCTTGCCGCGTTGGTGCAACATCATGCACCCGAAACAATTGCGCTCCATTATTGAAACCGACGACAGCACTACCAACAGAACCGAAAAGACGTTGCTGAGGCTGGGGCTGGTGTAGCAACTCACCGATAAAACTTTTACGCGACGTCCCCAATAAAATTGGGCACCCCAGACATTGCAGCTCACTTAAACGGCGTAGTATCTCTAAATTGCCAGCAACAGATTTACCAAAACCAATACCTGGATCTACTGCCAACTTATCCGTAGCAATTCCAGCTTCATGAGCCGTCTGCAGCGATAGGCTCAAACTGGAAATAATATCACCAATTAAATCAGCATAAACTGTATTACGCTGCATTACCTCAGGACAACCGCGCGTATGCATAACAAACAACCCAGCGCCACTATCTGCTACCACTTCGGCCATTTTAGTATCAAAGGTTAGGCCGCTAATATCATTTATAAAATTTGCGCCAGCTTCGATTGCCCGAGCAGCAACCGTAGCCTTATTTGTATCTACCGAAATAGGGATGGAGAAGCTGCTGCGCACGGCATTGACAACCGGAATAATTCGCTCCAGTTCCGTGTCAACATCAACAAGGGGGGCACCAGGACGAGTACTTTCTCCGCCGATATCGATAATATCAGCTCCATCTGCAATTTGCTGCTCAACTTGGAGCAGAGCGGAATCTACACTAAAACTCTTACCGCCATCATAAAATGAGTCTGGGGTAACGTTAAGCACCGCCATAACTTGAGGGCGATCAAGATTCAAACAGCAGTCTTTACCCTGCAACAGTTTAGGCCTACTTACTGCCGTTGCTAATAGTTGCTGCAACTCAATAGCCAAGTCTGGCAAACCAAAAGGTTGACAGGGCAAACGCTCAATTAGCTGAGCAAACTGCTTCAAGGTCGCCATCAACAGGACATCGGTATGCTTGAGACTGCAAGTCACGGTGCCGCGTGCGACCGCGGCATCGGCACCAATAGCCAACATCTCCTGCTTTAAAATATTTGCCGCACCACAGGGGAGATTGGCAACCAAAATATTTACCCACTGCGCCTTGTCTGCCATGCGTGCAATTCCGGCGCTATCCACACCAATTTTTTTCATTGTCTCCTGCACTTGATCTGCATTAGACAACTGAAGCACACGCAAAGCAAAACGACTCATCTAGGCATTATCCTCAGCATCGGCCTCTACTGCGGTAACTGTTTCTGTTTCAGCTTTTATGGTGTCCCCATCAGCGACTACTGAGTTAGTAACTTGATCCGTGCTGGCAGCATCCGCTGGTGCTACTTCACCGCCATTAACTGTAGCCATTATGCGCGCTATATCCTGAGCGTCAATAGTCTCTTTTTCTAATAGTTCATGCGCCATAAGTTCCATAGCAGCGCTGTTATCACGCAGAATTTTCATAGTGCGCTCGTAGCAAGTTTTAATTAGGCCACTAACCTCTTCGTCGATAAGTTGAGCAGTTGCCTCACTATAATTTTTCGTATGCCCCATATCTTTGCCGAGAAAGATTTCGCCCTCTTTCTCACCAAAAGAGATAGTACCGAGTTTCTCACTCATACCCCATTCACACACCATCTTATGGGCCAACTTACTAACGCGCTCAATATCATTACTAGCACCTGTGGTTATACTGCCAAGGAATATCTCCTCGGCGGCGCGGCCACCCAATAATGAGCACATGGATCTCAACAGGCCATCGCGACTTTCACTATATTTCTCTTCACTCGGCAGATACATAGTAACCCCGAGAGCACGCCCACGTGGAATGATAGAGATCTTATGCACAGGGTCAGAACCGGGCATATTCAGGGAGACCAAAGCATGACCAGCCTCGTGGTAGGCAGTAACTTTTTTCTCTTCTTCAGTAATAACCATGGAGCGCCGTTCCGCTCCCATCAATACTTTATCCTTTGCAGCCTCCAAATCGGACATATCCACAATATCCTTATTGGCGCGCGCTGCCAGCAGAGCTGCCTCATTTATTAGATTGGCAAGATCTGCACCGGAAAATCCTGGAGTCCCTTTGGCAATAACTTCCAACTCTACCGAATCACTAAGTGGCACTTTATTAGAATGAACCTCAAGGATGGTACGACGACCTTTGATATCTGGACGAGGCACAACAACTTGGCGGTCGAAACGCCCCGGGCGCAATAAGGCAGGGTCGAGAACATCGGGACGGTTAGTTGCAGCGATCAGGATAACGCCCTCATTGGACTCAAAACCATCCATCTCGACTAACAATTGATTCAGTGTCTGTTCCCGCTCGTCATGGCCACCACCTAAGCCTGCACCACGATGACGACCAACAGCATCAATCTCATCGATAAAAATAATACATGGGGCATTCTTTTTACCTTGGGCAAAAAGATCCCGTACCCGGCTGGCACCAACACCGACAAACATCTCGACAAAGTCGGAACCGGAGATGGTAAAAAACGGTACATCAGCTTCACCAGCAATGGCTCGGGCTAATAAAGTTTTACCAGTACCAGGCGAGCCAACAAGAAGCACCCCTTTGGGGATGCGGCCACCGAGACGAGTAAATTTTTTGGGATCTTTAAGAAAAGAGACGATCTCTTCTAACTCTTCTTTGGCCTCATCAACACCAGCGACATCTTTGAAGGTTACCATACCTTGAGTATCGGATAACAACCGAGCGCGACTTTTGCCGAAATTCATCGCCTTACCACCGCCACCCTGCATCTGGCGCATAAAAAAGATCCACACGGCAATCAACAACAGAATTGGCCCCCAAGAGACCAGCATAGTCATCCAAAAACTACGATCCTCTTCAGGCTTAGCCTCAATAACTATATCGCGTTGACGTAATTCTGAGATTAATGTCGGATCTGAAGGAGCAAAAGTTTTAAAATGAGTTCCGTCTTTATATTCCCCCTCAAGATTAGGCCCTTGTATCACCACCTGCTGCACCTTGTCATTTTCAAGTGCACTGGTAAATGCGGTGTAACTAATTGACTCTTTTTTCTGTTCTTGTTGCGTCATCATATTGAACAACAAGATCATTACTAATGATATCACCAGCCAAAGAGCAATATTTTTATAAAACTGATTCACTTTTCCTCCAAACAGGTAGAGCGTTGCGGAGATGATACTGACAACGCCAGAAGCAGATTATGTCAACAGAATATAGCGGCACACTTTCCAGTTACCTCTATGTCAGGAAACTACCATATATAGCCAACGTTTCTCAATTATATTTTAACCTAGATTATCAAGCATTGATGTGCTTGCGACGGGTACAATCTTGCAGCTAAGCACAACTGAATCACCAGATTTCACTACGTAATCACCACTGCGGCGTAAGCCCAACAACCACAGCACCTCATGCCCCCGTCCGAGCACTAGTGCGGATTGACGTTTTTCTAGCTCAACTTGGTGCTCAGCAAATATTTTTTTAACCTTTTTATGGCCTGTCATGCCAGCACAAGTCATACGATCTCCGGCCTGCACCGAACGCAGCCACAGGGGAAAGCACACCGTTTGTGCATCAAACTCTACACAGTCAGCCGACTCAATCTCGCGCTCTGAGGTAAATTCTATGCGAAGTAGGCTGCCATCTGGCAATGGGTAATCACCTGCGCCATCTACAACCATACTAAACACAGGACTTATAGTTGGTTGCACAGTTCTGAACACCAACTCATCGTAGCGCCTTGCCACCCACGCCTGCGGCAAATTTAGTTCACGCTGCGGTCTGCCGTTGTGTAACAGAGCAGCAACAGCATCAATATGTACCATTTCGATACGCTGCAAATGGCCTCGAATCTGCTCCAAGCAGTAGCGCAGTACACGCATATACAGGGCAGGATGCTCCTGAAGTAGCTCTGCACAACCAATACGCAACTCGCCATTGTGCCAAGTGACCAAACGTTGTACTACACCATTAACCTGTTGCTGCCAGTAGGACTCTTCCAACTCAACAACACTGGATATTTTTGCCAACTGAGTAGCAACAGAGGGATTTAATCGACCCAGCTGAGGTAAAACCTGATGACGCACCCTGTTGCGCGCATACGCCAAGCTACTATTACTAGCATCCTCAACATAATCGATACCGCACTGGTGAATATAACGGACAATCTGTTCGCGCCCGACCCCCAACAGCGGACGAATAAATAGACCATCACGCCACCTCATAGCAGCCAAGCCAGAAACCCCACAGCCACGCGTTAAGCGCAGCAAAACGGTTTCAGCCTGATCATCACGGTGGTGTGCGAGGGCGATACAATCACAATTGGCATCCTTAGCAACCTGTTGCAAAAATTTGCGCCTAGCAGAACGACCCGCCTCTTCCAGGCCCTGTTTGCGCTGCAATGCCAAGGCTTTGACATCAACTTTGAGGAGATGGCAATCAAGGTTCAAATCAGCACAGAGACTACGCACAAACTGTGCATCAGCGGCACTTTCGCAGCGCAAACCATGATCAATATGCGCCACTACAATATCGAACGCAGCACCATCTTTTTTAGTCGCCAACAGAGCGTGGAGTAGACACACTGAATCAATGCCACCAGAGACCGCCACCAATACCCGCCCCCCATGGGGAATGAGATCGTGCCGATTCAACGCGGTTAATAATTGCGTTTCAACATCGTCCTTAATCGCCACAGCACCTTCCTGCACATAAGTTAACTAGTAAAAAATGGTTTTTATCAGAGAGGTGAAACCAACAACGCACAACAAAAAACCCCTCCAGAGACTGAAGGGGTTTAATTGGTGGCGGTACAGAGATTCGAACTCCGGACACTGCGGATATGAGCCGCATGCTCTAACCAACTGAGCTATACCGCCAAAGTCTATATTGTTGCCAACGCGCAATAATTTTCAAAAGCAAAGCGTCGACTTATATGTTTTTGGTTGCGGGGGAAGGATTTGAACCTCCGACCTTCGGGTTATGAGCCCGACGAGCTACCAAACTGCTCCACCCCGCGACAAAGCGAAACGAAACTTACTTTTTTACCTCAGCAAAGTCAAGACAAAAAATCACCAAATTCAATTTACCTCCGCCTAATAGAGGCACAGAGAAATTATCAACTACTCTTTTTGACAAAACCGGACAATTTAAAGTCGCGCTGTAAATCGGTTTTAACCTTATTTGCCTCTGCAGAACTGGCAACTGGCCCAACTAATACCCGATACCAAACCCCTTTTTGACCGAGGTCGGCGCGTTTGATTTGCACTGCAAATTTTGTTTGCAGCTTCTTCTGCACCTTTTGGGCATCTGCTTGGTTCTTAAATGAACCCACTTGAACCACATAGTCACCAGAGTGACTAACCACCTTCGCTACTGTTTGTTTTGTCTCCACGACAGGTTTAACTACAGTTAGCACAGCTGGTGTGCTGGGGCTAGCCTGTTCTTTAGCCGTAGTGGCAACTACACCTGCAGGATCTGGTTGATTCAAACCATTACCTAACGGGCTATTTTCACTGATCAGTTCAGCGTTAGCTACCACACTCTGCTCAGCAACCTGAGCTGCGCTTGATGGCGTTGCAACCGCGACCACAGCTTCTGAAGCCACAGACGGGGTCGCTACTGTGTTTTGGCTCGTGGCCACCACGTCTTGGCCAACAACGACCCCTACACCAGCTATGTTGTTGTCAGGTGTAGGACTATTGCGCACCACCGGATGGGTAAGCGGAACTTGCTCCACTATTTGCGGCGGTACATCCTTATTGTGCTTACCAATAAAAATCCCGATGGCAAAGGAGATAAGACACAGGACTAAAATAATAATAAAAGCGCCTAAAGGACGGCGGCGTCCTGTTGCCGGCGTAGATCTTGGCAATTCTGATGGTGGCATATCTATCTCCTTTATGTAGTTACATCTGTTCCGGTGCAGAGACGCCCAGAACACGTAGCGCATTATGCAGAACAATTTTCACTGCATTGACTAGATACAACCTAGCCTCACTAGTTGAGGCATCATCGACAATGACTCGATGTTGATTGTAGTAGCTATGAAATTTTGCAGCTAACTCCTGCAGATAAAAAGTGACCCGATGAGGCTCGTATTCGCTAGCGGCACTAACTATAACCTCGGGATAGCGCGCCAGCATTTTTGCCAAGGCCAGCTCTTCGGGCAGTTGCAGCAATTCTGCCTTAACCGCCGCACTACTAGGCAAGCAGATACCGGCATCTTGAGCATTACGGCTAATGCTGCAAACTCGAGCATGAGCATACTGCACGTAGAATACCGGGTTATCAGTACTTTGTTTTTTAGCTAGGTCTAGATCAAAGTCGAGCTTGCTATCCGAGCGCCGCATCAGAAAGAAAAAACGACAGGCATCGCTGCCAACCTCATCAAGAACCTCTTTCAAAGTAACAAAGGTACCAGAGCGGGTACTCATCATCACCTGTTCACCACCGCGCAGTAAATTTACCAACTGTACCAGAATGATTTGCAGATCTTCAGGGTTACGCCCTAGTGCGGCCAGAACTGCCTTCATACGCGGAACATAGCCATGGTGATCCGCCCCCCAAACATCGATAACAGTATCAAAACCGCGCTCATACTTCTCGCGATGATAGGCGACGTCAGAGGCAAAATAGGTAGTCACACCATTGGAGCGCACCAGCACGCGATCCTTGTCGTCGCCAAAATCGGTAGTACGAAACCAGATAGCACCATCCTGCTCATAGGTATAACCATCAAGCTGTAGTTTCTCGATACCCGCCTTAACCAAATCACGATCGTAGAGACTCTGCTCGCTGTACCAGTTGTCAAAGTGGATACCAAAGCGTTGCAGATCGTCGTCGATTCCGGCACGAATCGCCTCAGCGCCATATTTAGAGAAAAAGGCAACCGCCTCTTCTTCGGACTGCTGCAGATACTTATCCTTATCGACGTTGATTACCTCTTGCGCCAGGTCTCGGATATAGTCGCCCTGATAACAGGTTTCAGGAAAGTCGACCTGTTGTCCATGGAGTTGGCAATAACGCAAATACAGAGAAAGACCGAGCGTATTCATCTGATTGCCGGCATCATTTATATAGTATTCACGCTGAACCTCAAACCCTGCTTCTTGCAGAACCGAGGCAACAGCATCACCGGTAGCAGCTCCACGCCCGTGGCCAATATGCAGTGGGCCGGTAGGGTTAGCGCTAACAAACTCGACCTGAACCTTGCGACCATTGCCAAAAGTGCTACGGCCAAAAGAGTCCTGCTGGGCAAAAACATCATCTAAAATACGATACCAGCACTGGGCATTGAGAAAAAAGTTAATGAACCCTGGCCCGGCAATTTCCACTTTTTGCCACAGGTCAAACTCCGGTTGCAGTTGGTTCAGCTTATCCACCAGTTTTTCGGCAATTTGGCGAGGAGCTTTTTTTTCTGCTCGCGCCAACAACATAGCAACATTGACAGCAAAATCACCGTGATCAGCACGATCAGGCTCCTCTATCGCAAAGTCTGGAGACTCACCACAGAGTAAAAGTTTTTCAGTATAGCAAAGGTTGAGTGCCTGATTAACGGCATTGCGTAGCATGGTTTTCATAAACGTACTTACCTTCTTAACCTAAATAGCGGTTTACACAAAGAGAAACAGGGGACAACGCCCCCTATTTAAAATTACCGATAAATTATAAATTAACTGCGCCGCAGATGGTCAATATACCTTAGCGCTCACGCGGAGAGAACTGATAAACCAACTCTCCATCACGCACCAGACTTAACCTACTGCGTGCCACCTGTTCCAGATAGCTATCATCGTGTTGCAACGCATCAATTTCCGCACGTAACTTGCTATTGGCTGCACTCAATTGCTGCGACTGCAACAACAACTGCTCCTGTTGCTGGCGGATCTGATTCAAATGTAAAGCCCCTTTTTCACCAAACAACGCACAGCTCATGCCAACAACAACCACGGCCACCAAACAGAGAGGGCGTGACCTTATCATAGCTGTTTTTTGTTCAGAAATTGGCTTAGAGGTCATATTTCTATACACTTTGGCTAGAGTACAACATAAACACTTACACACAAAAACGGTAGATTTGGCAGTTTATGTCATACGTTTTTTTTGTTCAACCGTTTATTCCTACTTTATTTTTCGTTTCCCGTGCTAACTGCACACAACATTGCTTATCGACGTAAATTTCTGTAATATTAATCAATAATTGCTGAAGGAAAAATAAGGGAAACAAAATTAAAGGATCTAGGTAACAATGGCGACAAAAACCAATAGCACCGCAGAAAATATAAGCGCAACAGCAAAAAAAACTGCACAGCCACCAAAATACAATGTAATTATGCACAACGATGACTACACAACCATGGAATTTGTTATTGAAACGCTGCAGTCTGTTTTCCATAAAAACCCCACTGAAGCGACCCACTTGATGTTAACTATCCACCAAAAGGGTAACGCAATATGTGGCTGTTATTCATACGAGATAGCCGAAACCAAAATTGCTCAAGCGCACAAGTTAGCCAACGCCGCTGGCCACCCGTTACGCTGTAGTATGGACAGAATATAACCAGGGTAGATATTCACAAACCAGGAGACTCAGCAAAAGTGACCTTCACTAAAGATGTACAGATAATATTCTCGCTAGCCGTACAGGAAGCTCAACGCCGTAAGCATGAATACCTCATGACCGAGCATCTCCTCTTTGCCATGCTTTATGCAGACGAGTCCAAGGATATCCTGATCAATTGTGGTGGTAATATCAGCCAGTTACGCAACGATCTAGATAACTATTTCGATGCGCATATCCAAACAATTGAGCATCCTGACGGTACAAATATCGATATCCCAGAGCAGACGGTTGCCCTGCAGCGCATTTTACAACTGGCAGTAAGCCACTGTTCGGCAGCAGGTAAAGACTCGGTAAATGCCGGAGATATTTTAGTATCAATTTTAACGGAACAGAACACGCAACCGGCGCAGATGCTTGAAAATCAGGGCATCACACGGCTGGATGTGCTTAACTACATCTCCCATGGCACTACCAAGCCAAGCGCCACAGAGGATGACGCCCAAGCAGATCAGTCAGCTCAAGAGCTAGAGGATCAACCGACAAAAAAAAGCGCCTTGGAAAGTTTTACCCTAAATTTGCTTTTAAAAGCCCGCCAGGGGCAAATTGATCCTCTTATTGGCCGCAGCAGCGAACTACAACGCGCTATGCAGGTGTTGTGTCGGCGGCGCAAGAACAATCCCATTTTAGTCGGTGAGCCCGGTACCGGCAAAACTGCCATTGCCGAGGGGCTAGCTACATTGCTCGCCACAGAGCAAGTCCCAGCGGTTCTATCCGGAGCTGAAATGTTTGCCCTAGACATGGGAGCACTAATGGCGGGGACCAAGTTTCGTGGAGATTTTGAAGAACGCCTCAAGGCAGTAATTAAAGAGCTGGGAGAAAAAAAACAGCCAATTCTTTTTATTGATGAGATTCACACTATAATAGGAGCCGGAGCGACGGGCAGTGGCTCCATGGATGTTTCGAATCTGCTGAAACCAGTCTTAGCTGATGGAGCCATACGCTGCATAGGTGCTACGACTTATGAGGAGTACAAAACGCTATTTGAGAAAGATCGCGCGCTATCGCGGCGCTTTCAAAAGATTGATATTCGCGAACCTGAAGTTGAAGAGACCGTTGCCATACTCAAAGGTCTGCGACCACACTACGAAAAATATCACGCTATCAGCTACAGCGACGAGGTGTTACAGGCCGCAGCCGAGCTATCACAGCGCTATCTTACGCAACGCCACCTGCCCGACAAAGCCATAGATTTAATTGATGAAATCGGCGCGCGCATGCGCACCCAAAGCAGACGCCGCAAAAGGGTCAAGGTTAAGGACATTGAAAATATTGTCGCAGAAATGGCCCAGATTCCACCAAGATCAGTCTCTCGAGATGATTGCAAAACCCTTAAGAATCTAGAGCAACAGTTAAAACAAAATGTTTTTGGTCAAGACGATGCGCTGCACCAGATTACTCAGGCCATACTTAGATCACGAGCTGGGCTCGGTCACCCTGAGCACCCTATCGGCTCATTTCTGTTTGCTGGCCCCACCGGTGTTGGTAAAACCGAGGTAGCGCGACAACTAGCTCAACAATTAGGAGTTGCCTTTCAGCGCTTTGACATGAGCGAATACATGGAAAAACACTCAGTGGCACGCTTGATTGGCGCCCCTCCTGGATATGTCGGTTTCGACCAAGGCGGCCTATTAACCGATGCGGTCACCAAACAGCCACATACAGTATTGCTGCTGGATGAAATTGAAAAAGCCCACCCCGACCTGTTCAATATCCTGTTACAGATTATGGATCACGGCAGCTTGACCGACAATAACGGCAAGGTAGCCAATTTTCGCAATGTAATTTTAATTATGACCAGCAACGCTGGAGCACGGGAGATGAGTAGCACAGTTATCGGCTTTAACGCCAGCACCACGCAGAACCATGCCAGCCCAGACAAAGCATTGGCGCAAACATTCTCGCCTGAGTTTCGCAACCGCCTCGATGCAACGATAGTTTTTGCCCCACTATCACCAGAAGTAATGAAAAATATAGTAGAAAAATTCCTGCGCGAGTTGCGCGCGCGTCTACAGGAGAATAATGTAACTCTGAAGCTGAGCGCTCCAGCATGCGCATACCTCGCTCGGCATGGTTTTCATGCCCAGTTTGGTGCACGGCCGTTGAACCGACTTATTCAAGACAAACTGAGTTCGCCACTATCTCAGGAGATACTCTTTGGCTGCTTAAAAAATGGTGGTAGCGCTAATATTGGCTGCCGTCACGACAGCCTCACCTATAACTACGTTAGCGGTTAACAGACAGCTCATGGCAATTTTCGCGCTCGATGAACAACTGTTGTTTCCCGCCCCCATGCTCGCCGACGACAACGGGTTACTAGCTGTCGGTGGCGACCTGTCACCGCAGCGGCTACTGCTTGCTTACAGTTGTGGCATATTTCCATGGAACCACCCCGACGACCCACTACTGTGGTGGTCTCCCGATCCGCGCTGCGTTCTACGCCCAGCAGAGGTGCATATATCGCGCAGCATGGCCAAAGCAATACGCCAGCACCAATTTAGCATCACCTTTGATAGCGCTTTTAGTGAATGCATAAAGCAGTGCGCCCACAGCAATCAGCGTCTGGAGCAGACCTGGCTCAGTCCGGCAATCATGGCCGCATATTGTCGACTGCATAAACTCGGCTATGCACATTCAGTGGAGTGTTGGCAAGATGGAGAGCTAGTTGGTGGGCTGTACGGACTGGCACTAGGACGCTGCTTTTGTGGAGAATCAATGTTTCACACCCAGCGCAACGCCTCTAAAATGGCGTTTATTGCCCTGGCGCAGCACCTAAATAAACTTGATTATCGTTTAATAGACTGTCAACTGCCAACCGAGCATCTGCACTCACTAGGCGCGTATGACATCTGTCGTAATCAATTTTTGCTCCAATTGCAGCAATGCTCAATTAAAGCAGACGACAAGGTATTGATGGGAGCGTTTTGATCAGATCGGACTTTGACGATAACGGGCATTGTGTTGGCGCTGAGAGCGAATATATGCCTCGACCTCTGCGCTAGTTAGGCGCCCCTGTTCAACAAAATATTGGCCAAAAAGTTTTTGCGATTGACGCTGGTGACGTAGCAGCACCTGCACCTGAAATGGGGTAAGATAACCTAAATCAACAGCGCGAGCGCCAAAACGCCCCCGCCGACCATGATGCCGATTTATAGCCTGGACATCAGCATTTTTAAGCCAGCCCCAGGTTTCTGCTATATTACCGATGATTGGCCGCTGCCGGCGCTGCCACACTAAAGCCTCAATCATCTCAGCATAGGAAATAACCCCACGGTAATACAGGTATAATCCTGCCTCCAAATGGCGTTTAGGTAGACTAAATTGAGATTGCTCCTGCTGAGCATCTCCATACCCCTGTCCAGCAGAGTAACTGCTACTAGCTTGATAATCTGTGCGCAGGTCAGCTGGCGACCACAACTTCTTATGGTTATCACTGGAAAAACTGTCTAGCAGTTTATACGCCTGACTCACTCCGCGAAACAGCTCATTGCGACGCTCATGCTCCTCAGGTTCAGCAGTAACACAACAGTCGGGATGAGTCTCCTTGGCTTTTTTGCGATAAGCTGACTTGATACCACTAGGTTGGAGGTAGTAGAGGAAGTCTCGATTAATCTGCACATCACTACTAAACAGGACGCGACAAGCTTCGATCAGTTCTGTTTCAGCAAATACGGGCATATAAAGTTTCCTAAACAACTTGTGGGGTTTGTCTTACAGATCAGGAGTCCACACCATTAACTTAATTCGTCTTCTGCGGCAGTACCGCTCCAGCCGAGTTACAGCGCTATGATCAGACCAATTTAGTGAGTATATGGAGTTAGGTACGAGTATTCAACCACTCCGAGGTAAAATATACACTCTAAACCAGAGCAACGGTGTATTTATGCGCTAACCAAGTTAACTTATACCATGTACAAAAAAAGTAAGTATAATTTTATTGCGTCTTTATAGTGCGCAGCGGTTCTAGAAACAGAAAAAAAGCCCCTGTCATCAATAGGTGACAGGGGCTCGTGCTCCAGACATGGCAACTAGTCTAGAACCTATAGCTTACCGAGGTATTAACTAAATAGACGTCACCATCATAATCATCGCCGAGATACGATTCACTGTCCTCAGCCCAGCGATAAAAACCGCTTACAGCCAGAGTCAATGCCTCGCTGAAGCAGTATTCCGCCCCCAAGGTCAGATCTAATGTTTCATATTCAAGATCTGAATAATCATCAGAACCACTATAGTCGAGATAACTTATCATAGCTGTTTGGGTATATGGCCGATCGTTGGCATCGAGATATGCTAGATACTCTGTTTCAGACATTCCAGACAAGTAATAATCTACATAGTTTTCGTAATCGATATTTTCACCAAAATCTGGATTATCCGCAGAAGACTCGGCCAGAGTCCAGATCAAATCGCCGGTCAAAGTTAACGCCTTGGTAGCCTGATAGGTTGTGGATAGATACACAACCTGAGCCGTGGTTTCATAATCAACATCATCATAAACCGACGCTATCTGCTCTCCCATACTTTCGGAGAAGCAACCGACATACAGAGGTGTCGCATATTTACTGGTAGTTTTACCATACTGGTAATCATATCCAGCGCTAAAGGACAATTTTTGTGTCGGCATCAGGAAGAAACTTACCCCAGCATTCCAACTATTGTTTTCCCAATCGTTATAGGCGTCATCATTCTCTTCAAAAGTATATTGGCCATTTAGACTCAGCGAAAAAATATCGTTTGGTGTCCAAGTGCCACTGGCTTTGAGTTGATGGTGATTTTCCGCCACATTACTGCCTGAAGTGGTGCGATAACCACTGCGTAAAACTTGATAAAACGGTGAATTGACGCTCATATCCAGCGCGTCGGAACCGGTTTCTTCGAGCAGTTGAGTCCAACCATACAGATCATCATAACCTAGACCATCGCTATAACTGAACGGTGTATCAGCATGTTCATAGGTGTATTTAGCACGCATATTTACTGTTGACAGTGGCCGTGCACTAATACCTAACTCTATTGTATTGTAGGTGGTTTGCTCATCATCTAGATAGGCTTCATCCAGAAGCGCACTGGTGTCGTACTCTTTGAAAGTATCGTTATCACGATCGACAATTTTATAGGTATAGGCACCAGTCAGCATAGCGCGAGAACTCAGGACATAAGACGCATCGACACCTGCTTCCCAAACGTTGCGGCTAGCACTCGATGGGCGTTCATAATTAAAATATGATACCGGCTCATCACTCAGTGAACCCAATGTGATTGTTGTATTATTGCTGTAGCTAGTCATGTCTACATACAAATCGTCACTGTCTATTTCGTACTGCTTAGCATAGGCTTTAACACGCAATCCAGCGATACTCCGATTGCTCAAACTAAAGAACAGCGTATCTGAATCATACTCCAGATCGTTGTAGTTGTTTTTGGTCTCGGCACTGACATAGCTGCCATAAAAGGTGGTCTGTACTGGGGCATCATAACGCAGTTTAACTGTATCCATCTGCTTTTCAATATCGGCGGTGATACCTATCTCTTGCTCACTATTTTCAAATAGTTCGCGATCCATATAAAGTTGGGTTGCAGCGCCCTTAGTGACCGTATCGTAATAATACTCGTTATCTACCCGACCTTCATGAGCATAATCATCACTATGGTTATCGAACTCGCGCTCAGTGTGGAAATAGCTAGCGGTCAAACCAGCCATTTTAAAGGTGGCACCAATACTGACCTCTTCCGTAGTCTGATCGATCTCTTGACCAACGGCAACGGTATGACATGGGGTACACTGTCCAGTCATCAAAGTTGACTGTTTCCATCCATGTTTCTCTTCATGGCTAAACTTCACCTCAGGAACCAGATAGGGAAATGAAGGGATTTGTAGTTTGGCACTGGCTTTGTGTTTGCGCCGTTCAATCATGTAATCACGGCCCTGATCGAGATCATTAAAGGTTGCGGTTTGCAGACCTTCGAGACCGATTGATCCGTCCTCCAACATCATTGGCACCGCATTAGCTGCGATAATCCCATCGTAAAACTCGTGATCAGCAACATTGATACTTGGCTCAAATGCGCTATACCCTGGGCCACCCGTTGCCGAGAGGTGAGTCTGATCTTCAAACAGAGCATCGTGGCGTAAGCGATGAATAAATTTCTGGTAGTCGTATTTGCCGCGAATAACCCGCTTGATATCTAAACTAGCGGCTGCTTCATTCTCATCTGCATCTGTATACTGACCACTCAATTCGATCCCTATACCGTTGTGCCGAACATCCAAATCCAAACCACCACCCACGGAAGAGTCCATAGATTCGTACTCAGCGGTTTTGTTCAAACTATCATTGCTGCTAGCACCAGTATAACCAAGATTGATCTCAGCGGCAGACCAATCTGTGGCAGAACCAGTGGTCACACAAGCCATCATCAAGATCGATGCCAACACAGCATATATGCTTAAATATTTCATAATTAACAGGCCTCCTTGTTGGCTATCGAGTTAAACGGCTACCGCCGCCTGGGGTATAAAGTGATGGCAGATCAGAACCGTGAACGCTTGGATGGCACTGACTACAACGTGTCATCATAGACATTTGCATGGCATGTTTATCATCGATACCGCTGTTCTGAATGGTATTAAGGGTAGATTGGGCGCCCGAAACTCCAGCGGCTGCATATTCTGCTAAAGCATCAGTGTTAGGACGGAAGTTAGTGTGGAAATGCAACTCATGGCATTGCAAGCACAAAAACGGTTCATTTTGTTTAAGGAGATTATCCGCTACAGTACCGTGGGGACTGTGACAGATCATACAATCTTCCGTGACTGGTGCATGCTCAAAAGCAAAAGGCCCAGACTGATCCATATGACAGGTTAGGCAAAGCTCGTTTTTACGCTCATCGGTACGCAACATGGGGCGCGTCTGACTACCATGAGGATTATGGCAATCATTGCAGGTCATTTTGCCCTCTTTAACCGGATGATGATTGGGCATGTGCATTTTTGCCTTAATATCCTGATGACAGCTGTAACACAATTCATCTTGGGGTTTTATCAACATACCGCTATTTTCATTGTCGCCATGGACTATATGGCAATCCATACAGCCCACACCATAAGACGCATGAGTTGAGTGATTCCACTCCATACTGTCACCATCTGTATGACATTTCTGACACACGGCAGATGACTGCGCGGCATTCAAAGCAGCAAAGCGTATTACTTTGCAGCTATCTCCATCTTCAACATGCAGGCTGGCGGGACCGTGGCAGGATTCGCACCCCTGAGCCTCAACTCCATTAGCGACATACTCAAAATCGGCCAATTGATTATGAATATTGTGTTGAAACGCGCTGCCTAAATCTTCATGACACTCCAGACACGTCATATCCCCAACAAAAGCTGCTCCAGGCAGTTCAGGAATAGTTGCATCCATGACAACTTTGGACTGCGAACAGGCACACACCAGCGTAATGAGTGCTATCCACACACATGCGAATGTAAATCGCCGCCTTACAAGAACTTTCATTACTACCTCCTTCTCCATTCAACCAAAATTTCACATAAGCTCATCCTATGTGAATCATTAAATATGCCGATGAAGATAGCACCAAGTTTCAACACTAGTCCAATTTGAAATATAAATATTTGCTAAACAATTAATCGCGGCAAACTATTACATTAGTGAATACGGGCAGAGGATAAACAGGTGAAGATGACATTGGAGAGGCTGGGGAAATTAAGCTCTAAGGATGTGTGCTAAAGTTGCGGCCTATTTATTGCGACAATTTTTTAGAACCAGCACAGCGCTATTCTCAGGCATCGGGTAGGAGGCGGGATTGCCCCCGCCGTCCTCCCACACCACCGTGCGTACGGTTCCGTACACGGCGGTTCACGAAGCATGTTGAAAACGATGGAACTGTTCCATATAGCTAAACAGTCCCGCC
>Ga0265295_1000423_pt1 | contig 85772 bp, 83 predicted proteins | sample Munlansysbiofilm_FD_192503 | JGI IMG/M metagenome (GOLD analysis project Ga0265295, IMG submission 192503) | Leachate microbial communities from a municipal landfill in Southern Ontario, Canada - Methane capture system biofilm | ecosystem: Engineered > Solid waste > Landfill > Unclassified ... | reverse complement strand
ATTTTTTGTTCAGTTCAAGGAAGATGAAAAATTTAACCGCAGGAATACATTTAGTATTTTGAGGATTAAATTTTGATTCTGACGCAGAAATGGACAAAAAAGGCCGTTTTCGTTCAGCAACTAATTATGCTTTTATTTCTTAAATTTATTAAGAAAACCATTAAGCTGAACAACATGTCTTTGTTCTTCTTTTATAATGTCATGAATTTTATCCTGTCCTAATTTCTCAGGAACAAGATATAAAATTCCAATATAAAAAAGAATGGATTCCTTTTCCAGGCCAATAGCTGTATTTACAATTTCCTCAATTGTTTCATTTCCTGTAAGAGCCTTTACTGCATCAGGACTGCCCTCTCCCCCATGATACCTGGCCATTGACATAAGGTAATCTGTAAGTTCATTGTCTGGATCAAAAACAGTTTCTTTTTTTTCAGCCTCAGAAAGCTCTTTTCTCATTTTTTCAAAAGTGTCCCTATGGGTGTCTTCCATATTTGCAAGTTTTTCAAGAAACATTACATTTTGAGCTTCTTCCTGAAGGCTTGCTGCTTTTCTGTAAAATTCTCCGGCATTTTCCTCAATTTTGATTGCAACCTGAAACACTTCGTCAGCATTGAAATTATAAGACATTTTCTTCTCCCTCTTGAATTTGATTTTTAAAGGACTAAATTTGCGGCTTTTTTAAACTTTAAGATGAATTGTTAATTTTTCAATATCACAGAATACAATTCATTTCCATAATGATTTAAAAGACTGATTTTTAATAATACCTAAATTGAAAAGCCCGCAGGGTTTCATATTTTCAAATATAATAAGCTTGATTCACTAAAAATTTATTAATTTAAAAATATGAAAAGCTCAACTTAGGTAATATATTTTTTTGAAACATAATTAAGCCTTAATCCAAGAAAAACACCTGATACAGTAAGCCCAAAAATAAGGCTAAGCCAAAATCCGTTTGCACCCATTGGAGAAACTACCCAGTCTGTCATTGAAATAACATAACCTATAGGAAGGGTAATAACCCAGTATGCAGCAAAAGTAAGAAGGAATGTTACATTTGCATCTTTATATCCCCTTAAACCGCTTTGAGATATAACCATCATTGCATCTGAAACCTGATAAAGTGCAGCAGTCTTAAGCAGGGAAACAGCAATATTTTTTACTTCTGCATCATCTGTATAAAACGATGCAATAAGTTCAGGACAAAATCTTGTAAAAAGCAAAGTACAAAAAGCAGCAGTCATAGCAAAGCTTATTCCTGCAATGCATGAAAATCTTGCATCACGGGGTTTTTTTCTTCCAAGCTCATGTCCTGCCCTTATTGTTACTGCCATACCAACACTTAATGGAAGTGAAAACACAAGGGATGAATAGTTTAAAGTTATCTGATGCCCTCCAACAACAGCTGAACCAAGAGCACCTATAAACAAAGTTATACAGGCAAAAATACTGCATTCCATGAACAATGTTCCGCCAATTGGAATTCCAAGACAAAGTAATTCTTTAATACCTTCAAAATTTGGAAGCCTGATTTTTTTGTAAATTTTCATTTTTCTGACTTCCTGGTCAACATAATAATAAAAAAGCATTAAAATAAAAAAAAGCCAGAAAGTAAGACCTGTTGCAAGACCGCACCCTGCTCCTCCCATTTCTTTAAAACCGAATTTGCCATAAATTAAAATATTGTTTGCAAAAAAATTAAATATTACTGCTATAAAAGAAATAAACATTTCAGGCCTTGTCTTTCCAAGACCTTCAATAAATGATTTAAGGCAAAGATAAATTGAAACTGCAGGAAGACCTATTGAAATGCCAAACAAATAGTCTTTTACAACTTTTTTTACTTCAGGATCAAGATTCATAAATTTTAATAAAAAATCAGGATTTTTAAAAAAAAGAAACAAAAGAACAGCAAAAAACAAGCCTATCCAAAATGAATCTGATAAAATTTCAAGAGCTTTTTTTTCATTTTTAGCTCCTTTTAGATGTGCTGTTATTGCAACAAGAGCCATCATGATTCCATTTAAAGATATAACAAAAGGGAAAAATAAACTTGAACCAATAGCAACTGCTGCAAGTGCAGTTTTACTGTAATGTCCTGCCATTACTGTATCTATAAATCCCATGGCAGTCATTCCAAGCTGAGTCATAAAAATTGGAATGGAAAGGATAAAAATTAATTTTAATTCTTTGAAGTATCGGCTGAAAAAGCCTGATTTGATTAATTGAAATGTCATTGCTTCTTAATACACCTGCTTTATTGACCAAATTTTTGTAAATATCAGATATATTTTAAAGAAACAACTATTAAAATCAAATTACAATTTAGGACATGTTTTAAGGCTTACCATTTTTTCAATTTCCTCTGCTCTCATAGGCTTTCCAAAATAATAACCCTGAATACAGTCGCAGCCCATATCATAAAGAAGTTCACCCACTTTTTTTGTTTCAACTCCTTCTGCTATTGTATTTTTTTCAAGGCTTTTTCCAAGGCTGATAATAGTTTGAACAATTTTTCTGTTTTTAATTGAAGTATCCATATGTTTTACAAAAGACAAATCAATTTTTATATTATCTACTGGAAACATATGAAGATAGCTTAAAGAAGAAAAACCTGTTCCAAAATCATCAAGTGCAATGGAAAATCCAAGTTTATTCAAATATTTAAGATTGGAAATAACAATATTTTGATTAACCATTACAGAACTTTCTGTAATTTCAAACTCAATTTTTCTTGGATCAACATTAAAAGGTCCAATAATTCTGCTGATTTTTTCCGGGAAATTTTCATCTTGAAGGTCAATAGCTGATAAATTTACTCCTATTTTAAGATCCAACCCTTTTTTGGCCCAATCCTCTGCCTGAGCCAGAGATTTTTTTATTATATGTTCTGTAAGTTTTTTTATAATCCCTGTTTTTTCAGCAACAGGAATAAACTTGCCCGGAGAAATAAGCCCGTGAACCGGATGTTCCCATCTGGCAAGAGCTTCGGCACCTGTAATCCTTTTTTCCTTAAAACAATATCTTGGCTGAAAAAGCGGATAAATATTGTCATTTTCAATGGCAGATCTAAAATCAACCTTTATAAAAATATCAAAGGAATCTATATTGTCATATTTTTTGCTGTAAAGGCTTATTCCTGCTTTGTCAGTTTTTGATTTATGAAGGGCAACATCAGCTTTTCGTATAAGATCAGAAATATTTTTGGCATCTTTTGGAAAAAGTGAAATCCCAATGGAAATATCTATTTGAAATCTTTGCTCATCTAAAATAAAATTTTTTTCACAATTAGACAAAATTCTTGAAGCAATATTCAATGCATCTTTTTCAGTTTCTATGCCTGGAAGGATAATTGCAAATTCATCTCCGCTGAATCTTCCTACAATATCTTCTTCCCTGCATGACTCTTTTATCCTTGCTGAAATTATTTTCAGAGCCAGATCACCTGTTTGATGTCCAAAATTATCATTTATGTCCTTAAATCTGTTAAGATCAACTTTTATAAGAGCAGCTGAATCAATTTTACCGCCTTTTATAATTGATTTAAGCCTTTCAATTATATAATTTCTATTTGGAAGAGAGGTTAAAGAATCATGATAAACCTGATGTTTTAATTGTTTTGTTCTTTCCTTAACTGTTTTTTCAAGCAAAAGATTATTTTTACTTAAAATTTCATATAATTCTATACTTTCAAGAAAATTTGAGCAGACAAGCAAAGTTGTAGAAAGAAGAAGAAGAGAAATATCTAAAATTTTATTTATATCCTCTTTTAAAAAGCTTGCCATAAACATGCCTCTTATTCTTGAAGAGGTTGTCATGACATGAAGAAGCATATTTTTTTCTACATTTAGAGAGCCCACAATAACTGACCTTTTTTCCCTCATGGCTCTTGCAAATGTCCAGTCATTTATAAGTCTTTCGAGCTCTTCCAATATATAAGCTTCATCTGTTGACTCGCTTTTGTAAGCCAGATTAAAATCTGAATTTTTTTCATCAACAAGAAAAAAAGAAACATCTTTTAAAGGAAGAATTTTTCTTATTCTTGATTCTATGTCCTTTAAAAATTCAAATTTGTCATAATCTCCGTTTTTAAGCCTGTCTTTTAAATTAAAATCAAAAAGATTCAATGCCTGCTCAAGCATTTCAGCAGAATAATTATTAATTTTTTCAAGATACTTTATTTTTTCTTCTAAAATCTGTTCTTTATTTTCAGAACCCATTTTAATTTTTACCTTAGCTTAAAAATTCTAGGCTTGTCTGCATTTCAACCTGAAGCTGCCGTATAATTACAGGAATTGCATTTGGAGATAAATCTAAAATATCCCAGGAATATTCATTTAAGGGAAGAACAAGCTTTTCACCTGAACATCCTATTTCAATTGCATTTACTATTACTTCAGCTAAATGAACCACTGAACATTGTAAAGGGAACTGAGAATTTTGAGGATTATGGTGATTTTTTGCTATATCCCCAAACAAGTCAGGCAATTTCCATTTACTGCAGATTCTTTCTCCAGCTTCGCAATGGGTAAAGCCAAGATATTTTTCTTCGGCTTCTAAAATAAACAAATCCTTTTCCCATACTTCCTTAATTATAAGTGCACATTTTAAAGGAATTTTTTTAAAAAGAACAAGCTTGCCAATATCATGCAAAACTCCTGCTAAAAAAATTTTATTATAATCCTGGCAGTCTGTCTGTCTTGAAATAATTCTAGAACAAATGCCCACTGCAAGGGAATGCTCCCAGATTTTTCTCATATTAAGATATTTTGAAGGAACATCCTTAAAAATTTTTAAGACAGAAAGACCCATTGCAATAAGGCTTAGCTGTTTTGTCCCTAAAATAACTACAGCATTGTAAATTGTGTCAATTTTTTTAGAAAAACCATAAAAAGAACTGTTAACCAATTTTAAGGTTCTAGCACTTAGAGAGGCATCTTTTTCGACAATACCTGCTATATCGCTTGCACTGCTCCTTGGATTTTCAATAATATCCATAAGCTTTGTAAAAATATCAGGTAAAACTGGAAGTTTTTCATCATTTTCCATAAAATCTTCAAGTGTAAGAAAAGATTTAATACTTGAGCTTAAATCATAATCTTCTTTTAATGAGAAATTAAACATAAATCCATTTGGATCATAAAGATTAACCTGGCGTCCATAGGGAAGAGTCATTTTATAAAGCTGGTCAATACATGGATTATTTGTGTTTGTACGAAAAAATCTTGCATTGGCAATTTCAACGAAATTTAAAATTCCGCCTTTGCCTATATTTTTTTTAATACCAAAACCAGAGTCTGTTAAAACATCTGCTTCATAAACTCCCCACATTTTTAATATACGTAAATGATGGCTTTCTATTACAGTCCCCTGATTTAAAAGAACCCGGCCGTTTCTATCTTCTATATCATTTTTTACAACCATTCCAGGTGCAAGTTCAGCTACAGCTATCTTTGCCATAATAAAGCCCTATCATAATGATTTTATCAAGAAATACGGGATTTATCTTAACTAGTCACAAACAATATGTCAAAAAAGTTTTTTCCCAAAATTAAGTACTTTCTTTTTTTTAAAAAGAAAATTTTTAACTTGTATTTTTATTTTTTTTAAAAAAAACAATATGTGCAAAATTAAATTTTAAAACATAACTATAACTTAAAAAGTCTTTCATACTTAGATATAACTAAAAAAATTATTGACACCACATAAATTTAAAAGTAAAAAAGTTGAATTCAAGACAGGCTCTGATCAATTTATTATTTTTTAAATAAAAACAAAGCGTTAAATCAGGAGGTAAGTTTGAGTTACATTAAAAAGGGTTTTTTGATTTCAACCTTATTCTTTATTTGCCTTAGTTCTGCTATTGCAGATACAGGAATAAAAAAAATTGATGAAACAGTATCAAAAACTATTGATACTGAAATTGAAACCCAAAAAATAAATTCAAAATGGCAAAATGAAAAATCTGCTTTACAGGCTGAGTTTGAAAACCTCTCATATTTAAATGAAAAACTTGAAAAAGAACTTCAAAAAATTGAAGCAATTCACAATTCTGAGCTTGAAAAAAATCAGGAGCTTTTAAGAAAGCAGGAACAAATCGATAAAATAAAAAATGAGCTTAACAGCTTTCTTGAAAAAACTGTTTCAGACCTTGAAATATTTATTCAAAAAGACCTGCCATTCCACAAAGAAGAAAGAGAAAACAGGCTTACAAAATTAAAAGAGCTTTTATTAAATGATGAAACAAAGGCAGCAGAAAAATACCGTCAAATTTTTGAAGCCTTAAAGATTGAAACTGATTACGCCAAAACAATTGAAGTATATCAAAATGAAATAAAAGTAAAAAATGAAACAAAAACAGCTGATATTTTAAGGATAGGAAGAATTTCCATTTTTTATTTAACCCTTGATAAAAATGAAAGCGGTTTTTTCAATCCTCTTACAAACCAGTTTGAAAGCCTTGATTCAAAATTTAACTCAAAAATTGAAAAAGCTGCGGCCATAGCAAAAGGAGAACAGATATCAGAATTTGTAGATCTACCGTTTGGAAGGATAGTACGATGAAAAAATTTGTTTTATTGATTTTATTTGCAATTATTATTCCATCATTGTCGTTTGCAGGCGATATAAGAGAACTCTCAATTCTTGCTCAAAAAGAATATGAAAAAACAATTCTTGAACAAAAAGAGCTGAAAAACCAAATTTTACAAAACAAAAACCAGCTTAAAAATGAAATAAACAGCCTCAAAAATAAGAATACAAAAATTGAAGCAAAAATAAATGAGCTTTTTGAAAAAACTCAAATTCTTAAACAGCAGACACAAGAGCTTGAAAAAACATCCAATGCTGAAAAAGAAGATATTGAAGAACTAACAGGAGCAGTAAGAGTTTCTGCAAAAGAACTGGAATCAATACTTGAAAAATCAGTATTTACAGCCTTTGACCCCCAAAGGACTGAAATGATAAAGCCTGTTCTTGATAAAAAAAGATTCCCAGGAATTGAGGATATGGAAAAAATATCAGCTCTTTACCTTGAGGAAGCAAGACTTTCAGGAAACGTATTTATCAAAGAGCATCATTTTATAAATAACAAAGGTGAAAAAACAAAAGGTGAAATCCTTACAATTGGAGGTTTTACAAACTATTTTAAAAAAGGATTTTTAAATTACAGCGACAAAACAAAAACTTTTTATTCCCTTTCTAAAGAGCCTTCTTTTTTTATAAAAAATAATATCAAAAAATACTTCAGCGGAAATTCCGGCTCGGTTTATGCCGATATTTCAGGCGGAGGAGCTCTTGTTCAGCTAAGCCACAGCCAAAGCCTTACAGAAAAAATCAAAAAAGGCGGATTTCTTATCTGGCCTATACTTGGAATCGGACTTATTGCTATTTTAATTGGAATAGAAAGAGCTTTTTTCATAAGCAGAGTTCACGGTAATGCAGACACTGTAATGGGCAGGGTAAACGAACTTGCAGAAAAAGGAAAATGGGATGAATGCTCAAAAATTGTTGGAAATGAAAAGAAAAAACCTGTCTACAATGTTTTAAGAAACGGTCTTAATGCAAAAAACGAAGACAGAGAAACACTTGAAAGCATTCTACAGGAATCCATTTTAAAGGAACTTCCAAAACTTGAAAGATTTCTTCCGCTTCTAAATATTTTAGGTGCAATAGCTCCGCTTCTTGGACTTCTTGGTACTGTAACAGGAATGATAAATACCTTCCAGGTGATAACAGTATATGGAACAGGCGACCCAAGAATGATGTCAGGGGGTATTTCAACAGCACTTGTTACAACAATGCTTGGACTAAGCGTTGCAATTCCAATAATGCTTTTGCATACATTTTTGAGCAGACGGGTTGATCATGTAATTGGAGATATGGAAGAAAAAGCAGTTGCTTTATCAAACATAATTTTCAGGGACAGGAATCTGTAAAAATGGAATTACTTTTAAATCCTTTGCAAAACTACATTGAAAAAGGCGGCTTTGTTTTAATTCCAATTTTAATTACTTCTGTTTTTATGTGGACATTTATATTTGAAAGAATTTTATGGTTCAAAAAAGCTTGTAAAAACGACATTTCAGTAAATGAAATTTCTGAAATTCTAAGCGGTTCAAAAACTTGTCCTGCAAAAAAGGGACTTAATGCTTTTTTGGTTAAAAAATATTTGAATAAAAAAACCGGAATAAGAAAAAAAGACATAAAAATAATTGACCAGTCCTTAATGGAAGTACAGAAAAATCTTAATTCATACATAGCTGCAATTTCAATTCTTGCTGCTGTATCTCCACTTTTCGGCCTTCTTGGAACAGTAACCGGAATGATAAGCACATTTGATGTTATTTCATTTTTTGGAACAGGAAATCCAAAGGCAATGGCAAGCGGTATTTCCCAGGCACTCATAACAACCCAGACCGGACTTTTAACAGCAATACCTGGAATGTTCATGGCTGTAATAATATCTGGAAAAGCCAAAAGAGCAAAAGACAGTCTGAATGAAGCTGCAATGATAATTAAAAGGAGCATCAAATGATAAATGTAAGAGGAAGCTTAAGATCAAGATCAAGCAATGCTGAAATAAATATTTCTCCCTTGATTGACCTTGTTTTTCTTCTTTTGATTTTTTTCATGGTCACTACAAGCTTTGTTAAAGAAACAGGCGTTGAGGTAAACAGACCTACTGCTGCAACAGCTGAAGTTTCGGAAAATGCCGGAATAATGATAGCTGTATCAAAAAACGGAGAAATTTTTTTTGACAGAAAAAAAACGGACATAAGAAGCATAAGATCACTTGTGGCAAGATCTCTTGCAGAAAATCCAAAGGCTCAGGTTATAATTATTGCAGACACAGAAAGCCATACAGGCAAAGTCATAAAAATTATGGATGAATGTAAACTTTCAGGTGCAGACAATATAAGTATTGCAGCAACAAAACAATCAGGCAGCTGATATGGAAGAAAAAATTTTTAATCAAAATATTTTAAAAGGCCTTTTACTTGCTGTTTTTGCAAATATAATAATTCTAATTATTCTTACTCAGCTTATAGAAGGAAAAATGAACAGCCCTGAAGACAAACTGTTTACAGGAGTAATGATTCAAAATGTTAAACTTAGGCCTGAGGTACCAAAACCTGAAGAAATTGAAAAAAAAGAGCCTGAAAACGAAGAAAAAAAAGAAGTTGTAAAGCCTCAAAATAACAAACTTTATACACCAAATAAACAATTTGAATTTGAAATGCCTTCTTTTGATCTTAATTTGAACTTAAAATCAACAGGTTTTTCAGTTCCAATAAATCAATTATCTTCAACTCATTCAGCTGGTTCAATGATTTCACTTGATGAGCTTGATAAAATCCCTGTCCCAAAATTCAAAAAACCTCCAGTTTATCCATACAGAGCCAAAAGAATGGGAATTGAAGGAGAGGTTTCAATAAGCTTTATTGTTCATGAAAACGGTATGGTTTCAGACATAAAAATCTTAAAGGCAAATCCTGAAGGTGTTTTTGAACAAAGTGTTATTGATGCTGTTTCTTCATGGAAATATTCACCAGGAGAGTTAATGGGTGAAAATGTTAAAACACTTGTTACAACAAATGTGGTTTTTAAACTTGAGGAGTAATAAAATGAAAAAAATATTTGTTACAATTTTTGTTATTATAAGTTTTATCCCTTTTAATTCTTATTGCAAGGAAACTGAAAAAAGGTTGTCAAACAAGGCAGTTATCTGTCTTCAGCGGGCTGAAAAGCATAAGGAGCAAAAAGAATTAAACAAAGCAATAGATATGATTTTAAACTTCAAAACAAAATATCCAAATGAAAACCATCATTATATTGAATACCTTCTTGGAACATTATATCTAGACATTGACAATCTAAAAAAAGCACATGGTGCATTTGAACAAAGTGTAAAGATTAATTCCTTATTTTGTGCAGGATGGCACAGTGCAGGCAATACTGCCTATGATCTTGGACTTTACGAAAAAGCTGCAAAAGCATTTGAAACTGCATATTCAATTTCTGAAAAAAAAGACAGTAAAATTCTTTTTGCCTCTGCAGTTTCCTATCTTAAATGCAATAAAGATTTAAAAGGTTTTGAACTTTTAGATAAACTTTTAATAAATTGGAATAAGGACGAAAATCACGTCAATACATTTACAGCAACAGGAATTAAACTAAACAAACAAAATCATGTTTTAAATGTTCTTGACAACCTGATTGAAAAAAATCCAGATAAAAAATTTCTTTTAAAACTTGCTGCAAATACAGCTCTTTCACAAAACAATAATAAAACCGCTCTTAAATATTTGTCAATTTACTCACTTTCAGGTGAAACAGATTTCAAAACAGACAAACTTACAGGTGATCTTGCACTTTCTGTAAACTCACCTAAAAGAGCAGTAGAATTTTATGAAAGAGCTTTAAAAAAAAAGCAGGATCTTAAAATATATCAAATGATTATTTCAGCATTAATGGAGAGTTCAGATTATGACAAGGCCTCTTTAAAAGCTGAAGAAGCTCTGAAAAAGTATCCAGACTGCCCCAAATTATGGAAACTTAATGCTTATATCTGCTATGAAAAAAATGATTATGAAAAATCATTTTTTTGTGCTTCAAAAGCAATGAAATTAAAAGCAAATGATAAAAATCTTGTAAATCTTTTTGCATATTGTGCCGGAAAATCTGGAAAAATAGGCGATGCAAAAAGACTTCTTGCAAAGGCAGACAATATTAAGTCTTTAAAAAAAGATGCCTACAAAATTCTAGGAAGTTTTGAACAATAAATTTAATTTTTAGCTGTAGTTTAATTTTTTAAAAAAACCTGAATTGAGGGTTTCATATTTTTAAATTAATAAATTCAAATTATTATACTTAAAAACATGAAGCCCTTTAGGGGTGTACTACTAATTTTGTCACATCTTATGTCTTAAATTGAATCACACATCTGTTCCTACATCAAACCAGCTTATCAAATAAAAAACTCAGGCTCTTTTCTTTGCATATATCTTTGTTCTAGATCTTGCTTGTGCATTAAAAAATCTGAATCATCAAAATATTTTGCCCCAAAAGGACAATTTTTAATACAAGAACAGCATTTAATGCAAATTCCTGTTATCAGGGAAACATCATCAAAGTCAATTGATCCCATAGGGCAGATATCTACACAAAGCTTGCAGTCAGTACAATTTTCATTAGTTTTTGGTGTAATTTTTCTAAAATCATATACAGGCTCGTTGTTTTCGTTTTTTACTACATAATAAGGCCTGTATGGTCTCATACCTTTTACTTCTATACTGTCAAAATTATCTTTATTACTGATTTTATTATAAATCTGATCTGAAAAATTTTGGACAATAAGCATATCTGAATCATCTGGCCTGTTCTGTCCAAGTGTTTTTGAAAAAGAATGTTCGCCTATAAATGCACCAGCCCCAATAACAATGAAACCTCTTGAAACAAGAATATCTTTAAGTTCTATCAAAGCGTCGTCATAATTACGGTTCCCATACAAAACTACAGCAACACACAATGCTTTATTGCCGGAAATGGAATTAAGATATTTAAGCAAAACATTTGGGACTCTGCCTGCATATACAGGAACACCAACAACTACAATATCTTCTTTTGTAAAAAATACCTGATTTTTTCTAATTGCTGGCAGAGTAAAATCTATGATTCTATAGGTATTTTCCTTATTTTTTTCAGAAATTTTACCAGCTATTTCCAATACAACTTTTTTTGTAGTGCCTGTGGGGCTGAAATACATTACATTTATTTGTTTTTTCATAATAAAAACCTAAAATTTTATTTAGTCATTGGCCGAAAACGAGAATTTTGCTTCATTCAAAAAAGATGAAACGCCTAATTCAGGTTTTACAAAAAATACAATTAGCCCAGTCAAATAAAAGGCTTTGATCAAGATAGCCTTCCTGAATAAACTTGTAATTATGATCTTTAAAAATTTTTTTCATTTTATCAATACCAAACATTTCAACAATTCTTTCAAACTTTTCTCCCCTTATTTCATGAAAAGTTTTTTTCTGACCTTTGCCGGCAAAAAAAATATTCATAAAATAAGTTTTCTTATCTGTTATTATATCAATAACATCAAGAAGTCTGTGAATATCTTCTTCTTTAAGATGAATCATTGAAGAGCAGGCAAATATTGCGTCAAATTTCCCAAGACTTTCATTTACATCAAAAAAATCCATCTCATAAAAAAGAATTGACGGGTTTCTTTTTTTTGCAATTTCAATTGAATTTTTACTATAGTCTATTCCCACAACTTTGGCCCCTTCATTAAAAAAACGCATGCTTTCATGCCCTGGGCCGCAGCCAAGATCAAGTACTCTAGGATTTTTTTTGCCAATAACTGATAAAAAAGACTGAATTGTTTTTTTCATAATTTCATTTGAGTACCATTCATTAGAATAGTCAGCTGCAGATAGATCATAAAACTTTTTATTATCCATTTTTTTTCTCCTTTTTACCTGTATATGAAGCAAACTACTGATTGCCAAATGTAAAAATTTATTTTAATTATCACCTTAATGAGGGTAAATTTTTTATTTTAAATAAACTAAAAAACATCTTGTTTTCGGATAGTCACTAATTATTAAATTTGCACAAAAATATTTTACAAATAAAAAAATAAATAACGGAGTAAAAATGGAATACAAAGTAGTAATTTATCAAGAAGGAATGCTTGGGTCACTAGTACTTGGAAGCTCAAAAGTCAATCCTGTAAGGTTTTCCGAATTCTTAAATAAAAATGCACAAGAAGGTTGGAGAGTTCAAACCATGGAAAAAGACATTCGAAGAATGCTGCTTTTTTGGAAAAGAGAGGCTTACGTTGTAATTTTAGGTCGTGAAAAATGAAATACGGCTCAATAGTATGCACTTTCTTATTTGTGTCAGGGGTTTTTTTAGCCCTTGGTCAAATGTGGTTTAGTTTATTCGAGCCTGAGCTTTTCTGGAAATTATTTATAACTATTGTTGCCTTTTTCTTTGTTGGCCTAGTCATAACCCTTGTTTCTAAAGAATATTTAAGTGAAAAAGAAATGAAGAAAAAAGGTTATATCGATTAATTGCTGAAAACTTGGTTTTGCGGATTAATTCGTCTTTCCGCAAAGCTTTAGTTTTTACAATAAAAAAAGTTAAATTATTTCATAAATTTTACCGTCGCTTTTTAATTTCAGCCTGATACAACCAGGGCTTTTTATAAACATGCCCTGCTTCATACATTTGATTAATCTCTGGCCTGCACCTTGACCATTTTAAATCCACAACAGACATAAAATCAATTCGCAAGATATGATTGGGTTTTTCTGCTTCAAATCATTTTTTGTCTTTTGATGCTGAATTTTTCCTGCCAAATGGAATATCAAGCTTTCTAAGCCTGTTTCTAAGTGTGCTTGGATTAAGCCCAAGCAATTGTGCTGCACCGCCCTGTCCCTGAACTCTTCCCCCTGTTTTTTCAAGAACCTTTAAAACATGAATTCTGAAAAGATCATCTGCAGTCAGATTAAAATCATAAGAGTTTAAAATTTCATCAGTTCCTGCTTTTTCACCACTTTCTGTTCCAGTAAAATCCTTAAATTTTATTATATCTCCTTTTCCGGCAATTACTCTTATAAGCTCCCTTTCAACACAGTTTTCAAGTTCCCTTATATTTCCGGGCCAGTCGTGATTTTTAAGCCTTAAATAGGCAGACTCGGCTATTTTTGGTCTTCTTGAAATATTTAAGTCTTTTCTTTTTTTATCTATGAAATACTCAACAAGTTCTGGAATATCATCTTTTCTGAATCTTAAAGGAGGAATTGTAATTGGAAAAACATTGATCCTGAAAAGAAGATCCTCACGAAACTCACCTTTTTTGACAAGTTCATCAAGACTTCTGTTTGTTGCTGCAATAATCCTTACATCGCATTTTATGGAATCAAAGCCTCCAACCCTTTCAAACTCTCCTGTCTGAAGAACCCTTAAAAGCCTTGTCTGTGCATTCATTGGAAGTTCTCCTATTTCATCAAGAAAAAGAGTTCCTCCATCAGCCCTTTCAAATCTTCCCTTTTTTACTGAAACTGCTCCGGTAAAGGCGCCTTTTTCATGACCGAAAAGCTCGGAATCAATAAGATTTTCATGAATTGCACCGCAGTTGAGTTTTATAAAAGGCTTGTCTTTTCTGGAAGATGAATAATGGATTGCTGAAGCTATTACTTCTTTTCCAACTCCTGTTTCACCAAGAATAAGAACCTTGCTGTCTATGTGTGAAACCTGCCTTACCATTTCCATTACATCTTTCAGTCCTGAGTCAGAGCCTATTATTTCATCTCCTGAAATTTTTCTAAGCTCCTCATGAAGATATGTATTTTCGTCCTTCAGACTGTCTTTAAGACTTACAAGTTCCCGGTACCTTAGAATATTTGAAATTGCAATTGCAAAAGGATCATGAAGAACTGAATAAAGTCTTGCATGATCCTCAGTGAACATTTCATTCTTTCTGCAGAAAATTGCAACAAAGCCTATTACCTCATTTTCCACTTTCAGATTAAGAACAAGACCAGACATTTCAGAAAAGTTCATATAAGTGTTAATTATAAGTGCAACAGGATCATCGAATATTGTTTTTACAAGCAAGACTGTTTTTTTATTTGATTTAACAAAATCCGTTGCAGATTTACCGAGTTTTACAATTTTATCAAGTTTTGGAATCTTTTTTTCAGAATACTGCCCTATTATCTCCATTGACTCCGATTCAAAATAATGCTTGCTGATTGCTATTACTTCCAGGGGGAAGAATTTTTTAAAAAAATTAAAACAGCTTTCAAGCATTTTATCCTTATCAAGACTGCCGCAGATTCTTATTGTTCCCTGGTGGAAAAATTCCTTTTCATCCATATCGCACCTCTAATTATGTCTAATAAGACACTTTTACACAAAACTGTCTTATTAGCCAGATATAACTGTTTTATAAGACAGTTCAAACCATTAAATTTTCCTGATGCCTGAAATATCAACCGCTTCACACATGGCACAGATTTTGTAAATAAGGTTGGTCTTTAAATAACAAACCTATTGGGGAGAATTAGAATGATTCGAAGTTTAAAAAAAATTACAGTTACACTGCTGATTTTAATGACAGGACTTTTTATGCTTTCAGGCTGTAAAAATTCCACTGCAGACACATTTACTGAAAAAGAACCCGTAATAAGACCTGTTAAAGGCTTTCAGGTAATGGAAAAGGAAACACTGGAAAGGCATATGTTCCCTGCTTCAATAATACCTGAAAAAGAGATCAGGCTTTCATTCAGGGTTGGCGGACCAATTGTAAAAATGTCACTTGAAACAGGACAGAAAATAAACAAGGGAGAGCTTCTTGCAAAAATTGATGAAAGGGATTTTATCCTTAGAATAAAAAATCTTCAGGCAAATATCAATGCCTCATATGCTGAATTAAATGATGCTGAACTTCAGTATGAAAGATACAAAAGCCTTGTAAAGGAAAACGCTGCTGCAAAGGCAAAGTTTGATCAGGTTGAAGCAGCATTCAAAGCCATCAGCTCAAGAACCAAAGCACTGGAAAAAGAGCTTGAAAACGCTGAAAACTCACTCAATGATACAAGTCTTTATTCTCCTGTTTCAGGCTATGTTAATGAGATTTTTACTGAAAACCATGAAACTGTATCAGCAGGCCAGCCTGTATTATCAATAGTAAAAATTGAAACAATTGAGGTTAAGTCATATATTCCGGAAAATCTGGTAGCAAAGGCAGATAAATTCACTAATTTCAGATTTTGTCTTAATTCGATTCCAGGAAAAACATTCAAGGCCTCACTTAAAGAGATCGGAAAAAATGCAACCGGAGCCGGCAATACCTACCCTATTATTCTTATGGCCCAATCAGACAATCAGATAAAACCTGGGATGTCTGCACAAATTTTCTTTGACACACCAGGCGACATTGAAAACGACATTTTCACAGTTCCCCTGAGTGCTGTACTGAGCAATGATTATGAAACTCCGATTCTTTGGAAAATTGATACTGAAAACAATATTCCTGTCAAAACAGAGGTCAAAATTCATAAACTCTTAAAATCAGACAAAATACAGGTTTCAGGGAAACTGAATCAGGGAGACTGGATAGTTTCAGCTGGAGCGGCATATATAAACGAAGAATCAAGAATAAAGCTTCTTTCAAAGTTTTCAGAAACAAATTACGGCAATGAACTATAAATTATACTGGCGGTTAAATGAGAATTACAGATTTTTCCTTAAAAAACAGAGTCACCATATTTTTTCTTTTATTTATAATCACAGCAGGAGGAATATCAGCATATTTCAACCTTGGAAAACTTGAAGATCCTGACTTCACAATTAAAACAGCTCTTATCATGACTCCATATCCCGGAGCTTCGCCCCATGAAGTGGAACAGGAAGTTACAAGAAAAATTGAAGAAGCAGTACAGGCGGCAGATAAGGTCGAATTCATAAGGTCTGAATCAAGAGCCGGATATTCAATGGTTTATGTAGATCTTTATGAAAATGTCAGATCAGACACAATTCAGCAGCTGTGGGATATTGTAAGAAGAAAGGTTGAAGCTGTTCAGTCAAAACTTCCCGAAGGTGCACTTCCTTCACAGGTAATGGATGACTATGGAGATGTATTTGGAATTTTTCTTGCTCTTACAGGAGACGGACTTGAACAAAGAGAACTAAAAAAATATGCAAAATACATAAAAAGAGAACTGCTTTTAGTTAATGATGTTGAAAAAATAAACCTCTTTGGTGTTCAGGACGAAACCGTAAATATTGAAATAGACACTGAAAAGGCCGCAAATCTTGGCATTCACCCTTCCATGATTACCATGGCGGTAAAGGATCAGAACACTGTTGTAGTTTCAGGTGAGGTAAAAACAGATTCAAGAAGGATAAGAATTGCACAGACAGGCAAGTTCAGGTCTGTTGAAGAAATAGAAAATCTTATAATTCAGGCAGGACCAGAAAATCAGATCAGAATAAAGGATATTGCAAGGGTTGCACGTGAATATAATGATCCCCCTTCATCACTTATGAAATTTAACGGAAAGGAAGCAGTTGGAATTGCAATCTCAGCAACATCTGATGCAAATGTTGTAATAATGGGAGATGCAGTAAAAAAAAGGATGAATGAGCTTCTTCAGGAACTTCCCCTTGGAATGGAAATATCTGGAATTTATTATCAGTCGGAGTTTGTAAAGGAAGCAATCAAAAAATTCATGACCAATCTTTTAGAATCCGTTGCAATTGTTGTTTTTGTTCTTCTTGTTTCCATGGGACTCAGACCTGGATTTATAATAGCATCGAATCTGATTTTATCCATACTTGCAACATTTATAGTAATGCTTGTCCTTGGAATAAATCTCCAACAGATATCACTTGCCGCACTTATTCTTGTTATGGGAATGATTGTTGACAATGCAATAGTTGTTGCAGAAGGTTCACAAACACTGATTCAAAGCGGTAAAGAAAAAATGGAAGCTGTTGTTCAGCCTGCTTCCCAGACCGCACTTCCCCTGCTTGGTGCAACAATAATTGCAGGTCTTGCTTTTATGCCGATATATTTTGCTCCAAACAACACCGGCGAATATGTGGGAAGTCTTTCAATAGTTGTTTCTGTTTCCCTTCTCATAAGCTGGGTTCTTGCCATGTCCCAGACTCCTGTGTTCAGTTTTTATCTTCTAAAACCCTCAAAGAATTCAGGAAACAGGGAACCATATTCGTCTTTTTTTTACAGAATATACAAAAAGCTTCTTCATCTGGCACTTACAAACAGAACAATTACCATCATATTAATGATTGCAGTTCTTTTTGCAGGAGTTTCCGGCTTTAAAAATGTCAAAAGAAATTTTTTTGCAGAGTCTGAAAAAAACCAGTTCTTTGTTGACTACAAAAAACCTGAAGGAACAAGAATAGAATCTGTATCAGCAGATATGGAAAAATTTGAAAAATACCTTGAAACAAGAAACGAGATAGAAAATTTTGCAACCTGTATTGGAGAAGGAGCTCCAAGATTTGCGGCTGCACTTACTCCTGAAGCACCTAATCCAGCCTTTGCTCAGATTGTAATAAACGTTAAAAACTATAGACAGATAAATAAAATGATACCTGAGTTTGAAAACTGGTTTAAAAACAATCTCCCTGACGGTTCCCCCCATATCTGGAAATATATTTCAGGGCCAAGGGCAGACTACAAGGTTGAGGCCAGAATAACAGGAAATGACCCCAAAATTTTAAGGGATTTGTCTGAAAAAATTCAGATAATAATGAATAAAAATCAAAACGCAAAATCTGTAACAGATGACTGGAAGGAGCGTGTACTTACATATGAGCTTGACTATTCCCAGACAAAGGCTAAAAAAGCAGGAATTGAAAGATCTTCCCTTTCATTCAGTGCCTTAGCCGCAACTGACGGAATAGATGTTTCAAATTTCAAGGAAGGCGATGAGCTTATTCCGGTAAAATTCAAATACTCAGATACAGATCCTGATAACTTTGACGGGCTTCCTGTATGGGGGAATTCTGCTGTTCCGGTTCCCCTTGCACAGGTTGTAAACAATAAAAGCATTGAGTTTGAAGATCCTGTAATAAGAAGATACAACAGAAAAAGGGTTATAAGAGCTCAGTGCGACCCTGTTCATGGAGTAACAGCAGACACCCTTCTTTCAGAAATCCGTCCTGAAGTTGAAAAAATAAATCTCCCAGCTGGTTATAAAATTGAATGGGAAGGAGAACACGAACTTTCAGACAGGGGGAATAAAGGCGTCCAGAAAAATCTTCCTGTGTGTCTTCTTTTCATGCTGATAATCCTGGTTTATCTTTTTAACTCTGTAAAACAGCCACTGATGATAATTCTTACAATACCTTTTGCACTCATAGGAATAGCCGGAGGTCTTCTTGTAATGAATCAGCCGTTTGGATTTCTTCCAATTCTTGGTGCATACAGTCTTATTGGAATGCTTATAAAAAATGCAGTTGTTCTTATTGATGAAATAAACTTCAATATAAAATCCGGGATTGAAAAATTCAAAGCCATAGAAAACTCAAGCATAAACAGGGCAAGACCTGTTATTTTAGCTTCACTTACCACAATATTTGGAATGACTCCCCTTCTTGGAGATGCAATGTTTGTATCCATGGCAGTAACAATAATGTTTGGACTGCTTGCGGCGACATTTCTTACTCTTTTTCTTATCCCTGTACTCTACTCAATATTTTACAATATCAAACCATCAAAAACCGGAGCATTGAAATGAAGAAAACATTAATCTGGCATGTCTTAATATTAATTGTTTTTTCTGCATCTTCAGGTCTTTGCCTGGAGATTGACATGAAAACTGCCGTTGAAAACGGAATAAAAAACCACGAAAGCATAAAGGCATCAAAAGAAACCGAAAAACAAAAGGAATACAGCCTTAAAAAAGCACAGGCAGGCAGACTTTTCACAGTAAAGGGAACATACTCATATGCAAGACTAAAGGAAACTCCTGTAATGAAAACACAGGGTACAGAACTTGAGTCGGCAGATAAGGACAACTATTCATGGAAAGTTACACTTGAACAGCCTTTATTCACAGGATTTGCACTCACATCTTCCCAGGACATTGCAAAGGCTGAAACAATAAATGCAGAACTTGATACAAAAACAGCAGAGCTTGATATTGCATACAAAATAAAGCATGCCTATTCAGATCTTTTCCTTGCATTAAAAATTGTGGAAGTAAGAATGCAGACCCTTGAAACCCTTGAGGCACACAAAGAAGATGCAAAAAAATTCTACGATAACGGACTTGTTCCGTTAAACGACCTTCTTAAGGCGGAAGTTTCAGTTTCCGAAGCTGAAATTGAACTTGATAAAGCAAGTGCCGCCTTCAAAAGTTCGGCTTCAAAATTAAATATACTCATGGGCAAAAATCCAGGTGATCCAGTTGCAATATCACCTTTAAAGGAACCAAAATCATTTGAAAAAAAATATACAGAACTTGAAATTGAAGCCTTTTCAAACAGACCTGAAATAAGACTTCTGAAAACAAACATGGAAATAGCTGATTTATCTAAAAAAATTGCCGGTTCAAACTATTATCCAAAAATTTATCTTTCAGCAGGATACGAACAAAACGGTGAAGATTACAAGGCTTCTGACAATTTTCACACAAATTCACACAACGCCTCTGTTGGAGTTATGGCTGAATGGATTTTTTTCGATTTCAAAAAAACAGGTTCGTCTGTTAAGTCAGCTGAATATGCTAAAAGAGCTCTTCTGGAAAATTTAGGGGAACTTAAAAAAAATATTGCATTTGATGTGGAAGTTTCCCTTAGAAATATCAAAGTTGCTGAAAAAAACATTGCAACAGCTAAAAAAAGTATTTCCCAGGCAGAGGAAAATTTCAGGATCACCAATATCCAGTACAAAAAACAGACAACAACTTCAACAGAAGTTTTAAATGCAAGGACTTATCTTACAACAGCACAAACAGGATATTTTCGTGCACTTAATGAGTACTGGTCAGCAAGGGCTGATCTTGACAGATCTTCAGGAAGGATTTTTTAAAATTCTTTGCCGGGAGAATAATCATGCGGATTTCAGGTCTTAAATAAAGTCCCTTCTTCCCCAAAAGAGGTTTTTCTGTGTGATTTTCTCCCGGCTTTTTAAGCTGATGGCTGCAGTTTGATTACTCATATGTAAAGTGGTTTTATCTTAATACAGATAATAACTCATTTTTTAAGAAATTATTTTTCGGGAATTGTTTTAATTTTTGCCTGAAGAACTTTTGAGTATTCAATCATAACTTATCCGGTTTCCGGTTTTATGTATAATTTTTCAAATATAAGTTATCCAGATCGAAAATTTCGATTGCTTGACAGCTTCAAAATTGCAAAATATAAAAATAACTTTAATTATACAGATCCACACAATAATTTGTTATGTTTCTTTAATATGAGGTAAATATGAAAAAATATTGGGTAATGAAAACTTTTCAAGATTGGTGGGCAACATTTCAGCAATCATCAATTATTGGAATTGATGAAAATGGAGTAGACCAAAACTACCTTGAACTCACAAGAGATGAAGTCGACAATCTATATGATGATGCAAATCTAAATTTTAATGATTATCAAAATAGAGTATTCAAAGAATTTTGCAAATGGATGCAGATTGATGATTTTGTAATAATCGGTACTGGCCAAACTACGGCATTTAATATTTCTGGTATTGTTCGAGTGACTGGTGATTATCATTTTGATTCAACTATAAAACCTCGTCATATCCGAAGTGTTGAACTTTTAAGAGTTTTTGAAGCCCCATTACCAATGCAAAGATTTATTAGGACGCCACGTCTTGAGTTAATAGATGAAGAAGATTTTCATGAAGCTATAATATCACTCATCTAAAACATAACAATGCAATTTCAGCGGACGCAAAAAGCCGCTCCGCTGAATTGCGGCGTTAGACAAAGAAAGTGTAATGGACTTACTAATATCTATAAATTACAAATATATTAAACATATTGAAAATAAAACAAAACAATATGAGATTCGGAAGAAAATTTATCGAAATAAAATCAAATATATTTATGTACATTCTAGTGGTAAACTCAAAACTATCGTTGGTCGTTTTAAACCTTTAGAAATTGTTCATAAATCGCCTAAGGCCATTTGGGATGATTTTCACCCTTATTTAGGGGTTAATGAAGATGAATTAAAAAATTATGCAGGGAATTCTGAAAATCTGTATGTTATTAAAATAGGTTTCTATGAAAAACCTGTGGGAAGCATTGATTTAAAAAAAATATTTAAAAAATACCATGCTCCTCAAATGTATAAATATTTAAGCCTAAATGAATCTAATTTATTACAAAGGTGTTTTGAAATATGAATTCTATAGCACTATGGTGGGATATAAAAAATGATTGCAAAGAAAAACTTCCAAAAATTCATTTAGATATTAATCTTTGGCTATCAAAAGATGAAAAATTAAATAGTATAGAGTTTGGTTTGAAAATCATTAATTTCCCTTCTATTGAGTCCGTTCATTTGTTCCTGCCATTTATCTGTCAGCACACTGATTTCAAGGATAAAATTGTTGAATTGTCAGCCAATGCTAAATTAACAAATGCATTGTTTAATAAAAAAATGACAATTTCAAATGGTGATGGGATATTTCATAAAGTGACAGGGCCAAATGGTAATGCTTTTCATTATTGTAATATCAATAGTGAAGATATAAAATTTTCCTCCGTTGAGTGTGAAAATTTGAAAAGAGGTACGAAAATTAGCATAACCTCCAAGACTAAGCCAAAAGGTGATGTCAATACAGTGTATTATAGATTCAGGTTAAATAAAATTGATAAAATTTTAAAAACACTCAGAGAGAATAATTTTATAATTGATGGCTTTTTTAAAAAAATAAATTTTATTGAGTTCAATATTAATACTATTAGAAAATTACCGCCAACAATAGTAGAGAGTATTGCGGATGATTATACGCTTGATTCAATGAATCTTTTTTTGATAACTGACATGTTCAACGATTTTGTATTTAAAAGTAAAGAGTTAAAAGCATCAAGAATATTGGAAAATCCTATTTGGAATGAATATATTGGACAGAATCAATTGTTCAATAAAATGATTGCCTATCATTGGAAAGAAAAAGAATTTTCTGATTATAGCTTATTTCTCAAAACTACATATATAAAAAGAAATTATTGGTTACTTACAATTGTCATAATATTTACCCTCCTTCTTGGCTGTATTGGAGGCGTCGGTGGTAATTTTATAACGACTAAACTATTCAATAATTTTCAAATTGAAAAAACTATCGAAGTTCAAAAAACTGAGAGGGGGGTCTAATGAAACTAAATAATTTTAACTACTTGCAAAATAGAAGTAAATACATTGACACTCATAAGATGCTTGGTGCTTTATGTTGTTCTTATTTAAATGTAATTCAAATGGTTTTAAAAGATACAAAGCGTTATTATCCTAATTTTGATCAATGGTTCTGTAATACTGTTGTCCCTGGGTTAGTTAATTCCAATAGGCAAATCTTAATAGAGGTAATCGAAGAGAAAGTGGCAGGCATTTCAATAATAAAAAATTCTTCTGAAAAAAAGATTTCAACAATAAAGGTTACTGAAAATTTTCAAGGTCAAAAGATTGGATATAATTTATTTCAACGATCTTTTAAAGCTTTAAATACAGAGAAACCATTTTGCACAGTTTCTGAAGAAAAGTTGCCTTTGTTTCAAAATATATTCAATTATTATGGATTTAAATTAACAAGTGTTCATGAAGGCCTCTATAGAAAAGGGAAAAAGGAATATTTCTTTAATGAATAGCAATCAATTGTCTAATCGAAAAATTCCGGTGACATGAAACGTTTTTTTACTGCATAATATTTAAAAAGCATTATGTACCCGGAATTTTTGGTGTTCCCTTGTTATAACGCTGCATCCTCCGCCTCCATCTGGCTGGGCCTAAGACTTGCCAACAAATCATCCTGTATGATAAGTTTGACTCACTTTTAAAAGCATGTCCCGCTTGGCACATACAAATAAATACAGGCGATGCAAAAAGCCGCACCTCTGATTTACAGCACTTTAAAACTTAAGGATAAATATTTATGACCAATCACAATAAAATCAACTACATTGAGATACCTTCCAAAAACATTGAAATTACGAAAGATTTTTTTTCAAAGGTATTTGACTGGTCTTTTGTTGACTATGGCCCGGACTATTGTAGTTTCAGCAACGAAGGGATTGATGGCGGCTTTTACAAATCAGATTTAAAAGTCTCTGTTGATTCAGGAAGCCCTTTAATAGTCTTATATAGTAATGATCTTCAAGCAACTCAATTAAAAATTGAACAATCAGGAGGAGAAATTATTAAACCAGTTTTTTCATTTCCCGGTGGAAAAAGATTTCACTTCACTGACCCCAATAAAAATGAATACGCTGTTTGGTCTGAATAATTTCAAAATCGGGATAGGACTCACCATAGCTAAGGAGCAGCACGACCCGGCATAAGGATCACGCACCTGGGCTGTCCGGCTGATCAGGAAGATAACTTTCCTGACAGGTGTAATCCTTTTGCAATAAAAAAAAAGGGCAATTTACTCTTGACCCTTTTTTCAAATAATGGAGGTATCTTGTTCAGTTTAAAGCGTTTCTGTATATTGTTTTATTTCTTGCTTTGTTCTTCACCGATAATTGCTCAAACAATTATGCCAAACCCAATTACAATAAAAAGAGAAGATGGTACCAGAATAAATTATTACTTACACCTTAAACAGCAAAACAGACACACAGAAGATCTTTTAGTTATTCTGCAGGGATCTGATTGTAACAGTGTAAGCAGGATTAAGACTATAGAAAAACTCAAGACCATATACCCTGCAGTTGATGCATTGACTGTTGAAAAATATGGAATAGATGAAACCCTCCCCTATAATCCTGACCCTGAACGTATTGATTGTCCGGCTGGATATATGAAAAAGGATAATCCTTACCAAAGAGTAACAGACCTTGATAAAGTTATTACTACAATAATTTCTTGCTATAATTACAAAAGAATAATCCTGATTGGTGGTAGTGAAGGTTCTTTAGTGGCAAACATTCTAAGTTCAAAAGTTACTTATATCAAAGCTGCCATTCTTTTTGGCGGAGGCGGACGTTTTTTTATTGATGACGTTATTCATAGTATGAAATATTCATCAAGCTCACCAGAAGAATTGAAAAAAAACATTGAAGGCTTTACTCAGTTTGCAGATTATATACTCAAGAACGATCCTTTTGAAATATCAATGAGTAATCATGGATATTTATGGTGGAAGACCATGTTGTCAACAGATCAACTGGAGCTGCTGTTAAGCATAGAAACCCCGGTTCTATTTGTACAAGGCGGAAATGATAAATCAGCTTCACCTGAAAAGGCTTCTGAAATGATGGAATTGATAAAAAATGCAAAAAAGAAAAATATTACTTACCTGTTTTATCCTGGTTATGATCATTCTCTAAATCTTTCTGCTGCTGATAACTCAGCCGATTTTGTTCTAAATGATATCAGACGCTGGCTGTCAAAGGAACTGCTGCTAAAACAAAATTACAAAAAAGACTGATTAAAAGATTGGAATAGTATGAAACCGACCTTGTATATATTTTCAGGCCTTCCCGGCACGGGGAAAACAACAATCTCAAAGAAATTTGCTGCATTTTATGGAATGCCTTATTTCAGGATTGATACAATTGAACAGGGACTAAGAGAAGTATGTTCAATAAAAGTTGAAGGTGAAGGATACAGGCTTGCTTACAGAATTGTTAAGGATAACCTGGCAATTGGCAGCGATGTGGTTGTTGACTGCTGCAATCCAATTGATCTGACAAGAAAAGAATGGCATGAGGCGGCAATAAAGGAAAACAGTAAATATACAGATATTGAAATTGTTTGCAGTGATAAATCAATTCATAAAAACAGAGTGCAAAACAGAAAAAATGATATTCACGGATTAGAATTACCGACATGGGAACAAATTGAAAAAAGAGAATATCATGACTGGAAATCAGACAGAATACAGATAGATACCAGCAATAAAAATGAAGAAGAATCATTTGAAGAACTGATTTCAAAATTAAAATTGCAGAAAAAAAACACAGGCCGTAAGAGATAAAAGGTATCTCTTAATAAACTATTCGAGTCTCCGTTTACCCCGTGTAATAATTGAGCAGGCAGTATTCTGTCTGGAAAAGTTTCAATCTATTTTTTCAATAATATAAGGTATTTTTTTTGATGCCCAGACAGGCTTTTTATTTCCCTGTTCACATTTTTGGACAGTGGAAGGACTGATGCAAAAAATACTTGCAAGTTTGGACTGGCTAAGATTATGTTTCTTTTTTTATCGATATAATTTTTTTCAGTGCTCTAGTCCTTGACTTCTGGAATGCACAGGTCATCAATACTTTTTTTCTACTTGCACAAAAAAGAATCGGGGTCAGGTATTTAGTATTTATGTTTAAATTATTTCTTTACGCCTTTGTAAAAAAGCCTGGCAAAAAAACTTTTGGTTATCAATTTCTTGGCTTATCGTACGTTGTAAAAAACAAGCAAAAGCATTAATTTTAAAATAACTGGTGGTACAGATACATTACCTTTTGATCCATACTTACCTTTGACCTCTTCATAAACAAGATCAAAGTCTATTAACTCTTTAACCTTTCTTAAAATATGATTATTTCTAATTCTATTTTCTAAGTTAATAGACTGATAGAAAAATTTTTGCTGGATTCCGTGCTGGCGTCACATCATTTTCATATCATCCTGATATAATTAAATAATAGCATATATAATATTAATTATAGTATGCCTCAAATATCAATGTTTAGTCCGCTATAAAAGGACTTTTTTATTTGGGCAACAACCCGTAAAGATTTGACACCTTTTATATTCATTTTTGACTACCTAAAGCTTTACAGAATTTTTCAGGCTTCTCTTAAGATATGTAATGAAAATTCAGGAACTATTACAGAAACAGCCTTTTCCTGTGGCTACAATTCCCTTTCTTCTTTTTACAGCGATTTTAAAGATATTTTTTCAATGACTCCCAAAGATTTTAAGTTAAAAAAATGAGTTTAGGGGCAAGTTGACCTGCCCCTTTTTCAGGTTAAAAACACTCACCCACATCAGGCACTGCCTTTTCCCCATAATTCATCAAAGGCGTTGTAAAGATGAGTGGTATCAAAAACAATTTTCACAGACTGGAATTCAAAGTGGTGTTGAAGCGATGCCTGAACAAGATCTTTCGTGGCAGCGAACAGCGTGGATTTCAACTTTGAGGAACTATATACCATCCTTGTCTCGGACTTAAAATATGACTGTCTGAGATATTCTAAAAACCCTGAACCTTCTCCCTTGAGGAGCAGTACTTTACCATTTTTATCACTTCTTCCTCCATCACCGCCAACAAGCTGTTCCGTAATCGGCGCACTGCTGTTTTCTGCTCTCATGTTCATAATATGAACCGAGCACACAGATCCATCCTCATTCAGACCAGCACTACTGGCATTCCACAGGGAAAAATCATTTTTTTCGAATCGCAGGAAGATGGCACCAACCCCCTCCTCTTTAAGCGTTGTCAGACGCATATTTCCCTGATCATCCATTTCCATGATTGTTAACTGGTCAAAAATCTCATCATTCTCATCTATCCAAAAATTGTTATCTGAGTCATATTTACTCAATTCTTCAAAGCCTGTGATACCAGACATGCCGAACAATTCACTGCCGTCATTGATAACCCCGTCCTTGTTTCGGTCCAGGGATAAAAAAAAGTTGCCTTCAGCCAACAAGGACACGACTTCAGCTGTGCCGTCAGCATCAAGGTCAAATTTTGCAGTTTCACCGGAGAACTGCGGAGCACCACCTTTAAGGTTGATCACAAGGGGATCAGGCCCTGTATCATCGGTCTTGTTCTTTCTTAACCGCTCAATAATATGAGATTCCCTGGTAAGACTCATGGAATAAAAAAAATCAATCTTCCGTCCGTCTTCAGTGAGAACCTCCCCCTCACTCACAAAATTCATGGTTGCGGATTCATAGCAGATCTCATCCCAGCTTCGTAAAATATCTTCGGGGTTGCGTTTACCAAGATGTCTTTCAGGTGTAACAAGATCATGTCCTGGACTTACCTGCAGGTATTCGCCACAGTCATTATAGCCGTTGACCACTGGCTTTGAATGAAACAAATCGTAATTGGTCGTCCGGCTTGTGGAAAAGGTTAAGAATTCATCAAACGGAGTTTTTTTGGTGATTTTATCCCCATATTCCCTTGAATAAATTGCATTTCTGTATTGAACGGCCTGGGTTGACATAATTTTCATAATATCCCTCCTTAAAGATGGAATCCCGTACTGCTCCCCCTATCTGCCAGGGTCGTTTCAGTCCGGCTGATATTAAGTTTTGGAAGAGCGTCCCTGCTGATCCATGCAATTAAGATACGCATCAAAAATCATGAATGGCCTGGATAATGATAATTAAACTTATGCAAGTCTTAGACCAGTTTTTAATTTTCTGAGAGGTCAGGTTTTTGGAAGAACAAAGTCCTGGGAAAAGACATTAAGGGGCAAAAAATGCCTCTTATATAGGCAATTTTTTCCTATTCAAAAAAGGGTCTGTCTTAACTGTGCAAGAATCCAGAATTTTATAAGAAATTTTCAACAAAAGGTTACTTTATACAGATACTCTTTGTTTAGTTTGTTTAGTAATCTTATAGTAATGGGGTCAGGCCGGATACTTCCCATTTTGATATATGGGTTTTCCAGAAACTTTTAAGTTCGGGATTTGAGCGTTTTGACTTTGATTCCATTTTTACAAGACTCCATGGTTTTATTTTTCATGGCTTGTATTATACTGGGGCTTTTTATACTTTTGTAGATGGGGTTTATTTTTGTGGGTCAATTTTAGGATACCAAAACTATTATAAACTTGAACAGAATCCTTAAGCTTATTCAAAAAAATAACATAACCCTGATTATCCCTGAAGATATTCTGTCTATCATTTCCACTGGACGTTATGTGATAATGGGTGACCCCGTTTTCGTCATGAGTCAAGAGAAGACTCGACTTCTTTTTTGCCTTATTTCCTGGAATTAACTTTAAAAATATGATCAACATCATTAAGGTCAACTTGAACTATACTACGTTTATCAATAAGCGTTGGAATTTCAAAATCAATATCATTAATTCTTATGCTTAGCCTGATCTTTTGAATTACGCAATATGGAATATTTATTGATAAAGAAGTTTTTTTATCTAAAATATAAAAATTTGAAGCTTTATTAGTTGGAAAAATACTCAAAAAAAACTTTCTAGGCTCTTCATATTCAATCTCTTTTGAGCCTCCTATTACAATTTCGTCATAAGCTATTTTTTTTATATAATATCGAACCTCTTCTTCTGGAAAATTAACCTGAACAGGCATTCCAGCTTGAAAACCTTCTACATTTTCTAATAAAAGAGTAATAGTTACAACTTCGGATACTGGACCATGATTAAGAGATATCTTTACTTTGGCTCCACTTTCAATATTACTAATTACTTTTGATGAACTCATTAAACAACCTGCTAAAAATAAAATTATTAATAAATTTAAAATAGCCCTCATAATAGTTAACCTTAATACTTAATATATTAAATTAATTACATAATTATGGAACATTAGTAACTAAAGGATGATGAGAATACTCGACCTTAATTTCCCCTTTTGACATACTTGAACTCTTGTCTCATACCTCTAAGCAACAAGCACTTAAAGCACTTTTTGCCCTTGCCCTACATTGAAAAAATGGGAACTGGTATTTTTGAACTCCTTTTCCACGTATATATGGATTTAAACAACTAATAACATCTTCTTTTTTAGCTGTACTGCAGCATTTACCTTTTGCTTTCCCATAATTAAATGTTGCTTCAACAAATTCACCTTTTTTAGCATCTTCTCCTCCCCCAGATGAACTATGTTGATAGTTCCATTTTTTTAGTTTAGTTTCCCAAACTAGCAATTTTATTTTGTTACTGGCTACCATAAACTCTTTGCCTAGACGAGGGTCATGCTCTGGAACCCACTGCCCTTTATGAAAGCCAAAGAGTTCTATGGGATTTTTCCTATTCATTGTTTCTGCAGGATAAAAACCATAGCCTTCGGGTAATTTAGCATGAAGTCGTATTAACCGATGTTTTTTCCTGCAATTTGAACAGTTGCCTGAGGACCCGCATTAATTGTAACGTTAATCATATTGCCTGTACGAATCCATGCATGACCTGTAAATGAATCAAAACGAACATATGTGATATCAAAAATTAACCCAAATAGATCAAAATAATTCAACACATTATTAGAAACTAACGAGTATAAGTTTAGGCCTCCGTATTCGGAGGATATAGAAATTTCGAATTTTTTAAACTTAAAATTTTTGATATTCACAAGAAAAAGTACTCATTAATCGGATGAACCTTAAGGGTTCTGACACAGAAGGATATAGAATCAGCAAATAAACATAACCGCAAAAGGAAAAAGAGAAAATGGCATCAGATGAAAATTTTGTAAAATTCATCTCTGAGCAAATCGAAAGTGCAGGCCAGATCCGGTACAGAAAAATGTTTGGAGAATATGCACTGTATTGCAACGAAAAAGTTGTTGCATTGATTTGTGATAATCAGCTATTTATAAAACCAAGCAATGCCGGGCGTGAGTTTATTGGCAATGTTGTTGAACAGCCGCCATACAAAGGTGCCAAACCATCATTTTTGATAGAAGATCAAATTGAAAATAAAGAATGGTTGTGTGAATTGATAAGATTGACAGAAATGGAATTACCAGAAACAAAAAAGAAAAAGAGCAAAACAAAGAAAAAAACTCAATGAACAGATTCCAATTTGTCACGATCATAAAAAATGGAAAATCGACTTGGAAATAAAACAGCAACCCTGGCTCTAATACTTATACCTGTCGATTTGGACAATATGCAAAAAGGAAAAATATATTTTTATGCCAAAAATATCAAAAAAAGCACTTGCAAGTGCCACAAGAAAAGTAAATTCAATGGATATTAAAGCAAAAGAACTTGCATTCGAAGATGTATTTGCAGAGCAGCCAAATCTTTTAGCATCAATTCTTGTTCAGCACCGGCTGGGTAATACTATGAATGACGTTGAGTCTTTGTTACACATTCTTTTAGTGCTGCACTTTGCAATAAAAGAAGCAGGAATTGTAATACCAAAAATTTCCGAACACGAACAACAACGCCAACTTGAGATTTTAGAACATTCAGTTCTGTTTTCTGAAGGTATGAGTTCAAATCTGGCTCAAAGCTCTGTAAACCAGTATATCAATAACCATAAGGAGCCTGTTCTTCTTGCCTATGTTATTGGTGCTATGCAGGAAGCTGGTTTTCTTAAAAACAAAAATGAGGCTTCAAAATTTTTGATTATGACTGGTATTAATTTGGTATCCTGTATTGCAGAGGCTTAAGAAATACAGAGTAAAGTGGAGCATTGCATTTTTACCTTTTATCTGTGCCTTACTCCCCCTCTCAACTCAAGTTTAATAAAAAAATAATCTTCCTTAAATATTTCTCCTTTATATTCAGCCATTGCATAAATTCACTTCTTAATTTTTAAATTAATTCACTGCGTATTCAGGAGAATTTAAATGAATAATAACGAGCACCATACCGTCTCAGGCCCAAGAAGATTTTTTCTCAAGGGCTGTCTTGCAGCTGCTGCATCTGCGGCAATACCTGCAAAGTCTTTTTCATCAGTATTTTTAAAGAACAGGGATCTTGAAGAACCGGATTTATTCAATGAGAACAATGGTCCCTGTGTTCTAAAATTTGCACACCTTACAGACACTCACATAGGAGATGTAAAAAACCCCATAAGATCTGATCTTCTCGGGGGAACAATTGCATTTTTCTATGAAAGGCCTCAGGACCCCATGTGTGCAAAGCTTGTTGATACATAGTTCTTAAAATAAATGAAAGTCCTGGCAGGAAAATATTTTCTGGGGATCGATGCCCTGATCCATCAAAAGATTAATGCACTCAATTTTTCCATATAACGAAGCCATTAAAAAAATTTCTTTGCAAATTTTATTGTCGGATAAATCAAAATCACCAGTTTCAAGTAAAAACGAAAAAGGCTCAATTCCCATTCTTGCAGACTTTAATAAAAGATTTCGATCAGCAAAATTTATTTTTGCACCAAGCTCATATAATCTCACAGCAGCTGAAAAATCTTTATTGAAAAGCCATTCAATAAGTCTTAGCCCTCTGTCATTCAAATGAGCATTTATGTCTACACCTTTTTCATCAATATATATAAAAAATTCTTCTATTTTTCCGTCTGCCAATAATTTTAACAAGTTTATTTTATGGTAATCTGACATCAGTACATTTTTTTTGATACAGTCTTCTTCTTTTTGAGCTTTTACAATTTTTTTTCATATTTAGCGATTGACCGAAAACAAGATTTTTTTTCAATCTAAGGAAGATGAAAAATTTAACCTTTAGGATACATTGAGGATTTTGAGGATTAAATTTTGAATCTGACTTAAGAATGGGCAAAAAAGGCCGTTTTCGTTCAGCAACTATTTATTAAGTTATATATGACCAAGTTGTTATTTTAGTTATTGCTATCGACAAACAAAAAGGCAATAAAATACATGAAATAGTTTCAAGATGTTTTGAAATACTAATTCGCCTTGCTGTAAAAAAGCTGCAATTTATACAAATAAATAGAAAGGTATGTAATGGAAGTAGAAGCAAAAATTAATTTTTTAAAGGAAATTGAAAAATTTAAGACATGTGAAAGAGTATGCCAGACAACAAATGAGGGCAGAGCTGAAAGTGACGCAGAACATTCTTGGCACTTAGCTATTTTTCTAATGCTTCTTGAAAACGAACTTGGCAATATCGATTTCGCCAAACTTTTAAAGATGGCATTAATTCATGATTTGCCAGAAATTTATGCTGGTGACACAAACCCGTATCGAGGTGATACAAATAATAAGGAAGAGAAAGAAAAAAAAGCGGCTGATAAATTATTCTCAATGCTGCCTGAGCCAGCAGCAAAAAGCCTTTCATCTTTATTTGATGAGTATATAAGCCAAAAATCTGTTGAGTCCAAAATTGTTAAGTCAGCTGATAAACTAATGCCTCTTATTCAGAATCTATGTACCAATGAGCATCATTCTTCATACAGAAAGTTAAATGTTGAATACCGCGAAGTCCTGGAATACATGAACAAATATTTCTCTGGCGGAACACTTGAAAAATTCTATCAAAAACTACTATCGGAAGCTCATGACAATGGTGTTTTTTTTGAGCCTCAACCAAAAGCATAACAAAGCTTTTTTTCCGGCGGATCACAAAAAGTCTTGTCCGATATAAGCAAAAAAAATAACCAAAAATAAACTAGAGTTTTTAATTAAAATCTATAAACTCAAATTATTACAGTCCGCAAAAGTGATCTGGCAGATAAGATTGGTTACAAAAAGCCGGATTTAAAATTAAGACTGATTTTTTGTTTTAAATTCAACAACTTGGTTGTGATCCGCCCGTTAAAATTACCCACTATAATTTAAGCTTGACGAGAATATCCTTATAAAGATCATAAGATGATTCCCCGGCCATATATCTTTGCCAGTAATTATCATTTGACCTTCCAGTAAGCTCACGTCCGTCAGATGCAAAAATAACCTTATTTTTTGAAGAACTAAATATAAATGCACCAAGGTGCTCTTTCATGCCGCATAAAGGATCAAGCCTTTTAACCTCATCTTCTGTCATAGATGGATGATTCCAGATTGATATGCCGTCTGATTCATTTTTAAGTGCAAGCATGGTTGATATTTCAAACATCAGAATAAAGGACTCCCCCCATCTTTTGTGACGGCAGTTCAAGTGCGTTTTTTCAGGAATTGCAGGCAAATTCATATATTCAAAAGCACCTTTTAAGATTACAGATAAATCAGCCTGATTTTCAAACATTTTGATTGCTTCAAATCCATGACTTCCCGGAGTAGAAGACTCCCAGTTTTCAATATTGCCTCCCATTGAAAGTCTGCCGATATCCCTTTCTTTTCCCTTATTTACGCTGCACAATACTCTACTGAACATTATTCCATAATATCCAAGTCCTTCACGGCAAATAACATAGGGAGCAATGCCATGTGATGAATAAAATCTTTTACAAAATTCATTGGCTAAAAACCATGCCAGGCCCCAGCTGTTTTTAGTGTCATTTTTTAATTTCCATTCATTAAAAAAGTCATAAACTGTTTTTGGTGTCATAAAAATTTTCCTTTTTTTAAACTTTTAAAAAAATATTTATTAAATAGCACATCAGCTATGTCAGAAAGTGACAGACCTCAAATTTTTTTTAATCCCCAAAAAATGGGCGCAAGAAAAAAAGAATAATCCCAATAAGTAAAAGCGAAATTATAAAACTGAAAAATACAAAAAAAACTGCCCTAATAATATATTCACCAAGTCCTGGAATAAGGCTGAGGATGGAAGCTACAATAATTAAAATTAAAAAAAAAGCCCTTACAGCTTCTTTATCTTCATCTCTAACCGGGGATAAATATCTGGAAAACTCTGTATCAAACATAAGGCTGCTAAATGTTAAATAAAACACAGTAATAAAAGCAATGGCATAAAAAAGATTTTCTCCATTTAAACTTGAATCTTCTGAAAAAACGGCTCTTAAATAAATTGCTAATATTGAAAATAAATAAATACCTCTAAAAATTATTCTAGTTGTTGAAGTCTTGCTTTTTTTATCATTCACTAAAACGCTGCCTTCCTTAAAAGAGTTAACTCAAAAATTACCCCGCTTAAAATACAAACAAAAAAAGAATAATCCTGAAAATTAAAAGCCAGACAACAAAACTTAAAAAAGAAAATATCAAAAAAATTATGAAAAAAGTTTTAGAGCAAATCAAATAAATCAAAACAGTGATGAAAAAAAATAAAAGTAAACTCGCTGACTTTAAAATTCTTGTATTTTCATTTGAAGCTGTTTGACTATGTCTGTCGCAAAAATTTTCTGCTGTTAAAACAAAATATGTAAAAAACATGCTGCAAATAAAAACCACTGAAAAAAATACAATATTTCTAAAAGGAATGTTTGAATCAAAAAAAATCCTGGCAGCAAAAGCAATTGTAAATGCTATGAAACACAAGCCAAAAAATAATTTTTGTGGATTTGTAATTTTATTCTTTTTTAAAATCTGGCTTGAGGATTTGATAAGGCTTTTACAAGCTTCAATAATAAGCGATGCAAAGCATAAAAGTCTTGCAGTCAACACCTCCAGAAGCGGCATTAACAGCCATAAAATAACAATACCAAATATCATAAACCCCATTTTTTTCTCCATGTGAAAATTTTTTTTCATATAAGATACCATAAAGGGTCTGTCAGAAACTGACAGTGCAGATATTTTTTTAAAATAAATTCATTTTCAAGACTGTCTTTATTTTCTTCTGCAACAAAGAACAAGCATCAAAAGTATTGACCTCTAGTCCAAAAGTCTTAACTTATCAATGTAAGATTCATATAAAGGAGAAAACTCAAATAACACTAGGACATATTCTACAATATAATTTTAAACCTGATTGTTTATGAATTACTAATGATTAGGATAAAATTTAAAAAAGGAGGATAAAATGCAGGAAAGAAAAGGAATAACAGCAATTGAAGGAAATCCCCTTACACTGATTGGTCCTGAGCTTAAAACTGGCGATAAAGCACCAGATTTTACTGCTGCAGATAACAATATGGCACCTTCATCACTAAAGGATTTCAAGGAAAAAGTTCTTATTATTTCGGCTGTTCCTTCACTTGACACCCCTGTTTGCGATATTGAAACACAAAAATTCAACTCAGAGGCTGCAAAACTTGGACACAGCATAAAAATTATTACAATAAGCATGGATCTTCCATTTGCCCAAAAAAGATGGTGCGGTGCAAATAATGTTGATAATGTCACAACCCTTTCCGATCATAAAGATGCCTCCTTTGGGACTTCATTTGGAGTTCTTATAAAAGAGCTTAGACTTCTTGCAAGATCTGTTTTTGTTCTTGATGAAGAAAGAATTATAAGAGATATGATAATTCTTGACGAAGTTACAAATGAGCCGGATTATAACAGAATAATTGAATCAGCCAAAAAACTGATTTAAAAAAAACTTGCCTGCTTTTTGGCAGGCAGGTCTTTTGGGAGTTCAGGGGGCATCCATATAATCTTTAATCAATTTTTTTTCAATCCGTTCAGGAGAAATCATCGAGCAAGTTCTTTCAAGGTATTTTTATATTTTACCATTCCTTTCTCAGCAATTTTCATCTGTTTTTTAAATTCAGGATCATATTAGTTCCGTGAACACCATACTTAATTAGTTGCTGAACGAAAACGGCCTTTTTTGTCCAGCGACTAATTAATTCACTTATTGGAGCAGGAGCAGAAATCTTTATGAACCTGAACAACTCAAAAATACGGGTTTTTATTATTCAGGAATAGGAAGATAAAAATATTTAACTTGACTGAATTTTTTCATGCCTTAATGTTTTATTTAAAGAAAATAATTTTCTTTAAAGGAGGATTTTAAAATGAAAAAAGATAATAAAGAAGAACTTAAAAATATAAAAGAACTTCCTGTATGCGAAAAAGCAGAAACTGCTGAACATTCAAGATTATGGGACAATGACGAACCATGTGACTGCGGAATAGGTAATAAATAGGATATTATTAAAATTGTTTAAACTTACAGCTCTCCATGAAATTTTGGAGAGCTTTTTTATTTTTAAACAAAACCATCATAAAAGTAACTATCCAACTTAGATTTGAACCTGTGCTGATTATTTCAGAACCAGATTATCCATTCAATCAAATTAATGAGATAAAAGAACCTATCTCCTTAATCCGGCTAAAAAATATTCCAATATTTTAAATTGAACTATCACTTACAATCATGAACTGCATGAAAGCATTGAACATCCAGCCTTATTTCTTGCCCATTCAGGTCTTTTCTTTGCAAATTTTTCTTTCCCGGCCTGCTGTTCGTATGGTTTTTTAAGGGTATTGAAAAGATCCTTTAAATAGCTGTAGTCCCCATTTTCAGCTTTATCTATTGCTGTCTGGGAAAGATAGTTTCTTAAAACATAAAAGGGATTTATTGAATCCATCTCCTTTTTTCGTTTTTCAGGAGATTTATTCTCATCTTTCAAAATATTTGAGTACTTTTCATTCCAGTCTAAAAATATTTTTTCCTTTTCACCTGTAATTTCAGATATATTATAAAAAGCTTCCCAATAATTTTTAAAATTCATTTCAGAATTTTTCCATGGATCAAAATCAGAAAGTTTTCTGAAAAAAATTGTCATGTCTGTTTCACCAATATTAAAAAGACTGGGTAACTCATTTATAAGATTTATGGTTCCTTTTTTTTGAAAATTATCTATTCCAAGTTTGGCTGCCATCATTTCAAGATATTTTGAATTAAACAGGGACTGAAACCTGTCAAGTTCCATTTCCAGAGGCTGAGTTTCATTTATCAGGGGATAAAGTGCATTTGCAAACATTGAAAGATTCCACAATGCTATTTCAGGCTGTCTGCCAAAAACATATCGTCTGGATTGTGCATCTGTTGTATTGGGAGTCCAGTCAGGATCATAAGCATCCAGCCAGCCGTAGGGTCCGTAATCTATGGTAAGCCCCCTGACAGACATATTGTCTGTATTCATAACCCCATGAACAAAACCTACTCTCATCCAGTTCACAACAAGATCTGCAGTAAGGTTTAAAACCCTGGAAAAAAACTCTAAATACTTTTCCTTTCCTTTAGATTTGATTTCAGGAAAATCATTTTCAATTGTATAGTCAGCAAGCTTTTTTAATACTTCATACTCCTGTCTTGCAGTAAAAATTTCAAAGTTACCAAATCTTACAAATGTTGGAGAAACCCTTGTAATGACAGCTCCAGGCTCATATTGAGCATTTCCGTCATAAAACATATCTCTTAAAACTCTTTTACCTGTATGTATAAGAGATAAAGCCCTGGTTGTGGGTATTTCAAGATGAAACATTGCTTCACTGCACAAAAACTCTCTAATTGAAGATCTTAAAACAGCATAACCGTCACCGCTCCTTGAGTAAGGTGTAGGACCTGCTCCCTTGAGCTGGAGAAAATATCTCTGGTTATTGTGAACAACTTCTCCAATATTTACAGCTCTTCCGTCTCCAAGCTGCCCTGCCCAGTTGCCGAACTGGTGTCCTCCGTAATTCATTGCAAACGGTTTTGAATTTTTCAGTTTTTTTTTACCTGAAAAAATCTCAACAAAATCCCTTGATCTGCAATATGTTTCATCTAATCCAATAATTTGTGCAGTTTCTTTTGAATATAAAATCAGCTCCGGGTTTTCGGGATTTTCAGGATCAACATGTGAAAAACATGAGTTAAAAACCTGTCTTGGCCTGTTTATAAAATTCCCGTCCCTTGGAAGATTTTCTGTAAATGTATTTTGTATATTAATTTTATTTTCCATAATATTTTTTATCCATTTAATTTTTTAAGCCTTACCTAAAAAATTATTATTAAGAATAATTAGTCAAGCATTCATTGAATTTTTTGACCTGCCTTTAAAAATAAAATGGTTGTATTGAACATGATTAATGGTTTATTTTACCTAAGTTGAGCGTTTCATATTTTTAAATTAAAATATTTTTAATGAATTAAGCTTATTATATTTAAAAATATAAAACCCTCCGGGCTTTTCAATTTAGATTTTATTTAGTTCTGTTTTAATCTGGCAGAATCAAATAAAGGAAAACAAAAATGAAAAAAAAATATTTCAGACACGCCCTTGTTTTATTTGTTCTTGGTTTATTTTTTAATGGATGTTCTGTAAAAAACAACAACTTTACTGAATATCAAAACCTTGAGAAAAAATACAAAGAAGCTGTAATAGATGCAAAAACAGCTGAGTACAGTGAAATTTCTTATAATCTGATTGACATTACCCCTTTTAACTCCAAAATAAACTGGAACAAAAACAAGAGCATGGTTCTTGCTGTCACCTGGACCTCATGGGATGGTTATGACAATATGGAAAATCAGGAAATAAGAATTGAAAGGGATGTTTGGGTTACAATTGTTCCACAGATAAAAAATTTTTGTAAACAACTTGATTTAACTGATAAAAAACTCTCATTAAGACTTGAGCAGGTTCTTGGTCTCCCTCCAGATAACGGAAAAACAAAATTTGCTGAAATATGGGTTTCACCACAGGATTTGTTCAGACCTTCACCTGATCCTGAAATTGATGACAGACAGGCTCAAATCAATTATCCTGTTTCAGAAAACTTTATAAAAATCAGTAAAGAACATGTTGAATGGATGAATGCCTTAAAAAAAACTTCATACGGGGATAACGGCTATCCATGGACAAGACTTGGCTATACATATGACTGGGGAAATCCCCATACTGAAGTAGGTCTAAGTGAATTTGTTATAAAAAAAGGGGCAACAGTAAAAATCAACAAGGTTTTCAATACTTCCAATTACTGCAATTGAGCAGCCGCAGCACACAATGTCTTTTTCAGTGTTGCAAGGCTTTGGCTTTGTAATATTTATGTTATTAATTCAGGGAAATTTAATCTATAAATCAGGGTTTCCAACTAAGCTCTGAGAGCCTGATTTTAAAAGACTGCAGGGTAGATAATGTTGTATTCATGGAACTCAAAGGAAAGGCAATACTAAGCTTTTTCTGTACATTACATGGCAAACATTTCCTGAAGTGTATCTGTAATTTTTATTTGAGTATTTTTTGAAATTTTACCAATTTTTTTTATAAGCCTTGCTTTATCAACGGCTCTTATCTGATCAAGAAGAATCAACCCTTTTTTACCTTCAAAAGTACAAGAAATCCTTGTTGGAAAAACAAACCCCTTTGAAGTCATAGGAGCGGCAATGACTGTTTTTAAAGGGAGCATTTCATCAGGAGAAATTACAACGCATGGTCTTGTTTTTTTAATTTCTGATCCCTTTGTCGGATCAAGACTGACGAGCCATATTTCAAATCGGGATATATTTTTATTCACCATTCAAAGTCTCCGTCATCATCGACCAGAGGAGCTTCAATCCACTCCACATCTATACTATCAGCAGATTTTGCACCTTTTTCAAAAACATCTTTCCATCCTTTTCGTGGTGTGATTGCAGGTTGAATCAATATTCCTTTATCTACTATTTTTAAAACCAACTCTTTTTCATCAAGCCCGGCCTGATCAATTAATGATTTTGGAATTCTTATTCCCTGTGAATTTCCAATTTTTATAAGATGTGCCATTTTAAACCTCATGTAATTATTTTGTAATTACATATTAGTTTCTGTATAAAAAATCGTCAAATAGATTTTTATATATTTTTTAATATCAAACTTTAATATTTAAATGCCTGATTTTATCACTGAAACCATATGTTTATGAAGTGAAGAATGCCTTTTTAAAATCTTTTTATTTTTATTTCAGTAAGTTGTATTGATCCGGCAGTGTTTTGAAACTGCCTTTGGCAAAAGCAGTTTTTTTAGTTGCAAGAAGATTCATAGTAATCTTGAATCCTCTCTTTCAATAAATGCTTATTAGATTAAGTAAACTGCCCCCAAAACTAATAGGTAGTTGTTCTGTTGCGGATTGTATAAGAAGATTTGCATCTTTTCGCTTGACAGGGGTTTTTAAAATGGATGGTGGAACATAGAATTAAACACGTTATTTATGCTTGCAAAGTAACTGCCTTTTATTTAAATTGACTTATCCCAGCTGTTAATAAATTTATATACTCAGATAAAAAGAGAATTGATCATGCCGCATTTGAAAAAAATTTATCTTTGGTTTAAAAAAAATTCTTTCAACCCTCTTTTCAAGGATGATAAAACCAACTCTATTGCAAGATTTTCTGTATTTTTTCTCTTTATTTTATACAGTACACTCCCTTATATTTTTGCATCTCAAAATTTTTATGTTGAAAATATATACTGCTCAATAGCAGCTGCCATGCTTTTCTTTTTATATATAATTACTGTTCATACCCAGCCGGTTAATACAGAAAAGGAAAGCATTTTAAAACTGAAAAGACCAAACACTCTTAATATAATTATTTTTATACTTGGGTCTATGTTTGCTGTTGTTCTTCTTAATTATTTTTCCCACTTTTTTATGATCACTTTTTTTGAAGTGCACTCAACCAAGAAACTTTCAGATATAGCCGATATATTAACAAAATTATTTGCAACATGTGCTGTGCTTATAGCTGCATATATTGGCTGGCAAAGGGTTGAAGTTCACAGAGCAGGCCAGATAACAGACAGCTTTATAAGAGCAAACGAACAGCTTGGAGCTGTAACTTCTGAAGGAAAGCCACAGATAGAAACAAGGCTTGGCGGTATTTATGCTCTTGAAAAAATAGCTAAAGAAAACAAAGAAGAATATTTTTGTGTTGTTTTTGATATTTTGACAGCCTATGTCAGGCTAAATTCTCCTAATAATAATTTAGGAAACATTGTACCCTTACGAGAAGATATTCTGATAATTATTGAAATTTTGAAAAAAACTGATTTATCATTTTATTACGAACGGGACAAGAGAATTAATTTAACCAGTTCAAATCTAATATGCAGCAATTTTTACGGTGCAAACCTTAAAAAAGCACTTTTCCATAATTCAGACCTGAGAGAAGCCATTTTTACTAATGCCCGTTTAGAAGGAGCTAATTTTACTGATGCCAACCTAGAAAAAGCTAGTTTAGAGAATGCTCGATTAGAGAAGGCTTTCTTTGAAAATACAAATTTAGCAAATACCGAATTCCGTAGAGCAAAACTCCATTCTGCTTACATGAAAAAAAGCAGAAATCTGAGATACGAACAAATAGATATAGCATCGGGGAACCAAATAACATCTCTTCCTAGAAACTTAAGTCAACCAAAGCACTGGGTTTAAGATAGAACTAACTGAGACGTATTGCTATTTATAAAAGCTTAGGGTGCAAACGCACCCTTTTTTTAAAGATATGGTTACCTACGCAATCCTCAAGCCACATTTCCCTGTATTTATTTCTCTCATTTCTATAATACGTGCACTCTCTCCGACATCTCGCAAGATAATCTCTGTAGCCAATAATGTCATTTTTACTCGTTTCATACATTCTTCTTAGTGTATTAAACAATTCAATGCCGTTTCCCTAAGAAAAGAATAAATATTAATATTAAAAAAACAATTAAATTAGAAAGGTATAAAAAATCTTAAAAGTAGTAAATAATTAGCACTGCATTTGCGAACAACCCCTGTTTCTGAGTTAATTGATCATATCAAAATTTATTATTATATTAAGATTTTATATCAAAATTTAAGGAGTCAGAAAAAGATTTTACAAGAAAAAACAAGCTGTGTTTCAACAGGCTTATATGTTTACTTATAAATATGAATAATAGTTCTTATCAAACTGAGCTGGATAACTTTTTTGAGTATCTTTTTGATGATTTAGAAGAAACACAAACACATGTTTACAAAGGTTCCTTTTCTAAAGCCAGAAAAAAATTGAAATATGAAGTACTTCTTGAATTAAATGATTTAATGCTTTCCTATTATTATAAAAATTTTCCGGTTAAAACCTGGGAAGGATTTAACCTTTTAGCTGTTGACGGCACAACAATAACAGTGCCTGATGAAAATCCAATAAAAGAAGAGTTTGGAGTATGGAAACCCAGAAAAGGTGAAGAATGTCCCAAAGCTCATGCCTCTCAAATGTTTGACGTGTTAAATGAAATTTTTTAGATACTCAGCTAAAACCTAAAAGCTATGGTGAAACAGAGCTTGCGGTATTCCATTTTTTAAAGTTAACACCAGGTGATCTTGTTTTGCTTGACCGGGGATATCCTTCATATTGACTTTTCAAACTTATTTTAACGTTACAGTGAAACCATTACTTAATTACCATATATTTTATCTGTTTTTTTCTTTAGAAGTTCTGGTGCCACAATACACTATTTAAATTTTTAATGCTTAATTTTTTATTTTTCGAATTGCCACAAAACAACTGGCTTTGCAAAACTGATTTTATTAATTCAGGAAAGTTTAAATCAGAAAAAAAGGTTCCCAAGTAAAACTGGTAACCAGACTTTAACTTGAGAACCGACTATGAAACAGATAAACAGCAATCCAGCACAAAAATCCACTAAAACAAGGTTTGTTTTTTATACTCCCCAGCCCTCTTACCAATAATTTCAGCAAGATTTTTTTTGTCTAAATTTTCTTCAATAAGTGATTCAAATGCACTTCCTATTACAACCCCGTCTGCAAAGCCTGCAATATTTCTTACATCTTCATCTGTTTTAATCCCAAAACCAATACATACAGGAGTGTCAGTGTATTTTCTTATTCTTGCAAAATCTTTTTTTGTAAGTTCAGGGTCAAGTCCTGCAGATCCTGTTATGCCGGTTTTTGAAACAAGATAAATAAAACCGCTGGAATTTTTTGAAATTTTTTCAAGTCTTTCATCGCTTGTTGTTGGAGCTGCAAGATTTATTTTTGGAAATTTCTCTGGATCAAAATCTGAAATTAAAGATTTTTCCTCAAATGGAAGATCAACTATCAAGACTCCGTTTGCTCCGCACTCAAGGCTTTTTTCACAGAATTTTTTTTCACCAAATCTTAAAACAGGATTGTAATATGTAAAAAGAACTATTGGAACATTGGTTTTTTGTCTGATTTTTTTTGTCATGTCAAAAACTTTTTCAAGATTTGTCCCTGCTTTTATTGCCCTTTCAGATGATTTCTGAATTACAGGACCGTCAGCTGTAGGATCTGAAAAAGGGATTCCAAGCTCAATTATATCAACTCCGTTTTCTGCCATGGCAAGAACTATATCAATTGATATTTCAGGACTTGGATCACCTGCTGTAACAAAACCAACTAAAGCTTTTTCATTATTTTTCTTTAAGGATTCAAACTTATTTTTAAGACTTATCATTTTTTTGCCCCCGATCCTGAAACTGAACTTTTTACTGTATTTTTTATATTTTCAATTGCATTGCTAAGGTCTTTATCACCTCGTCCTGAAAGGTTTACAACAATCACATCATCCTTTTTATAATCTGATGCAACTTTTAAAGCACCTGCAACAGCATGGGAACTTTCAAGAGCCGGAATAATTCCTTCAAGTTTTGCAAGAAGCTGAAAAGCCTCAAGAGCTTCTTCATCTGTAACTGAAATATAATCTGCCCTTTTTGTTTCCATTAAATAAGAATGTTCAGGTCCAACTCCCGGATAATCAAGACCTGCTGAAACTGAATATGCTTCCTGAACCTGTCCAAAATCATCTTGTAAAAGATATGATTTACTTCCGTGCAAAACCCCTATACTTCCCTTTCCAAGGGTTGCTGCATGCTCATGTGTGTCAACACCTTTTCCTGCAGCCTCAACTCCAAGAAGCTTTGAGTCAGTTTCAATAAAATCATAAAAAAGACCCATTGCATTGCTTCCTCCGCCGACACAGGCAATTAAAAGGTCTGGGAGTTTTCCTGTTTGTTTTAAAACCTGCTCTTTTGTTTCAATTCCAATTATTCTCTGAAATTCCCTTACTATAAAAGGATATGGATGAGGACCGGCAACAGAACCAATTATATAAAAAGTATCTTCAACAGCACCAGTCCAGTATCTTAAAGCGGCATTCATGGCATCCTTCAAAGTTCCCCTTCCCTCATCAACTGGAATAACTTCTGCACCTAAAAGATTCATTCTCTGAACATTTGGAGCCTGCCTTCTTATATCTTCTATTCCCATGAAAACCTTGCACTCGAGTCCAAGAAGTGCTGCTGCGGTTGCGGTTGCAACTCCGTGCTGTCCTGCTCCGGTTTCTGCTATAACTTTTTGTTTTCCCATTTTTTTTGCTAAAAGAGCCTGACCTATTGTGTTGTTTATTTTGTGGGCTCCTGTATGTAAAAGGTCTTCCCTTTTAAGATAAATTCTTGCACCATTTGCATACTCACTTAATCTTTTTGCATAAAAAAGAGGGGTCGGCCTTCCTGCATAATCTGACAAAAGATTGTAAAGTTCTTCCTGAAATTCCTTAGTTGGAACAATTTTATTAAAACCTTTTTCAAGTTCTTCAATTGCATAAAAAAGGGTTTCTCCAACAAAACGTCCCCCATAATTTCCAAAATATCCGTTTTTATCCGGTAGAGATGTCATGAAAAAATTCTCCCGTAATTATTTTTAATTTGTATTTTATTTTTTAAGTCAGCTATCTGCTTAATTTTTTGATGATTTTTTATTCCAGGTGAAACCTCAACTCCCGAACTCATATCAAAAGCACTGCATCCACTTGAATTTACAGCTTTTTCAAAGTTTAAGGGATTTATTCCACCGGCTGAAATAATTTTATATTTTTTTGAAAGTTCAGATAATTTTGAATAATCCCAGTCAATTCCATTACCGCCTGGAAGAATACTTTTTTCTGCCTCAATTATAAATGCATGAACAAATTCTTTGTATTCATCAATTTTTTGAATGTTTGGCTCATCATTTATATAAAGACATTTTACTATTTTTGCCCTTGTACTTTTCTTTAACTCTTTTACATACTGAGCAGATTCTTTTCCGTGTAGCTGAATAATATCAAGGTTTCCGATTTCTACAGCTTCAAGAACATAATCAATTGGAGAATCAACAAAAACTCCTGCAAAAGAGATATTTTCAAGCTTTTCTGTAATTTCACCTGTAAGTTTTGGAGTAATAAATCTTTTACTTTTTTCAAAGTAAACAAAACCAAGGCAGTCAATTAAGTTTTCTGCACAAAAAATGGCATCTTCAATATTTGTTATTCCGCATATTTTAACTTCAGGATTAGTCATCATTTTTGCACCCAGATAATTTAAAATCTGACAATTTAAAATCTGATAAATTACACACAGATAAAATTTCCTTAATTTTTTCAGATGAATTTTCAGACTTTGAAAGGTATTCGCCTATTAAAAAATTTTTTATTCCGCGATCAAAAAGATATTTTGCATCATCTGCCGAGTTTATTCCGCTTAAGGAAATTATATGATTTGAAGAATTAATTTTTTCAGCCATGAAAAGCACATTATCAAGAGAAGTATTAAAATTTTCCAGATTTCTGTTGTTAATACCTATAAAAGTATTTTTAAGGCTTTTAATCTTTTCAAGGTCATCATCAGAATAAATTTCAACAAGTGGAACAATTTTTAATGACAAAGCTTTTTCATAAAGATTTATAAGCTCTTTTTCCTCAAGGATTCTTGCAATAAGTAAAATGCAGTCTGCATTGAAATATGCCGATTCATAAACCTGATACTCATCAATTATAAAATCCTTTCTAAGTAAAGGAATGGAAACACTTTTTTTAACCTCTAAAAAATCATCCATGCTTCCTTTAAAAAAAGCGTTTTCAGTTAATACTGAAACAGCTGAAGCACCGCCTGACTGATATTCCTTTGATTTTTTTTCAGGATCTAAATTAAGACAAATATCCCCTTTTGAGGGAGAAGCTCTTTTAATTTCAGCAATAATCTGAATTTGTGAACTGTTTTTGTTCAGAAAAAAATCTTTTCCCATTTTAATTTCAGGTAAAAAAAGATTAAGAGGTTTTTCCTTTTTGAGCTTTTCTATTTCTATTTTTTTTTGCTCAACTATTTTTTCTAAAATAGACATTTTATTATCCGTTTTCATTTGTAAAATCTCTTAAGGCTTCAAGCTTTTGATATGCTTTTCCTGAACTAATTGAATCCCTTGAAAGCTCAAGACCTTCTTCAATTGAATCACAAATACCTGCTGCAACAAGAGCTGCCGCTGAATTTAAAAGAACAATATTTTGTTTTGGACCGCTTTCTTTACCAAGCAAAATATTTTTTGTAATTTCAGCATTTTCCTGTGGAGTTCCGCCCATGATTGATTCTTTTTTTGCCAGTTCCTTAAAATATTTTTCAGGATTTAAGTCATAGGTTTTAACTGAGTCATTGTTTAGTTCTGAAATTCTTGTTGGAGCACAAACAGAAATTTCATCAAGCCCGTCATGGCCGTGTGCAATAAAAACTCTTCTTGACCCAAGTTCCTTCAGAGCAAGAGCAAACATTTCTGTAAGTTCGGGTGCAAAAACTCCTATTAACTGACACCTTGTTCCGGCCGGATTTGTAAGGGGCCCAAGCATATTGAAAATACTTTTAAATCCAACATCTTTTCTTACTTTTGCAGCATATTTCATGGCTCCGTGAAATCTTGGTGCAAAAAGAAAACAAAGGCCTGTTTCAAATATGCATTCTTCTGCAATTTCAGGGTCTACATCAATTTTTACATTAAGTGCTTCCAAAACATCTGCACTTCCGCTTTTGCTTGTAATTGACCTGTTTCCATGCTTTGCAACAACCGCTCCTGCTCCTGCTGCAACAAAAGCAACAGTTGTTGAAATATTGAATGTGCTCATTCCGTCTCCGCCTGTTCCGCATGTATCAATTACATTTTGCCCCGGAGTCTGAATTTTAAGTGCATTTTCCCTCATGGAACGGGCAGCACCTGCAACTTCAAGATAGGTTTCCTTTTTTAGTGCAAGAGCAGCTAAAAAAGCACCAATCTGGGATTCAAAGGCATTTCCCGAAAAAATTATATCCATGCCTTCTTTCATTTCCATTTCACTTAAATCATTCCCTGATACAAGTTTTTTAAGATATGGTTTTAAAGACATTTATTCTCCTTTATTAAATTAAAATTTTGGTAGCAGTTTAAGGTAACGGATGCCGGGTTTCTATGGGCCGGTTTCAAGAGAAAAAGCTTTTATTTCTCTTGCCTCAAAGCATTAGCGAGAATGAGGCTCATAGAAACCCGGCATCTGTTTTTATCTAAGCAGACTTTTTCAATTCAAAGCCAGAGAGTTTTTTGATATTTTAATAAAATTTCTGAGCATTCTCTTTCCCTGAGGTGTCATGATTGATTCTGGATGAAACTGAATTCCCTCGATTAAATATTCTTTATGTCTTAACCCCATTATTTCTCCATCTTCTGTAAGAGCTGAAATTTCAAAACAGTCAGGAAGGCTGTTTTTATTTACTGCAAGGGAGTGATATCTCATTACCTGAACAGGCTTTTTAATTCCTGTAAAAACACCTTTTTCATCACCTGTAATCATTGAAGATTTGCCGTGCATAAGTTTTTTTGCATGAATAATTTCTCCGCCAAATGCAAAAGCTATTGCCTGATGACCAAGGCATACTCCAAGAATTGGAATTTTTCCTTTAAACTCATTTATAATATCTACTGAAATTCCTGCATTTTCTGGTCTTCCAGGCCCTGGAGAAATAACAATTGCTTCTAGATCAAGATTTTTAATTTCATTTATTGTTATTTCATCATTTCTTCTTACCATTACCTCTTCATCAAAACCTGAAAGATACTGGACAAGGTTGTAGGTAAAAGAATCATAATTATCTATCATCAAAATCATATCAGACTCCTTCCAATAAGATTTACAGCACGCTCAATTGACTTTGCCTTGTTTATTGTTTCTTCATATTCAGTTTCAGGTACTGAGTCTGCTACAATTCCTGCACCTGCCCTTACTATTACCTGATTATCTTTTATAACTGCTGTTCTTATTGTTATTGCAAAATCCATATTGCCGTTAAAATCAATATAACCCACTGCTCCGCCATAAGGCCCTCTTGGATAATCCTCATACTTTGAAATAAGCTCCATGGCCCTTACCTTTGGAGCACCTGAAAGAGTTCCGGCCGGAAAACATGCCTTAATTACATCCCAAACATCCATCTCTTTTTTAATAGTGCATTCAATATTTGATACCAGATGCATTACATGGGAATATCTTTCAATAAACATGAGATCTGTTACCTGAACACTTCCTGTTTCTGCTATTCTTCCAAGATCGTTTCTTCCAAGGTCAACAAGCATTAAATGCTCTGCCTTTTCCTTTTCATCCTTTAGAAGATCGTCCGCAAGCTTCCTGTCTTCCTGCTCACTGCTGCCTCTTGGCCTTGTTCCTGCAATGGGCCTTAGCGTTGCCTGTCCTTTTTGAACCTTTACCATTGTTTCAGGTGAGGAACCTGCAATTGAAATATCATCGCACTGAAAATAAAAAAGATAGGGAGAAGGATTTATATATCTTTGTGCACGGTAAAGTGAAACAGGATCAAAAAACAAAGGAGCTGTAAAAGGCTGTGAAATTACTGCCTGAATAATATCCCCTTCATGAATATGGTTTTTTATTTTTTCAACTTTTTCAAGATAATCGCTTTTTTCGCACAGTGGAGTAAGCCCTGTAATCTCTGAAATTTCTTCTCTTTCAATTGGAGGTACATCTGATTCAATTACAGACATGATTCCATCAAGTCTTGAAAGGACTGCATTATATACTGTTGCAGAATCTGAACCTTTTTCAAGAAAAGCAACTGAAACAAGGGTTACTGTGTGTGAAACATTATCAAAAACAAGCATTGAGTCAGGAACCATAAAAAGTGCCAAAGGTTCATTTGCAGGAAGTTTGTTTGGTATTTTTTCTATAAAAGAAATCATTTCATAGGTCATGTAACCAACAAGACCTGAATAAAAACCTTCAATTTCCTTTATTGGAGCAGCCTTAAACTGTGACGAAAACTCCCTTAAAGCATTAAAAGGGTCATTGTTGTGTTCAAACTCATCAATATGATTTAAACCTGAAACCCTTATTTTATCCTTAAAAACCTTTACAATATATCTTGCTGAAATACCCAAAAAACTAAATCTTCCAAATTTTTCTCCGCCCTCCACACTTTCAAGAAGAAAAAGAGGAAGGCCCGGTGTAAACGATTTTCGTAAAAGCGAAACCGGAGTATCAGAATCGGCAAGTATGGTTTTGCATACTGGTATAACATTATAATCCTTTGCAAGTTCAACAAACAAACCCTTGGAAGGAAAAGATTTTAATTCCATTTTATCTCCTTAAAAATAAAAAAACCGCAGAGTTAAAAACCCGCGGTTTAAATCAAATTATATAATACCGGAACCGCGGCAAAATGCGGAGCCGGAATAAAAGCTTAGAGCGGCTCCACCCCATATGTGCAAAGACGCCACCAACATGAATAATTTTTGCTTATTTTTGTATTTTTTTCTTTCATTTCGCCCTCTCTTGTTTCTTCCAATAGAAACATTCTGCAAAAAAAAATACACTATTTTAAAATCCTGTCAAGAAATATTCATATATTACTCATAATTTAAATGGAAATAAAATTTAAGCCTTGACCTCGAACACAATTAAATGCAAAATTTCATCAATTAATTCTTCAAAAAAATTCAAACCATATAATTTAATTTCCGGAGTTAAATATGCCCCACTTAACTAAAAGATACACTGCTGATATTGTAATTATTGGAGGAGGCATAGCCGGCCTTGCTGCTGCTTTTGAGCTTCTGGATACAGGGAAAAAAATACTTATCTTAGACCGTGACAATCAGGAAAGACTTGGGGGGCTTGCAAAGGAATCATTTGGAGGGATAATGGCTGTTGATACTCCCTTGCAGAGAAAATCCGGAATTAAGGACTCATTTGAGCTTGCATATGAAGACTGGCAAAGATATGCAAATTTTGACTCAAACTCCCAGCTCCAGAAGGAATGGGCAAAAAAATATATAGAATATTCAGTAAAATATATTTATGAATGGCTTACACACAAAGGCGTGAAATTTCTACCGGTTGTAAACTGGCCTGAAAGGGGAATGTTTGAACCTGGAAATACAGTTCCTCGATGGCATATAGCCTGGGGAACAGGATTTGAAATTATAAAAAAAATATTAAAAGCCATTGGTGACCATCCAAATGTAGCCAATCTTTCATTCAAATTCAGACACAGAGTTAATAATTTCATTAAAACCTCAGGCCAGATTAATGGATGTTCTGGAATAATTGAGTCAACCCATGCACCATTTGAAGTAAAATCAGATTTTGTAATTGCAGCCTCAGGGGGAATCTGCGGAGGAGATCTTTCACTTGTCAAAAAATTCTGGCCGGCAAATGAGCGAGGCGAGCTTCCAACAAGACTTTTAAATGGCTCACATAAATTTGCTGACGGAACAGTTCATTTTGCTGTTGAAGAAGCAGGAGGACACCTTAAAAATCTTCAAAACCAATGGCATTATGCAGCCGGAGTTCATTACCCTGATTCTTTAAGGGAAAACCATGGATTAAGCCTTGTACCGCCAAAATCTGCTGTATGGATAAATGCTCTGGGCAAAAGGATCGGCCCGTCTCCTTTAATGGGATATACAGATACAAAATTTCTTGTTGATGAAATTTTAAAACAGCCAGGAAAATTTTCATGGCAGATAATGAATTTTAAAATTGCAAAAAAAGAGCTTGCTGTTTCAGGATGCGATTATATGACATCCTTTAGAAAAATGAAAAAACTAAAGCTTTTAAAAGAACTTGTTTTTGGAAACAGAGAGCTTGTAAAAAGACTTTCCAGAGAGTGTGATGATTTTATTGTTGCAAATACTGTTGAAGAACTTGTTGAAAAAATGAATTATCTTGAGCCTGATTTTAAAATTGACAAATCTATATTAAAATCTGAGTTAAAAAATTATGATTCAAGAATAAAAAGAGGTAAAAACTTAATAAATGATGATCAATTAAGAAGAATTGACTCATACAGAAGATATAAGGGCGACAGACTCAGAACCTGTAATCTACAGACAATTTTAGATCCGTTTGCAAGACCATTAATTGCAATAAGAGAATTTATTCTTACCAGAAAAAGCCTTGGAGGTGTTGTAACAGATCTTGAAAGCCGTGTTCTATCTCCTGCAGGCAAACCTTTAAAAGGTCTTTATGCAATTGGAGAAACAGCTGGATTTGGAGGAGGTGGAATTCACGGCCAGGGCTCACTTGAAGGAACTTTTTTAGGGGGATGTCTTGTTACTGCTCAAACAGCTGCGATTTCCATTAAAAAAAATATTTAAATTATGCTTTCATCCAAAAATAAATAAAAAAACTAGTTGGTGACTGGCCGAAAACGAAAATTTTTTACTCAGTTCAAAAAAAATGAAAAATTTAACCTTTAGGATTAATTTTCAATCTAATTTTACAATGGCCAAAAAAGGCCGTTTTCGTTCTGCAACCAGGTATTAAATTGAAGGTTTTATAATTTATTGAAAATAAAAAAAATAATCCTTGCTTTATTTTCAAATAAGGTTCATGATGCAGCATCTTCTCAATACAGAGAAACATTAGAGATTCGTTATTAAAGGAAATTCCATTTACAAAGTGGCAGCACCTGAAGTATCGAACAAAATGAAAACAATTAATTAAGGAAAAGTCACAATGGCAAATGGAACAGTAAAATGGTTTAACGACTCAAAAGGATTTGGATTTATTGAACAGGAAAACGGAACTGACGTTTTTGTTCATCACACAGGTATCAACAGCACAGGTTTCAAATCACTTCGTGAAGGAGCTAAAGTTACATTTGATATTCAGCAGGGTCCTAAAGGTCCTTCAGCTATCAACGTAACTGAATAATATTTTAAAGGTGCTTTTTTAAATAAAAGCACCTTTTTTTTATCCTCTCTTCTAAAATTTCCAAAATAAAATAAATACACATAAAAATTTTATATTATTTAGTTGCTGAACAAAAAATTTTCGTTTTCGGCCAATCACTATTTAAGCTTATAAAGCGTTAATTAAGCAATTTATTATATCTAAAAATATAAAAACCTGCGAACTTTTCATATTTTCCTCATCTTATGCATTAAATTGGACCAATAATAGCAAAATACAGCCTGATAAAATTTTAAGTTATATTCAGCAAACTTAAAAACCGCTAAATTTAGGTTAAATTTTTTATTTTCCAGCTTTAAAACCACTCTTGTTTTTAAAGCCATATTAAAGTATTAAATTTTTTAAACTATTAAATTCATTTTGGAGTCCAAATGATTACTATACTTGATTATGGGGCAGGAAACGTAAGAAGCGTTATAAATGCAGTAAAAAAATTTGAATCTGAAATTAAAATGGTAAAAGATCCATCTGATATTTTATCAGCTCAAAAACTTATTTTCCCTGGTGTGGGAAACTTTGAAAGCATGATAAAAATTCTTAATCAGAAAAACTATCTTGAGCCGCTAAAAGAATATATAAAATCCGGAAAACTTTTTTTTGGAATCTGTCTTGGACTTCACGCTCTTCTTGAAGAAAGCGAAGAAGCACCAGGCCAAAAAGGTCTTGGAATTATAAAAGGCAAAGTCAAAAAATTTAACACAGATCTTTCCGTTCCACACATTGGATGGAACGGACTAAATATTAAAAAAGACTCTTTTATTTTTAACGGATTAAATCAGGAAGAAAAGTTTTATTTTGTTCATTCCTATCATGCAGCACCTGAAAACGAGTCTGATATTTTAACAACTACAGACTACGGCTATGAATTTACAAGTGCAGTTCAAAAAGACAATATAATTGCAACCCAGTTTCACCCTGAAAAAAGCGGACATGCCGGATTAAAGCTTTTGGAAAATTTTATTTCAGAAAAAAAATTTTTTCCGTCATTTAAAATCCCCACAAAAGGAAAAGGTCTTGCAAAAAGAATTATTGCCTGCCTTGATGTAAGATCAAACGACATGGGAGATCTTGTTGTTACCAAAGGCGATCAATACGATGTAAGAGAAAAGGGAGATGTAAGAAACCTTGGAAAACCAGTTGAACTTGCAAAAAGATATTATGATGAAGGTGCTGATGAAGTAACCTTTTTAAATATAACAGGTTTCAGGGATTTTCCTTTGCAGGATATGCCAATGATAGAAGTTTTGAAAAAAACATCGGAAAATGTTTTTGTACCCCTTACAATAGGCGGCGGAATAAGGGATTTTACAGACAAAGACGGTAAGTTTTATTCTTCCCTTGAAGTTGCATCAGAATATTTCAGATCAGGAGCAGATAAAATTTCCATTGGAAGCGACGCTGTAATTATTGCAGAAGAATTTATAAAAACAGGACAAAAATCAGGAAAGTCTTCAATAGAACAGATTTCCCATGTTTATGGAAATCAGGCAGTTGTAATTTCAATTGACCCAAAAAAAGTTTATGTAAATTCACCAGATGATGCAAAAAAACACCAGGTTATAAAATCAGATGAAAAAGGCCCCAACGGCGAAAAATACTGCTGGTATCAGTGCACAGTTAAAGGCGGTCGTGAAGGAAGGGACATTGATGCTCCAACCCTTGCAAAAATCTGCGAGGAGCTTGGTGCAGGAGAAATTTTACTTAACTCAATAGATAAAGACGGTACAAATTCTGGTTTTGACATAAATTTAATAAACCTTGTGAAAAAAAACGTTACAATACCTGTGATTGCATCAAGCGGTGCTGGAAAAGCAGCTCATTTTGAAGAGGTTTTTTCTAAAACACAGGCTGAAGCAGGACTTGCAGCAGGAATTTTTCATAGAAAAGAAGTTGAAATTTCAGATGTAAAAAAACATCTTGAAAAAGCCGGAATTGAGATTAGAAAAACTTACTAGATTTTATCCCCTGACCTTTTAAATCAGGGGATTTTTTTTTAAATCTTTTTATATTCATCCCTTAATATATGTGCAGCCAAAACAATATTTTTAAGAGATTTTTCAGTTTCATCCCAGCCCCTTGTTTTAAGCCCGCAGTCTGGATTTACCCATAATTTATTGTATGGAACAGTTTCAAGAGCAAGTTTTAAAAGACTTACAATTTCATCAACTCCTGGAACCCTTGGAGAATGAATATCATAAACACCAGGCCCGGCTTCATTTGGATAATTGAATTTTTTAAATGCATCAAGAAGCTTCATTTTACTTCTTGATGCTTCAATTGTTATGACATCTGCATCCATTTTTGCAATCCATTCAATTATTGAATTAAATTCACTGTAGCACATGTGCGTATGAATCTGGGTTTCATCACTAACTCCTGAAGATGCAAGACAAAATGATTTTACAGCCATATCAAGATAATCTTCATGTTTTGACTTTCTTAAAGGAAGGCCTTCTCTTAAAGCAGCTTCGTCAATCTGAATTATTTTGACTCCAGATTTTTCAAGATCAATAACTTCATCTCTTATTGCAAGACCAAGCTGAAACAAAATATCTTTTTTTGAAATATCATCCCTTGGAAAACTCCAGCACAAAATTGTAACAGGCCCTGTAAGCATACCTTTGACAATTTTTTCTGTTTTTGAGGAAGCATAATTTATCCAGTTTAGTGTTATAGGCTCTGGCCTTTCAATATCTCCGTAAATTACAGGAGGCTTCACACATCTGCTTCCATAGCTTTGTACCCAGCCGTTTTCAGTAATAATAAAGCCGCTTAGATTTTCCCCGAAATATTCAACCATGTCGTTTCTTTCAGGTTCTCCATGGACAAAAACATCTATTCCTGTTTTTTCCTGAAATTCTATCATTTCATCAATTTTAGACTTTATAAAGTTCTCATATTCATTCTTTGTAATTTCATTTCTTTTAAATCTTTGTCTTGCACTTCTAATATCCGGAGTCTGTGGAAATGAGCCTATTGTTGTTACTGGAAAAAGCGGAAGATTAAACTTTTGTTTTTGAATTTCAATTCTTTTTTCAAAAGAAGATTTTCTTTGAAACATTTCATTTTTTACATTTTCAACTCTGTTTCTCACTTTTTCAACATTTAGTTTTTTGCTGCTTTTTTTAAATTCAAAGGCTTTTTTATTTTTTTCAAAAAAATTATTGTCAATATGTCCGGATGCAGCTTTCCCAAGAAATGATGTTTCCATAACTTTTTGTTTTGCAAATGCAAAAAGAGATTTAACATCATCTGCCATTGAGGATTCATTTTCAAGATTTACTGGAACATGTTTGAGTGAACATGAGGTTGAAACCATGATTTCATTTTTTAATTTTTTTTCAAAATCATTTAAAACTTCAATTGAATTTTTAAGATCATTTATCCAGATATTTTTTCCATTTACAATTCCAAGTGATAGAAACATATTTTCCGGAAGTTCTGAAATAAGTTTTTCACAATCATTTTTCTGATTTACATAATCAAGATGAATTCCGTCAATTCCGCTTTCAAAAATAAGATCTAAATTATCTCTTAATTCATCAAAATATGTTGCAATCATTATTTTTGTGCTGCCTGCTGCTTTTTTTAATTCCTGATAAAAATATTTAAAGTCTTCCTTTATGTCCATTTCTATATCAGTTGCAAGGATTGGCTCATCAATCTGAATAAGATCAGTATAATTTGAAAGTTCTTTTATGATTTTTGAATAAATATTTAAAATTCCATCAAGAAGGCTGAATCTTTTAAACCCGTCTATTTCAATCCCTGACAAAAGATAAGTAAAAGCACCTGTAATAACAGGTTTTGGTTTATAGCCAAGTTTATTGCAAAGAGCAGTATCTTCTATTATTTGGTTTGATGATCTTATTGGTTTTAAATTTTTTTCAAATTCAGGAACCATGTAATGGTAATTTGTGTTAAACCATTTTTTCATTTCAAGTGGTAAAATATTTTTCCCCTGATTTCCCCTTGCCATGTCAAAATAATGGTCTGGATAAATATATCCCCCTTTAAATCCAAACCTTGAAGGAACAAGCCCTAAGATCGAGGTTGTATCAAGGATATTGTCATAAAGAGAAAAATCCCCTGTTGTGACATAACTAAGTCCACTTAAATGCTGTATTTCCCAGTTAAAAATTTTAATTCCGTCAGCTTGTTTTTGAAGTTCTTGAAAAGAAATTTGTTTTTTCCAGAACTGCTCAAGAGCTTTTTTAAGCTCTCTTTTTTCCCCTATTGAAGGGAATCCTAAAATGTGTGACTTCATTTTTTTGCTCCTTTACAAAAAGTTTAAAGAAGCAGAAATGAAACGCTCAGGTTTAAAAAAAAGAATTGATGTAATTATCTGAAATAACAGTTTAATATAAATATAACATTTTATTTTCTCAAATCTGTAATTTTGTTAAAGCTTTAAACTAAAACCTTCAATTCAATTTCTTTAAATTCTTTTGCCTGTACCGCGAGACAAATCTGCAAAATGTATTCAGGCGTCTTCTGGCTTCCGGCCTTTTTAAAAAATGCCTTCCCAAATTTTTAAATTCAGTGACATTTTAAAGGGTCTATTCCGGTTACAGCGGCGCGTCCGCAACGGATTTTCACCGTTTTCCGTTTCTGAATACAACCATATATCCTAATATAAACATATATTGATATCTTATAATTTGCATTTTATATACTGTCAATCTATAAATTCTTAAATTTTTAACTAAGAGGCATTAAAGAGATTAAAACAAAATTTATTATCATTTAAAGATTAGCCAAAACTAAATTATTTTTATTAAAAAACATAAAAAGCTTAGTTTTGTGATTGGCAGAAAACAAAAATTTTGTTTCCTTCAAGGAAGATGGAAAATTTAACCTTTAGATACATTGAATATTTTGAGGATTAAATTTTGAATCTGACTTTAGAATAGACAAAAAACATTTTCGTTCAGCGACTCATTGCCCAATTAATCCTGCATTTTATCCATATGAAGCTCATTGACTCTTACAAGCCTAAGCCCTATACCTGTATCAGGATTACCTGAAAAAATACCTGCCCTATTTGTCACTGAACAGCCAAACTCTTCCGTATACCAGCTCCCCCCTCTAAAAACCCTTAAAGAACCTTTTTGGGTGACAACCGGATTATTTTTACTATGCAGCCTGTATGCAAAAGGATCATATGAGTCAAGGCACCATTCCCATACATTGCCTGTCATATCATAAAATCCAAGATAGTTTGGCTCTTTTGTTCCAACAGGCATGGTTGACTTAGAATTTTTTTCATACCATGCAAAAGGCTCAATATTAACTCCGCCAGAAAATTTTTCGTTTATACCAAAACTTCTTGCAGCGTATTCCCATTCAGCTTCAGTAGGAAGTCTAAAAGAAAAATTATCATTGCTTAATTCAGAAAGTTTTTTTGAAAAATCAACTGCATCATGCCAGGAAATTTTTTCTACGGGATAGTTATCACCGTTTTTATATCCTGAAGGATTGTTTTTCATTACTTTAGTCCACTGGCCCTGGGTAACTTCAAAGGCTCCCATCCAAAAACCATCAACGCAAACAGTATGAGCAGGCTTTTCATCCCCTTCGCAGATTGAATCATCAAAACAACCCATTTCAAAGCATCCCCCCTTTACATACAAAAATTTCATACCTGTAAAAGGTTCAATAAACTCTCCTGGATTAATTTCAATCCTGCTATCTTTCCCACTCTCAATTTTAACAGTTCTTAATGTTAAAGGTAATCTGTCAGAAATAATTTCAATGTCATATGTCCCCTGAGCAAGATAAATACCCTGCTCAAATTTGTCCCATATGCCTTTGATATTTATTTCCAAATCATCTGAATTTGAATTTACAAAAAGCCTGCCTTTTTTAGCAGGCTCAATCAGTTTTTCAATATCTTCTCCAGGATTAACATTTACTTCAAATGAAAAATCTTCATATTCTTTGTTTAACAAGGCAATTTTATACTTTCCTTTTTTCAGAAAAGACCCGTTGAAAAATTCGCTTTTTTCATTAGCAAGAAAAAATCTTAAATCCTTTTCTTTTGATTTTATAAAAACCCTGGCACCTTTCTCAGGCTTTGCATAAAGCCTTGTTTCAGAATTTTCTGCTATATCTGCTGTTAAAACTTCTCCTTCATCAAAAGGAGAAACTATTTCTACCATATATTTTCCAGGCATAAGCTCTACTCCTTGATAAAAAGGCTTGTCCGAATTTTTAATTTTTACGATGGAATTTTTTGGAAGCCTTTCTATGTAAAGAAAGCCTGGTTCAATTTTTTTTAGATTGAATGTATTTTTATAATCCTCTTCAGGATTTAAAATAATGCTTCTGCTCAGATCATGATATCCTGTCATTGTAACCTTAAGAGAATAATATCCTGAAGGCACGTCATTAAATTGAGCTGGAGAATTTTTTTTGCCTACTGACACAAGCTCAACATCTGCTTCTGGAGGTATAGTTAAAATCTCAACCTGATTTTTCCCTTTTTCCAAATTAGAAAAAAATACTTTACTTTTCTTATTTTCTATCAAAACTTTTGCATTTATTTTTTTATAAAATTTTTTTCGCAGTGAAATATCATACTCACCTGGATTTATATAACTGATTTTTAAAGGAGTCAGACCTTTCTTTTCATTGCCAAGGTATACATCTGCACCAGAAGGGTTTGAATATACATATAATTTACCAGAGTCAACAGAAAGGCTTATCCTTTTATCATCAATTTTTTTTATAAAAAAAGTTTTTTCAATTTTCTCAAATACACCATGCTGATTTCCAACATAGACAAATAAAAAAACAAATATTGAAATAAGAATAAAATAGACTAGAGCTTTAATAGTTTTTTCTCCTTTGATATTTTTTAAGATTACTTATATCATTGTTCCAAGTATCAAAACAATGTTTTTATATATAACCCATAAAAATTACTGGACACAGTAAATGAACACTGAAAATCTCTTAATTGCTTTTTTGCTGACTCTTTTTGCAGGACTTTCAACAGGAATTGGAAGTGCACTTGCCTTTTTTTCAAATCGAACAAACACCAGATTTCTAGCGGGTGCACTTGGATTTTCAACAGGTGTTATGATTTATGTATCCATGATTGAAATTTTCCCGAAAGCAAACCATTCTTTGCAGGCTCATCTTGGAGATTTTAAGGGTTATCTTGTTACAACAATTTCTTTTTTTGGAGGAATTTTTTTTATTGCCTTGATAGACAAAATGATCCCTTCATATGAAAACCCTCATGAAATAAGGGATGTTGAAGAAATTCCACCGCCTGGTCAAGAAGTCGACTTAAAAAATAAAAACCTTATGCGAATGGGGATTTTTTCGGCAATTGCAATTGCAATACACAACTTTCCTGAAGGACTTGCAACATTTACCTCAGCTCTTTCAGATCCAAAACTTGGATTAAGCATTGCAGTTGCAATAGCTATTCATAATATTCCAGAAGGAATAGCTGTTTCTGTTCCAGTATATTATGCTACAGGAAACAGAACAAAAGGTTTTATACTTTCATTTTTATCGGGTCTTGCAGAACCTGTTGGTGCACTTGCAGGTTATTTTATATTGCTTAAATATTTTAATGAACTCATGTTTGGAATTATCTTTGCCTCAGTTGCAGGAATAATGGTTTTTATTTCCCTTGACGAACTTCTTCCAACTGCAGAAAAATACGGAGAACATCATATTGCAATTTATGGAGTAATAACAGGCATGATTGTCATGGCAGCAAGCCTTGTATCTTTTGCATAAATAATTAAAGGAACAATAAGTGAATAAAATTTTTTCAGACAGCTTTGAAGTAAGATTAAATGAAGTAAATCACCTTGGCAAAACAAAACCTGTTCATATTCTCAACTGGTTTCAACACGCATCTAGCACACATTCTTCTGTTGTTGGATGTCCTGTCACAAGCCTTATAAAAAAAAATCTTACATGGGTAATAACCAGATATCATATTATTATAAACAAATACCCAAAATGGAGGGACAAAATTTCCGTTTCAACCTGGAGATCTGGAGAAAGGCCAAATTTTGCTCCAAGGGAATTTAAAATAGAAGACAGCCTTAAAAATAAACTTGTTTATGCAACTTCGTCTTTTAAACTTTTAGACCTTCAGACAAAAAAAACAGTTTCACCAAAAATTTATCTGCCGGACTATCCTGTTTTTGAAAAAAGAGAAATTGAAGATGAATTTCTATCTCTTCCAGATCTTGAAAAACCTGAGTTCCAAAAAGACCTTAATGTGAGAAGATGCGATCTTGACATAAACAGTCATGTAAACAACACACTTTATTTAGAATGGGCAATTGAAAGCGTTCCTGAAAAAATTTTTAATGATTTTCAAATTTCAGAAATCGAAATCGGATTTAACAGGCCTTCTTTTTATGGAGATAAAATAATATCTATGACAAAAAAAGCAGATAACACCAACAATGTATTTTTTCACAAAATTGTACGTAAAACAGACAATACTGTTCTTGCAAAACTTAAAACAAAATGGAATGAATTTTAAAAAAATGAAAAAATTTTTCAAAAAAATCATATTTATTCTTATCATTATAGTTTTTTCTGTTGGAATTTTTAATCTTTTTAAACCTCTTCCTGAAAATATTCCTTTTGAAGGCAATTTTCATAATGTATCCAATATAAAATTTTTAAAAGACCTAACCTGGGTAAATAAAAAAGAACTTGAAAAAGAACATGAAATTTTTAATGAAATTATTACAAAAATTGATGAAGCAAATGATTTTATTCTTATGGACATGTTTTTATTTAATAATTTTATGGGAAAACCCTTAAAAAATGATGAAAGCCTTTCAAATAAACTTATAAATTCACTTATAGAAAAAAAGAAACAAAACCCGGATATTTTTATCTGTGTTATTACAGATCCTATAAATACAGTTTATAATGGACTTATAAATCCTGATTTAAAAAAACTTGAAAAAAATAAAATCCATGTTGTTTTTACAGATCTTGACAGATTAAGAGACAGCAATCCTTTTTATTCTGCAATTTACAGAGTCTTTTTTAAAGCTTTTGGGAACAGTCCTTCCAAAACAGTTAAAAATCCTTTTGGGGGTGAAAAAATATCTTTTAAAAGCTATTTCAGATTATTAAATTTCAAGGCAAATCACAGAAAAACTTTTATATGCAGCACTAAAAAAGATATTTTTGCAATTGTAAGCTCTTTTAATCCCCATGATGCCAGTTCATATCATTTGAATGCAGGGGTTTTATTCAACGGAAAAGCAGCTCTTGATCTTCTTGAGTCTGAAAAGGCTGTACTTGAAATGTCTGGGTTTAAAAAACTTCCAGAAATCAATTTCCATACAAACAATACTTTAAGCAGCGAAAAAATAAAAATAATAACAGAAAATAAAATTTCAAAAAATATAATTAAACTTATTAATTCAACAAAAAAAGGAGACAAAATTGATCTTGTTATGTTTTACCTTTCCCACAGAAAAATAATTAATTCTCTTAAACAAGCTTCAAAAAGAGGAGTAAATGTAAGAGTTTTACTTGATGCAAATAAAGATGCATTTGGAAGACAAAAAAACGGGATACCAAACAGAGTTACAGGCAGGGAACTTGATGACAATAATATTTTAGTAAGATGGGCTAAAACAAAAGGAAATCAGCTTCATTCAAAAATTTTGCTGATAAAAAAATCTTCAGGAGAAAATTTTCTTATTACAGGCTCTGCTAATTTTACAAGAAGAAACCTTGACAATTTTAATCTTGAAACAAATGTTATTGTAAAGGCACAAACCAATACTGTTTTTTTTAAAGATCTTTTAGAATATATTGAAATTTTATTTTCCAATACTGATTCAAAACAACTAAGCATTAAATACACAGAACTTGAAAAACCAGTTTTTTATAAAAAATATCTATATTTATTTATGGAAAAAACAGGATTTTCCACTTTTTAAAAAGGATAAAAATGAAATCAGATAAAAAAAATATTATAACAAACAAAAAATTTATAAAATTTGTTTATCATTTTATAAGGACATACTCAAAAACACTTAGACTTGAAGTGATAAATGAAAAAAAATGGATGGAGCTTTTAAATAATGGTGAAAAAATAATTTTATGTACTCTGCACCAGCAGTTTTTTTCATACATAAGATATTTTAAAACCTATTCCCACCTAAAACCCTCATTAATGATAAGCAAAAGTAAAGACGGAGAGTTAATTGCCGGAGTTGCAAACCATACTGGATGGCATACAGCAAGGGGCTCTTCTTCAAGAGGCGGAAAAGATGCACTAAATGAAATGATTGATCAAATACAAAAATCAGGTATTGGAGCACATATTGTAGACGGGCCTACAGGACCAGTTGGAATAGTAAAAAACGGTGCTGTAAAAATGGCGGCAGCATCAGGGGGATACCTTGTGCCAATGTATACAGAAACTGAAAAAGACTGGCATGCATCAAGCTGGGATAAATTTATAATCCCAAAACCTTTTTCAAAGGTTAAAATTGTTTACAAAGACCCAATAAGAGTTGAAAAAACTGACGACCAAAAATTACTGGAAGAATACAGGCAAAAACTCGAAAAAGAATTAAAGCCTCATTTGAAATATTTTAAGAATTAAATTTTAATCACACATAAAGATTGGACAAAAAATTTTGTTCATCTGCTGATTTAGAATTATTTGGCCGAATTAGTTTTAAACCCATAACAACAAAATGGAGGCACTCAATGTCATCAAAGGAAGAAAGAAGAAAAAAAGTTATAGATGCTCTTAATGAAGCAAGAGCAATGGAGCTTCAGGCTATCCACCAGTATATGAACCAGCATTACAATTTGGATGACATGGATTATGGAGAACTTGCTGCAAAAATCAAGTTAATTGCAATAGATGAAATGCGTCATGCTGAAATGTTTGCTGAAAGAATCAAGGAACTTGGGGGGGAACCAACAACAGAGCCAATAGATAAAGTATCAAAAGGTCAGGATGTTGATGTAATATTCGGTTTTGATGCTGATCTAGAAGACGACACAATTGACAGATATAATCAGTTCGCTCTTGTCTGCAGGGAAAACGGCGACAGCACAAGTGTAAAAATTTTTGAACAGATAATTGATGAAGAACAGGAGCATTTCAATTATTTTGATGATGTAAAGGAACATATTGCAAAACTTGGAAATACATACCTTGCAAAAATAGCAGGAACACCTGCTGACACAGGCACTTCTTCAACTGGTTTTGTTGGCAGCAACAATTAATTTAAAAATTTATTTTATTACTTACAGGGCTTTTATTGCCCTGTTTTTTTATTTAATACTTGAAATTTCAATTTGAGAAGTTAGAATTTATAAAGATTGTCTTATTAATAAGACACCTCTGACAAATCAATTATGGCAAAATCCCTCAAAAATTTTCTTATTTCCAGTTCTTCTATTGAATTAATTTTATTTTTGAATTTATTTAAAGACATTTTTTTGTCTGTACCAATGCATTTTTATCAAAAACAAGAAAGGCGGTTTAAATGACTACAGCCCAAATTGGGAAAACAGTAAAAGTACATTACACAGGAAAACTTGAAAACGGTGAAGTTTTCGACTCGTCAAAAGGAAGAGAACCTCTCGAATTTACAATGGGTAAAGGACAGATGATACCTGGTTTTGAAAAAGGTGTTGACGGAATGAGCATAGGAGATACCAAGGAAATTAAAGTATCTCCGGCAGAAGGTTACGGAGAAAGAAGAGAAGATCTTGTTGCTGAATATGAGAAATCAATGTTTCCAGATGATCTTGAAATACACGAAGGAATGCAGCTTCAGTCAAGAACAGAAGATGGTCATGTTATTCCCCTGGTGGTTAAAAAAATTGAAGGAAGTAAAGTAACCCTTGATGCTAATCATTTTCTTGCAGGGCAAAATCTAATTTTTGAAGTTGAGCTTGTTGCTGTATCATAGTATTTAAAAACGGCAGGGTTAAAACCCTGTCTTTTTTAACCTGAATTTTTGAGATATAAAATGGAAATTACACTTACAACCCCTGCTCTTCTTTTCCCTGCCATTTCTCTTCTTCTTGTAGCCTATACAAACAGATTTCTTGCACTTGGCAACCGCATAAGAAGCCTTAATTCAATACTCAAATCAAATCCTGACCATACAATTTTAAGCCAGATAAAACGTCTTAGGAAAAGGGTTTATCTCATAAAAAATATGCAGGCATTTGGAGTATCAAGCCTTTTATGCTGTGTTTTATGCATGTTCTGCCTTTTTGCAGGAAGGCCCTTTCTTGGCAAAATTGTATTTGGAACAAGCCTTGTTTTAATGATGATATCCTTAAGCCTTTCTTTAAGAGAAATAATCATTTCAGTAAAAGCACTTGAAATTGAACTCCAAAATATTGAGGACAAGAAAAAAACAAAATAATTAGTGATCAGGCTAAAACAAAAATTTTTTGTTCAGTTCAAGAAAGATGAAAAATTTAACCTTTAGGATACATTGAGTATTTTGAGGATTAAATTTTGAATCTGACTTTAGAAATGGACAAAAAAGGCCGTTTTCGTTCAGCAACTAATTAATACAAACCTTTCTAACCTGAAGAAGATCACATTTCCCCTGAAAAACTTTATCTATGCCATCCTGCTTAAGAGTTGTCATTCCGTCTTCTATTGCTTGACTTTTAAGTTCTTCCATAAGGGACTGGCTCTGAATTAATTTTTTCACCTTATCAGTTCCAAGAAGAAGCTCATGAAGACCAGCTCTTCCAAGATATCCAGTCTGATTGCATTTTACACAGCCTTTTGGACGAAACAAAACAAGATCTTTGGAATAAGGAATATTTAAGTGCTTTTCGAAAGCTTTTTCACCGTATTCATGGACAAGTTCAAGATATTCATCTTCACTTGGATGATATTCTTCCTTGCAATGTTTGCAAAGGGTTCTTACAAGTCGCTGGGCAAGTATGCACAGTATGGCATCGGCAAAGTTAAAAGGGTCCATACCCATATCAAGAAGCCTTGTCACAGTTTCAGGAGCTGAGTTAGTATGAAGGGTTGAAAATACAAGGTGACCAGTAAGTGAAGCCTCAATACCTATTTGGGTTGTTTCCTTATCTCTCATTTCACCAACCATGATAACGTCAGGGTCAGCTCTTAAAAAGGCTCTCATTGCAGCTGCAAAATCAAAACCTATTTTTGGCTTAACCTGAACCTGTCTGAGTCCTTTTTGTGTAATTTCAACAGGGTCTTCAGCTGTCCAGATTTTTCTTTCAGGCTTATTTATGTAACCAAGTGCAGAGTGAAGTGTAGTTGTTTTACCAGAACCTGTAGGGCCGCAGACAAGAACTATCCCATAAGGCATTGATATACACTTTACAAATTCATCAAAATTTCTTTTGGAAAACCCCATATTTGGAAGAGGAATAGGCTCACCTGAAGCCAGGATTCTTAGAACAACATCTTCTACTCCGCCCTGGGTTGGAATTGTTGCCATACGAAGTTCAAGGTCTTTTCCGCCAAATTTTTTAAATTTAATTTTTCCGTCCTGGGGCTTTCTTTTTTCTGCAATATCAAGATCTGCCATAATTTTAAGTCTTGAAACAATTGCATTTTTAAAATGATAGGGAACAGTCTGATAAAGGACACAAGCACCGTCAATTCTAAATCTTACTTCAGTATTGGCTTTTCCCATGTATGGTTCAATATGAATATCTGAAGCATTCCTTGAATTTGCATCAAGAATTATTTTATTTACAAGCTGAACAATTGCAGAACTTTCCTCGCTCACCCCTGATTCTGCTTCTTCAACTTCAACCTCTTCATCACTCATTTGTGATAAAATGTCATCTATGGAATCAAGATCGTCGTCTTTTTGTGTAAACAGATCAATCATATTAAGAATATCTTCTTTAAAAGCAAAACAATACTTAATTGTTCTCCCCGGGAAAAGTGACTTAATATCTGATATCCTCTGGATATCTTCGGGATTATCTATGGCTATAAGAGGACAGCCCTCTTCATCTGTTCTTACAGGCACCCATTTATTACTTTTAAGAAAAGGAATTTTAAGCCCTCTTGTAAGCTCGCCTGGGATAGGCATATTTGTTTCAAATTTTACATATTTTACATTATAATATCTTGCAATAGACTCACCAATATCATCTTTTGGAATGCTGTATTCCTTTAAAAGAATTTCCTCGATGCTTCTTTGCTGTGTTCTTGCCTTTGCAGTTGCATTATCTAATTCTTTTTTTGTGAGGATATGATTTTCAAGAAGATAGTCAAATTTTCTTGGACGCCTTTGCATGGCAAGTCTTTTTTGATTGTGAAGTGCTATGCCTAAAACCTGTGCAAGCTCCAAAACATAAGTTTCATCTCTTTTTTCAAAAGCCATGCCGTTTTTTTTATTTATAAGCTGAATTGCTCCAAGTAAAAAATTTTTGTAAATTATTGGAACAACAAGCACCTGCCTTGTTGTAAATCCTGTTTTTTTATCCCAGCTTTTATCAAACACAAGTTCAGGGTCAATTTGTTTTAACTCATTTTCATCGTAAACATCTTTAATATTGACAAGAGTCTGTTTAAAAACGCAATAGCCGGAAAGAGAACTTTGTGAAATCGGAACTCGAATTTCTGATATCTCATCACCTGTCTTAAACCTTGATACCAGCTCTCTTTTAGTTCCGTCTATATAGTAAATTGTAAGTCTTTCACATTCAAACAAAGAGGTTATGTCATCTTTTAAATCTATGAATATTTCATCGAGTTTAACAGCTTCATTTATTTTGTTTGATATGCTCTGAAGTTTGGTTCTATACTCGACTTCTGACTTAAGATGATTAATATCATTGATATTTTCACTCATAGATCGGTTTTATCCTTATCTGATTTGTCAGGTTTTGTTTTATCAGAAAAAAATATTTTTTTAACCCCAGCACCAGCAAGAAGCAATGAAAATAAAATAAAAGTAAGATTTACAAAAAAAGCAGAATGGGACATATTTTCAAGTTCATGCTTCTGCATAAAAAATTTTATCAAAACAGCTGCTGAAGCAGCCAAAAGCACTATTCCAGTTATTAAATCTTTTTTATTATTCATTTTGTTTTACCACATCCTTTTAAAAATTCACAAACATAATAGTCCAAATCCAAAAACTAATACCAAGTTTGGATGATTCTCAAGTTTTCAATTCATTTTTCAATAACTTTTCAGAATAACAAAAAAACTATTGTGAATAAATAGCTGCTGAACAAAAAATTCTGGCGTTTGGCAAACGGCTAAATATCTTATCAATTAAATTCTTTTTCAAACTGTTCTTCAATTTCTTCAAGCTCTTTTGTTTTAAATTCCAGCTCATCAAAAAAAGATTCTATTTCAGTTTGAACTTGAGAAATTCTTATGGAAACGCTGCTCATTTTTTCTACATTACCTGACTCGGATGCTTCCTGCATTTGATTTCCAAGTTTTTTTTCTTCTTCTTCAAGCATAGTTATTTTATCTTCAAGTTCAGTGATTCTTTTTTTTATTGGACCAACTTTTTTTGATTTTTCCTGAACTGCTAAAGCACGCTTTTTTTTGAGCAATTTTCTATCCAAAATATTTGAAGAACTATCTTTTACAGACTGTTCTAAAGTTTCTTCTTCCCAGCCTATCTTTTCAAGAAATTCCTGATATGTTCCATCAAAAAGCTCTATTTTATCGCTATAAAAAACTATTAATTTTTGTGCAACTGCATCAAGAAGCATTTCATTATGCGTTACCATTAGAACAGCACCGGAAAAATTATCCAATGCACAAAGAAGTGCGTCACAGGAATCCATGTCAAGATGGTTTGTAGGTTCATCAAGAAACAAAAAATTTGAAGGTCTTGCAAGAAGCTTTCCAAGCATAACCCTGCTTCTTTCTCCACCGGAAAGAATGCTTACAGGTTTTAATGCATCATCTCCTGAAAAAAGCATGGCTCCGCATATCGAACGTATTTTAGTTCTGTCAAGATCAGGGTTTGCATAAAAAATTTCATCTGCAACTGTATTTTCATCTTTAAGATCATCTAGAAAATCCTGAACATAAACAGCAGGTTTTGCATTTGTACTAAAATTTATTTTGCCTGACTCAGGCTTAATTATACCTGATAAAATTTTAACAAGGGTTGTTTTTCCCCTTCCATTTGCTCCTATTATTCCAATTTTATCACCTGAATTAATTGAAAAACTTAAATTATTTATAATTTGTTTTTCCTTTGAATAAGAAAAATTCAAATTTTTTACATCAAGTATCTGCTTTCCTGAAAAAGGAACTTCATTAAATGAAAAATCAAGCTGTTCAATTTTATCTAGTTTTTGCTTGTTTCCCATTTTTTCAAGGGCCTTTACCCTTGACTGTACCATGCCAGCAAGCCTTGCCTTTGCACGAAATCTTGAAATAAACTGCTCTACTTCCTTTTTTCTTTTTTCTTCATTTAATCTTGTTTTTTCATAAATTTCCTCTTCAAGAATAATCTGTTCATAATAGGCTTGAGTATTTCCTTCCACTTTTTTCAGTTTTTTCCTGTGAATACCAGCTACATGGGTTACAACAGAATCCATGAACCTTCTGTCATGGGTTATAAGAAAAAACTCTTTTTGCCATTTTACCAAAAAGTCCTTGAGCCACCTTATTGAAGTTATATCAAGATAGTTTGTAGGCTCATCAAGAAGCAGAAAATCCGGTTCTCCAACAAGAAGTTTTGCAAGATTGATTCTTACCTGATAACCGCCTGAGAATGCCTTTGGAGATTTATTAAAATCAGAATCTGAAAAACCAAGTCCTGAAAGAATTTTTTCAGCCTTCCATATGTTGTCCTTTTCATTCAAAGGCAGAGAAGAAGCAACTTCGGAGATCAGATCAGGACTTGTAAAATCAAGTATCTGAGCAAGATAACCTATTCTGTAGTTTTTAGGGATTATTATTTCTCCGCTGTCTGGCTCTGTTTCTCCTGTAACAAGCCTTAAAAGTGTTGATTTGCCATGACCGTTTTTACCTACCAGCCCTACTTTTTCACCTGAATTTATTTTAAAGCTGATTGAATCAAATAAAACATTTTGTCCAAAGCTTTTTGTTACACTTGAAACTGCTATCACTTTAACAAGACTCCTCTGCCTTTAATAGGCTTAAATATTTTTCTTGACTTATATATCAAAAATTTCTAGTTAACCAAAAATAAATAATCTGTCTAATTTATTAAAATTTTTATTTTTTTTATCTGATTAATACCTTAAAAAAAAGAACTTGATTTAAAAATTTCTTTATTCCCATGCAAAAAACATTTTGCACTTTTGGTTTTAAATATTATTACACAATGTTAAAGACAAGTAAAAATGGTAAAAGTTTTTTAAATTTCAATATATTTATAAAGATTTGAAAGGAAGGGGATAGAATGACAAAATTTGTTTATACCTTCGGTAACGGCATAGCCGAAGGAAATGCCGCCCAGGCAAATCTTCTTGGCGGAAAAGGTGCAAACCTGGCTGAAATGGCAACTCTTGGACTGCCTGTTCCTCCAGGCTTCACAATTACAACAGATTTTTGCAATGAATATTTTAAAAACGGCGGCAAATACCCGGACTCTTTGATTAATGAAGTTGAAACAGCTCTTAAGGAAGTTGAGACAATCATGGACATGAAATATGGTGATCCAGATTCCCCTCTTCTTGTTTCATGCAGATCCGGTGCAAGACAGTCCATGCCTGGAATGATGGAAACCGTTTTAAACGTAGGTTTGTGCCCTTCAACTATCCCGGGACTTATCAAAAAAACCGGAAATGAGTGGTTTGTATATGATGCCTACAGACGCCTTATTATGATGTATTCCGATGTTGTAATGGAAAAAGCTGAAGAAGTAGACCCTGTTGACGGCCAAGAAATAAGAATCCAGCTTGAAAATATTATGGATGATCTAAAACTTGAAAAAGGCTATGACAGTGAAACTGAATTCAATGTTGATGATCTGAAATTTCTTTGCGATGAATTCAAGAAAAAAATCCTTGATACTTTTGGAATCCCGTTTCCAGATGATCCAAAACAGCAGCTATGGGGATCAGTTGGTGCTGTATTCAAAAGCTGGCATGGTAAAAAAGCAAAATCCTACAGAAGAATTGAAGGAATTCCTGACCAATGGGGAACAGCCTGTACTGTAATGAGTATGGTTTTTGGAAACATGGGAGACACTTCTGCAACCGGAGTTGCATTTACAAGAAACCCTGCAACAGGTGAAAATAAATTTTACGGTGAATGGCTTGTAAATGCTCAGGGTGAAGATGTTGTTGCAGGTTACAGAACACCAAACCCATTAAACGATGATACCAAAAATGACCAAAACGAACATCTTGCATCACTTGAACAGCAGATGCCAGAAGTTTACCAGGAACTTTATGAAGTAAGAAACAAGCTTGAAAAACATTACAGCGATATGCTCGACATAGAATTTACAATTCAGGAAAAGAAACTTTTCATGCTTCAGTGCAGGGTAGGAAAAAGAACTGGTGCAGCAGCCCTTAATATGGCAATGGAAATGCTTGATGAAGGCATGATTAATGAGGAAACCTGTGTAACAAGGCTTAAGCCTGCCCAGCTTGACGAACTTCTCCATCCAATAATAGATCCTTCAGAAGAAGCCAAAACAAATCCAGTTGCAAAAGGACTTCCAGCAGGACCCGGAGGTGCAATAGGACAAATTGTTTTTACAGCTGAAGATGCAGTAAAATGGAACAAAGAAGGCAAAGGAGTAATACTTTTAAGGGAAGAAACAAACCCTGAAGATGTTGAAGGAATGAGAGCTGCCAATGCAATTCTTACAGCAAAAGGCGGAATGACAAGCCATGCTGCTCTTGTTGCAAGAGGTTGGGGCAAGTGCTGTATAGTCGGTGCTTCAATGCTTGAAATAAATCTTTCCAAAAGAGAACTCAAAATCGGCTCAAAAACATATAAAGAAGGTGACACCTTTACATTAAACGGGACCAAGGGCCTTGTTTATGAAGGTGTTCTCAACATGCTAGATGCTACTGAAAACCCAAACTTTAAAAGATTCATGTCAATTGTTGACAAATTCAGAACAATGGGCGTCAGATCAAATGCAGAGACTCAAAAAGATGCAAAAACTTCCCTTGAACTTGGTGCAGAAGGTATTGGTCTTTTTAGAACTGAGCATATGTTCTACGGAGAAAATTCTGAAGAACCCCTATTCCTTCTTAGAAAAATGATTTTAAGTTCTAATGAGGACGAAAGAAGACAGGCATTAGACGAGCTTGCTCCTTTTGTTAAAAGAGACCTTAAAGCAACAATGGAAGTAATGAACGGTCTACCAGTGACAATAAGACTTCTAGATCCTCCTCTTCATGAGTTTATCCCTCATTCCAAAGAAAAACAGGAAGAAGTTGCAAAAGCTCTTAATATTGATGTTTCTGAGGTCATAAGAAGAGGCGAAGGCCTTAAGGAAAGCAACCCAATGATGGGACACAGAGGTTTCAGACTTGGAGTAACATACCCTGAAATCACAGAAATGCAGGTAAGAGGAATTCTTGAAGCTGCTGCTGAAATGATTAAGGAAGGAAAAGACCCAAAACCTGAAATCATGGTTCCAGTAACCTGCGATGCAAAAGAGCTTGTAATTGCAAAAGATATAACAGAAAAAGTCTATGCCCAGGTTAAAGGAGCATTTGGCCTTGATAAAATTGAGTATATGTTTGGAACAATGATAGAAATCCCAAGAGCTGCACTTCTTGCACATGAAATGGCTGAAGTTGCAGAATTTTTCTCATTTGGAACAAATGACCTTACACAGATGACTTACGGATTCAGCCGTGATGATTCAGATGTTTTCATGGGGCCATACCTTGACTATGAAATAATTGAGCATGATCCCTTCCAGACAATTGATAAAAAAGGTGTTGGGCAGCTGATAACATATGCTGTTGAAAGAGGAAGGCAGGCAAGACCAAATTTAAAAATTGGTATTTGTGGAGAACACGGAGGAGATCCCGCTTCAGTTGAATATTGTTTTGAAAAAGGACTCAACTATGTAAGCTGTTCACCTTTCAGGCTTCCAATAGCAAGACTTTCAGCAGCTCAGGCTGAAATCAAGGCAAAAAAAATAAATAAATAAATGAAAAAGCATCATCTGATATTAATTAAAAAATTCAGATGATGCTTTTTTAGAAGCCAAAAATATTAACCAAAATTTAATTTTTCTTGAACTGAACAAAAAATTCTCGTTTTCGGCCAATCACTAATTAATTATTTTTTTGGAGCCATCATAACTGCTTCACCATCAAGAACTTCCTTACCATCTTGATTTTTACATACAGTCCTTAAAATAACCCTGTTTTTTTCAGGAATAAGATCTTTTACTTCAACACGGGCTGTAACAGTATCGCCTATTTTAACAGGTGCAATAAATGCAAGTTCCTGCTTTAGATAAATTGTCCCAGGACCAGGGAGCTTTGTGCCTAAAACAGTTGAAATAAAGCCTGCACTCAGCATTCCATGGGCTATCCTTGTTTTAAACATTGTTGTTTTCGCATATTCTTCGTTAATATGTGCCGGATTAAAATCTCCGGTAATGCCTGCGAACTGATATACATCAGATTCTGTGACTGTTTTTGTAAATTCTGCAAAATCCCCTATTTTCATCTCTGATACAGCTTTGCCTATTTCCATCCAAACCTCCAATAATGTTTAGGATTTGCCTATATTTGCACCAAAACTAAAAAAATTGTCATTGTGTCGATTTTTGATTAAATCCAAAAAAATTTCTCTGCCAAGGGCTAAGTCTTTCATTTAAACGAAATGAAAAAATTTTAGTTTCGGCCAATCTATAATATTCAAATTTATTATTTTTCGTTCAGGGCTAAACTGAGCTTTTCATATTTTGCCAAACCATCAGAAAAAATTGAAACCGCTCAATTCAGCTAAGATTTAAATTAAGGTATCATGCGGCTTCACTTGCAGCTTTTTTACCCTGTTTTTGACTTATTGTTTTTTTTTCTTCAGCATCTCTTTCTAAGAGCCATGATGAAATTTTTGGTGCAAATTCGTTCTGGTATTTAGAGCTTACGTAAATTCCAATGTGTCCTGTTTCAAGGCAGAGATCTTCTTTATCTTTACTTCCAATAACTTTTGTAAATTTATCAGCAGCTGAAGGCGGAACAAGATGATCAAATTTGGCATAAATATTTAAAACAGGCATTGTAATTTTTTTCAGATCAACTTTGTTACCGCCTATTACAAGCTCATTTTTGATCAAAAGATTTTTTTGGTAAAGATCTTTAATAAACTGTCTAAAAGTTTCACCAGGAAAATCAGGGCTGTCATAAATCCAGCGTTCCATTCTGATAAAATTTTCAAGAAAAGGCTTATTATCCATATTGTTTAAAAAGCCTTTATATTTATCTATCATAAGTCTTGCAGGGTTTAAGAGAAGAAATCCAAAGTTCATGATATCACCTGGAAGATTTCCAAATCCGTCAACAACTTTGTCAACATCAATTTTTTTCATCCAGACATGCAAAAGACCTTCATTTGTTTCAAAATTTGTAGGTGTAACAGTAAGAACAAGATTTTTCACCTTTTCAGGATGCAAAGAAGAATACATTGTACAAAAAGTACCACCCATGCATATACCCATAAGGTTTACCTTTTGTGAATTTTCTTTTTCCCTTACAAAATCTACCATATTATCAAGATATCCGTTAACATGGTCATCAATAGTAAGATATTTATCTTTAAAGGAAGGATATCCCCATTCAATCATATAAACATCCATACCGTCGTTAAGAAACTTTTCAACAACACTTCTTCCAGGCTGAAGATCAAGCATTGTTTCTCTGTTTATTAGAGCATAAACAACAAGAAGCGGGGTGTTCCTTTTTTTCTTTCCTGAATTTGACTTGTAATATTTTAGTTTTACACGGTCTTCCTGATGAACTATTTCATAGGGAGTCTGGGCAATACCATCATGAAGATCGCTTGTTAAAACATCGTAGGCATCACTTAAATAAGAATTTACTTTAGCTGCATTTTTTGCAACATCATCTAAAAATTTGTCTGCTACCTGTGATAATTCTACCATTATTTCCCCCGTTAATCAGATTAGTTTTTGCTTTCTTTTTCCAGCCTTTTTACTGTCCTTTTAAGCTCAGACAGTTCTTTGTACATTTCGTCAATCTCTGATTTAGTCGGAATTGGCATTGAGGATACAACATCTTCTAAAACAGAATCACGGGCAGATTTAAATTGAGCCATATTTTCAAGAGCTTTTGCCATGACTGAAATGTACTCATTAGAATGAAACATAGCCATATAATGTGCTTCAAGCTTTTTAAGCCACATATTATAATACTCTTCAGAATTTTCAGGAAGCTTTCCTTCCGCTATCATTCTTTCCATATCTTTCTGCATAAGAATAAAAGTTTTTTCCATGGGAAGATATAAAAAATAAATAAACTCAATTACGGCAGCATTGAATAGATTAAACTTATCAAGAGTACATGCAATTTTTTCCTGATATTCCCTTCCAAGCCCTACCTGTGGCATTCCAAGAATTCTGGAAAGTTCTTTTTCGTAGAATGATTCCCACTTTTTAAAAAGTTCTTTATCAATTTTATTAAAATCCATATTAGTAAAATTATTTTTTACGCTTTCTGCCTGCTCCATGCTTTTATCATAAAAAATCCTAAAACTTTCCGACATGGCATTCATTATTTTCTCCAATGTTTTTCGTCTTTCTTCCATTGATTTTTCCGACAAAAAAGACTCATCTGGATTTTTAAGAGAATTTAGCATAGACTCCCATGATTTGACGGAAAGATTCCATACATTATTAGCCTGCTCCATTGACTTTTCAAAATCTTTCTGAGTGAAAGAACTTATGTCGCCATTATTCCAGACCTTAGCTAAATCACCAAAAAACTGACCTGAAAGACTGATCCAGTTTTCAAACATTTCGCTCCTTTTTTGTTCAAATTTTTTTTCAAAGGTTTGTGTCATAAGATAGTCCTTTATATACTAATTTCAACCGATAAATTGTAAATAAGAATAAATGCAAATTGTAAGCCAAAGATAAGAAATAAGTAAAAATAAAAGCTGATCAAAAATTTTCTGATTCTATGTGATTCATAAATGTAAATATGATTATCAAGTCGATTTTTCGAAGTATTTGAAATGAATAAATTAAAACTTTTGTATAATTATCAAACTTTAAATATTCAATCAAGAATTTTTTCTCTTTTTCTCTCACTGATTATACAAAAAAATTTTTTATGGTTTAAAGCTTTACATAAATAATCTTGAAGACTTTTAATTTCAGACTTATTAAACACCAGCTTTTATTGTTAAGACCTGAGCGAGAACTGCCTTTTTTGCCTGTTCTAAAAATAATCAGATGCAATTTATCCTATAAAATTATTTAAATTTAAGTTTTAATATAAAAAAAGGAGAAAAAACTTGAATGATAAAATAGCTATTCTTTCAGATATTCACGGAAATTATGAAGCACTTAAAGCTGTTTTTGAAGATATGGAAAACCAAAATATTTGTGAAGCTATAAGCTTAGGTGATAATATTGGGTATGGACCAGAACCAAATCAAGTAGTAAACGCTCTAAATTTAAAATCAATTCCTTCTGTACTTGGAAATCACGAACTTGGCATTTTAAAACCTGAGATAAAAAAATGGTTTAATCCTTTTGCAAGAGAAGCTCTTAATATCACAGAAAATATTTTAACGGCTAACTCCATTAAGATAATTTCTCAATATCCTGATAATCTAATAAAAAACAATATTTTGTTTGTCCACGGAGCTCCGCCGGACAAAATACTAACTTATATTTTTGAATTTTCTCCTTTTGGGTTAAAAAACCTGTTTAATAGTTTTAGCGAAAGTTTGTGTTTTGTCGGACATACCCACAAACTTGGAATTATAACGCTAGAAAACAAAAATATTGTTAAATCAGACATTTCTAAATCAACTGAACTTGATAAAACTAAAAGATATATTATTAACTCAGGAAGCATTGGACAGCCAAGAGATGGTGATAAAAGAGCAAAATATCTGATTTTTGACAAAAAAAATTTACACCTTGAATTAAGATTTGTGGAATATAACAGAAAGCTGGTTAAAAACAAAATTGTTGAACTTGGATTCCCAAATGTTTTCGCTGATATGATTTAGTTTTTTGGCTGAACTAATTCTTTAATTCTTTTACCTGAATCAAGCTTTCCAATTTTGCTTTAACTTGCATCAAACATGGCAAAAGTACAGCCTGATAAAATTTTACATTATATAAAACAAACTTAAAAATCGTTCAATCTAGGTCTAAATTAATTGTATCAGGCTCAGAAAAACCCGATACAATCTATTATATTAAACAAAAATTTAAAACAGGTTATCAAAGCCAATTAGTGGCTGAACCAAAAGGTCTTTTTTGTCCATTTCAGTGTCAGATATAAAATTTAACCCTCAAAATACTCAATGTATCCTAAAGGTTAAATTTTTCATCTTCCTTGAACTGAACAAAAAATTCTCGTTTTCGGCCAATCACCAATTACTAATTATTTTTGATAAGAAGTCTGCCGCCTGGATGAATTGAATTATTTTTCATATTGTTAAGTTTTTTAATTTCACCAATATCTACACTATATTTTTTCGAAATACTATAAAGTGTATCACCTTTTTTGACAGTATGGTAAAAACTTTTTACAGTTTCAGAATCTTTTGTTAGTTCTGATTTTTTTTCTGAAAGAGGTTTTTTATCTTTACCTTTTTTTTCAGTGAATGTTTTTGTTTCTAGTTTCCCCCCTCTTTCTACTGCTGATTTTAAATCATCAATTTTTGCTTCTATAGCTGCAAGTTTTTGCTCAAATCTTTTATCTAATTCATTTAACACCAATGAAAGGTCATCTTTTGAAGATGATCCAGATGAAAGATTGTATCTGATTTCAACAATCTCATTTCGAATATCATCCAGCGACTGTTTAAGCTCATTTGCTCCAGGCCTTTTTACAGATTCATCAGATACTGTTTCCTCAGTTGCCGACGGAAGTTTAAAAAGAATAAAAATAAGCAAAACAAGGACAAACCCTCCCAACAAAAAAAAAGGGAAATCAGCTCTTTTAAAAAAACTTTTCATTTGATTTTCTCCATTTACAGATTTAACATTCAATTTTTCTTTTAATTCATCTTCATCAAAATAGTTTCTTTCAATTTTAGGATCAAAACCCTCATTGCTATCCATAAAACCTCCCTATAATAAAATCCTTGCGTAATTTTGATTATACAAATATCTTTAATCTATGAATCTGAAAACAAGATTAAATTCTAAATTCTGGTTTTTTTCAATGTCTAAATTAATTAAAGCCACAACAATATTATTTTTTTTCTTAAGCCAAACCAATTGTTTTGCCTTTGAAAACAGCATTGGAATAAAATTCAAATTAATCCCTGCAGGAAATTTTTTTATGGGAAGTCCTCAAAATGAAAGAGGCCGTCAAAGAGACGAGAAACTCCATAAAGTTTATATTATAAAGCCTTTTTATATAGCTGAAACCGAAACTACCCAACAGCAATGGTTTTCTTTAATGAAAACAAACCCTTCTTCAAATACAAACAAATGTCAAAACTGTCCGGTTGAAAGTATTTCATGGAATGATGCAATGGAATTTATTAAAGAGCTCAACAATAAAGAAAAAACTGACAAATACAGACTTCCGACTGAAGCAGAGTGGGAATATGCCTGCAGAGCAAATACAACAACAGCATTTTACACAGGCGAAATTTCATCTTCTGACTGCTCAATAGACAAAGCACTTGACCTTGCTGGCTGGTACTGCGGAAATACTGGAGAAAAACATCCATATTACAATCTGAAACATATGCCAGCAGGTCTAAAACAACCAAACAGCTTTGGACTTTATGACATGCACGGTAATGTAATGGAATGGTGTCTTGATTCAACAAAATGGAAGCATTTATTTACAACAGATGTTTCAGCCTCCATGGAAACCTATGTTGACGAAATAAAAGACCCTTTAGGTAAAAAAGGAACAAAAAAAATATTAAGAGGCGGAAGTTTTCTCCACAGTGCTGAAATGGCAAGAGCTGCAAACCGGCTTTATTTTGGTCCAAAGGTAAAAAGAAACTATATTGGGTTTAGAATTGTAAGAGAAGCAGAATAATAAAATCACCCTGCTTCTTTTAATTTTAGATGAATAGCACCTGAAAAAAAACTGCTTTATTTGAAATTTTCAGCATCAAATTCAATTCTAAAAAATGCTCAAAGTATCTTAATGCCAGATTTTTCATTTTATTTAAGCTCTACAAAAAAATTCTCGTTTTCAGCAAATCCTAAGTACACTTTAATTTAAAATTTAAACTCATATTAAAACAATATCTCAATTTCTGCCCGATCATTAAAAAGTTTTTTATTTTTTATGATAAATAAATTCCTTTTTTTTCCTGCAAATATCCCAAAACAGATTTGCTCCATTTAGTGCATCTTCTGCCTTAAAAGGCTGAGATGCAATTTTTTCCAATGTTTTTTCATCAAATTTTTTATTTTTGGCAAGCTCTGCCCCAGCATTTTTAATTGCATTCTTAATTTCATTTACATGATCTGGAACAAGTTCATCCATTACAAGTGAATATGAATATGGTTTTAAAACTGCTCCAAGATAATTTGAGCGAAAATTTTTGCAAATTCTTTTTACATGATCAACAAGCCCGTCAAAATTATCCAGCTCATAAAAACCGCAGACACTTAAAAGTGCAATATCTGGAATACTGTCAAGTCTTTTTGCATGCCTGTAATGTCCGTCAACCATTTCAAATTCAGGCTCAACAAGAGGAATAATCCTGTCCACAAAAGTTTTTGTCTGTGCAGTCATTCCATCAACATAAAGGGGGGTTCCTAAAAGAAGAATATCTGAATTTTTTATTTTTTCCAAAAGCTTTGGCATATCATCCTTAAAAATACAGGTACCCGGAGTTTTAAGCCAGCAGGAAAAACAGCCTGTACAATAATTGATTTTTTTATCTGCCAGATAAATTTTTTCTGTTTCTGCTCCACAAGCATTTGCACCTTCCATAAGAAGATCAATTGCAATATCTGTCATTCCCTTTTTTCTGGTAGGACTTCCATTGATACAAAGTATTTTCATTTTTTTATTTCCCCTGATCAGTTTTATTTTTTATTTTTTTATTTCCAAGAACTTTTTTCTGAAAAGCTCTTTCAAAAATATAGGTTCTGAATTTTCTGGCAATATCAGTAAGCTCCAGTGTGATTTCTGCATTTTTTTCCATTGTAATATGTCTGGTAACTTTTTTTCTTAAAAGCATTTCATTTTTTGCAACAATTTCTGCTGCCTTTGCATAAAATAAAAGTTCAAGATGATCTATTCCAAATCCCTTAAGCCTTAAAAAAGCTTTTGCAGCAAAAAGGTCAGTCTCGTCAAACATTTCGTTTGCAGCAGGAATAAGAAGTTCGTTATCAGTTAAAAAATCAAGTTCATCCTCTTTAAGGGATGACAGCTTTAAAAAACTTTCCCTGTCATATAATTTTTCAGAAATTGTTCCAAAAACAAACTCATGCAGGGTTTCCATTACATAGAGATCGTCCTGCCTTTTCCTGCTTTTTACAATGTCTTTTATTTCAGAAATTGTAAGCCTGTTTTTTTCCTTTAGTTTTTTTATCAAATTGATTCTTGAAACAGTAGAGGGAGGATACCAGGCCATGTTTTTCCCTGTTTTTACAGGCTTTGGCAAAAGATCATTTCTAAGGTAATAATTTATTGTTGAAGACGGAAGCCCTGTTTTGTCCTTTAGGTCTTTCATCTTTAAATAATTTTTTAAATCAATGCCTTCTTTTTTCAATTATTTTTTCCGGATTTATTGTTTATGAAATAGATTGAAGTAAAAATATCACATAAAAGAAAAAAAGTGTCAAGTTGCACTTAACACTTCAATATACAATAGTGATTTTCTCAAATATATTTAATGATTTAGTCTTATTTTAAATTTTAAAATTGCAAGATTTAAAAAAAGTTTTGCTTAAATTTAATCAAATTTTTTCATTGAATAAATTTTATCTGCATAAAGATCTGGATTGAATTTTCGTTTTAACCCGTTTGAATTCATATATCTTATTTTACCAAATACAGGCCTTTCCTTCCATGGCCTGTCATGCTTTCCAAAACACCATGCAATACCTGCAAATGAATTAGGATCTCTTCCGTCAAGTGCATATTTATTGTTTAAATTAAGTGCAAGATCAAAAGCTTCTTTTGGAGAATAAGTCCACTCAATAATCTTTTTTCCCCAGTACATTCTCATATATCCATGCATTTTTCCTGTTAAAACAAGCTCAAGCTGAGCTGCATTCCAGAATCTGTCATGGGTCAAAGAATTTTCAAGCTCTTCTAAACTGTAAATATAGGGACGTTTATCATTTTCATGTTCTAAAAGAGTATTTTTTGCCCAATCAGGAAGACATTCAAAGGAATCAAAAAAAGGATTATAAGTTACAAAATTAAATGAGAGCTCACGTCTTACTATCATTTCTTCTAAAAAAGAATCCCTTCCCTCCCCTTTTAAACTTTTTACCCTTAAACCTGCATAAACTGGCGAAATCTGGCCAAAATGAAAATAAGGACTTAAATTTGAAGTAAAATCAAGAGCTGGGTCATTTCTTTTTTCACTGTAATATTGCAGTTTTTCATCAATGAATAAATCAAGAAGTTTTAATGCCTGACTGCTTCCTCCCTTAAAATGTGAGGGTCTTAAATTATCCTTTAATGAAAGCTCTGCCAAAATCTTATCTATATCATCAATATCTTCTGAAATTAAGTCCAGACCAAGGGAGTTAATCATTAATTTTTCTTCAGACACAGGAATCATAAATTCATCAAGCCTGGAATTGATTTTTTTTCTTATTGTATATGCACCGTATTCTTCTTTTAAAGAGGCCTCTTCAACTGGCACAACAAGGTCGGTTTCAACCTGAAACATGGCACACTCAATATTTTGTGCTATTGTTTTCCTCCATTTTCTATGTATTTTCAGATATCCCCGGTCTGTTACAACAGAGCAGGCTTTTTTTGAAATTTCTTTAATACAGGTTTCAGGGGAGCCGATTTTCAAGACAAATTTAATATTTCTCTTAAAAAGGTCTATTTTAACCTCTTTTAAGCCCTCAAGCATAAATCTGTAATGCCTTAAATTTGCATCAGGAAAGGAATCTGTCAGACAAAAACATACAACCAGAGGTTTTTGAAACTTATTTGAAAGTTCTATTGAATATTCAAGAGCATGATTGTAAAGAGTCCTTTGTGAATGCTGCATCCAGTAAACAAAAAAATTATTTTCCTTGATTACTGGATTATTATTTTGATTTTTAATTCTTTTTCCGTCTATCAATTTTCAAGCTCTTCAACATTGCATTTGGAATAATCAAAATCTTTTTCCAAAGACTTTGAAAGTCTTATTAATCTCAAATCCTTTTCTTCCCAAAGCTTATTTATAAATTCCTGAATTCTTTCCCTGTAAACAGGGTCTTCAAGATAACTTCCAACCATCCAGTCTTCTACATCTATTTCCTTAACATCAATATTAATACTTTCTATACTGCCGGAAAGAAACTCTATCAGAGAAGGCCTTTTGCAAGAATAATGAATTGTTATATCAAGAATCTTGTCAATTTTTCCGTTCATTGCTTCAAGAACAAATGAAAATCCGCCTGCCTTTGGTCTTATAAGTTTTTCAAAAGGACTTTTCATTTTTTGAGCTTTGCCGTTTCTGTTTCTAGTTCCTTCTGGAAAATTCATAACAGCAACAGGACGAAATGCAAATTTTTCGCAGGCTTTTATTGTAGTTTCAAGATCTTTGCCTTTCATGTGTGGATTTTTTTCAAGGTATTGTCTTGAAAATCTTTTCATAAAAGGAAAATCAAGTGCCCACCATGCAAGTCCTATTACTGGAACATAAATAAGCTGTTTTTTAAGAAAAAATTTTAGAAATGGAACCTTTTTATTAAAAATTCTTTGCAAAAGAAAAATATCTGACCAGGTCTGATGGTTTGAAATTACAAGATACCAACCATTGGTTTTTACTGAATCCGGGATATTTGCATTGAATTTTACACCTGCAATTTTATCTAGAATAAAATTATTGGCTGAAATCCAAATTGTTCCTACAAAATTGAATATTCTTGATAAAACAAGCTCAGGCTTTCCCCATAAAATAACCTTAAAAGGCATAAGTGCAAAAAAAATAACACCTATATAAAGAGTATTTAAAATAATCAGTAGAAAAACAAAACCTGCCTTTAGATTTTTAGAAATTAACCCAAACATAAATTTCTCCATTTTAATTAAAAAAATTGTCAATAACATTAAACTATTTTCAAAAGCTCAATATTTTTGAGCTTATTTATGACAAAAAATCAAATAAATACTGCTAAATTTTTAAAAAAAAGATTAGCACAGTAATCAATGTATATCTGTAAAATAATTGTAAAACAAAAAACTTTACTCATATATTTTATTAATATATGTTCACGTTTGCATCTGGGTATGGATGTAAAACCTGGATAATTTATTATAAGCTCATCAATTTTTTTTCGGGAGGGAAAATATGAAACGATTACTTATTTCTGTTCTTGTACTTCTTGCTGTATTTTCAATTTCATATGCAGACGATGGTTCATGGGACACTGTAAAAAAAGCCGGAGTTCTTGTAATAGGACTTGACGATGCTTTTCCGCCAATGGGTTTTAGAATTGAAGACGGAACACTTACAGGATTTGATATTGAAGTTGCAGAAGAAACAGGTAAAAGACTTGGCGTTGAGATTAAATGGCAGCCTACAGCATGGGCCGGAGTTATTCATTCTCTTAATTCCAAAAAATTTGACTGCATATGGAACGGCATGACAATTACTGATGAAAGATCTGAAAAAGTAGATTTTACAAAACCATATATTATGGACGGACAGATTGCAGTTGTAAGATTTGATGAAACAAGATTCAAGTCGCCAGCCGATCTTGGAGGCCAGATTGTTGGTGTACAGAAAGGTTCTTCTGCTGTAAAGGCTGTTGAAAAGCTTGAAACACCTGCAAAGGAAGTCAAGGAATACAATGACAATCCAATGGCTCTTCTTGATCTTGAAGCAAAAAGACTTGATGCAGTTGTAATTGATAATGTTGTTGGAAGATATACTGTTGCAAAAAGACTTGGCAAATTTAAAACCCTGCCTGGTTTTATAAGCAAAGAACCTTTTGGTATAGCTTTTAGAAAAGATGATGACAGCCTAAGAGCTAAAGTTCAGGAAACAATTGATGCCATGGTTAAAGACGGAACTATGGCAAAAATTTCCAAAAAATGGTTTGGAGAAGATATAACAGATCCTTCAAAGTGGTAATACAGAAGTTTAAAATCCCCGGTAAATCCGGGGATTACTTTCGGGGAAATTTTATGAAATCCGTAAAAATATTTTTAGTTTTCTTGATTTTAATTTTTATAAGTTCGGTTTGTTTTTCAGACAGTTCAAATTTGCTGTTAAAAGCTGAAAATCATATTGCATCAGGAAATTTTGAAAAAGCCATGGAAATTTTAAATTCCATTCCTTGTCCTGAAAAAAATAATGAAAATGAAATCAATACCTATGTTAAGGCAAAAATAAGAATTGCCCAGATTGCATCAATATCAAAGGACTATTCAAAAGCTGAAAGTGCGTGTAAGAAAGCTTTAAAAGCACAGCCTGACAATGCAGAAGCAGCACAACTTCTAAACTCAATAAAAAGAGAATCTGCTCCAAAATATGTCCTTTTTTTTACAGACTCCCTAAGATTTTTCCCGTCTTTAATAAAAGGTGCCTTAATGACACTTCTGCTTGTTCTTGTAACAATGGCTGTGTCTCCAATTGGCGGCCTTTTTATTGCTCTTGGAAGAATCAGTAAATTTGCACCTTTTTCAATTATATGCTGGTTTATAATATGGTTTTTCAGAGGGACTCCTCTTTTACTTCAGCTTTTTTTTATTTATTACGGACTTCCTTCACTTGGAATAACTCTTTCTCCTGTTTGTGCAGCTCTCATAGGCCTTGGAATAAATTATTCAGCCTATCTTGCAGAAATAATAAGAGCAGGCATTCTTTCAATTGAATCTGGACAAATGGAAGCTGCAAAAGCTCTTGGAATGACCTATTCCCAGGCAATGAAAAGAATAATCATCCCCCAGACCTACAAAAGACTTATTCCCCCTGTAGGAAACGAATTCATTGCTCTTATAAAAGACACAGCTCTTGTTTCAACAATATCTATGGTTGAACTTATGAGATCGGCAGACAGGCTTTTTAATACATATTTCAATATAAATGTATTGATACTTGCTGCTGTTATTTATCTTTTATTTACAACTGTGTTTACTTTTGTATTTGAAAACCTTGAAAATAGAGTTGGTATTTATGAAAAACGGTGAAAATATTCTGCTGGAACTTAAAGGTATTACAAAATATTTTGGAGATCTTAAAGCAGTAAACAACATTGATCTTCAAGTAAAAAAGGGAGAAAAAGTTGTTATTGTTGGACCATCTGGTTCAGGTAAATCAACTCTTTTAAGGTCTGTCAACCTCCTTGAAAAAGTTGAAGAAGGACATATTTATTTTGAAGGCAGGGAAGCTGGCTATGTTTTTAAAAAAGGTAAAAGATTTTTGGATTCACCTAAAAATATATCTTTTCTTAGAAGTGAAATAGGAATGGTATTTCAGCATTTTAATCTTTTTCCCCATATGACTGCTCTTCAAAACGTAATTGAAGCACCTGTCACAGTAAAAAAAATGCCAAAGGAAAAAGCAGTTGAAGTAGCAGAAGAAGTTCTTGCCAAAGTCGGACTTTCAGATAAAAAGGATTCTCATCCTGCCAAACTTTCAGGCGGACAAAAACAAAGAGTTGCAATTGCAAGAGCACTTGCCATGGAACCAAAACTCATGCTTTTTGACGAACCAACATCAGCACTTGACCCTGAACTTGTTGGAGAAGTCTTTAACACAATCAAGGCTCTTGCAAAGGAAGGAATGACAATGATAATTGTTACCCATCAAATGGGTTTTGCAAGAGAAATTGCTGACAGAGTGATATTTATGGAAAACGGAATTTTTGTTGAACAAGGGACTCCTGAAGAATTTTTCTCATCTGCACAAAAAAATGAAAGAATTTCAGGTTTTATATCAAGTATTCTTTAAAATCTTAACTTGATATCACCTTCCAAAAAGTTTTGATTTAAACCTGAATTAAGTGTTTCATATTTTTAAATTAATAAATTTCAAACGAATTTAGCCTATTATATTTTAAAACATGAAATCCTTAGAGCTTTCCAATTTTTGCACCATTTTTATAAGTTAAATTGTATCAGGCATAGCAAAAGCATAAGCTGATACAATTTTTTTATATTCATACTTAGCTTCCGAACGAAAACGGCCTTTTTTGCCCATTTCTGCGTCAGATTCAAAATTTAATCCTCAAAATACTCCATGTATTCCTGCGGTTAAATTTTTCATCTTCCTTGAACTGAGCAAAA
>Ga0265295_1000422_pt1 | contig 85774 bp, 93 predicted proteins | sample Munlansysbiofilm_FD_192503 | JGI IMG/M metagenome (GOLD analysis project Ga0265295, IMG submission 192503) | Leachate microbial communities from a municipal landfill in Southern Ontario, Canada - Methane capture system biofilm | ecosystem: Engineered > Solid waste > Landfill > Unclassified ... | reverse complement strand
CACAAAGAAAATATCTAAGTATTACGTCAAAAATGTTTTTACATGTAAAGAATAAAATAAAAATTTTTGTTAGAATGGCTGTTACATTAAAAGGAGCGTCTATTTTGAAAACACGTATTTATTATGATGATACCGATGCAGGTGGTGTGGTTTACCATGCCAATTATTTAAAATTTTGTGAACGGGCTAGAAGTGATTTATTTTATAAGCATGGTAAAAGCCCTTCGGTAAATGGTGGGCATTTTGTGGTACGTCATTTGGAGGCTGATTATTTTAAGCCTGCAAAACTAGGCGATACGATAGACGTTAGAAATGAACTTTTGGAGATGAAAAATGCTTCATTGCGTTTAAGACAAGACATTTTCAAACAAGAAGAAAAACTTTTTAGCATGACTTCCACGCTTGCATACGTTAAAGAGGGAAAGCCATGTAAAATTGATGAAGAGACGAAAGCATTTTTCATCTCTGTTTTTAAGGAACTTGAATAAACTCGTTGCGCCCTGGTTGATAGAGTGACGTATTATAAATGACTTGGTTCTTTAAAATAGGCTCTTTAAAAAGGCGTTCGGCTTTTCCTTCAAAAAAATCATAACAAAGATAATCTATACCAATAGAGGTGGAGTAATTGACCCAGTCATAGACAATTTCATGTCCAAATAGACTATTGCTCTCCTCAAGTCCAGCAGGGGCTCTTTGAATGGAGTTTGCAATAAACATTTGGTCTCTGTCTTCATATTGTGTGAGTGTTAATAATAAAGGTTTATAGTTTATTTGCGTTGAAAGCAATACATGAGGATGCAAACTATTGGCTCTAAGTTGTGAGGCAATAAGGCTGGATGTCACCAAGGGTGTGTTTAAAAAGAGAGAGGTATTGTTGAGTGAACTGTTGCCTTTAAACATCTGTCTAAAGTTCGCTTTAGAGTTTTCGACTCGTTTTTCATAAAAAAGGTTTTGGGTATGCTTTTTTACCAGTCCATTGAGTTGGTAACTAAGGCTACTCCCATCTTCAAAGCTACCAACACGACTATTTGCTTTTTGCGCTAAAAGAGCAATTTGCTGGTCGTAGTCAATGCCTCCAAAGATGATATTTTCTCCAAAATGTGCAAGACTAGAGGCATGCAACGTTGGGATAAAAACAGGTGTTTGTGTCTCGTTTAAAGCAATAATATTTGCACCTTCTTGGGTAACGGGTGCAATGATGTAGTGATACCCACCTGCTTTAATCTCTTCAAGTGCTTTACGAATAGAAGTCTCTTGTTCATCGCCTGAATTAAAAACATTCAAATCGAAATAGTAATTTTTATAAAGCAAATAAGCAATGACAGAATTAACAGAGGTTATGGCATATTTTTTAATGGTTCTTTGAGGAACTAAAACAGCAATCTTAATCATACTCGTATCATCATTTAAAGGTGGCGTAACGCTAGTAAGAGGGGCGGATGTTCCTTCTGTTTCTAAGGGACGCTCAAGGCTTGTACTAGGTGTGGGTGTTGCCATTGCTAAAGTTGTTGAGGTAATATCTGTATTATCAACGGTGACACCTAAAGGAGTATCTGGGCTTTGCGTTGTACTAGAAAGACGCTGTTTTTCAGAACCAGGATAGGTTGTTGTACTTTTGGTAGGAACGGTACGCTTACTACTTGAAACATTAAAGGTACTGGGTTTGTATGTTTGGGATGTGTTGGTGGTGCTACATCCCACAAAAAAAAGAAGACCAAGTGTTAGGGTCAGCCAAAATTTCATAACATGCTCCTTACTTTTAGCATATCTGCGTAAACCTCTTTTTTCGCACTAGGATTTCGCAGTAAAAAATTAGGGTGGAACGTTGGGATTAATTTTGCCTCTCCAAAATTAAGCACAGTGCCACGTATTGTATTAATGGGTGTATCATATTCTCCTGTGAGATGATGAAAACTGGTGGAGCCTAACGCCACAATAATTTTAGGTCGAATCATTTGAATTTGTTGCATAATATAAGGTTTACAACACGCCACTTCTTCAGGTGTTGGGACACGATTCTCGGGTGTTTTACACTTTAAAATATGCGTCACATAAACCTCTTCTTTGGGAATTAAAAGAACATTTTCAATCATTTTGGCAAGCAACTCACCGCTTTTACCGCTAAAAAGCATGCCTGTTTCATCTTCGCTGACTCCTGGATTATCTCCAATAAACATGACGTTTGCTTTGAGATTTCCAGCACCAAAAATAACATTTTTTCGACTTTTTGCTAAGCTGCACAAATGACATTGTGCAACACTTTTTTTGAGTTCTTCTAGTGTACTTGAAGGCATCGCTTGCTGATGCAAAGCCAAAGGTCGATACTCCTGAAAGTACTCAAATCCCATTGCTCGGTATTGGTATAATAGTTTTAAAAGTCGTATTTTTTCAATGTGAGTCATTCTTATATGGTATCTTAGTGGGAGTTAAATTATCCTTATTTCACGAGGAAGAGTCTATTGAAGGGCATCTAAAGCTTGGTGATTGTCCTTTTTTTGATCAATCAAAAAAGCGATTTTTTCATAAGGTATTTTATTGCATTTTACACCTTGATAAAGCATACGTAGCGCTTCATTGCAACAGCTTTGATTGCACACCGTGACCAGTTTTTTGGCTTTTTTGTAAGGAAGGTCAGTGGCTTTAAAAATCTCAATAGCTTCTTGTATGCTTTTTTGTCCGCATTCGCAGAGAATTTTTAAAGCGTATTCGTTCATGGCTTATCCGGCTTTATACGCCTCGTAAAGCGCTTTGAGCTCTTTTTTATTGAGCACTTTTTTGCGTTCTGTGACCATTTCACGCACATGTGGAAGCATTTTGTTGATGACCTCGTTTTCAGGTTCATATCCCATGGAGCGTAAGTGAAACAGAAGCGTAGAACTACCCGAATGCTTTCCAATAGGATAACTTCGTGTCATCCCAACACTTTGAGGAGAAAAAGCTTCGTAGGCTTTTTCATGCTTGATCATGCCATTGACGTGGATGCCTGATTCGTGAGAGAAGATATGTTTACCAACAATTGGCATGGTAGCGGAGATACTTTGCTTGGAAGCTTTTTCGACCAAGGCTACAACGTGTCTGAGCGCATCAGAATCAATTGTGCGTTGCTCACCAAAAAGATGCGTAAGGCTCATCAACACTTGCTCAAAACTGGCATTTCCCGCACGTTCACCCAACCCAATCACGGTGGTATTAACACTCATTGCTCCTGCTTCAAGCCCGCTGATGGCATTGGCGGTTGCCATGCCAAAGTCATTGTGCGTGTGCATTTCGATTTCTAAAAGATTTAAGGAGGTGAGGTAAGAGATGTGCTCATAGATTTGGTGGGGTCGCATGATGCCTACGGTGTCACAGTAACGAAAACGAGAAGCGCCTAGACTTTTGCCCAGTTCCATCACTTCTTTGATAAATCCCACATCGGCTCGTGAGCTATCTTCACCACCAATGCACGCAAAAACTCCCTCTTGAGCGCTTACATGTAAAACCTCTTCAAGGTTTTTTAACAGGCGTATTTTGTTGCCTCCAAACTTTGCGTCGATGAGAATATCTGAGACGGGAATGGACAAATCCACCGCTTTAAGACCACACGAGAGGGAAGCCTCCAAATCGCTCATGGTGGCACGATTCCAACTCATGATGCGAAGCGGCAAATCAAGGGCTAATATCTCTTTGATATCGGCTTGCTCTTTGGCTCCCATCGCAGGAATGCCGACTTCTAATTCATCGGCTCCTGCTAGGTACAACGCCGAAGCAATGGCGATTTTTTCTTCTGTGTTAAAGGCAACATAAGGCGCTTGCTCGCCATCTCTTAGCGTGGTATCGTTGATAATCATCGCAATGTCTCCTTATACAAAAAAGTGTTTTTTAACACCTTTTAAAACAGAAATCTCAATAGGCTCATCGGCAAAACCATCGTCGCAGGTCAGGTGAATACTCTCTAACTCTTTTTGGGGGCATTCGCCAATTTTTTGCGTTAAAAGAAGATGACAATCGCTCAGGGCATTTTTAATCTCATCAATCGGATAGCTACCATCACATCCCTCTTTGCCCGCACAGTAAGACTTCTCTACTTTACGGTGCATGAGAAATTTAATCGCTTTATCGCCTGCTTCATAGATGATGAACTCTTTAGCACTACCAAAGTGGTCGTTAATCAAGCCATTTCCTCGTGTGGTGACGGCGACAAGTACGGTATTGCCTGTGGAGCTAAGGTCATCTTTATTGGCGGCTTCTTGACTGATTTTGCCGTTTGCCGCTCTTAAAGCTCTTCTCCATGTTTCGATGTTTTCGTGTGTTTTCATGCGTTGGTTAAGGTTGTAATGAACTGAAAGCTCCTCAAAGCTTTTATGTTCAAAACTCTCTTTGAAAAATTCATCGCTTCGATCTTCGCCCAAAAGTCCCACCGCATCAGCTCTACATTGACGGCAGTGGCGCATCATCTTGACATTGACATCACAGGCTTCTTGGGCTTTCATTAACTGTTTATGGTTTGCGCTTGGTACGCCATCGAGTCCAAATTTTGTACCAAATTCGGGCTTTGAGATAAGAGGCATCACGTTAAAGATAAACACACCTAGCTCTTTAACTTTTTTAGCCACAAGCGGTAAATGCTCATCGTTGATACCAGGGATAAGAACGGCATTGACTTTAACTAAAATGCCTCGATCAACTAGCATTTTTATGCCAATAAGTTGCTTTTCAAGCAAGAGTTTTGCTCCTTCAACGCCTCGGTGCTTTTTGTGTTCGTAAAAAACCCACGGGTAGATTTTAGAACCAATTTCGCCGCTTTCATCGACGCTGTTGAGAGTGACGGTTACATGTTCGATGGTGTATTTGGCGATTTCATCAATGTGCTTATGAATCATCAATCCATTAGTAGAAAGACACAGTTTTATATCAGGTGCGTATTTTTTCAAAAGCGCAAAGGTTTTAAAGGTTTGCTTAGGATTGGCCAGTCCATCGCCTGGTCCTGCGATGCCTACGACGCTGAGTTGTTGGATAAGACCGCCTACATGTAAAACCTTTTTAACGGCTTCTTCGGGGCTTAGTTTGTAGCTGGTGACCCCTGGGCGACTCTCGTTGGAACAGTCGTATTTGCGGTTACAGTAGTTGCACTGGATGTTACACGCAGGAGCAACAGCGACGTGGATACGCGCATAATGTTGATGGGCATCTTGAGAGTAACACGGATGGTTGTTAATCTTTTGCAAGATACTCGCATGCAGTTCATTTTGGGTGTTAGATGATGAGGTACACGAACAACTCATGTGCGATCCTTTTCGTTTTCTTCTCCTAAAAAGTGCATGAAGTGTTCCTTAGAAAAAAAGAAGATTATGCGTAAAATTATGAGCTTTATGTATAATTAGAAGAATAGAAATGGGGAGTGTGGATGAAAATGCAAAAAAAAATTAAAGTCCTTCTAATCGAAGATGATACCGCAGCTGCCAAAGAAGTTGCTGATTTTTTAGAGGGTGTTGGTTTTGAGGTAACGGTAGCAGAAACGGCTGTTGATGGCTTAGCAAAGCTTTTGTCTGCTTCGTATGAGCTTTTGTTGTTAGATTTGTCATTACCCGATTTTAGTGGTTTTGAAGTGATTAAACAAATTAATAACCAAAATAGCATTCCTATTATTGTATTAAGTTGTCATTCCAATATTGAGGCAAAAATTCAAGCGTTTCGATTTGGCGTGGATGATTATTTGTGTAAACCTTTTATGCTTGAAGAGTTAGAAGTGCGAATGTGGGCAATTTTGAAACGCTGTTCCATGATTAAGTTGGAGTATGCAAAAACGAGTTTAACCATTGACTATAAGAGTCAAACCATTCTACTCAATCAAGTTCCTCTTACCCTAACTGCCATAGAGTATAAAATTTTATCGTTTCTCATGGAAAATAAAAACAGAGTCGTTTACCGTGATGTTTTAGCGATCCATCTCTCTTCTTTGAGCTCTCGTCAATCACTAAATTATCATATACAAAATATTCGCAAAAAGCTTGGGGATAACCCTAAAAAGCCAACATTTATTATGACAGAATATGGGACAGGGTATCGGTTAGTTATGTAAAAATAGTGTTATTCCTTATAATCCTCATAAGAAACAAACAATATGTGATAATCTTTGAGTATAATCTTTTTTTTAATTAAGAGGATAATAAGGAAATTGATGACACAAGCACATATAAAGGGCTTAAAAGAGCGTTGTAAAACCCTAAAGGTTTTGTATGTTGAAGATGATGTTGTGACGCAAAAATATACCTATGCCTTGCTGTGTGATTTTTTTGAACATATAGATGTCGTAGGTGATGGGCAGAGTGCTTATGACCTTTTTGTGGATGCAAAAATCACCATTCCTTCTATCCCATCATCAAGTCCTTCTCGAGCTCCTTATGATCTTATTATTACCGATTTGAAAATTCCTAAGATAGATGGACTCTCTTTTATTGCTAAAATTCGTAAAATTTGTAAAGAGACAGCAATTGTCATTACCTCGGCTTATAGCGATAGTGATTATTTTTTAGAGTCTATTCGTTTAGGCATTAACGGGTATCTTCTTAAACCGATTGATTTTGACTATTTTTTAGAAACCTTGCAGGGCATTGTCGATGCGATTGAACTTAGAGAATCCAATAAAACGTACACATCCCAGTTAAAACAAACCGTCGAATTACAACAATGTGTTTTAAGCGAGCAAAACTATAAAGATATGCTCACAAAACTTCCAAATAAGAAGAGTTTAGAGGAGCATTTAAGTAAACTTTCTTCATTGGATATTCCTTCTTTTTTTCTTATTCATATGGACCATTTTAATCATTATATGAAGCTCTATGGGACAGAGATCAGTTACAGTATTGTTCAAGAGTTCGCCCATGCATTTAAAAAAACCGCAGAAAGTATGGGGTATCTTCCTTTTCAAATTTCTTCCAATGATTTTGTCATGCTAGATGTAAAATCTCATTTAGACAGTGAAAAAGTTTATGATGATATTTCATGCATTTTGAATGTGTTAAATGAGTATAAAATTTCAGCAGGAGCTTTACCTAAAAAAATTTTAGTGAGTGTTACGCTTGGCGTGACGTTTGATCAAGAAGGTATTTTTCAAAAAGCGTATACGGCGCTTGATTTTGCCAAACAGATGGGAAAAAAATTTGTCGTTTATACGAGTCATTTAGATGAAACGGCATCGTTAAATAACGATTTTTATTGGCAAGAAGTGATTGCGGATACTTTAGATAATGATGATTTGGTTCCTTTCTTTCAGCCAATTGTCGATGCACAAGGTGTTGTATTGAAGTATGAAGCATTAATGCGCATTAAAACCAAAGATGAAGAGGGCAAGGATGCCTATGTTTCTCCTTCTTTGTTTTTGGATTTATCAAAACGAACCCGTCAATATGACCGTTTAAGTTATAAAATGATTGAAAAAGTTTTAGAGAAAATGTTTGCACATCCTAAGATTATGTTTTCAATCAATCTCAGCGAAAGAGATATTTTGAACAAAGAGATTCGCAATCTTTTGCGTCTAAAGCTCTTTGAATTTCAGACTTTGCATGGTGATATAAATTTAATGTTTGAAATATTGGAGAGTGAAAGTGGCATGAATGTTGAGATGATTAAGCATTTTTTGAGTGATATACGTTATGAAAATGCTCCTATTGCGGTGGATGATTTTGGGACGGGTTATTCTAATTTCGCACATCTTGTGAATCTTTCGCCAACGTATTTTAAAATTGATGGGAGTTTGGTCGCTCAAATTGATACGAATGAGAAAGTTGACCAAATGGTTCATGCTATTATCTCTTTTGGAAAAGTTTTACATGTAAAGACCATTGCAGAGTATGTTCATAATGAAACGATTTTTAAACGACTCTGTGAAATGGGTGTGGATGGTTTTCAAGGCTATTTTGTGGGTGAGCCTTCTATGGAGCTTTCATGTCATTAGAGTATACGCTGGGTGAATTTTTCGTTTTTGGTTTGTTTACGTTTGGTGGTATTGGCTTTTGCGTATGGAAAAGAAGACAAGAACGCTTAAGTCGTTTTATTGATTTAACCATTGATGGCATTGTCTTATCTTCTAATGGTGTTATTGTTGAAGTCAATCAGCAGGCCATTAGCATTTTTGGGAGTTTTTCAAAGTATCAGTTACTTGGAAAAAATGTTTTAGATTTTGTGGCTCCTCAATCTAAAGAATTGGTTAAAGAAAAGTTAGCAATGAGTCGGGTGGATAGGTATGAGTGTACGCTTTTAAAAAGCGATGGAACACCCTTTCCTGCCTTAATTCGTGGAACCAATATTAGCCATAAAAAACATTTACGTCTTTCAGCGATTGTTGATTTAAGTGAACTGAAAAAAACCACACAAGCGCTTGAAGTCCTGAATCAAACGTTAGCGCAAAAAGTAGAAGAGAACATCGCTAAAAATCGCCAGCAAGAGATGGTACTTTTTCAACAAGCTCGCCATGCGCAAATGGGTGAGATGATTAGTATGATTGCCCATCAGTGGCGTCAACCTCTTAATGTGCTCTCCTTAATGTCGCAAAATATCGTCTTTAAATATAAAATGAATATGTTAGATGATACGCTGATGAATACATTTAAACAAGATTCTATGAAACAAATTCTCCAAATGTCAAAAACCATAGATGATTTTCGCAATTTTTTCAAACCTGATAAAACTAAAAAAGTGTTTGATGTTAAAAAACAGCTTTTATATGTTTCTGAAATGCTCAAAGATGTTTATGCGACGCATCATATCGAGCTAATAATTAAAGCCGATGATGGATTAAAACTAGAGAGTTTTCCTAATGAATTTAATCAATGCATCATCAACCTTCTTAATAATGCAAAAGATGTTTTAGTCAATACTTCTATGCAAAATGAAAAATTTATTGTTATCAGTGCTTTTAAAAATGAAGAGGGTAAGGTCGTAATTATTGTAGAAGATAGTGGCGATGGCATTGATGAGAGTGTTTTACCACATCTGTTTGAGCCTTATTTCTCAACCAAAGAATCAGGTGTAGGTACAGGATTAGGGTTGTATATGACAAAGATGATTATTGAAACACATATGCAAGGGAGTATTCGTGTTAGCAATGCGCAAAGTGGCGCACGCTTTGAGATTATTTTGTAGCCAAAAAGCGCTGCATCCATAAAGGAGGGTTGGTTTTTTTTACATGTAAAAGTGTTGCTAACACCTCTTTTATACGCTCATCTTCTCTCTCACTTTTGAGTACAAAAATGCCTGAACTTTTCACCATAAGCGATGCACGAGGTCCAATGTGCGAAGCACATAAAATGTTCGCATCTTCCAAACAGGCTATCTTATAGGCAAGTTTATCCCCTTCATCACTCAGTTCATTGGGTGAGGGAAGGGCTTTGAGAAAACAAAAACCATCTTCTAAGAGTTCGTACATGTAAAAACATTTGCACCAACCAAAATGGTCGTTGATGTGAATGCCATCGGTCGATGCAAATGTAATTTTCATGGCGTTATCCAAGAACTGGCGCATGCGCTTGACGTGATGCAATCGAAACTGCTTCACGGTAAGGTTTAGGCGAAACCTCAGGGAACATGATGCCATTTTTCTTATGCTCACGAATGTTGTACGTACCGCTCTCATGATCAGCCACATAGTAGCTTTGAAACTCAGCCGTATAAGGCATATCCCACACGATAGCACCCTCGGTGGGACAGGCATCCGCACATTTTGGCATCGTAGAGTCTGCACACTCGATGCACTTTTCAGGCTTAACATAGGTCGTCTCACCATTCACGGGTGAATCAGATGCACTCACAATCGCCGTTGCGGGGCACTCGTCAATACAGCTATCACAATTGATGCAAAGCTCGGTTATTCTTACTGCCATGATGTATCCTTTACATGTAAATAGTACGTTAAAACAGATGCCACGGTAAAATAAGGGTTATCTTACCGTGGTGTTGAGTAAGGGTTTTAACGGTACGCAAGGCACACTTTGCATAAGGTGTTCCGTAGAAGCGTTACGATGCAAGGGAACATCTCTTGCAACGCCATTATTATGATAAACAAAAAACTCATCAAGGATTTGTTAAACGAGAGTGCTTGTTCTCATAACAAAGACAAAAAAAGTAGCTGTGACAAACCCAAACCTGGAGCGACAAGCGGAGGGTGTGCGTTCGAGGGGGCGCAAATATCACTCTTTCCGTATGCGGACGCAGCACACTTGGTGCACGGGCCCGACACTTGTCTTGGCGCTTCATGGGAGACACGAGCCACACTTACAAGCTATGAAGGTGAAAACAACACGCCTCTTGGCTATTGCACCAATGTGACCACGCAAGACATCATTTTTGGGGGCGATAAAAAGCTTGCTGAGGCGATTGCGTATATCGTGGAGCACAAAAAGCCTAAGGCGGTTTTTGTCTATGAAACTTGTGTCACAGCGATGATAGGGGACAACATTGACTTTACATGTAAAGAAGCAAGGAAGCGTTTTGGCATTCCCATTGTGCCTGTGCATTCCCCTGGTTTTGTGGGTGGGAAAAACTTAGGCTCACGCCTTGCAGGTGAAGCCGTCCTTGATGCGTTGGTAGGCACACGTGAGCCAAAAGAGATTCACCCTTTTGGGATTAATTTGATCGGGGATTATAACGTCACGGGCGATATGTGGCAGTACACGCCCATCTTGGAGCGCATCGGGATTAAAGTGGTCGCAACGCTCTCGGGCGATGGGCGTATTGAAGCGGTACAAACCGCACACACCGCCAAACTCAATGTCATCGTCTGTGCCAAATCCCTCATCACGCTGTGCCGAAAAATGCAAGAACGCTACAATATCCCTTATGTCAGCGTCTCTTTTTACGGCAAACGTGACACCTCCAATGCCATTCGCTCCATCGTCAATGCCTTTGGTGATGAAGCGATGAGTAAGAGGGCGGAGAAGATCATCCTTGAAGAAGAAGCCAAATTAGAAGAGCGATTGCTTCCGTATCGTGAAATTTTAAAAGATAAAAAAGCGATTTTGAACACGGGAGGCAATAAGTCGTGGTCGATAGCCTCAGCCCTCCAAGACATAGGCATTGAAGTTGTGGCAACGTCCATTCGTAAAGCCACCGAAGAGGACATCGCCATTGCTAAAACGTACGTGCCCATCTTGATGAAAGTTCCTGCCAATGAGCAAGCCAAACTCATTGATGAGCACAACATTGACATCTTACTTGCAGGTGGGCGAAGCCTTTATACCGCGCTCAAAAAAAAGGTAGCCTTTGTCGATGTCAATCAAGAAAAAAAGGTGAGTTATGGCGCATACGGTGGCTTGGAAAACTTAGCGATTGATGTGTGTGCCGCATTAGCAAACCCTGTGTTTAAACTAGCTTCAAAGGCGGCACCATGGGAGAGCTAAAAGTCATAAAACCTTTACATGTAAACCCTCTGAAACTCTCGCAACCCATGGGAGCGACATTGGCGTTTTTGGGGATTAAAAACTGTATGCCCTTGATGCACGGGGCACTTGGGTGTGCGTCGTTTACCAAAGTGCTTTTTACCAGACATTTTAATGACCCCATCGCCATTCAAACCACGGCGGTCAATGACATTACCGCTGTGATAGATGGAGGAGAGAAGGGTATATTTGAAGCTATAGCAAACATTACCCAAAAGGTCACGCCTGAATTGGTAGGGCTGTTTACGACGGGTTTGACTGAGACCAAAGGCGATGACATCAAAGGAGCGTGTGCGCTGTTAAAAGAGAAGCAAAAAATCGTTTACGTCCATACGCCCGATTTTGAAGGAGGTCTTGAGAGTGGTTGGGCTTTGAGTGTGCAAGGTATCATCGAGCAACTCATCGAGCCAAGCGTTGAGTGCAACAAAGATAAAGTCCTCCTTATTCCCAACGTCAATCTAAGCGCCATCGAAGTCGAAAAAATCAAAGAATCGCTAGATCTTTTTGACTTTGAAGTTTACGCTTTGCCCGATTTGAGTGACTCACTTGATGGGCATTTGGGCGTCAAACAAGGCGCACTCAGTAGCGGCGGCATCAGCGTTGAAGCGATAAAAAAACTAGGCGATACAGGGCACGTCATCACCGTGGGACGTTCGGTTAAAAAGTGCGGAGAGCTTTTTAAAGCAAAGCATACGCAAAGCCAACACCATCACTTTGACACGCTTACAGGACTGGTTGCGTGTGATGATTTTTACAAAACTTTGCTGACATGTAAAGATTGGAGCAAACCACCTGCTTCCATACAGAGATGGCGAAAAAGGCTTCAAGATACCCTTTTAGATACCCACTTTGCACTGGGAAAAGCCAAAGTCATCATCGCCGATGAGCCTGATAACGCTTATGCGATGGCAAAGGCATTAAGGGAGGTTGGTGCACACGTAGAAGCCATTATTGCCCAGCGAAGTGAGGTGCAGGAGCTTTTTACATGTAACGTCTCTGTGGGTGATTTTGAAGAGGTTGAAAAAGCGTTACCGCTTTATGATCTGCTCATCACCAACTACCACGGCGAACGCTTGGCACACCAATACCACAAAGCCATACTTTTTAGAGGCTTCCCCAACTACGAACAGGTTGGCATTGGGCTTAGACACAACGTCTTGTATGAGGGAAGTTGCGCTCTTTTGTGTGAAGTTGCTAATCTTTTAGGAGATCATATATCTTGACATTATGAATAAAATTGAATACAATCAATTCATATAGCATACAAAAGGTATAAAAATGAAAACAGTTACCATGAGAGTGGATGATAGCGTTTATAACATCATTCAACTCGCCGCACAAGGGCAAAAACGCAATATTTCTAACTTTATTGAGTTCGCAACCATGCAGTATCTGACCTCTTCACAATACGTCGATAACAGCGAAATGGCAGAGATACTAAGCGATACAAGCTTAGTTGAAAGCCTCAAACAAGGCAAGGAAGAGATTAAAAACAACGAGTTTACGATTGTTTAGTATTGCCGAGACAAAGAGCTTTGAGAAGACAAAAGCGACACTTGATGCAAAGCTCTACCTCAAAATAAAAACCATCGTCTATCCACAGCTCAGAGAAAATCCTTTTTTTGGCACGAATATTAAAAAACTCAAGGGCGAATTTGAAGGCTACTATCGTTATAGACTCGGCAATTACAGGCTTTTTTACATCGTTGAGCAAGAGAAAGTCATGGTATTTGTTGTGGATATTAGGCATCGGCAGGGTGCATATTGAATGTTTCGCCAATTCACCCCATACATGCATAAAAACTAGCCTCTTATCGTTTACATGTAAACGATAACTTGGCTATGATATGCCTTAAATTTTTTGAGGAAAAACGTATGAATCCCCTAACTCCTTTTTTAGAAAATCAATCCGTGTTTATTTTAGATGGTGCGTTTGGTACAGAACTTGAGCGCAAGGGCTATGACATTAACGACTCGTTGTGGTCGGCGAAGTTTCTCATGGAAAAGCCAGAAGCCATTGGTGAGGTGCATTTGGATTATTTAAGAGCGGGGAGTGATTGTATTACGACGGCGAGTTATCAAGCCAGTTTTGAGGGGTTTATGAAACGAGGGATGAATGAAGAGCAAGCCAAAGCGCTTATCGCCTCTTCGGTGCACATTGCCAAAAAGGTACGAGATGATTTTTGGGCGGATGAGGCAAACCGTACGAAGCGATTGAAACCGTTGGTCGCAGCTTCTGTTGGACCTTATGGGGCGTATTTAGCCGATGGTTCGGAGTTTCGAGGCGATTATGCGTTAGATGTTGAAGCTCTTAAAGCCTTTCATACCAAACGACTTTTAACGCTCATCGAAGCCAAACCTGATTTATTGGCGTGTGAGACCATTCCGTGTCTGAAGGAGGCAAAAGCCTTGTGTGCGCTTTTAGAAGGTTATCCTGAGGTGAGCGCATGGATGAGTTTTAGTGCCAAAGATGGGGAGCACATTAACAGCGGTGAGAAAGTGCGTGAATGTGCGCAGTTTTTACAGAGCCAAAAAAATATTGTGGCGATTGGTATTAACTGCACCGCTTCGCAACACATCGAGTCGCTTATCGAAGAGATAAAAGCAGTTTCAAGCAAACCCATTATCGTTTATCCAAACGGAGGCGCTACGTATAATGCACTTACCAAAACATGGGATGGTCTTTCTAAAAATGCCTCGTATGGAAAAATGGCGTACGGGTGGTATCAAAAAGGGGCGAGATTGATTGGGGGATGTTGCCAAACCACGCCTGAAGATATTGCTCAGATTGCGAAGTGGGTAAGAGGTTAAAAGGGTTTACATGTAAAGAAAAGATCTTTACATGTAAAAAGAATTAAGCAGGTTCGTTACCTGTTGGAGGTGCCATCATAGCTTTTTTTTTACTGCGCTCCATGGATTGAAGTACTAAGTATTGTTCGCCAAATTTAAGCATATTTTCCATTTCATCATCAAATTCTGCGTAGTGTCCTTCCTCATCTAAAACGAGTTCTTCAAAGAGTTTTTTAGAGACGCTATCGGCATGATTGCCGCATTCAAGGGCAAAGTTGTTGTACATCACAATAGCATCTTCTTCGCTTTGGCGTGCAAACTCTATCATCTCTTTTACGGTAATAATTTGCTGCACTTCATGTGCTGCTTTCATTTCAATTGTACCTTTTAGAAATAAAATCCTATCCGATAGTTTTTCAATGTGTAACATCTCCATAATCGCAATGCGTTTAAAAAGGGATGAAAGCAAGTCGTAGCCTTGGTCATCACAGTGGAAGTGGAAGAACATATACTGGTGCACTGCTGAGAGTTCATCGGCAATGGCAAGATTGAGTAACTCTATACTTTTATCACGTTTCATTTTTTCTCCTTAATGGGGTGTTTGCTTCACATACTACCATAAAAATTGAAAAGAAAAACTAAGGAAATCAGACCCAAAACTTTAGTAATCGTGTGGAATCCCTTTAATGTGCAACATAAAATGCTCTCTGTTGTCCACGTCGTTGAGCCAACCATAATTGGCATCGCTTTTATCGTCAAGCTCTTTAATGTACGGTTTAATGTCCAAAAGCGGTGTTCCATCAAAAACATCCAGCCCTGAGACGTAGAGTCTGTTATCAATGACATTGATAAGTTTGACAATGCTTAAGCCAATGGGATTTGGGCGGCAGGGTGTTCGTGTGGCAAACACTCCTAACTCTTTGTTCTCTAACCACGGTGGGGTAAAACGCATTTTAGGTTTTTCTTTGAGTTTGTCAATATAAAAAATGACATAGATGTATTTGAAGCGCAGTAACTCTTTAAGACCCTCTTCGTAGGTTTTGTCCAGTTCGATGTAAAACTCACCTGTATCGTTATGCACAGGCTGATAAGGGGCATTGGTGGTATAGGGCGTGTGAATCACGCCAATAGGTTCAAGGCAAATCATAAAAGCACTCCTTGTAATACTTTTTTAGAGTTTATCGTATCTGTCTTTAAATTTTCTACGGAACACTTCTTGTAAGAGGAGGCATAAGTTTAGGCAAGGAGGAAAGCGTGATAAAGGTCGCATTTTTTACCAATGATTTGAAAAACATCGATGCCCATTTTGGCTCTTGTGAGCAGTTTATAGTTTATGAGGTGGGCGTGGATGGTTCTAGGTTGGCAGGTGTTATCCCTACGAGCGAAGAGCGCACTGAGGGTAGAGTCGCACTCTTGGAAGAATCAGGTGTAGATATGCTCTATTGCATTGAAATTGGACCAGCAGCAGCTGCAAAAGTGGTCAATCATAAAATATTTCCGATGAAATACAAAAGCGTCGTGAGCAGAGCGCTTAGAGCAGTACCGTTTGGAAGATATTAGCACTTTTGTGAAGCAACAAAGGGCGTTTAAGAGCAAAGCGAAGATGATTATTACTGGAGATTTTGAGCCCCAAAATGCACTCAAAGAGGTGGTACGTTACTTTGGTAAACCCGTGCAAACAGAATCTAGTAAACCTTACGATACCCATCTTATAGGCGCAAGCTTTCCCAACGAGAAGCACCACGAGAGAGTGGTTGCAGATAAGGTCGATAAAAGTGTGGTGTATCGTGTGTTTGAAAGTCCTGTTGAAAACATAGAAGATAGAAAAAGGATTGCAACCATCAACGTTTTATCTGCGGTACTCAAAGACAGGCTTCGCAAAGAACTGCGTGAAAAATCTGGCGTTGCGTATAGCCCCTCCGCTTCGTTTAAACATTCACTCAATCCTGTGGACAAAGGCTTTGGACTGTTAAGCATGAAAGTTACCACACAAACTAAAAACAAGCAAGAAGCGCTGGCGAAGATGGATGCGATTGTGGCAGATTTGCTACAAAAAGGTGTGAGTGAGGATGAGATAGAGCGCTTAAAAGCTCCGATGCTCACCTCATGGAAGAGCGGCCTGCGTAAAAGTGAGCTTTGGCATAACCTGATAGATAGAGAACTGCGCCATGAACTCCCTTTTGTGCAATGGCATGCAAATTATCCAAAACTCTTAGAGCAGATTCATGCGAAAGATGTCAATGAAGCTTTAGCGGTCATTTTAAATACGCAAAAGAGCGCTGCGTATGTGATAACCTCAAAGGGAGCTGGCAATGAATGAATTAATTGTGTGTAAAGATTTGCGCTTTGGGTACGGTAAAAAAGAGGTCTTGCATGGGCTCAATTTTACGGTCAATGAAGGCGGAATTGTGGGGCTTTTGGGCAGAAACGGTGCGGGGAAGAGTACCACTATTAATATTTTAATGGGCTTTTTAGAGCAAACCTCAGGGGAGTGTTCCATTTTGGGGCATCCAAGTTATTCCATTCCGCCGTATGTGAGGCGGGACATTGGGTTGTTGCATGAGGGGTTTATTCAGTACGATTTTATGAGCATTGAGGGGATTGAGAAGTACTACGCTTCGTTTTATCCGCAGTGGAATCGTGATTTGTATTATGATTTGGTGAGTCGCATTAAAGTGCCGTATTCGAGGAAGATTACCCGTCTTTCATGCGGACAGCGCTCTCAGGTGACGTTAGGGCTTATTTTAGCGCAATCGCCCAAGCTGATGATTTTGGATGACTTTTCCATGGGGTTAGATGTGGGGTATCGAAGGCTCTTTTTAGAGTTTTTGCGTGATTACGTGGATACCTACAAAACCACCGTCTTACTCACCTCACATGTTATTCAAGAATTGGACTCGTTTTTGGACAAAATCGTCTTTATTAAAGAGGGGGATATTATTTACGATGGCACGAAAGAGGCGTTTCTCTCCTCGTTTTACGCTTATACCATTCCCATCGAAGAGTCCAAAAAAATTCTTACATGTAAAGAGATAGAAAACATCGAATACGGCAATAAATACGCCCATATCTTTGGCTACACACCCAAAGAAGCGATGCAAAAATGTTTGAGAGAATTTGGTGTGGATGAAGCGGTCGTTTTGGCGTTAGAAGCGAATGCGCTTCATTTAGAAGATGCCTTTGTTGGGCTTACAGGGAGATACTAGATGCAACAAATAGATACAAAAACAATTTTTAGTGCGGTCTTGCTCAAAGAGTGGATCAAATTACGCCTTTTAGTATGGGTGCCTTTTTTGGTCTTAATTGATGTGTTGATTGATGTGTTGATTGATGTGTACATGCGCTACAAAGGTGTGGTGGCATCGCATGGGGCGGCGGCATTGTGGCTGGATTTGATCTATAAGCAGAGCATTCATTTTGTGAAGCTCAAGTGGGTCTTCATTGGAGGAGGCATTTGGTTTGCGTGTTTGCAGTTTTTACCTGAGTGCTCCAACAAACGTCTGCGTTTGCTCTTTCATATTCCAGTGGCGCATCAAATTCCGATGTATGCGATGCTTTTTGTAGGAGTTTCTATCATGGCGTTGTTATTTTTGTGTGCGTATGTGGGACTGTATGGCGTCTTTTCATTTTTCTATTTTCCACAAGAGCTCTCCTCTATGATGCTTCAGACCACACTTCCATGGGCATTTGCAGGTTTGGTTGCTTACTGTGCGAGTGGCGCCGTGATTGCTCAATCGGGCGTGTATCGTAAATTGGCATTTGTCTTTTTGGGGTATGTTCACGTAGGCATATTAACCGAAACGAATGGCTTTGATGCCTTTAATGATTTAGGGCTTTATGCGCTAAGCACACTGGCGTGGCTTTTTGTCTTTGAAGCAGCCGCACTGGGTGTGAAGGAGGGAAGAGCATGAGAGTTAGTCCTCCTAAATTAGCGCTATTTTTTCTGGTTATCTTTGTCCTCTCCTCGTTCATTCCTACGGTGTACAACCGTGCGACACGGGTGGATCGTTTTAGTTTAAGTGGCGATTTTAGCCCCTTATTAAAATCCTTTATCATTTGGGAAAATGGCCCTGATGAGATGCTCTTTAAAACGCAAAAAGGCGAACTCCTTGATAAAGAGCAAGCGCATAAAAACATGCCGTTTATCTTCTCAAGCAATGTCAATAAATGGGGCGGTTTTCCTTTACATGTAGAAAATCAAACCTTTAGTTATGAAGAGGCAAAACGAAACTCACAACGGATGCAACTCTCCCCTCGTTATGTCTTCTCAAAGCCGATGCCATTGCAGATTTTATTTGAAAACACCCCTTTTGGAACGCAATTTCCCCTGCCAAAAGATGTGGTCGTTTTTAAAGAAAAAGGGCTTGAATTTACAACCATGAGTGATGGTGTGGTGGATGAAGCAAAATCGCTAAAATTTACCAAAGCCTTAAGTGATGCGGGACTGACATTTCCCATTGCTTATGTTACAACCAATCCAACACCTCTAAAATCATTTGATGAGGGTATGATGCTTATGGATGCAAAACACAAGCTTTTCCAACTTAAAATGCTCAACAATGAGCCTTTTGTGCGAGATATGAAGATAACTCTTCCTGAAAAACCACTCTATATGACCTTAGAAGAGAATCCTAGGAAGCTCTATTATGGTTTGATTGCAACCTCTTCAAACGTCTATCTTTACACCTATAACCACGAGCTGATTGCTTTGCCTTTAAAAGAGTATGAGCCTAAAAAACACGCTGTGGTGATTCGTATGAGTCCGCTCTATCAGAGTATTATTCAAACCGATATTAGCGATAAAAATGTTCCTGTGGAGTATATCGCCACCGATACAGCGTTTAAACCCTTCGCTTTTTATCAGCAACGTTTTCCTGAGTCTATTGTAGAAACTTTAGCATTGAATGAAAAAGGACTCTCCTTTTTAACGCCTTTGCGTCTTAAACAGTTTTCAAATACCGAGGGTGGCATTGTGTTTGATATGAGTCTGGCTGAAGATAAGCTCTTTATGGGATTAGGCATTCTCTTAGCACTCTTCATATATATAGGGTATAGTCGTTTCAAGCACAAAGCACTCAATGCGCTTTCCATGCTCTTAATTGCACTCTTTGGTTTGCCCGCACTCATTGCCATTGTGGTGTTTGGGGATGTGAGCCAATACGCTCGCAAAAAAGAAAACTAGGCGATGATGCTTTTACATGTAAAGTCTAAAGGCTTTACATGTAATCCTTTACGCTCTAGGTTTATGAATTTTTCGTAGGGTTTTTAGCACGGTAATTGCCAGTGCCACCAGTGCTGGCCCTATAATAAATCCCCAAAAGCCAAAGGCTCCAAGACCTGCAACAATGGAGAAGAAAATGATAAACTCATTGGTGCGTACTTCACCTCCATTCATCGAGCGGTTGACATAGTTTAAGATGAGCAGTTTGACGATATTATCAATAAAAAATGCCATCATCGCCCACGAATAGAGGGCAATAATCACCGCATTCATCACGTCCCCTTGCCAATACTCACTAATCGCCACAGGTATCCACACAAGCGCAGTCCCCACAATGGGAATGACCGAGCTAATGCCTGCTAAAAAGCCAAGTAAAAGGGCATTGTAGCCATCGAAAAAGGCAATAAAAAGCCCAAATGCCAAGCCTTGTGTCACAATGACCCCTAAAAGGGTGTAAAAAACGACCGATAGGGTAATGCTCATTTCCGAGATAAATTGGCGTTTAATCGCACGAGAGAGTGGAAAAATAGGCATTAAAAAGAGAAATAAAGAGCGTCCATAGAGGTTAAAAAAGAAGAAAAAGAGAACAATCATCACCATTTCACTCAGCATGCCCAAAAAGGTTTTAAGCCCACTACCAAGCCACTTAGACAGCAAGGCTATAATCTCATCTTTGTGCATGTTTGAGAGCATAATGAGTGTTTCAAAAGGCTCCTTTGCCCATGCCAAATATGTAGGTAAAAGGTTAATATTCAGATGAATTTGGCTATCAAACGAGCGAATGGTTTCTATAATGGTTGTTGGATGTTTAAAGAGTTGGAAGAAAAAGAGGCTTAGGGGTAAAAAAATGATAAGGGATAAAAAGAGTGTCATTAAAGCCGCACTAAACACGTCCTTTTTTGCGGTAGAGAGTGAGGTTTTTTGAGCCAATAGTTTTAAAAGAAAACGTTGAAGTGGTGCCATAGTAAGGGCGAGTAAAAGAGCCACGCCTAAGCTTTTAAGAAACGGAGCAAAGAGCCAAATGAGCACACATAACGTACCAATGCTAAGCCAGATGAGAAAGGTGTTATTTTTCATAAATGTTTCGCTTCGTGTTAAGATGGTTTTATTTTAACATACAAAGAAGAAATAAGCTATCATTCGCTTTTAAATGATAATGGAGTCATAAAAATGAAATTAAAGCTATGGATAATGAGTTTGCTAGCACTGCCTCTGCTGCTCTGTGCGGGGGTGGATTTTGAGTGGCGTTATAGCTTAAACAATCGCTACCATGATGACCCTTATGGGTATCGTTACGCATTGGCGGAGCGCTTTCGGGTGAGAGAATCGGGTGTCATTTACATGTTAGATAGCGTGCGTGAACCCTCGGATGCCTATATGATTTTTAGATTAGCCGAACTCTCAGGCAAATCGTATGAGCATATTTTGCGTATTTATCGTCAAAATGGCTCATGGCGTGATATTGCTCTGCTTGCAGGCATTGACCCACATTCTCACGGCTATGAAGCGCTTCGTCATACGCACGATTTACGAGATGATTATCGTAGTGATCGAAGGCGGTATGAGCGTTATGAAGATAAGGGTGTGGTGATTAGAAGAGAGGAGATCTACATTCCTCAAACGTATCAAGAACAGCAAAAGCGCTACCCTGATCATCGAAAGTACAGAGATGAAGGGTATGATGAAAGGCATAGAGGGCATTAAGCCCTCTTACTCTTTACGCTCTAAAAAGGTCTCTATCTCTTGAATGGCTTTTTTATTGGAGAGGCTAAATTTTATCTCAATACGGCGTGAAGCGTTTTTATCTTCTATCCCATTTTTAAAGATTCTATCGCTATAAGAGCGTCCAATGGCACTGATATAACGCTGTAAAAGAGCATTTTTACTCTCATCCCACGAATAGATAAACGCCATGACCGCATAGGCTCTTTTTTGCGATAAATCAAGATTATTCATGTAACTTCCATCCGAATCGGTATGCCCCTCAATCATAATGTGGTCAATGTTATCCCTAATATCTGCATCGTTTAAAAGCACCTCTAAGTAAGGCTGTAAGGTCTCTTTGAGCTGTTTTTTTGCCTCAGGCTTGAGTTCATACGAGCCTACATCAAACAAGATGCCTGATGGCAAACGAATCGCACCGCTGTTGGGGTCAATGTTGATTTTTTGCCCCAATTTTGATTTTAACTCTTGCACCACTTTAATGCGAATGCCTGTGAGGTTTTTAATACGTACTTTGGTGATATTTAAATCCTCCACCAAACGCTGGTGTGCAGTGCTCGTATCTAAGAGTTTTTGGGAGAGCAGGGCAAGTTCACCTTGTTTGAGCTTAAGCGTATTGCTGGTGTTACTAAGCTCTGTTTGTGTTGCCATTAACGCTCCTTTGCTCTCATCTCGCTCGTTTTCTACCTGCAAAAGTAAGTGTTTGAGGCTCTCTATCTCTTTAGCGCTGAGTTCTAACTTTGCATCATTTTCCTCAAGGGCTTTGCCTTTTTCGGCTAAGAGTGCTCGTGCGGCAAGCAAAGACTCTTCAGAGAGGACAACATCACTTTTCAGCTTTGAAAGCTCCTCTTGCAAACGGGCTTGAAGCGTGGTGAGTTCTAAGCTTTTTTGCTCTGAGGCAATCAGTTTATCGCTAATACGTGCAACATCTCGTTTCTTTTGTGCGAGTTCTTCTTCACTCATCACTAAGGCTTTTTTCTGAGCATCAAGGTCGGTTTTAATGGCACTTAAATCGCTTTGGGCGTAGACGTATTTGATAATAATCGCCCCAATGAGTAAAATAAAAACAAACAACAAACCTGCCATTAAGTCCGCATACGAAACCCAAAAGGTCTGGTCACTGCTTTTTGAATGAAGTTGTCTCATGAGCGTAGCGCATCCATTTTATGAATAATCTCCTCCGTCTCCGCATCAATGATTTTTAGACTCTCTTTGAGCGATTCGACTTCAAGATTGGGTTCGGTTTCCACACGGGTGAGTGTACTCTCTTTTAAGGAGCGAAGCAGTTCTTGTTGGGTGGCTAACATCTCTTCGTTTGCCTCTTGCATCTTTACATGTAAAGATGTGGTGTTGGCGTTGAAGGTGTCTAGTTTATGCAACATTTCATTGTGAAGTTGTACTAAATTGCGCTGTTTTTCGCTTGAATGTGCCAACATTTCCATGCCCGTTTTAAAATGCTCTGCACTCTTTTTAACCGCTTCGCCTTCAAGTTTGAGCATTTCATCAAACAGGCTAAATTTACCCTCGATGGTGCGACCTAAGCGTTCAAAAAAGTCGCTAGAACTTAGACGTTCAAACATCTTGCCAATGTTCTCAAAGTGTTGTAGATTTTCTTTGAGGTAGGCTTGTTCTATCTCCTCTTTCGTCCAAAAAAGTGAAGCCGAAGCGCTTTTAATGCGCTGAACTTCTCTATCAAAATGACTTAAGCCCCGCTTTTCAAAAAAGAGCCACCACAACGAGAGCAAAATACCGTAAATAGAGACATAAAACGCTGTGCCTACTCCGCTTAAAAGCACGGAAATTTCTTGTTCTAGCGCACTAGAGGTTTGTGAGGAAAAATCGGGTAAAGTAAGAGCAATAGAGATGAACGTTCCTAAAATACCCATTGTTGGGAAAACCCCAGCGGCGATGGAAGCGTAGTTATCGTTGCGGATATTTTTGGCATAATCGTCCATAAAATTATCAAAACTGGCATTGGATTTTTCCATCTCGCCAATACGCATAAGATTTTTCTGAATGTAGCTGTTCAATTCGGTCTGAAAGCTATGTTTGAGGCGTTTAAATTGGCACATACCAAACTCGCCATTGTGTTTGGCAAAGACCAAAGCCACGATAAAAATAAGTCCAATGAGCACAATACTATGTGTCCCCACAGCAAAGTGAAGAATGCCCACATAGCCTAAAAGAAAGTAGAGATAAGCAAGAGCGGGTAGGGCGATGAGTTTGGCATAAACGAGCGCACAGTTCTCTTCTTTACTCTCTAAAGCGCTTAAATCTTTAAGCATGGTATCCATTTTTTGATGCATGTAAAACCTTTTGAACAATATCTATTTGCGATTATAACGCACCTTTTTATACAAAGGGTTAATACTAATTTTTACTTAATCCTAAAAGACTACAATATTTGTAGGCATTCATAGAAAAACGTGAGACAAAGGAGTCGTGAGATGGGTGAAGTTTTTTTTACAAACCGTTGCAAGCCGAGATATGGTTTTACCAAATGCTTCCAAGCTTGTTGAAACAGCTTTTTTGGGTTATGGTTATGATGTGACAGGGCTTTATTGTCATCCCAATGGTGTACGTGCCAATGTGATTGATATGCCTCGTTTGTTGGAAGAAAAGCCAGAGAGATTTGAGAAAAAAATTGGAACGAGCTCGGATACGAAAGTTGTGGTTGCTGAAAATGCTATGGAGTACTGCTCCAAGCTCACAGCAAAATTAGCAGTAGATGCATCTTATAAAAAAGTCTTTTCAGGCGCATTGTCTTTAAAATTTGATTATGCCAATAGTTGCTCTTCCAAATACTCTTTTGGTAGTTTTTTCCTCATTATGCGTAAAGCAAGTCTCTCTTTGGTTGTGGATGCCAATGATTTAAAGCCCTATGTCAAAGCGCAGTTCTTAGAAGATGTGCAGACAAAATCGTGCGAAACGCTGATTCGTCTCTATGGTACACATTTGATGAGTAACATTACCTTAGGGGGACGACTGGAGGTTTTATGCCGTTCTATTGTAGAAGAGGAGCGTAAAGAGTACTCAATTGAAGTGGGTGTGAAAGCATCGGTTAAAAAAATTGTCAATGTCTCCTCGGAGCTGAGTTACGATGAGAGTGTTGTTTCAAAAAATAAAGAATTAACCGTCAATATTGAAACTATTGGAGGTGATCCTTCTAAATGTATGATTGATTCGTTTGATTATACAAAGGCAAGCAGTGAACTTAAGAGTGATTTTTCCGCATGGCAAAACAGCCTCAACGATGAGAACATGACCTTAGTCGATATGGCAAAAGGCTCTTTAATCTCGATTGCAGATCTTATTCCTAATGATGCTGTGTATGCAAGTAAAAAAGAAGCACTCGTTCTTGCTATTGATCGTTATCTTCAAGAGAATCAATTTTCAATGGTGGATGCCCCAAAACCACTCTATCGCTATTTTTCGCCTTACATGGATGACCATTTTTATACGATGAATTGGAATGAACTTAAATTTGGCAATGGCAATTACAGTTTTGAACGCATTGAGTGTTTGATTTATGATTTAAAAGTGCCTCATTCTATTCCACTGTATCGCTATTATAGTGAACAAGAGGGTGATCATCTGTATAGCACGAGATGGAGTGAGCTTAAAAATGGTGATAAAGGGTATGTTTTTGAGGGCATTTGTGGGTATGTTTTTTCTGATGCCAGTAGTGATAAACGACTCGTTCCCCTCCACCGATACGTGCATGTAGGTAAAACACGAGGTAAAGAGATGCGAATGGATCATTTTTACACGCTGAATCCTTCGGATGTAGCAGGTGGAGGATGGATTGATGAGGGAGTTATTGGGTATGTGTTACCGCCGCTAAAAGACTGATGTGTTTACATGTAAAGGTTTCTCATGTCAAAGTATATAAAGATGTTAGGAGAGTATAGTGTTCAATCTTTCTTGCAGATTCGATTTGAACAACTCTATGAAAACATACAAACGCAGTTACATACCTTTATGACGATTGGCGATGAGGAAGCTTTACATCAGTACCGTGTGGCGATTCGCTCCATGCGCTCTTTATGTCAGAGTTTTGAGGCATTTATTGAAGAAACGCATTTTAAAGCTTTAAACAAGGCGTTAAAAAGCTTACAAAAAGAGAGTAATGCGATGCGTGAGCGTGATGTTTTTTTAGGCTATCTTCAAACATTAGTACCGCTAAAGCATGAAGATTTTCATGCTTTAGTGTCTTTAAAAGAGCGTCTTTCTCAAGAAAAAGAAGAGGCGTATACCTCTTTTTGTGGAGACGATATAACAAGACAAAAAAATCTTTTAAGTATTCAGCACTATGTCCAAGATGCTACATTTTACAAGGCATCTTCTACGCAAAGTTTAATCAAGCCACTCTATACGATTATCAAGCAATTACTGAAAAAAATTATCAAGAACTCTTCTTCCTTAGATATCTATGACACGCCTAAAAAATTTCATGCTTTGCGCCTTGATTACAAAACATTGCGCTATGTTCTTGAGTTCGCTCATGTAAAGCAGAGCGCTAAAAAATCTAAAATGATGCAAAATAAGTTTGGTTTAGTACAAGATACCTATAATTACTGCATCCTCCTAAAACGATATGCTCCATTCAATTCTTCTTTTTTTTATGCTACGCTTAGCTCTTTAGAAAAGGATTTGCAAACCTATAAGCGTTTATGCCTTCAAAAAGAAAATCTTAAAACGCTTCAAAAACTGAGCCAAAAACTAAAAAAAATCTTTACATGTAAAAAGGGATAGATGCCAAAGTTAACCTATATTGCCCATTATCCAGAACATTTAAAAGCGCAGATTCGTACGTTGATAGAAGAAGAAAAATTGGGAAAATACCTGCTCTTAAAGTATCCAACGACACATTCACTCACCAGCGATAAAGCACTTTATGCCTACGTGATGGAGCTTAGAAGTCAGTTTTTACGAAAAAGTGAGCCACTCTCCAAAGTGCTTTACGATGGTAAAATCAGCGACATTAACGATGCACTGGGTTTGCACCGCATTACCATTAAAAATCATGGAGGGCGATTGCGCAGTAAAAGCGAGATTCGGGTGGCAAGTTTGTTTAAAACAGCCCCTGAAGCCTTTTTAAAGATGATATGCGTCCATGAACTCTCCCACCTCAAAGAGAAAGAACACAACAAAGCTTTTTACGCTTTGTGTGAAAAGATGGAGCCAAGTTACCATCAATTAGAGTTTGATGTCAGGCTTTATCTTACGCATTTAGAGTTATATGGAAAACTCTATTAAATCTTTACATGTAAAGATTTAATAAGCTAAAATAACGCATTTTTTTTGAGGATATGCTTATGAGAGTTTGGGTCTGGATGGTAATATGTATGGGATGCATTTATGCACAAACCCCTCAGAAAAATAGTCTCTCTTTTGCGCTTACTTCTGAAATGTACGCATCGTTGATGGCGCAAAGTTTACAAAGCTCTCTGCCTCAAACCTTCAAATACGAAACGATAGAGTTACTCGTGCAAAAAGTGTACAGCAAACAAAACAGAGTGCATTTAGAAGCGACAACCAAGCAGTATGACGCTTTATTGAAAGAGTTGAAAAAACATACGGTTCTACCTGCAAAAGTCAAAAAAGAGTGCAAAGAGTTTTCCTCATTAGCTATGGTGAGTCAGGGTGTTGAGTATGTTTTGCATATCAATGTTAAAGGAAAAAAACCTTTAGAAATTCTCTACGATAAAGAGGCGTGTTTGGAGCATTTCAATCCGCAAGAAAAACTTTTTATCGGAGGCTACAACAAAAAAGGCTTAGTCACGCATTAACGTACACAATTACGTCCTGCTTTTTTGGCTTCGTAGAGTTTTTGATCGGCTCTCATGTAGAGTTCATCTAAGGTTTGTATCGGTGCTTGTAACATTGCAATTCCAATACTCACGGTAACGCTTAATGTTTTATCACTCCCGTACTTGATGATACATTCGCTAATCTCTTTGCACAAACGCTCCATCTTTGCTCTAGCTTGCTCTTCGTTTACATGTAAAAGTAAAAAAGCAAACTCTTCGCCTCCAATGCGTGCAACAATATCGCTTTGGCGGATACTGTGCTGTAAATGGCGAGCGAGGGTGCTAACCACAATATCCCCCACAGGATGTCCTAGCGTGTCATTGATGCGCTTAAAAAAGTCAATATCTAAAACAGCAAAGCAGAGTGAATGTTCATAACGCACAGCTTTGATGATCTCTTGTTGCGCTAAAGCTAAAAAATGCCTGCGGTTAAACAAAGAGGTGAGGGTGTCTGTTTGGGCAAGTTTTTTGAGTTCTTCCTCAAGTATAACGCGCCTTTGAATCTCTTTTTTAAGGTTTTCTTGCTCTTTTAAAAGGGCCTCTTGCGTTTGTAAAGACTCTTGTTCGTAACGTGAACGATGATATTCAATCCAGCTTGCAATAAGTGAAATAGCCACATACGTGATAGAAAAACGTACTTGAAATGGAACAGTATACGTTTCATGGATATGTGGAAAAAAAATAAATTGAAGAATCGTTAATCCTAAAAGTGCCATGCTAAGTATAAAGCCAACACGACTTCCCAGCAAAAAAATCACTCCCAATGGGTAGGTAAAAAGCCATAAAATAAGCGAACGGTCTTCGTCAATGTGATACACGAGGTATAAAAATAAAATACTAAACGCAATAATCGCTGTGTAGTAAATTTGATAGACTTTATGGGTGTTCGGAATAATATAGAGTGAGCCAATAAGGTAAACACAAAAGAGCATCATACTAATAGATAAAACGGTGTTTTGAATATAGTAATTGTAAAAGGAAGCACCAAGGGCTAAAGGGGTCATTAAAAACGTAATCCACACGTAATGGTTGAGTCTAGCTAAATCTTCTTTATTGGTACAAGGAGAAGTGGTGACAATGCGGTCGACAATATGTTGCATTTTAACAATAAATGTCATCATAAAATCTCCTTTTTATTATTTTGAAATGTCACCTGTGCGGGAAAAATAAAAATGTATTGACATGTAAAGATAAAAGGCGACGTGCTACATCGCCTTTTTAGAAAAATTATTTACTTTCTCTGGCTTCTTTGAGAGCGGCTTCGACATACATAGCACGCAGTTTTTGCACCATTGGACCTGGTTTTCCACTACCAATAGGCTTTCCATCAATCTCAATAATCGGTAGAACAAACGTCGTTGCACTTGCCATAAACGCTTCGTCGGCTTTTAGTGCTTCTTCAATGCTAAAAAGACGCTCTTCCACTTTAATGTTATGCTCTTTGGTGTATTCAAGAAGCAGTTTTCTTCGAATACTCGGTAAGATAGCATTAGAAAGTGGACGGGTAATAATCACACCATCTTTAACAATAAACGCTGCAGAAGAGGTTCCCTCAGTCACCATGCCATCTTCAACCATCCAACCCTCATACACACCTTTTTGATGGACTTCTTCTTTAGCTAAGACTTGACCTAAAAGGGAGATAGACTTGATGTCACGGCGTTTCCATCTAATATCTTCGCAACTAGCAACCTTTACACCTGTGGCTGCAAGAGGGTTGTTGATAATGTTCTTTTTAAAGGTAAATGCCATAAATGTAGGAGGTGTGTTTTCAGGAAAGAAAAATTCACGAGGAGCAACACCACGCGTGACTTGCATATAAATACCACCCTCAAGCACGTCATTTTTCGCAATTAAGGTATCTAAAATAGCATCAAGCTCTGCTCTGCAAAAAGGCGATGTAAGGCTAATTTTCTTCAAACTCGCTTCAAAACGCTCATAAAAAGGCGCCTTATCTATCACTTTACCGTTGATGACAGGTACCACTTCGTAAATACCATCACCAAAAATAAATCCTCTATCAAAAATAGAGATTTTGGCATCTTCTGCCTTACAAAAATCACCGTTTAGAAATACAATATTCTCCATTGCAAACTCCCTAAAAAAATATGTGACATTTTACTCCATAATAGCTTAGGGGAGTGTGCAATAAGTAAGCAAAAATGTTTTTACATGTAAATAAAAAGTAGCCTGTCCCTATTTTTCTCTGACCCCTAAATTAAAAATCGATACTTTCGCATCTTCCTCTTTACAAAAATCTCCATTTAAAAAAACAATACTGCTCATGACAGACTCCAAAAAAAATAATACGACATTGTATCAAAAGGTTTCTTAGCCATCTGTGCAATAAGTAGTCAGTCAGTTCTTTTACATGTAAAAGAAACAAAATAATAAAAAAAGAAAATAATATTTATCTATTCTATTGACTTACCCCCCCCCTTTATTGTAATATACCAACATTTATTTTTGTTATTTGTACCGATAAAAATTATCAGGAGTATGTATGTTTAGAAGAATTAAAAGTAAATTAATCTTATTACTTGTGGTGCTTATTGTTGGATTCATAGTTTTAAGTTATCAAATAGCGACACTTAACACGTTAGCAGAAGTAACAGCAACACGCTTAATGTCTCTGAAACAAATTGAAGCAGATATTGCCAAGTTTGCTTCTGAATTTCGTGGTTATGAACTTTATGGAAAAGCCGATAAGCTTCAAAATTACGAAAAAGCATATACTGATTTAATCCAGCAAATTGATACACTTGCCAAACTACTTTTAAGCAAAAATAATCAAGAAAATCTAGCTAAACTCAAAGAGAGTATGATTGCCTTACATACAATCAATATTCCTCGTATAGAACTAATTACACGCTATGGAACAACAATTCATCAAGAATCTTTTTTGCTTGAGCATAAATCAGAACGAGAACGACTTGATAATGCAACACAACAAAGCAGAACACTGTTTGAAGCTGTTCAAAAAACGCTTGATATACTTGTGCTAGGAGTAAAAACCAATAATTTTAATCGACTTGATAATTATGAATTAATCTCAGAAATACTTTTAGCTACTATCGCATTTTTATCACTTTTAGTTTATTTTGCCATTAGAAAGTCTATTAATAGATCCATTGCTAAGGCAAAAGATACTTCAAATCTTATTCGCCATACCAAAGATCTTACGGTTAGTCTTGAAACTGGTGAAAAAGATGAAATAGATGAAATTTTACAGACTATCAATAGCGTATTAAAAGATATTACCCTTGCTTTCGCTGAGGCAAAAAATAGTGCTTTTGAAAATGCTTCTGTAGCAGAAGAACTTTCAAGTACAAGTTTACAAATTGGTAAGAGAGCGGAGGAAGAGGCACATATTGTAGGGCAAGCCACATATGCTGTCAAAGATGTAGGTCGAGAAATTCTAGAATCTAGTAAAGAGACTGAGCATGTCAAAGAGGTTATTAGCAAAGCACAAATGAGCCTTTCTCAAGCAAGCGTATTATTAGATGAAACGATAGAACAACTTAACCAAACAGCAGATGGTGAAGCTCATGTCAATGAACGACTCAAACATCTTTCACATGAGGCTGAGCAGGTCAAAGTAGTTCTTGATGTTATTGGTGAAATTGCAGACCAGACTAATCTTTTAGCACTTAATGCAGCCATAGAAGCAGCACGCGCTGGTGAACATGGTCGAGGATTTGCAGTCGTAGCAGATGAAGTGCGAAAACTTGCTGAGCGAACACAAAAAAGTTTAGTAGAAACAAATGCGACTGTTAATGTTATTATAGAGTCTATTAATAATATCAGTGATGAGATGAATACAAATGTAAAGCGTGTCAACGAGCTGTCTGAGTTCTCAACACAAGTAACATATCAAACAAATGAAGCTGTTAGTATGCTTGATGAAAGCGTTAATGCTACAGAAAAAATCGTTGTGCGTGCTTGTAATAATGCCAACTTAATTGATACCACTGTTGTAAAAACGATTGATTCAATTAATGAACTCTCTAGCTCTAATGCTAGAAGTGTTGAAGAAATTGCAGCTTCAGCTACGCATTTGGCAAAACTTTCAGCTAGTCTGAGTACAACACTTGGAGCATTCAAAACAGTGTAAGCGTAAGATAAAAGCCATGCATCTTGACGCATTCTAATGGATAAAGATATAATAAAAAGTAAATTATTTATTACTAAATAGATTTATAGTTGTTCAATTTTTTGTTTGTCATAATGTCAAAAGGAATAAAGGGGACAGGCTACTTTAATGAAATTAAGCAATTAAATCTTTACATGTAAAGTGAAAAATTTAAAAAGTAGCCTGTCACCATTTATCACGAAAATCAAGTGATTAAAGCCCTAAAATAGGGCTTTAACTTATGTTCTGAATTTATTGAGGATGGCGTTGAGTTGGGTGGTGAGTTCATTGAGGTGCTCACTCGCCCCTGCGATTTCTTCCACACTTCTGGTATTTTGCGTTGCTAACGTATTGATCTCTTCGATTTTGGAAACGATGATATCGATTTTTTCACCGGTTTGGATGTAGTCGTTAACCGTTTTCTCATTGAGTTTGGTTGCAACATTCATCATAGAAACCGTGTTATCCAGTTTGCTTTCCACATCCCCCGCGAGCGCGTTTAATTCTTGGATTTGTGCTGAATTAACGTTCATTCTCTCTGAGCTGTCCGTGATAGCTTGAACAATGACATTAATGGTTGCGTTGATTTCAACCAAACTTTTTTGGGTGCGCTCTGCCAAGGTGCGTACTTCATCGGCAACGACGGCAAAACCACGTCCGTGCTCTCCTGCACGTGCAGCTTCGATGGCAGCATTGAGTGCTAGAAGGTTTGTTTGATCCGCAATATCGCTGATGACGGTAAGTAAATTTAAGGGTCAGGGCTAAACTTTTAACTTTTTGTTTCTAAACTTCAAAAAATGAATGCAATTTTTGAATATGGACACATTTAAAAAAGTGTGTTGAAGCCTCTTATCCTAATCTCTACACCTCTAATCACAACCCCTGAAAAGATGGCGACATCCACTCTCATTTCTATCATTAGCAATGGATTATTTTGAACATTTCCCCTTTACATGTAAACATTTTGCTTTAGGTTTGAATTTTTTTTCAAAAGAGTTTTTCTACGGAACACTATATGCAAAAGTGTCTGGTGAAATAAAAACTCACAAAGGAGAACAAAATGGCAGAACTTCGACAAATTGCTTTTTATGGCAAAGGCGGAATTGGTAAATCTACCACTTCACAAAATACACTCGCGGCAATGGCGCACTACTTCGGTAAAAAAATTCTTATCGTTGGATGTGATCCTAAGGCAGACTCTACACGACTTATCTTGCATGAAAAAGCACAATGCACCATTATGCAACTAGCAAGTGAAGCAGGTACTGTTGAAGACTTAGAGCTTGAAGATGTATGTAAACCCGGTGCGGCTGAGTTTGACCCCGATAACACAGATATTACAGAAGGTTTTATCATGTGTGCTGAGTCTGGTGGACCTGAACCAGGAGTTGGTTGTGCAGGACGTGGTGTTATTACAGCGATTAACTTCTTAGAAGAAGAGGGTGCTTACGATGAAGATTTAGATTTTGTTTCGTATGACGTTTTGGGGGATGTTGTGTGTGGTGGTTTTGCAATGCCCATTCGTGAGGGTAAAGCACAAGAGATTTACATTGTTATGTCAGGTGAAATGATGGCAATGTATGCGGCGAACAACATCTCAAAGGGTATTTTAAAATATGCCAACACAGGTGGCGTAAGACTTGCAGGACTCATTTGTAACGCACGTATGACAGATAGAGAGTATGACCTAGCCAAACACTTAGCTGAGCAAATTGGAACGCAACTCATTCACTTTGTGCCACGCAGTAACCACGTTCAACGTGCCGAGCTTCGTCGTATGACCGTGGTTGAGTTTGCCGATAAGTCTGATCAAGCATTTGAGTACAAAGAATTGGCTCGCAAAATTATTGCCAATGATTTAAAAGTGATTCCAAAACCTCTTGAAATGGATGATTTGGAAGCATTACTCATGGAGTTTGGTTTGGAAGAAGAAGTTGAAGCCGATGCTATCGGTAAAAAAGCCACAGCGTAAGCCATTTGTGACACGCTTTTAAAGCAAAGCTCAAAACGCAGTTTCTGTGAAAAAGCTACGCTAACGCTGAGTTCCCCTCGGCGGGATGCCCACGCACCCTTGGTGCTATAAAAAATTTAAATGTAATAAGGAGCACACCATGTTTATTTGCGGATACCACTTCCCAGCCTCTATGGGAAATAAAATTAGTCATGAACAAGTCATCGAAAGAGTTACAGCAGAAGTTGGAGATCTCTCTAATGTAAGTTATGCGGTTCTTACCAGTGAAAACCGTGATGGCATCAAACAAGAAGACCTGAGAGTTGAAAAAGGAACATTCCTTTTTACGGCATTGGCTGATTATTATAACAAATCAGACATTGAGGGCGAATATAAAATGATTTATTACACCAACAAATATCAAATGAGTGAAATTTCAAAAGCCGTCGATGGTGCACTCACCGCAGATGTGTGCAAAAAGCTTGATGATATGTTGTTGTATCGGGTTAAAGTCGCTTAAGTGCGAGTTACATGTAAAGGAAAAACCATGAGCGCAGAAACTTTGTTAAGCCAACAACAAGCCGCCATTGCGGAAGTGCTTGAGGCTTATCCTGAAAAAGCAAAAAAAAGTAGAGAAAAACACTTAGGCGTTGATACGCCTGAGGGACTAAAAGGTGCGTGTGATAGCACTAAAAGTAACAAACAAACCGTTCCAGGTGTCATGTCTCAGCGTGGCTGTGCGTATGCAGGAAGTAAAGGTGTGGTGTGGGGACCTGTGAAAGATATGATTCATATCAGCCATGGGCCGATTGGCTGTGGTCAGTATTCACGGGCGGGACGACGTAACTACTATGTGGGAACCACAGGGGTTGATACGTATGTTACCATGAACTTTTCAACGGATTATCAAGAAAAAGACATTGTTTTTGGTGGCGATAAAAAGCTTAAAGCCGCTTTAGCGGAAATTGATGAGCTTTTTCCACTGAACAATGGTATCTCCATTCAAAGTGAGTGTCCTATTGGTTTGATTGGCGATGACATTCAAGCCGTCGCCAAAGCGTATAAAAAAGAGACAGGAACGCCAACCGTTGCGGTTTCATGCGAGGGATTTCGTGGTGTTTCTCAGAGCCTTGGTCACCACATCGCCAATGATGTGATTCGTGATGAAGTGCTAAGCGATAATGCGTATAAAAAAGATTTTGAGAGCACACCGTATGATGTGAGCATTATCGGGGATTATAACATTGATGGTGATGCGTGGAGTTCACGTATTTTACTCGAAGAGATGGGACTTCGTGTGATTGCACAATGGACTGGCGATGCAACCTATAAAGAGATGACCATTGCGCCAAAAGCAAAAATCAACCTCCTTCACTGCTACCGTAGTATGAACTACGTGGTACGTCACATGGAGCAGGAATTTGGCGTGCCATGGATGGAGTACAATTTCTTTGGTCCCACTAAAACAACTGAGAGTTTACGCAAAATTGCCGCCTTTTTTGATGAGAGTATTCAAGCAAAAACCGAAGCGGTTATTGCCAAATATACCAAAATGACCGATGCAGTTATCGCAAAGTATAAGCCAAAGTTAGCAGGTAAAACAGTGATGCTTTATGTCGGAGGGCTTCGTCCTCGTCACGTTATTGGGGCGTATGAAGATTTGGGCATGGAAGTCATTGGTACGGGGTATGAGTTTGGGCATGGGGATGACTACAAACGTACCAAAGAGGAGCTTTCTCGTGCCACACTGATTTACGATGATGTGAATGAGTATGAGTTGGAGCAGTTTGTCAAAAAACTCAAACCTGACCTTGTAGCAAGCGGTGTGAAAGAGAAGTACGTTTTTCAAAAGATGGGATTGCCTTTTAGACAAATGCACTCATGGGATTACAGCGGTCCGTACCACGGATATGACGCATTTGCGATTTTCGCAAAAGACATGGATTTGGCGATGAACTCACCTGTGTGGGCACATACCAAAGCACCATGGGAATCTAATTAAGGAGAGCATTATGCAAGAGATTGACAACATAGTAAACGGGCAAAAGCTCTTTTTAAAACCAGAGTATCAAGAGGTCTTAAAAAATAAAAAACAGTTTGAAGGTCACGCAGGTGCGACCAATCCTGAAAAGCTTAAAGAGATAGCTAAGTGGACAACCACGTGGGAGTACCGTGAGAAAAATTTAGCACGTGAGCACATTACCATCAACCCCGCCAAAGCGTGTCAGCCCTTAGGTGCGGTGATGGCAGCCTTGGGCTTTGAAAACACCATGCCCTATGTGCATGGAAGTCATGGATGTGTGGCGTACTTTAGAAGCTACTTTACCCGTCACTTTAAAGAGCCTACCCCTTGTGTGAGTGACTCGATGAGTGAAAGTGCGGCGGTTTTTGGTGGACTTGCCAATATGAAAGAGGGGCTTAGAAACTGTAAAGCCCTTTATAAGCCTGAGATGATAGCCGTTTCAACCACGTGTATGGCAGAGGTCATCGGTGATGACTTGGATGCGTTTGTAAAAGGTGCGGTCACTGATGCAGAAGGTGAGCTAGATAGTACCTACATTCCAGCCGCACACACGCCTTCTTTTAAAGGCAGTCATATCACAGGGTATGACAATATGATGGAAGCCATTTTTAAAACACTCACTCCTGAGGGTGATGTGGCAAAAGATGAGGAGCGCATTAACATCATTCCTGGGTTTGAGAGTTACCTTGGAAGCCTTAAAGAGGTGAAAAAAATCGCTTCGATGTTTAGCGACAAAATTGTCATGTTGGGTGATCACGAAGAGCAATGGAATACAGGAGCAGGGGAGTATAAACTCTATGCGGGCGGTACACCTATGGACGTTGTTAAAAGTGCCAAAGGGGCAAAAGCGACCATCTCACTTCAAAAGTACACCACACCAACCACAGGCAAGTACATCAAAAACGAGTGGAAACACGAGTACATTACATGTAATCCTATAGGTCTTGGTGGAACCGATGCGTTTGTCATGAAGCTCAGTGAACTCACTGGTAAACCAGTACCCGCTGAGCTTAGCAAACTTCGAGCACAACTGGTCGATGCGATGCAAGATAGTTACCCGTACATGCACGGTAAAAAGTTTGCCATCTGGGGCGACCCTGACTTTCTTTTAGGTGTGGTTTCTTTTTTAGTAGAGATGGGGGCCGTACCAGTGCATGTTGTGTGTCACAATGCACCTCGTAAAAACTGGGAAAAAGAGATGCAAGCCATTTTAGATAAATGCACCTTCAAAGAGGAATGTCATATCTGGGCTGGAAAAGACTTATGGGCGCTTAGAAGCTTACTTTTTACCGAACCTGTGGACTTTATGATAGGTAATGTGTATGGAAAAGAGTTGTACCGTGATACGAAAATTCCTTTGATTCGCATTGGTTTTCCAATTTTTGATAGACACCATTTGCACCGCTACTCCATCAGCGGCTATGAAGGGTGTTTGAATCTTTTAACATGGATCACCAACGCTGTGTTAGACCAACTCGATGAAGAGACCAAAGAGATCTCAAAAACCGATTATTTCTTTGACTGCGTTAGATAAGAGGAGGGCTTAGGCTCTTCTTACATGTAAAAAGTTATTTTTAAGTTCTGCGTGATAAAAGTTAAAAGTTTAGCTCTCTTTTTTTGTCTAAAGTTTAAAATGAGCAATCAAAAAGCCAATCACGGGTTTTTGATTGACTCCTCTTATTTGTTAGCTTTAATCTTTTAAAATCCCATCTTTTTTCGTTGGTTTTACCCTAGCACTACCTGAAAGTTTTAGATTTTCTTTTGTTGAAATAATTCTTAGCACTGCCATATTTTTATGAAACTCATCAAAATTTTTAGCAATAGATTCATCTACAAATTTTTCTCGTGAATTACTATAAGTGTATTCAATTTTAGCAATATCTAAATTATTGGCAATAATAAAACTTTTAACGATTACAGAAAAAGTCAAGGGTGACTTATGATCAACCTGACACTCTTCCCATTCAACAATTTCCCCAGATATTACGCATTTGACAGGTCTGTTCTTAAACTGCCCCATCTTAAACTTCCTGATTCTATCGTAAACGGTAAAGCGACAAGCCCTAGAGAACCTTTGTATATCTGTCGGATATCCATTAATTTTTGCTCTATAACTAAAAATATTTTTTTCATTTTTTCCCTCCGTTTTTTCAAGAAAGAAAAAACATTTGGTTGTTCTAAAATCTGGGTGGCGATCAACAACGACACCCGTTATTCTATTATTGGCAAACCATTCATTATACTCTTCATCTTCAGATATATAACCGTAAATACAATCCTGTGCATATTCTAATGTCTCTGCCGGAGTAGTATCTTCACTAGTTGCTACTAATACAATTAAAGCTTCCGCATCACTATTATTGAGTTTCTCACCAAAATTATAAGAATCTAAAATATCTTTATAAAACTTTGTTGCACTTTTTTAGAGGGAAAAGTTTTTTTACCTATGGTAATTGCAAATCGACTCATAAGAGATTTTCTTGTTTATAGATAGCTAACTATTTATTCAACAAACATTATATACAAAACAGTCTGATTAAAATAGGGGTCGGAGCTAAAGTTTTAACTTTCTTAAGGCAATCCCTTCAATTAATTGACAATGTACATACAAAAGCGTTATACTTTTCAAAAGATTCATAAAGGAAATGTGTGAAATTTGAATGGAGTGAAGAAAAAAGTGCTTCAAATCTTCAAAAGCATGGTGTGAGCTTTGAAGAGGCAAGAGAAGTCTTTGAAGACCCCTTTCATATCTCAAAGCTTGATGCAAGGTTTGATTATTGTGAGGAGCGTTGGATAACACTTGGAGCAACGAAAAAAGTGAAAATTTTAGTTGTTGCCAACATGTTCTTTGATGAACATGGTGAAGAGATCGTGCGTATTATCCGTGCAAGGTATGCCAATAAAAGCGAAAAGGAATTTTATGAAAACCATTAAAGAGAGAGAAAAATACGATAATTATGAACTTGAAGAGTCATATGACTTTGAAGGTGGTGTGAGAGGGCGGTTTTATGAGCCTAAAAAAATCCCCACAACCTTAAGACTTGATAATGACATTATTTTGTATTTCAAGAAAAAAGCGAGTGAGCAGAAGGTTTCTTACCAGTCATTGATTAATGCGTTTTTGCGTAAGGAAATAGGCTCATTATAAAGCCATCTCGTCCTTTAAATTTTTAAAATTATAAAGGGTAAATTTAGAAGAAACAGAGAGCCAAACTTTTAAAATAAAACTCACTGAAATTTCTTAGAGATTTGTGTATGCGTGATTTTAAAATTTCATAATTTGCTTTGGTGTATTTTTCATTCCTTTCGCACCTTCTAAGCGATTGTATAGCAAAATGAGACTATAAAGTGAGGATGAAATTACAAGGGGTTGTATGCAAAACACTCACGCACCAAGCGAGATAAACGTCTCCTTATGGACGGATAAATATTTTTCCAATACCAAAACCATCATCGAACACTTTGGCGATACAGAGGTGACGTATGCTTTCTTTTTGCGTCGTCCCGTGCTCTGCGCAACACGTTTAGCCACCGAGTGGATTCAAACGCAAGCTTTGCATCGAGGCATAGAGGTCAGTATCGACGTGACGCACGAGGAGGGCGAATGGGTAGGCGCGGGTGAGCCTCTGTTTTATCTGAGCGGTTCTTTTTTTCATTTGGCGGAGCTTGAAACGCTTATCTTGCAAAAGTTGGGTTCAGCGTGTGTGGCGGCGTACAATGCGTATGAGATGTGCGAGAGCCTTCCTCATGTTGCTTTTTTGGCGATGGATGCACGCCACTGCGCAGGAGTGGACATGGCTGAGATGATGGCGTATGGGGGGGCATCGGTTGGCTCAAAGGCAGCACAGCGTAGACTAAAAGCCGTAGGCTTTATTGGCAATGCCACCGATGCAACGGCGCATTTTTTTGGTCGTGAAAAAGGGCTAGGAACGGTTCCTCATGCGTTGATTGGTTATGCGGGCTCAACGCTTAGGGCGGCGCAGATGTTCCACGAATGTTTTCCCAAGGAGTCTATCCCTATTTTAGCGGATTATTTTGGTCGTGAAATCACCGATACCCTAGAGGTGTGCAACGCTTTTGCTGATCTAGCAGAGGAGGGAAAGATCGCCGTACGCCTTGATACGCATGGCGGTCGCTTTTTAGAAGGACTGGATACGCAAGAGAGCTATGCTGTTTTAGGACGCCATGCGCCTGATGCGGTGCGGGATTATCGTACCGAAGCGGAGTTGCATGATCTTATTGGCACAGGTGTTTCAGCAGCGGCATTGTGGCGTATGCGTGAAGTGCTTGATGATGCGGGATTTCCAAAGGTACGCATTATTGCTTCTTCAGGCTTTACCCCACAAAAGTGCAAAAGTATGGCATGTGCCAAAGCACCCATTGACATTATCGGCACAGGCTCGTTTCTTCCTGAACGCTGGAGTGAGACCAATGCCACAGCTGACATCGTCTCATACGGTGGAAAACCAAGGGTCAAAGTGGGACGAGAGTTTTTACTGAAAAAAATCCCTTAAATGCCCAATGCTACTGTATCCCATATTTAAAATACTCTCTTTAGAATTACCGCCTAAATGCGGGGTACAGATGAGATTTGGCAGAGAAATAAGCTCTGTGTCTTCCACGGGTTCTTTCTCAAAGGCTTCGAGTGCTGCCCCTGCGATTTGTCCCGTTTTGAGTGCAACTTTGAGGGCTTCTTCATCAATGATGCCACCTCGTGCTGTGTTGATAATAAACGCATCACGTCTCATATGCTCAAACGCCTGCGTGGAGAACATACCTTTAGACTCAGGGGTGAGCGGAAGGTGAATGGAGATGATGTCGGCTTGCTCTAGTATCTCCTCTTTGCTGGCAAAGCAAATGCCATAGCGTTTGGCTTCTGCTTCGTTGTGGGTGCGATTGTAGACTAAAATCGTGCAAGAAAAGGGGGCTAAAAGCTCAATGACACGTTTACTGATGTTCCCAAAACCAAAAAGCCCAATGGTTTTACCACCAAGCTCTCTTCCGCCATTCACTTTCCAAATGCCCTCTTTTAAAAGGGTGGTGGAGATATGAAGGTTGCGAATGAGCGAGAGCATAAAGCCTAGGGTGATCTCCGCAACAGAATTGGCGTTGGTTCCACCACTCCAGCCAAGCGCAATGCCTCGATTTTTCATTGCTTCTACATCAAGATTATCAAGACCTACACCATAGCGAGAGATGATTTTTAACGAGGGAGTCTGCGCTAAAATCGCCTCATCGATAATCTCTCGTCCTACAATCGCCCCATCGACACCCTTCAAAAACGAAACAATGTCTTGAGGCGTTTTAAGGCAATTTTCTACGTTAAGACGCACATCATTAAAGTGTGTTTTAAGCTCTGCAACCAACGCTGATGAGCGTGAAAACAAAGGGGAGAGTACCGCTATTTTCATTTTATCTCCTTTTACATGTAACGCTATTGTAGCGTTAAAATCTCGCGTTTAATCATTGGTTTAATTCCGCCGTTTTCTAAAATTGTGAGTACATATTCACTTAAAGGCTCCGTTTCATGCATAATACCTTGCTCGGTGCTAATCACACCATGCTTTAAATCTAGGGAGACTCTTTCTCCTGCGTGTATTAGGGATGTGATGTGTGGGCACACTAAAAGTGGTAAGCCTAAGTTAATAGCGTTTCGGTAAAAAATACGTGCATAAGATTCGGCAATAATGGCACCTATTCCAACGGCTTTGAGTGTAATGGCGGCGTGCTCCCTGCTACTACCACACCCAAAGTTTTTTCCAGCAATGATAATATCATCTTGTTTTACATTTTGAACAAAAGTGGGATCTACACCATACATTGCGTATTTGGCAACATCGTCTACATTCGTATATTCTACAAAGCGACCAGGGTAGATTTGGTCCGTGTCGATGTTGTTTCCAAAGACAAATGCTCGACCTTCTAGGTGTGTTTTCATTGATTATCCTTTGCGATATAAGTTGTTGGATCAACGATTTTTCCTTCCAGCGCTGCTGCTGCAACGGCGGCAGGGGATCCTAGAAAAATGCGTGCTTCTGTATGTCCCATGCGTCCTGGAAAGTTGCGATTAGTGGTGGTGATGCACGTCTCTCCTGATGCGATCATCCCTTCATGGGTACCCAAACACGCCGCACACCCTGGTGTTACAAAGGTCGCTCCTGCTTCAACAAGACTCTGCACGTAGCCTTTGTTTATAGCTTCAAGAAAAACACCTTTGGAAGCGGGCACGATGACAAAGCGTGTGCGAGGGGCAATGTGCTTGCCTTTGAGGATACCAGCAGCGATGCCGATATCTTCTGCTCGTCCACCCGTACATGAACCTAAATAGGCTTGGTCAATAGGGGTACCTAGAAAATGAGAGAGTTCATAGACATTATCAACACTTGAAGGGGCAGCAAGTTTGGGTGTGAGAGTGGTAACATTAAATGATTTTTCATCCGCATAGATAAAATCAGCATCGGTTTCATAAATTTCATACGGTTGTGTCACTTTGGTATCTAAAAATTCTTTTGTGATAGCATCAGGATGAATATAGCTGGTTTTTGCGCCCATTTCTGTACTCATATTACAAAGTGCCATACGTTCGGAGATTGACAAATAAGCAAGCGTTGAACCACTAAACTCTACGGCTTTGTAGAGTGCAAAATCAGCGCCTAATACTCCAATGGCATGTAAAATAATATCTTTTGCATAAACGCCATGGGGAGGTTTCCCTTCAAAATTAATTTTGATAATTGCAGGAACTCTAAACCATAATTTGCCTGTTGCTAGGATAATTGCCAAATCTGTTGCACCAACACCCGTTCCAAATGCACCAAATGCGCCATGAGTTGTTGTATGTGAATCGGTAATAACAATAATTTTACCAGGCGTTGCCAATCCCTTGTCTGCAACCACTTGATGGCAGACGCCTTGATCAATGTCCATTAAGAGTTCAATACCTTGTTCCCAGCAAAACTCTCTGAATTGTTTTTGATTTTGTGCTTGCATAATGGTAGATGCAGGCGCGTAGTGGTCTAAAAATAAGATGACTCTATTAGGGTCATACACACGCACACCACCCATTTCATCAAACGAACGTAGTGTTTGTAAATAGAGGTCATTAATACCAGCAAGGTCTATCTCACAATTAATGATTTCTCCTCTTCTAACTTCCTTTTTTCCTGCTTTTTTTGCCAATAGTTTTTCAATGGCATGCATAGACTCTCCTTGTGGATATTTTAGAAATTGTATGATAAAAAGTTATATAAAAGCAAATAATGTATAATTATAAACAATATTGTGGAGGGTAATATGGATTCAAATCTTTTAAAAGTGTTTGTAGTGGTTTCTGAGAAAAAAAGTATCTCTCTTGCGGCACAAGTACTAGGCTTTACTCAATCAAATGTTACACTACGTATCAAACAGTTAGAAAAAAATTTAGGCTATGCTCTTTTTTATCGTGTGCCTTCAGGTGTTATTTTAACACCTGAAGGTGAAACGCTTTATCCTATGGCTATTGAAATTGTGCAAAAAGTGGAGCATGCTATTGTCCAGATGAAAAATAGAAATCAGCAGTCGTTATTGCGCATTGGTAGTAGTCAAGCCAATGCTATAATAAGACTATTGCCTTTTATGGAAAAGCTTCAAGAGGATTTTCCCTCTTTACTTTTAGAACTTTATACGGGAGGAACACCTGATGTGTTAGCACAGTTACTCTCTTATAAAATTGATATTGGTTTTGTAAGTGGGGACCCTTTACATAAAGACATTGTTGTTCTAAATCGCTTTAAAGATGATTTGTATGTGGTTGAACCTAAAAGAAGAATATCCCCCAATACACTATTGGGATACCGTGAAAAAAGTACTCATTTTGAGTGGTTTCAGCGTTATGAACAAAGTCTGGGGAACGTGTCGTATAAAACAATGATTTTAGAAAATTACGAAGTTATGTTAGGTTGTGTTAGAGCTGGCATGGGTAGAGCGTTTCTCTCGAAACATATTATTGATAAATTCGGTTACACCAATGAATTAAACTTAATTAAATTACCCGAAGATACCTATGAATTGCAAACGTGCCTTGTGTGTCGAAAAGACCATCTTCCCTTTGATGTTAATTATTTTAAGAGCCACTAAAAGAGAAGAGAGTATTTTTACATGTAAAGGTTAAAACGACAAAGCACCAAGGATGAGATACAGGGTATAGACAATGTACCCTAAGAGTAAAACGGCTCCTTTTTCAATGCCAATTCTATTTTTTTCACGTTTGCTTCCGTATGCCATAAAAAAGAGTGCAAGACTCATGGCAAAGACAACACCCCAATCACGGTAAAAAATTTCAGGCGCAATAAGATAATCAGGCGCAATGACACTGGCTACACCTATGACTGCTAGAATATTAAAAATGTTAGAACCCACTACATTGCCAATAGCAATATCAGACTCCCCTTTTTTAACAGCAGCAATAGACGTTGCTAATTCAGGCAGTGACGTGCCAACTGCAATAACGGTTAAACCAATAATCAAATCGCTTACGCCCAAGAGTGTAGCAATACCCACAGCCCCCCAGACTAAAAGTTGAGAGCTACCAATAAGGGCAACAAGACCTATCAGTAAAATGAGAATACTTTTTGAAAAACTGAGGGTGATGTCTTTTATTTCATCTTGAATGTTATCAATTAAGGCATCTCTTCGGTTTCTAAGGTTACTCATAACGGACCAGCCAATAAAGATAAAAAGCCCCAATAACAAAATGACCCCCTCAAAAAGGCTTAGGGTTGCATCAAAAAGCATATAGCCTAAGAGGAGGGTAATAACAAGAGCGAGTAAAATATTTTTTTTAACAATATTAGAGTGCAAAGCAATAGGGGCAATGAAGGCACTGATGCCTAAAATAAGACCAATATTAGCGATATTTGAGCCTAACGCATTACCAATAGCTAATGCAGGATTTCCATTGAATGCGGCAACTGATGAGACGGCAATTTCAGGGGCACTCGTTCCAAAACCCACAATTAAAATACCAATGAGCAAGGTTGGCATTCCAAGGTGCATGGCAAGTGCGGTTGCGCCATCGACAAATTTGTCAGCACTCCAAACCAGCAGTGCAAGACCTATGATAATTGCTAAGCCAAAAAGAAGCATAGAGGTATCCTCGTTATAAAATAAAATTATTGTATCTTCTTTTCATAAACGCTCTTTACATGTAAAGTAAATTTTCTTTTGCAACACCTAGTCTTTGGGCAATGCCAAGGGCAGCGGTTCTTCCATCAAGGGCAGCATTCACGACTAAGTTTGCGCCTCGAACCATATCGCCTCCCGCAAAAATAAATGGGTGGCTTGTCTCTTTGTTTTCATTCACCACCAAAGTGTGAGCACGTCCATAGTCCAGATGAAGTGCATCAAAAAAGTCATATTTTTGCGCATCAAATCCTAAGGCTAAGATGATACTATCGGCTTTAATGCAGGTGTGTTCCTCTTCGTTGTAGCAGAGTTTTCCCGCTTCATTCATGTAGGTTTTAACGATATCAACGCCTATGACATGATGGTTGTCATTGAGAATGGCACGTTTGGGTGCATGGCTAAATAAAAACTCTACCCCTTCTTCTTTGGCATAGGCAATCTCCAACGCACTGCTAGGCATGTGTGCCTCATCTCTGCGGTAAACACAGGTTACCCGTTTGGCACGATGGCGAATGGCGGTACGAAGCGCATCCATGGCAGAGTTTCCTCCTCCAATGACCACGACGTGTTTGTTTTCAAAAATCGCCTCATGAAAGTTGTGATTGAAAAGATTTTTTTGAGTGAGCATGAGGAGTTCCATCACATGATGCACCCCTTTGGCATGCTCATTTTCCATGCCCGATTGACGACCAAGTGGAGTACCCATGCCTAGAAAAATGGCATCAAACTCCTCTTTGAGGCTTTGCAGACTCACATCTTTGCCCACTTCGGTGCGGTAATGCACTTTAAGTCCCGCCTCTTTCATCCACTCCACACGCCGTAAAATAGTGTGTTTAGGCAGTTTAAAGTTAGGAATACCATACGTTAAAAGCCCACCGACTTTATCTTCTTTTTCAAAAATTTCTACGGCTATGCCCATACGCATGAGAAACGTCGCACAGCTAAGCCCAGCAGGGCCACCACCGACAACAGCCACTTTGTAAGGTGTGGGATTAGGATGTGAGTAGGAGGGAATAGCATGGTTTTCAAAGGCGGTTTCATTGAGATAGACTTCAATATTTCCAATGCTCACGGCATGATGAGGTGTTTTCTCTAGGGTACACGAACTCTCGCATAAGCCTTGTTTGGGGCAGACTCGTCCTAGAATTTCAGGAAAGGGCGAGCGAGCGTTGGAGAGTTCAAACGCCCCTAAAATATCCCCATCGTATGTTTTTTTTAACCATTTCGGAATCTCATTGTTTAAAGGACATCCTGTACGGCAAAAGTGAAATTCACTCTGAAGCCCTCGCATAATATCCACAGGACACTGAATACACCGACTCGCTTGCGCCATCGCTTCTTGTGCGTCAAAATCGTGATAAATAGGGTGAAAATCAAAAATGCGCTTTTGTGCGTCACGTCTTTTGGGATATGCTTTGGTTAACTGATATTTTCTCATACTTACGCCTCTTTAATGACAATACTGTTTACATGTAACTCTTGCCCACCCACCATGCGTACCGATTCGCTTTGGCATTTTGGGCAGATAAAATGGTTCTTTTTGAGCACACTTCGCTCATGGCACACCTCGCACTCTAAGATGACATCGCACAACTCGATGACCAGCGTGGCATCTTCACAAAGCGTCTCCTCTTTAAAGGTGTCAAAAGAGCTTTGCAGTAGATGAGGCTCAACCCCGCTTAAACGCCCCAGTGCGATTTCAATGCGCTCAATGGCTTTGGCATGGTGTTTTTTTGCCTCTTTCTCGCACACATCAATTAACGATGCAACGATGGAATACTCATGCATGAAAGCCCTCAAAGTGGGCGTAATCCATCAGTGAAAGTGCATGCGTTGGGCAATGCTCTACACAAGCTGGATTGTTATCTCGCTCAAAACAGAGGTTGCATTTCAGCGCATAGACTCTCTCATCTTCTTTGACCATTGAAATAGCACCATACGGACACGCTAAAGCACAGCATCCACATCCCACACAGGCTGTTTCATCCAGTTTAACAAATCCTTCTTCCAATGAAATGACACCATGCGGACAAATCGCCATACAGGAGGGCGTTTCACAGTGCATACACTGAAGCGGTGCCATTTTGCCGTAGCTTTGAATGACACGGTTACGTGAAAGTAGTGGTAGTGACGTGGTGTACGACTCTTCAAAAGGGATGTTCGCATGGGCTGCCGCACAGGCTAATTCGCAACTTAAACAGCCAATACAGGCATCGGTTTGGGTAATGATAAACTGATGGCGCATACTCAACGCTCACTGCACGAAATACAAGGGTCAATGCTATTAAAAATGAGTGCGACATCTTCGATGGCATTGCCTTTGAGCATCACTTTTAAGGCTTCCCAGTTCATATAGCTGGGCACTCGCCACTTCATGCGCTCAGGCTTTTGAGTGCCATTGCTTTTGAGGTAATACATCAGCTCTCCTCTGGGTGCTTCACTGCGAGAGGTAGCTTCACCTTTGGGCACCACACTCTTTACATGTAAAGCGATTTCTCCCTTGGGTAAGGAGTTAAAGGCTTGTTCTAAAAGGCTCATCGATTCAAAAATTTCATAAAGCCTCACCATCGCCCTTGCGTAAACATCGCCTTCACTTCGGGTGATGACCTTAAAGCTAAGCGCATCATAAACAGCGTAAGGAGCGCAAAAGCGTACATCGTTATTGACCCCGCTGGCACGTGCGACAGGGCCTACGACACCAAGGCTCAGTGCTTTTTCGTGCGGTAAAACACCCACACCTTGAATGCGCTTTTTAAGGCTCTCATCGGTTTCAAAAATGTGAACAATTGCTTCAAGCGCTGTGCGAGTTAATGCCATTTTTTCTTTCATAAACGCTATTTTCTCAGAATTTAAGTCGTATTTAACACCACCAATGACATTGGCGCTCAAATCCATACGATTGCCCCAAATCTGCTCTTTAATATCTTGAAAATGCTCTCTTGCTTCTAACAAAGAACCCATTAAGCTATGGCGTTTAAGCAGGTGCGCAAGCATGGCGACATTAAAAAGATGGCTTGCCACCCGTTTGGTTTCATCGGCAATCACCCGTAAATAAGCAGCACGCCTAGGAATGGTGATGTGCGAGAGTTTTTCCACTGCCATGCAGTAGGTAAACGGGTGGTTATTGGAGCAAAGTCCGCACACCTTTTCCGTGATAATGAGATTTTGTAAAAAGTTTCTTTTAAGCACAATCGACTCCATCCCACGGTGGACAAAGCCATTGATCATCTCAACGCTTTGAATGGTTTTTCCATCCGCATTGGGGGTGATGTTAAAATAGACAGGCTCTTCAAGGGCGACATCAAACGGCCCTAAAATGCATTTAGACTCAGCCATTGTTTTCTCCTTGTGCCATTTTTACCTTTTCCCATAAGTGGCGAGAAACCTCACCATTCATCGCTGAAGAAAGAGGAACATACGCCTCATAAATAGCCTCTTTAATGCTCTCATCAATAAAGAGTTTAGAGGGATTAGGATGACTTTCTAAAGCAATGCCATAAAGCTCACTGAGTTCTCTCTCCGCCCAATTCGCACTCTCAAATAACGGCGTAATGGAGGGAAGATGGGGCGTTTTGAGGTGCAATTTTAAATTAAAAAGCACCCCTTTGATATCAAAATGATAGAGAATGTCATGCCCTTTATCCACACGAGCACAGGTAATCATACAGACTCTTGCGTGCATACGTTGTAAGCCTTTGGCAAACTCCTCTAAAGCGTTGGTATCTTCTATAGAAGCCCACAACGCATCGTTGGAAATCTCAAAGGAGGTTGGAATGCCAAGGGTGTTGGCAAGGTGGGTGAGGTTAGATTGTAGGTGTTTCATGGGTTTAAGACTCGTTGTGAAAAGGTATGGGTGCGTCTGCACGTTGGGCAGAGGCGAAAGTGTTCTTCTAAGGAGGCAGACGTGCTCCCAAAGGCTTTGGCAAGAAAAGTATGAGGCAGTGCGAGCATTGTCTCACCACACGAAGAACAGGTTGTAAGAGAAACGTTTGCATGGATGGCGTGGGTGTATTTGTGTTCTTGCGTATTAATGGCGTTTTCTTCATGAGATAACATAAGCGCACCTGAGGGACAATAATAGGTACAGTTACCACAGAGCGTACAGCTATTATGCCAAAGGGTGAAGGTATATAAAGCACTTTGTTCATTACTAGATTCAATGCAAATGGCATTAGCTGGGCAGACAAATTCACAGGTGTGGCAGAGCACACATAAAGTATTGTCAAATTTAATTTTCATGGCATTTCTCCCTCCAAAGCTCACATGCTTGCGCAAGTCCTTTAGCTATCTCTTTGGGAGAAGGCGGACAGCCTGCAATATTGACATCGACATTGACAAAACGATCCAGTGGCCCAACAATCGCATAGCTATCACGAAAAACACCACCGCTAATCGGACAAATGCCTAAGGCTACAACAATTTTTTCTTTGGGTAATTGGGTAAGTATTTTTTCAAGGTAGGGTTTAGAACGCGCTGTAATGGAGCCAGTAACAAGGATGATATTTGCAAGGGTTGGGTCATTCGTATAGGTGCAACCTAATGTATTAAAACCAAACTTTGGAACCAAAACACTCGCTAAAATCTCAACATCACACCCATTACACGAACCTGTATTGATTCGGTAAACATAAATCATATCGCTCATAGCATCTCTTTAATGGATTGAAAAAGATTGAAAGAGTGCATTGTAACAAAAAAGTGTGAGATTATGAGGATTTACATGTAAAATAATCACATATCACATTTATTAAGCATTAATTTTATACAGTTCTTCACAAAAATAGGAGTAGGAGGTGTGAATGCAGTGGAAAAGTCACATTAAATTAAGTGTATCGGCAATAGCGCTATCGTGGTTGTTTGTGGGATGTGCCACCACAGCACAGATGCTTCCACAATACGAAGCAAAGTTTAGAGCAGGCGATTTTAAAGGGGCAAAAGAGGTCTCAAAAGGGGTTTCTAATGACATTTTATGGTCACTGCAAGAAGCCACGGCACTTCAAATGCAAAAAGAGTATAACGCTTCCATTCAAACCTTTGATAGTGTGGATAGTGCCTTTAAAAAGTACGATGAACAGCTTTTAGTAGGCAGTGCCGCTCAAAATGTGGGTGCGGTGCTCATTAACGATACGATTATGGATTATGAGGGCATGACGTATGATAAGGTGATGACCAACACCTACAAGGCGATGAACTTTATGCTTTTAAATGACCACGCAAACGCCAGAGTGGAGTTTAATAGGGCATTAGAGCGTCAAAGAATGGCACAAGAGTATTTTGAAAAAGAGATAGCCATTCAAGAGAAAAAAATAGCAGAAGAGAAAGCGCAAAATCAGCAAAAAAATATTACCGTAGGGCAGAGCAAAGAGGCGGATTCGATTATTGCTCAAAACTACAAGTTTTTAGATGCGTATGAGAAGTATCCTAACTTTAATAACCCTTTTGTCAATTACATGGCGGGGCTTTATTTTTTAAAAATGAAGGATTATCAAAAGGCGGTTGATTTGCTCAAAGAAGCCTATGGTATGACGAAAAACCCACTGATTGAGCATGATTTACAAGTCTGTCTCAATGCGCTTTCTGGTAAGGTTGATGCTAAAACATATGCGCATGTGATTTATGAGAGTGGGTATGCGAGTAAGAAGAAAGATTGGAAGATAGCGCTTCCTATTCCCATTCGTCACAACAACCATTGGCAAGTCTATATGCCAAGTTTAGCGCTTCCTACCCTCGAGCCCGTTTTAGATGAAGTGCCTTACATCAACGTAGTCAATGGGGATTTTAAAAGCTCTACCTTTAAAATCGCCTCTATGGATGGGGTGATTGCCAGTGAGTTTGAAAAGCGTTTTCCTGCGATTTTAACGAGGGCTATTATGCGTACGACCACCGATTTGGTGTTGCAAAAAATCGCAGCTGATAAAGGCAATGTTTTAGCGCAAGTAGGTGTAGGTTTAGTGGGAGTGCTTAAAAACAACGCGGATGTGCGAAGCTGGCAGAGTTTGCCTAAAAACTTTAGTGCGCTTAAAGTCCCGCTTAGCAAGGGTGTGTTAGAAATTTATGATGCACAAGGCAGATTGCTTGTATCGGATAGTGTGGATGTGAGTAAAAATTATATTTACGTGGTGAGAACCTACAATACCCAAGGAGGCGTTTATTATGACAAAGTTGCTTTCTAAAGCCCTAAGTGTTGCGTTTGTCGCAGCTCTTTTAAGTGGTTGCGCACCCAAAATGTGCGTATTACCTGAAAATGTCTCTATCGCTCAAAACTTTTGCGATACCTTTGAAATTACCAAAGGTGAGCGATGGCTCAATGAAAACAAAGAGGTGCAATTTAGCGTGCGCAATCTCTCCTCTTTCCCTCAAACGTTCCTGTATAAAGTGGAGTGGAAAGATGGGCAGGGTTTTGTGATTGATTCACGTTTGAATCGCTGGCAAAAAGCAGAGCTTAAAGCAGGTCGCACACACATCATTGATGCGGTAGCGCCTATTGCTGAGGTGAGCAGTTATGTGCTGTTCATTGAAAAAGAGGAGTCAGCGACGACTGATTCTACAACACCCAACTCAAATTAAAAGGATAAAAAATGTTAGTTAAAAAGAGTTTCACAGCACTTCTACTAGGCACACTGCTTTTAAGCGGATGTGCAAGACAAGCTACCTATGTTAAACCCACCGATGTGCAAAGCAATGAGGCGGTCTCTTTAGGCATTGATGAGGCGGATATTGAAAAAGCAGTGGTTGAAGCGGTTCAGAGTATGCTGAAAAATCCATACCTTATGAAAAACGATGGTAAACAGTATGTGGTTGCCATTTCAACCGTTATCAACGATACGATGCAACGTTTCGATACCGATTTATTAACCAAAAAAATTCGTATTGAGTTGCTTCAAAATGGTAAGGGTAAGTTTATTACGACTACAGCCGTTCGTGCGGGTGGCCCTGAGGATGCGATGAGTTATCAAGCACGAGAGCTTAGAAACAGCAAAGAGTTTAACCAAAAAACCGTTGCAGCTGAGGGACAGATGATAGCGCCTGATTATTCACTCTCAGGTAAAGTGATTCAAAGAGATACCAAAATTGGCTCAGGTGATAAACGTGTGGATTACTCGTTTCAGCTGACCATGACCGATATTAAGACAGGTTTGGCGTTTTGGGAAGGTGAGACAAAGGTGAGCAAAATTGGCTCAAATGATTCTACATCGTGGTAATTCACGTTTACATGTAAAGGCATAATTTATGATAGTTAAACAGATTGTATCGTCTCTTTTAAGCGTTATTTTGTGCGCACCCTTGATGGCGATGGAGAAAAAAATAAGCGCTGAAATCGTTGCCGAAGAGACCGCTAGCATCAACCAAACAGCCGATATCAGCAAAGAAAAATTTGAAAAAAACAGCAATGTTGAAAAAGAGATTGAGGCGTACCTTAGTGAATTAGATTTGAAAAAAGGGCTCAATGAGGGTGATAAGTACATTATGGTCAATGTGCAAGTGATTAACGCCAAACCCAGTGATGAGCGTTTTACCTTTTCAAAAATCGTTGCCTATGAAAAAGCCTACATGAATGCGCAAAAAGATATGTTGATGAGCGTTTATGGACGCATTGCGGTGGAGAAAGCCATGGAGTATTTTCAAGATGACTCCACAGGCGTTCAAGAGAAATTTTTAGCCGAAGTGACACGTCAAAATGAGGTAAAAAATCAGTTAGAGCGTGTTTATGACAAGCTCAGCACACTCACCGAGGCAAAGTTAGATAAAGCGCTTGCCAAAGAGGGCGTTGAACCAACAAAACTCAATGGGTTGGATGTCAAGAAAAAGCAAGAGCTTTTTAAAGATGCCTTTACCAAACGCACCATTAAAAGTTTTACCGCCAAATCAACACAAGGCTTTTTTGTGATGAAAAGTTTTTACGGGGTTGATCGATCAGGTGCGCCTGCTGTGGGAATTATTGCGGCGAAGTCTCCTGTTACGTACGCTGTTGCGAGTGACATCGCTCACCAAAGAGCCCCTTCCATTAAAAAAGAGTCAGGTCGCAAAGCCCTCTCGTTACTCCCTGAAAAGGGTGATGATTTTTTAGCGGAGATGGGGGTTCGTTTTTTCTTTGATGAAACAGGCCGTCCTGCGTTGATTTCGTACGGACAAGCTGCTTCTGTCTACAAAGGCGATGATGTGGCTCGTCGCTCAAAACTGCTCAATGCCGCAGGGGAGAAAGCACGCTTGCAAGCGGAAACTCAAATTGCTGAGTTTATTGGGACGATGATGAGTGCAAGCGAGCGTGAAGAGAAGAGTGAAAATGACACTACGTACCTGACAAACCAGCTCAATGATGTTACCAATGCCTCTGAAATGGTTGAAAAAACAGCCCTTGAAATTGTCGATAAAACCTTTAAATCTGCCAAATCCTCCGCAAGAGCGCATATGGCGGGTATGAATGAGATTAAGACATGGGAGACTCAAGGCGAAAATGGTCAAATCATTGTAGGCTCTGTTGTGGTTTGGGATTATAATGCCCTAAGTGCGGCTAAAAAAGTACAAAGTGGTCAAACCAACGAGTACAAAGGCTCAAAAAGTTCTACCACAACGCAGATGAGTGGTGTTAAAGGAAGCAAAAATGTCGTTAAAAAAGACGATTTTTAGAGCCCTTTTATCTCTTTTAAGCTTGTGTGTGCTTTTGCATGCGGAGGTGAGTAAAGAGGTTAAAGTGGAGAGTGCGTATGGCATTGGCGAGGGATATAGCCGTGTGGAAGCGGTCAATAACGCCATTATTGAAGCGCTCTCTCAACTCAAGGGTGTGAGCATCGCTAAAGAGCAAATCGTCGCACGCACGGTCATTGAAGATGAAAAAGGCGTGCAGATGCAAGAGGGTTACTCTGCAAAGCTTCATGCTTTAACCAAAGGGCGAGTCGATAGCTATGTCATTGAAGATGTCAGTGAGTTTGATGGCAAATACAAAGCCAGTGTCAAAATCACCAATACCACGGTCAAAAAGAGTTATGTTGCTCCTGGTATGTCGCACGATTCCAGACGTAAGATGGCGATTTACCCTTTTTATGGTGCTAAAGGCTCATTTGATATTTTCAATGAAGATAAAAGCATTGCCGAGGTTTCTCATAAATTTTCCCATGCCTTAATGACTCAAATGACCCAAACCAGACGTTTTGCTATGCTGGATCGTGAGTATGACGCAGCGATAGGAAATGAAAAACGTTTGGTGGCAAGTCGAAACGCTCATCCTGATGAAGCCTTGAAATTAGGTAACGCTTTGGGTGCGGACTATGTGTTGGTGGGGACGATTTCGGAGTTTTCTGTTGTGCCTAGCAAAGAGCGCATTGAAGTCATTGGTGAAGAGCGTTATAAACTTTTTATTACTGCGGTGATTGATTACCGTGTGATTTTAATGGCAACAGGTCAGGTGAAGTGGTCAAACTCGGTGCGCTATCAAAATGCGTTTGAAGATAACCCTGCTGAGAGTCCAGAGTTTGTCCTCTCTCACGTGATGAATGATGTTTCAAGACACCTTAGCTATGAGATTATTAACACCATTTATCCTTTGCGAGTCGCTGAAAAGATGGGCAATGAAGTGGTCATCAACCAAGGCGGTGCGGGCATTTTGATGGGGGATGTTTTTGAGGTGATGCAAGAGGGCAAAGCCATCAAAGATACCTATACCAAAGAGTCTTTGGGAAATGTTGAGCATAAAGTGGGTGAAGTCCAAGTGGTGCGTGTAGATGCCAAAATGGCGTACGCCCAAATCGTTCAAGGAGAAGCGCCTAAAAATGCTGTTCTACGAAAACTCTCCATCAATCAAAATGCACAAAGCCAAAGCAGAGGCGAAGCGGTGAGTAACGTCGTTGTTGATGGTGGCGGTGGAATCAAGCTTCGTTAAAAGTATTTCAAGAGGCATTGTGCCTCTTGAAAAAGCACCAAAGGAGAGCAAAATGCTTCAAAAAACGCATGGGGTTATTGCATTGCTGATGGTTTTACATGTAACACTTTTTGGCGATGATGCAACGCTTCAAAATCTCTTTAAAACCTATAACGTAGAGGGAACCATGCTCATTGAATCACTCGATGGCAAAGAGCGCTACGTTTACAATGAACAAAGGGCAAAAGCCAAGCTCTCTCCTGCTTCTACCTTTAAAATTCCAAACACCCTCATCGCCTTACAAGAAGGTGTTATCGACGCAAACTCTCTCATCCTATGGGATGGTGTGGAGCGAAATATCCCCTCATGGAATCAAGACCAAAATCTAAGCTTAGCATTTAAGCGTTCGTGTGTGTGGTGCTACCAAACATTTGCTCGCTCAATTGGCTTAGGAAAATACACGAGCTATCTTCAAGCATTGCACTATGGCAATGCAAAAACAGGCAATGACGTTGAGCACTTTTGGCTCGATGGAGAACTTCGCATCAGTGCCTATGAACAGGTTGATTTTTTGAAAAAACTCTATGCTTCTGCATTGCCTTTTTCTCAAACCCATCTGGATACGCTTAAAACCATCATGATCGATGAGCAAACAGCAACCTATACCCTTCGAGCTAAAACAGGTTGGGCAGTTTCTAATAATGCAGAACATCATGGATGGTACGTAGGGTATGTCGAGAGTCAACAAGGTGTCTACTTTTTTGCCACCAATCTCATCACGCCTAAGAGTGATGTCTTACCTTTGAGAAAAACAATGAGCCTAGAAGCACTGAGAGCAAAAGGGATTTTGGAGTAATTTTTGAGGCTACTTCTCTTTACATGTAAAGAAGAAAATAGCCTCTTTTTAGAATATTAACGTGCGTATTGGCACTCGATTTCTTCTTTGGTTGCTTTACGCACATCAGCGATTACCCCATGAAATATAACATCTGTTCCTGCAAAAGGGTGGTTACCATCTAAGATGACATGCTCAGGAGTGACCTCTTTGACAAGATAAATGATGCTCTCTTCTTCGCCACTGAGTTCATCTTCAATGATCTCTTCAAACTGCTCACCCACATGGATGTGTTCGTCAAATTCACTACGAGGTTGTGTCACAATAAGCTCTTCATCAAACTCACCAAACGACTCTTTGGCAAGCAGTGACACTTCCACTTCATCACCCACACTTTTTCCCTCAAGCTCTTTTTCCACTTTGGCAAAAATATCACCGTATCCGCCATGCAAATAAATAAGTGGCTCATCGCCTGTATCTAAAAGCTTTCCTTTTTTATCGACCACACGGTAACTTAAGGTTACGACACTGTTTTTACTGATTTTCATTTTTTTCCTTTAAATAGTTTTTGAGTCTCTCAACACCTTCGCTCATATGCTCAATGCTTCTGGTGTACGCAAAGCGCAGGTAATGGTTGGTGCCATTGGTTCCAAAATCAACCCCTGGGGTCGTGGCGATGTGGATGTTTTCTAAAAGCTCTTTGGCAAAGCTGAAACTATCGTCTGAGTAGCGTGAGACGTTTGCCCAGATGTAAAAAGCACCCTCAGGTTTGGCATCTATCTCAAAAAGCTCTGAGAGTTCAGCGTACAGATAGTCACGTCGTTTTTGAAACTCCGTCTTTACCTCTTTGAGGTAGGTTTCATCAAAGGCTTCCAGTGCGCCGTATTGGCTAAGGGTGGGTGCAGAAATAAAGAGATTTTGTGCGACCATCTCGGCGTGACGAATCTTCTCTTTTGGCACAATGACCCAACCCAAACGCTGACCAGGAAGACAATAATACTTTGAAAAACCGTTGATAACATACACATTTTGGCTTCCAAATTCCAGCGCACAGGAAGCCTCTTTTTCATAGGTTAGCCCATGATAAAGCTCATCAGAGATAAAAGCAATGTTTTTGTTCTCACAGTATTCTACTAAACTTTTGAGGTTTTTTGCATCATAAATGTTGCCCGTGGGATTAGCGGGGGAGGAAATTTGGAGTGCGTCTAGTTTATAAGGGTGTAAATGCTTTACATGTAACTCAAAATCGTCCTCTTTACCAATGGGCATAAAACAAGGATGAATGTCTAAAAGATAGGCAAAATTTTTATAGCACGGATACGAAGGGTCGCTAAAGCCAAGCGTTGTGCCTTTTCCAAGCGTTAAAGCATAAGCGATAAGAAACGCACCACTCGTACCTGGGGTTAGGAAAATCTGTTCGATGTCAATGCAAACACCATAAGTTTGTGCGTAATGGGCTTTGATTTTTTCACGCAGTTCTACTAAACCGTGGCTTTGGGTGTAGGAAAAGCGGTTCTCATCAATGCTTACATGTAACGCTTTTTTGACTTTGGGTGAAGGAGGAAGATCAGGTTGTCCTATCTCAAAATGAATACAATCCTCAAACTTCTCCGCCTCTTTTACAATGTCCATCACAATAAAAGAGCTCATTTTTTCACAACGCACGCACAGACCTTTTTTTGATGGGATTATAGCGAAAGTTTGGAGTTTACATGTAAGGAATACTTCTTGCAAATCGTCTCGTAAAAAACGAGGAAAACGATGTCTTATGCCACGCCTGAAGCCACGCACCGTTTTGCTAAGCGTTTTGCGCAGTATAAAGATTTTTACATGGCGCACAATGGGCTTTTGTTTTCCAAACTGGGTTTTGGAACCTTTAAAAAAGAGCCTTACAAAGAGGAAAACTACACCTTTGACTACAAAGAGGCGCTCACAACAGCTATCCACAGTGGTATCAATCTTATCGACACCGCCATCAACTACCGCTACCAACAAAGCGAGAGGGAAATCGGCGAGGTCTTACAAGCGCTTTTTGCTAGCGGTGAAGTGACGCGTGAAGAGCTCATCCTCTGCTCCAAAGGCGGGTTTATTCCCTTAGAGTTTCCTTTCCCCCAAAATCCTTATGCGTGGATAGAGGAGCATATCATTCAAAAAGGCTTAGCTAGCAAAGAAGAAATTGAGCTTGACCAGCACTGCATGAGCGTTGCTTTTTTAAACGATTCTCTCCATCGCTCTTTGGAAAATTTACATGTAAGCTCTTTGGACATCTACTTTTTACACAACCCAGAAACCCAATTCCAACGCCTAGGGCATGAGGCATTTTACGTACACATTGAGGAGATTTTTCGGGCGTTTGAAACATGGGTTGAGAAAGGCAAAATAAAATCTTATGGGGTTGCCGTGTGGAACGCTTTTTTTTATGAAGAAGGGCATAGTGAACACATCAGTCTTGAGAGGCTCTATGACATCGCACGCAAGGTTGGTGGGGAAGGGCATCATTTTCGCTACATTCAACTCCCTTTTAACATCGCCAAAACTCATGCCTACACGCTCGCCACTCAAAAGATGAGCGATGGTGCTTTGTACACCCCTTTGCAGGTGGCGCACACACTAGGGCTTGGAGTGATTGGCAGTGCGTCATTGTTGCAAATGCACCTGTTTAAAAAACCCTTTAAACCAGAGATTGGCTATTTGCTCGATTCGAAGATGATGCTTCAAAACGATGTGCAACTTGCCCTTCAATTTTCCCGCTCCACAAGGGGGCTTTTAAGCGCACTTTTTAGCTCACATGAACCTTTACATGTAAAAGCAAATGTGGCAATTGCAGAGCTAAACGCCGTGAGTATGGCGAAGTATAATCTTTTGTATAAGGTGGAACGCACATGAGTTATGATGTGATCGTAATAGGCTCTGGCATTGCTGGGTTGATGGCGGCGATTGAGGCAAAAAGTGAAGGCAATAGCGTTGCACTCATGTGCAAAGGAAATATCTTCAAATCCAACAGTGCACTGGCGTGTGGAGGTATTAACGCCGTCTTGGATTCTGCTGATAAAACACTTATCAAACAGCACATTAACGACACCTCCAAAAGTGCCAAAGAGTTAGGCGATGCCAAAGCGATTGCCTATTTGTGTGAACAAGCTCCCCATACCATTGAAAAATTACAGGAGTATGGTGTTTTGTTTGACACCGATGAAAACGGGGAGATTTTACAGCGTAGTTTTGGTGGGGGAAGCGATAATCGCACCTGTTTTGTCGGCGATAGCACGGGGGCTGCGATTATTCAGGTACTCATCAAACACGCTAAATTGATAGGGATTGATTTTTTGGTGAACCATTTTGTTATGGATATTACCACCATTGAAGAGTATATTAGCGGTGTGGTGGCGCTTAAAAGGGCTGATTCGGTGGTGAGTGTCTATCCTGCCAAATCCGTCGTTTTTGCAGGCGGAGGGTATGCGGGCATATATAGAGGGTTTAGCACCAATGCACAAGATTGTACAGGCGATATGCTGAGCATTGCGCTTCGAGCAGGTTTGCGTCTTAAGGATATGGAGTTTATTCAGTTTCATCCCACAGGCTTTGCCAAAACGGGCTATTTGGTTTCAGAAGCTGCTAGAGGTGAGGGTGGTTACTTGCTCAATTCCAAAGGAGAGCGTTTTGTCAATGAACTAGGCACACGAGATGTTTTGGCACGAGCGATTTTTGAGCAGATACAAGCGGGGCAAAAAGTGTTTATTGACATGCGACACATTCCCAAAGAGAGGCTTTTAAGCCGTGTGCCCTCTTTGTACAAAAGTGCGTACAATCAAGCAGGTATTGACCTCTCCTGTGAGCTTTTGGAGATAAAACCTGTGGCGCATTACAGCATGGGTGGCATTGAATCAACGATGTGTGAAACGGCGATTAAAGGGCTTTTTGTCTGCGGTGAGTGTGCAGCGCTGGGTGTACATGGAGCGAATCGTTTGGGTGGAAACTCTTTACTCGAAGGAGCGGTGTTTGGCTCGTTATCAGGGCAAAAAGCAAAAGAGTACGCGCATAACAGAGATTTTTTACCCATTAATTATCAGGTTGTGATAAAAAATATGGGATTGGTGGAGCGCATTTTTGAGGGGGATTGCAGTAAAAATTTCAATGCGATGCGCATCTCTGTGGGCAAAATTATGTTCGATAAAGTGGGTATTTTTCGCAATGAAGCACGTTTGCAAGAGGCGTTTGACTACATGAAATACCTGCGCCTTGAGTCCAACACCTTGCACTGCATGGATAAGAGTAAAAACAACAATGTGGAGCTGATTTCCATTTTAGAATTGCGCAATGCTTTGGAGCTTAGTGAGGCGATTATCCTCAGTGCTTTGCACCGTAAAGAGAGTCGTGGGGCGCATTTTAGAGAGGATTTTACGTTTACATGTAAAGAGGGAAATCGCCATGTTTTGGTTCGAGAATTGCAAAAGGGATTTTTCAGCGTGCAGTACGAGGAGAACCTTTTTGCCCAATGGCTCAAAAAATTATTAACCTAAGGAGAAGAGAATGGCAAAAGTGATGTTACGAGAAGATAATGGGCAAATCTATTTTTATATTGCTAAAAAGGATATGGAAGAGACCATTGTAACGCTTGAGTTTGAAGAAGAGACACACTGGGGTGGTGAGGTGGAGCTGAGTAATGGAGAGACATGGTGGATTCAGCCAGGGGTGAAGAACTTACCCAAAGAAGAGGTGTGCAAAAAATTAAATGATTAAAATGTGAACATAAATTTTGGATATTAATTGTTCAATTTTAACTATAATTTTTAGCATCAAGCGATGAAGGAGTGCAAAATGGTTGCTTATGAGGGCAAATGTGCAGATTGTCTCACTACAAGAGAATTAATGACACTTTATGAGACTGCCACAGTGGTTTCCAACTCTTTAGATTTGGTGGCATCCCTTGAAAAAGCCTTGCAGATTCTAAAAAATAGACTTCATTTGGAAAAGTGTGTGATTCATACCCTAGGCGATGATAATCTCTTAAGTGTCTATGCCTGTATTGATTTTAGTAAGCATCAAAAAGAGCTTGCAACGTATGCTTTGGGTGAGGGTGTTACAGGGTTTGCGGCGCAAAGTCGTGAGCCTGTGATTGTTGAGAATTTACATAGCGATATGATGTTTTTGAACAAATCAGGTAATCGTGATAAAAATGCGATTTCGTACATTGCTGTTCCCATGTTGGTTGAACAAGAGGTGATTGGGGTTTTGGGTGCGAGTATTAGTAAAACGACAGCGATTGACTTTGAAAGCACGGTACGTGTTTTAACCATTTTAAGCTCTATCTTTGCGCAATCCATCAGGTCGCATGATATTAATCTCAAAGAAAAAGAGCGTTTAAAAGAGCTCAAACTTTACTACAAAATGGAGTGGGACTCTAAGGTGCATAATTTTGGTGACATCATTGGTGAGAGTCCTAAAATGAAGCAGGTTTATAACGTGGTTGAACGCATTGCAAGCAGTAATGTCACCGTTTTGGTACGAGGCGAGACGGGCACGGGTAAAGAGTTGGTGGCTGCTGCCATTCATAAACGCTCCAAACGCAAAGAAGAACCCTTTGTCAAACTCAACTGTGCCGCCATTACCGATACCTTGATAGAGAGTGAGCTCTTTGGGCATGAAAAAGGAGCCTTCACCGATGCAAAAGAGGCACGAAAAGGACGTTTTGAACTGGCGGATGGCGGAACGCTTTTTTTAGATGAGATTGGTGATATTTCGGCATCTGCGCAGGTGAAATTGCTCCGTGTTTTACAAGAGAGGGAATTTGAGAGGGTTGGGGGAAATAAGACTATTAAAGTCAATGTCCGTTTAGTGGCTGCAACGAATAGAAACCTTGAAGAGATGGTGAAAAATGGTACCTTTCGTGAGGATTTGTACTACCGTTTAAATGTTATTCCTATCGATTTACCTCCGCTTCGTGAACGAGGAGATGATATAGCCTTATTGGTCAATTTCTTTTTGCAAAAATCGATGAGCAATCATAAAAAGAAGGTGCTGATTACCGATGAAGCGATGGAAATTTTATGCCAATACACATGGCCTGGAAACGTGCGTGAGCTTGAAAATACCGTAGAGCGCATTGTGCTCATGGGAAGTGAAGAGGGCATTAGTGCGGATGAGATGCTTTTACTGCTCCCTGCCTTTAATCAAAAATTGATGTGTCAAAGAAGGATATACAGTGAAGAGAGCTGAATTAGAGGAACAAATTAAAGCAGGAACCTTAATTCCTTTCATTGGCATGGGTGTTTTTAAGCAGACACAGTGTGAGGATGGGTTTCAAATACCTTTTGATAGTGACTCGATGATTTTGGCGTTAAATGGTGGGCGTGCGATGTCACCACGGCTGATGTATGAGTATTCTAGGGCTGCCATGAGTTTGGAGCAACGCAAGGGAAGAGGGTATATTGAAGGGATGACGCACCATGTCTTTACGGCAAAGCCTTATCCTTTGCCAGAGGTGTATGTGTGGCTCAAAAGCCTTATGCCTCGCTATGTGGTAGATCTGAATTTGGATGATTCTTTGTTGAAGCTCTATGCCGAGTTAGACCATTTTTTAGTGACAGGGGTGAGTCGGATTATGGGTGGGTATGATCGGTTTATCGTTTACATGTATCATGCCAAGAAGAGGCGCTACGAACGTATTGAAAAAGAGCTTTTAAACTCTATGTTGCCCATTCTTTTTAAGCCTTTGGGGTGCGTGGTGCCTGAGAAAAATTTTATTATATCCGATGCGGATTTTGTGGATTGGCTCACCGAAGCGATGGGCGGGTATGCCATACCTCCATTTTTAAAGACCTACCGTGAGAACAAAGCCTATCTTTTTTTAGGGCTTGATTTTGACCGTGATACGTTTCGTATGGTTGCCAATGAAATTACGATGGAGCTTAGTGGTGGATACAGTGTGGGAGATAAAAGTGAACTTACCAAAAAAGAGGAGAAATTTTTACTTTCACATCACATTAAACGCTTAGAAACCGATATGGAACATTTTTTAAAAGGTGCCCACTAAAGGGGCACGCTTTTTATTCGGCGACGCTAACCTCAACAGGATCACTCTCCCAAATACCGTGTTTGGTACAGTAACTGTGTGCCACAAGGTTAAGTTTTTTGCCTGTGGGAATAATAGTGAACGTCACTTCTGCTTGTCCTTTTTTATCTTGACCACCGAGTGTTCCTGAGATAAAATCGGCTCTGGCTAAAAGAGTTTCTGCATTATAAAGTTGTACATTGGCAATATAGTGGTCAAAATCATCAGGATGTGAATAAGCATTGCCTACTTTGATCGTGACTTTAAATGGCTCATTTTGCTTTGCTGTGGGCTCACAGGCGATAAAGGGTGAGTGTCTATCAATATAATCTTTTTTTGCTTCTCTCTCAACAGTGTCAATATCAACATAACGATTGATTTTTGGCATTTTAACTCCTTTGGTATCTTTTTAATTTTGAAAATGATACAAAAAAGTCACACACAAGGAGATAAAGAATAAGATTAAACAACTCTGATTTATAAAAAATTAAGGAAGCAGAAATTTCTGCTCCCTTTGAAAGGTTAAATGAGGCTAATGGCTACTTTGTGTTGATGTAGTCCGATACTTTTTTTATCGGTATTTCCAAATGCAAGCAAAAGCAGTTCAGGTAAGCTTAAAACACCAAGTCCAATCTCACGACCTGCTACTTTCTCAAGCTCTTTTTGATAAAAATCGAACATCACAAAACTACGTGCATCATTGATAAGCACAAAATCTGCTGCATTATCAAACATATCAAGCATAGCACGTGAGGCGAGCTTTTTCGCCAAAAGAGGTGAAGCGTAAAGCACTTCATACCCATCACTCTCATAGGTACTTGCGTGAGGAATGGTTTTAAGTTGCACACTGTTGAGTACTTTTGTTAGTGACTCTTCTTTTGTGTATTTTCTAGCACGACACGCATTGGTTCCTCTAAACAAAGCGGCTTGAAAGTTTGAAAAAGGGTGTTTAAGTAGGCTTGTTAGTTTTTCTACACCTATTTCTTCACTTAAAAGGGATTCTAACAAAACCACATTAACGTCAAGATTAAGGGTAAGGTTTTGTTTTTTCAAACGCTGTGCAATCTCTTTTTGGAGGCTTTCGTCATTTTCAAGAATATCTTTGCTGTGCGCATGCGAGATAAAAGAACTTTGCTCAATGCAGAGAATATCACGTTTTTCATTGGCTGCTAGAGTAAGATTGTAAGCGTAGTGTTCTAAAAATTTAACTTTCTCTAAGCCCATATATTCAGAACCCACATCAGCTTTTGCTCCCTTAAAAGAGATGGCATCAATGTTTAAAAACTCTATGAGTTTTTGAGCAGATTGGAGCATAGGTGCTGTTTTTTCATGCTCAATGAGTGTATCAAAAAGAAAATAATGTTTCATGCATGTTCCTTACAAAACATCAAGACGATGTGAAAATTTTTCAACAAGAGTAGAGGCAAAAGGGGAGTGTTTCATGACTTCGTTTTTAAGTTCCATAATTTTTCTTTCAACCTCCGCTCCACAGGGATAAATTTTCTTACACAGCTTTACATGTAAAAAGAGTCCGTTGTTTTCATTAGCAACAATTTTAAGAATATGGTCTCTTTGTTCAGGATGTTTTTGAAGCATATCGTAGGCAAAAGCAAAGAGGGCATCGCCGTGATAATTTTCTTCAAAATCAAGGACAGGTGAAGCGTAATGGTAGAGGATATAACTCTCAAAAAGCACTCTATCTTTGCCATCGACATAAGCATCTAAGAGGTCAAATTTTTGGTAAAAATCATCCGTATTAATCACTAAATCGTTTATGACGCGTTTGGTACTTAGAGGCTCTAGGGTTAAGTTTTTACCAAGACGCTCTACAATGCCTTCAATGGATTCATGGCTAAACAAAGCTTTGCCATTGATTTTTAGGGCAGAAAATTCATCTTTTGGATATTCAAAACTTCCATCTTCTGCGTGAATAAGTGCTAGAAGGTCGTTGATGCATTTGCTTTTATCTATCGTGATAAAATGTTTTTTATAGTAGGGTAAAAAATCCGTTTTAGCGTTAAAGCGAAAGACGCTAAGTTCGAGTTTACACTCCATTTCAAGGACTCCTTTTTAATGTATTGATTTATAGTAGCGCAAGATTACTTGCAAAAATCTGTTAAGTTCAAAGTACTTTATGCCTAATGCCTTCTTAATGGCAAACATCATACAATAGAGCACTTTAGTAAGCGAGGCATTATGTCAAAAGAGGCATTTTTTATTTCACACTTTAGAAGTAAACAGATTGGCGATGATGGAGCAGTTCTTGGAAACTATGTCTATTCTAAAGACCTTTTTTGCGAGGATATCCACTTTAAACGTGCATGGATGAGTTTGGGGCAAATTGCTCAAAAAAGCATGCTGGTGAATCTCTCTGATGCCATTGCGATGAATGCAAAACCACGCTATGCGCTCATTGGAGTGGTGCTTCCTAAACAACTTAGCCATGCAGAACTTACTGCACTTGCGAGTGGTTTTGAAGCTGTGGCAAAGCGTTATGGTGTTGAAATTATTGGGGGCGATACCACCGCGGGTGAAAAAGTGATGATTTCCATTACGATTGTCTCCACACTTCAGGGAAAAGCTTTGGAGCGAAAAAATGCTAAAGTGGGTGATTTGGTAGCATACACAGGCAAACTGGGGGAGTCTTATCGAGGACTCACTCGGCTTTTACGAGGAGGCTCTCTCTCAAAAAAAGCACGCTTTATCACACCGACACTCAACGCCAACTTTGTCTATAAAAGTGCCAAATACCTAAGCGCTGGTATGGATATCTCCGATGGACTCTCCAAAGATCTCTCTAGGCTCTTAAAAGAGAGTGGCAATGTCGGTTTACATGTAAAGAAAAAACTCCCTAAACGCCTTTTGTGCAGTGGTGAGGAGTACGAGATGCTTTTTAGTTTTCATCCTCGCCATAAAAAGCACATTTTACGTCTGGCACAGCAGACACGAACAAAGATTAGTATCATCGGTAAAGTCGCACGAAAACGTTACCGATGCATCTGTAAAGAACACCATTTTTAACCATTTTAAGGACAACCATGACACGACAATTTTTCCTCACCCATTCACCCATTAACGCTACGTTTACGAAAAACAGCAGTGATTTTGTGGTGAATGAAATCCCCCTTTATCCATTTAGTGGAGAGGGCGAGCATCTCGTTTTACATGTAAGAAAAAAAGATATGACCACATGGGATATGCTCCAGTATTTAAGCGAAGTGAGTGGCTGTAAAGTGCGCGATTTTGGCTATGCGGGGCTTAAAGATAAAGAGGGCATGACCACACAGTACATCTCCTTACATAAAAGTTTTGAAGCAAAGCTTGCCAACTTTTCCCATGAAAAAATCAAGATTTTAGAGAAAACCTACCACAACAATAAAATTCGCACAGGACACTTAAAAGGCAACCGCTTTTTTGTACGTCTTAAAAAAGTCAGCCACATTGATGCAAAAAAACTTCAAGATGGTCTTAAAAAAATTGCTAAAGAGGGCTTTCCAAACTTTTTTGGTTATCAGCGTTTTGGCATTGATGGCGATAATTACCTCAAAGGCAAAGCCATTTTAGAGGGCAGTCGTAAAGAGCGAAATCCGAAGATGAAAGAGTTTTTTATTAATGCGTATCAGAGTTATTTGTTCAATAATTGGCTCTCAAAGCGCATCGAAATCAGCCGTTTGATTGAAGAGTTTAGTGTGAGTGATGGGGCTAGGGCAACGAATTTATCCAAAGAGATGGCAGAAGCGCTTAAAAAACAACCCCAATTTTTCAAGATGATGCATGGCGATGTCTTACACCACTACCCAGCGGGAAAAGCCTTTGTATGCGAAAATGTAGAGGAAGAACTCCCCCGATTTTTAGAGCGAGGCATTAGCATTGCTGGTTGGTTAGTGGGTGGAAAAAACATCAAAGCCGAACATGAAGCGGGTGTGATTGAGCAAGAGATGTTCAAAGAGAGCGAGCCATTTTTAGACAAAATCAACGGAAGCCGTCGTTTTGCATGGAGTTTTGCCGAAGAGGTTGAAGGAAACTACAAAGAAGAAGAGGCATGGTTTGAGATGCACTTTTCACTTCCTAAAGGCTCTTACGCTACGGTGATAATAGAAGAACTCATCAAAAGCAGTCTCTAATATAGACTGCTTTCTTACATGTAAAACCACCCAAAATCTCCTTTCAAAATCTCACTTTAAATCCCAACTATAGTTGATAAACTTCAGGTTGATATAAAATTTTAAGGAGATTTACCATGAGTCAAGAGAAAATGTCACGAAGAGATGCTCTTAAATGGGGTGTTTTAGGTACAGGTGCTGCAATGGTGTCAGGAACGCAATTAATGGCAGCAACTCCAACAGAAAAAGAAGTTAAATTTGATGAAGAGTATGATGTTATTGTTATTGGTTCTGGTTTTGCAGGACTTGCAGCAGCTGCTAAAGCGGCACAGAGAGGTTTAAAGGTTTTAATTTTAGAGAAAATGGGACGTGTGGGTGGCAACTCCGTAATTAATGGTGGTGGTATTGCTGTTGCAGACAGTAAAGCGCAAAAAAAATACAACGTTAAAGATTCTAAAGAGCTTTTTATTAAAGATTGTCTAAAAGCGGGACTTGGAATTAATCACGTGGAATTGCTTGAAACGATTGCAAATCGTGTGAATGAAGCGTTTGATTTTTCCGTAACATGTGGCGCTGAGTATCGAGATGTTCCTCCTGTTTGGTTTGGTGGACACTCCGTCGCACGTACGTATGTGACGAAAAATATGACAGGAGCGGATATTATTCACCCCATGGCAGCATTTGTTGAGAAGCTTCCTGGGTGCAAATTACTCACACGCACAAAAATGGATGATTTTGTGATGAGTGAGGATGGAATGTCTGTAGTGGGTGTGAGCGCACGTATTAATTACCGTTTTGATAGTAAACTTTTAAGTGATGATATAGAAAATAAAACAGGTGAGAAAAAAGTGTATCGTGCCAAAAAAGGTGTTATTCTAGCCAGTGGTGGTTTTTGTGCGGATAAAGTTTTCCGTAAACTTCAAGACCCAAGGTTACTTGAAGATGCCGATACCACAAACCATTTAGGAGCAACAGCAGGGGCACTTTTAAAAGCGTTTCAAATAGGTGCTCTTCCTGTGCATATTGACTGGATTCAGCAAGGCCCATGGGCAAGTCCTGATGAGAGGGGTTTTGGAACGGCTCCATTAATGAATCAAGGTTTGTTTAAATATGGGATTTGTGTAGATGTAAGAAACGGAAAACGTTTTATGAATGAATTAGCGGATAGAAAAATACGAGCGGATGCGGAGTATGTCATTTTAAAAGAAGCGCCTAAAGCGTATCCTATTTCATTTGGTACGTATAATACTTTCACTGTTGAGCTCTATCCTATTATGGAAAAAGCCTTACAATCAGGCGTTATGAAAAAGTTTGATACGCTTGATGCTCTTGCAGAACATTATAAAATTCCAGCTACTGCATTAAAAGAAACGGTAAATAAATACAATGAAGATGCAAAAAACGGTGTTGAAGATGCGTTTAAAAAGCCATCGCTTAAAGACATGAAAGGCAAAGAACCGATTGAAATGAAGGGACCTTTTTATGCGGTACGTTTAGTTCCTAAACCTCACCATACGATGGGTGGTTTGAAAATTGATACCAAAGCCCGTGTTATTTCTGCCAATACAGGAAAACCTATTTCAAATCTTTTTGCAGCAGGTGAAGTTACTGGCGGAACACATGGCGCTAGCCGTTTAGGTACTGTAGCGATTGCAGATTGTCTTGTCTTTGGAATGATAGCAGGAGAAAATGTCTAATGAAGAAAGAGAAAAAAAGCGTTTTATGTTCTTAGAGATATTTTTTATGGGCGATGAGGGTAATAAGACCTTATCGCTCTCATCTTTTTAATCAAAATGATGGGTTAGGGTGGATACCATAAAAATTTGACAAAGGAGCAAAATGAAAATATTTTTTCTTGAGCCAGACAGGGACTTTGCGCAAAATATTACAGATAAACTCAATTCAACACGCCTTCAAGTGGATATGAAAATTGTGCAAGATGAAGCAGTACTTTTTTTGGAAGAAGCACATTTGCATGAGTATGCATTATTTATTTTAAATTTGAAAAATCCAATCGATAAACGTGTTTTAAATTTAATACGAAATCGTACCAATGAAACTCCTATTTTACTCATTTTAGAAAAAGACGTGAAGCTTGAATGGGTCAAAATTCTCTATTATCTCTCTTATGATGACATTATTATTAAAGATTTTTATCCTGAAGAAATTTTATTCCATATTTATAAGTTGTGCGACGTTTGGAATGATGATGTCTTTACGATTTCAAAAGGGGTCTATTTTGATTTTAAACACTCACATATTGTACACAATGAAGAGAAGATACATTTAGGAAAAAAAGAGGCGTTGATGTTGAAATTTTTATTTGTCAAATCGCCTCATTTTGTCTCTTGCGATGAGCTTATTTATTATGTCTATGAAGATGAAATTGTCTCCACGGAGCGGATACGTTCCTTGATGCGCCAAACCAGAGGTAAATTGCCTGTTGATCTTATCGAAACAAAACGAGGGTTGGGGTATCGCATTGCAAAATTAGAGAGCAAGTGAAAAGTGTGATGTCCTTATGGGCAACCAATAATAGAAGAACTCATAAAAGTTTCGCTATAATCTCTCCTTCAAAAGGTGTGGTAGGTGATTGCTTGGGCACTCACGCTCAAGAGGAAAGTCCGGGCTGCATGTGAGACATGGTTCCGTCTAACGGACGGCTAGGGTAACCTAAGGGACAGTGCAACAGAAAGTAAACTACCATTCTATCATGCTTGCTTTAGCTTGTATGCAATAATGGAAAAGGTGAAACGGTGGGGTAAGAGCCCACCAGTGCTTTAAGTAATTAGAGCAGCTATGTAAACCCAACCTGCAGCAAGAAGGGACGGTTTTGGTCTCACGTTTTATGAACCCTTCGCTAGAGGCTTATCGTAAGGTAAGTCGTAGATAAATAATCACCCACGACAGAACCCGGCTTATCGCTACACCTTTTGACACAAAGCCTAAATAAGGATACATTTGGAAAATCTTATCTTTTTAGCGCATGTGGTGCTTTTGATGGTACTTTCCCCCATAATTTCTCGTCTTTTTCGTATTCCAACCCCTGTGGTTGAAATATTGTTGGGTTCTTTAGCCGTTTGGGTTGGCTTTTTACATGTAGACAATGAAGTCTTTAAAAATCTTGCCAAAATAGGTTTCTTCTATCTGATGTTTTTGGTTGGCTTAGAGATAGAAATACGAGAACTTCTCCATTTTAAAGAGCGTTTTTTTAAGCAATCGATTGGTTTTTTTGCCGTTTTATATGCGCTTTCACTGATACTTTATTTTGTGTTTGAATTACCTGCTGTGTATATCATTGCCTTGCCTATTGCTTCACTTGGTATGGTGATGGCGCTTATTAGTGAGCATGGAAAAAATGCTAAATGGCTTGAACTTGCCCTGATTGTAGGTTTGGTGGGTGAGTTTGTAAGTATTTGTTTATTTATTATGTTTGATGCGATGATGATGCATGGTTTTGGATGGCATTTTGCTCAGAATATTCTTATTTTAGGCATTGTCCTTTTTGTTTCTTACTCTTTATTTAAATTATTAAATATTCTTTTTTGGTGGTATCCTGAGCTTAAAAAAATTATTATGCCTCAGCAGGATACGAAGCATCAGAGTATCCGCATTAGTTTTGCACTCTTTTTCGTCTTTTTGGCGACTATGCAGTGGCTCGAAATCGATATGGTATTAGGAGCATTGATTGCGGGGATTTTTATTACAAACTTTTTTGGGCATAAAAAAGAGCTTGCACATGAACTTTCAACGTTTGGCTTTGGTTTTTTAGTGCCACTATTTTTTATTTTTGTTGGAACAACTTTGGATCTTAATCTTGTTTTCACCCAAGAAATTTTGTATCATGCCTTATGGATCGTCGGTGCGATGGTGGGTATACGTTTGATTGCAACATTTGTTGCTTATTTTAAATACTTAGGGGCACGAGAGAGCGTATTGTTTGCGCTTTCTTATTCTATGCCTTTAACCTTTTTAGTTGCGATTGCCACCATTGCCGTTAAAAATGGTGCCATCCACGAGAATGAGTACGCTTCATTTATCGTCGCTGCTTTATTGGAAGGTGTTGTTATTATGGTTTTGATTCAAGTATTGATGTTTCTTTTTAAACGTTTTCAAACCAAAAGCGATCGCTAAAATTTTTTACATGTAAAGAGTTAAAAATGAAACACTGTTTAACAATCGCAGGCTCAGATAGTAGTGGCGGGGCTGGGATTCAAGCTGACTTAAAAGCGTTTAGTGCTAATGGCGTTTTTGGAATGAGTGTTATTACTGCTATCACCGCGCAAAATACGCAAGGTGTTTTTGATGTGCAAGATGTGACACCTGCCATGATCGCTCATCAAATCGAAGCGATTTTTGATGATATTCGTGTAGATGCGATTAAAATTGGTATGGTCTCACGTCCTGAAACGATTGAAATCATTGCAAAAACACTCAAAAAATACCCATTGCCTCCACTGGTAATTGACCCCGTAATGATTTCAAAAAGTGGATACAATCTTTTACAACCAGAAGCGCAAAAAGCACTGATTGAGCTTTTATTGCCGATGGCAACGCTCATTACCCCTAATCTTCCTGAAGCTGAAGTCATCGTAGGTTATAAAATTGATACTTTAGATCTTATGCAACAAGCTGCACGTGATTTACACACACTTGGATGCACGTATGTTTTGGTCAAAGGCGGGCATTTAGAAGATGATGCCACCGATGTTTTATTTGATGGAGAGACATTTTCTTTTTTACATGTAAAGAGGTTGGAGACAAAAAATACCCATGGCACAGGATGTACACTCTCCTCAGCCATTGCGGCAAATTTAGCCAAAGGCATGTGCGTTAAAATAGCGGTTGAAGAGGCAAAAGCGTATATTACCGAAGCGATTACGCATGGGTTTGCGCTTGGAAAAGGGGTTGGCCCTGTGCATCATTTTTACGCTTTGTACGAAAAAGCAGGGATAAAGGAGTAAAGGATGCAGATAGAAGCTCAGATAAAAGAGGCGTTTGAAACCTTAGAAAAGCGTATACCACTGGTTCATCATATCACTAATTATGTCACTGTTAATGACTGTGCTAATGTGGTTTTAGCTATTGGTGCATCTCCGATTATGGCGGATGAAGAGAGTGAAATGGAAGAAATGGTAAGTTTAGCGGATGCGTTGGTTTTAAACATTGGTACAGCAAATGAGCGAACTATTGCTTCCATGCTTAAAGCAGGAAGCGTTGCGAATGCAAAAAAAATTCCTGTGGTGCTTGATCCTGTGGGCGTGGGTGCGACAACTTTTCGGCGTGAAAGTACACAAAAGTTATTAGATAAAATCGCTTTTAGTGTCATTCGTGGCAATATGGCAGAAATAAAAACTTTAGCAGGCTTAGAGGCTAAAAGCTCAGGTGTTGATTCTTTAGAAGATGAAAGTGATGGGCTATGTATTGCTCAGGGTTTAGCTAAAAAATTTAACTGCGTCATTGCCATTACAGGAAAAGAAGATATCATTTGCAATGATACACTCTGCTATACATTGCATAATGGTCATGAAGCTTTAAAAAAAGTAACGGGGACAGGATGCATGAGTAGTGCGTTAATCGGTGCCTTTTTAGGTGCAACACACAAACCTTTAATCAGTGCTATTTTAGGTGTTTTAAGCATTTCTATTGCAGGCGAAATGGCAGATAAAACCAAAGGTATAGGAACATTTCACACGTCTTTAATAGATGTCATAAGTACGCTTAACGCTTCAGTGCTTATTGAAAAAGCGCAGATTTACTCTAAAGGTTAATGGATGATGGATATCACATGGGCACAATTTGCCCCCGCTTTTCTCTTAACCCTGTTTGCTGGGCTTAGTACGGGGTTTGGTGCGTTACTAGCCTTTTTTTCTAAAGCCAAAGATCATACTTTTTTATCAATTGGTATGGGATTTTCAGCGGGTGTGATGGTCTATGTCTCGTTTGTCGAAATTCTTGAAAAATCAAAAACAGCCTTTATTACGATTTATACGAGTCCTATTTTGGGAGAATCTTTAGCACTGATCTGTTTTTTTGGAGGCATTGGATTTAGTGCTCTCATTGATAAATTTATTCCTGAAGATGTCAATCCCCATGAACCTAAAAGTGATAAAGAACTCAGTGTTCTTAAGGAAGGGAATAAACACTCTTTGCTTCAAAATTCGGCACTGAAACGAACAGGTATTTTTACGGCTCTTGCGATTGGTATTCACAACTTTCCAGAAGGGTTTGCAACGTTTATTTCAGCATTGGATGATTTAAGTTTAGGTGTGAGTATTGCCCTTGCGATTGCGATTCACAATATTCCAGAAGGCATGGCGGTTTCATTACCGATTTATCATGCAACAGGCAATCGAAAAAGTGCATTTTGGTATGCATTTATATCAGGACTCGCTGAGCCTGTGGGGGCGATTGTAGGGTTTTTCTTGCTTTTGCCTTTGATGGGAGAGCTTACTCTTGGTATTACCTTTGGGATGGTTGCGGGCATTATGGTGTACATCTCTTTTGATGAGCTTTTGCCTTCCGCTAGGATGTATGGAAATGCGCATACAACGATTTTAGGCATTGTGCTTGGGATGTTGGTGATGGCGGTGAGTTTGGTTGCGTTTAAATTAATTTAGAAGAAAAAGAGAAAGCGTGAAATTTGAATTTTTAGGAACAGCCGATACAGGTGGAATTCCTCTGCATTTATGTTCGTGTGAAGTGTGTGAAGAGGCACGGCTCAATCAAACGAGTAACCGCTCTACAAGTGCCTTTTTAGAGTTGGATGATGGCAGTGTCATTTTATTGGATGCAGGGTGTGATAGTTTGATGGATCGTTTTAACACAACGCCGATTCGAGCGGTTTTTTTGACCCATTTTCATGCGGATCATGTTTTAGGATTGATTCGTTTGCGCAAATCAGCCCAGAAAATTATCTGTTATACGCCCGATGATACAGAGGGATTTGGGGATTTGTTGGTTCATAAAAACAACATTGAGTACCGCATTTTAGCACCATTTGAAACCGTAGAGATTGCAGGTGTTAAAATAGTGGCGGTGCCTTTGTTTCACTCCAAAGTCACACATGGTTTTATACTCTTTACATGTAAAAAGCGTGTGGCATATTTGACCGATTGTGGAGGGATGAGTGAGGAGAGTCTTCTTTTTTTAAAGGAGCAACACCTCGATTATCTCTTTTTGGACGCTGCGTATACACCTTCATTTGATTCTGATAAACATCTAAATTGGGAGAGTGCACACGCTTTGATTGAACGCATTAACCCTGAACATGGCTATTTGATTCATGCGAGTTGCCACACCCTTTTGGGGCTTAAAAAAAGAGGGGTGAGCTTAACGTACCCGTACATTGAACAGGGATTTAGCCTAGAGGTTTAACTACTTGGCTAAATCTTTCAGCTCACGCTTAAAATGTTCCACTTTGAGTGAGACGACAAAGAGACAGTAGCTTTGATTGGGGTTGTTTTTGAAGTAGTCTTGATGGTAGGCTTCTGCTTTGTAAAAAACTTCTAAAGGCTTGATTTCGGTGACAATGGGTTTAGTGAATTTGGAGCTAAACATTTTAAGTGAATTTTTCGCTTTTACTTTTTGCGTTTCATCGTGGTAGAAAATGATTGATCGGTACTGGGTACCCACATCATTTCCTTGCGCATTGAGGCTGGTTGGGTCATGAATGAGCCAGAAAATTTTTAAAATCTCTTCATAAGAAATGATGGAAGCATCATACGTAATCTGCACCACTTCAGCATGTTCTGTTGTGCCAGAACTAACCGCTTCATAGGTTGGATTTGGAAGTTTGCCACCTGCGTAACCACTGATGACATCTATCACACCTCGTGTCTCTTCAAAGACGGCTTCTAAACACCAAAAACATCCGCCCCCTAGGGTTGCGACTTCGTGTTTCATAGCGGTATCCTTTGCATGGATAAAAGTAGAAAAAGTGAAAAATAATAAAAAAAGGGGTAAGAAAAGAGAGTAGGCAGAAAAAGAAGAGAAGAGTTTACTCTTCATCCTCATCCTCTTCAAAAGGCTCTTCGCCATCTTCATCTTCAAAGTAGATATCTTCTTCATTGCCATCATAATTATAATCGCTTCGATAGATTGGATCATCTTCTTCATCATCAAACTCATCCTCTTCATCAAGTTCGTCTTCGTAATCATCCTCATTCATTAAAATCTCTTCCACTCTGTCAATAAACGCATCAACATCACCTGTAAAGAGTTTTTCATAGCGTAGCGCATCCAAAATAAATTCACTTGAACACCCGCTTTCTAAAAGAAGTTCTTTCAAATCAGCCATCATCTACCTTTGCATTTTTTCGCAATTTTACACTAATTTTGGATGTTTTTCAATTGTTCTTCATAGGTTTCAAAGAGCGCATCATGTTTTACATGTAAAGATTCAAACTGCTCATAAAGCCCATTTAAAGTCTCTTCATCGCCTTTAAGTTCTTTAGAAAGACGTTGTAATTCGCCAAGGTCATTGCCAGAAGAGATGCGTATTAAAGCCTCATTTTTTGCCTTTATTTCCTCTTCAAGATGCATAATCTTCGCTTCACATTTGTCTATCTCTTTTTTCAAAGGAGAGAGTTTAGAACTGCGTTCTTGAATGAGTTTGGTACGCAACTTCTTCGTTTCATTGTAGTCACTTTGAGCGACTTTTTTGGACGTATTTTCAGACTCTTCTTCCCAGCCAATTTTTTCTAAAAATGCTTCATAGCTTCCATCAAAAAATTCAGCTTTTCCTTGATGAAAAATAATGAGCGCATCGGCTAAGTTTTTAAGCATCATCTCCGAGTGGGTGACTAAAATGGTTGAGCCTTCAAAGCTTTGAATCGCCTCTGTGAGTGCTTCAATGGAGTACATATCGAGGTGGTTAGTTGGCTCATCCAAAAAGAGAAGGTTGGCAGGTGTTGCGATGATTTTTCCGAGCATCACACGGCTTCTCTCACCCCCTGAAAGCACAGAAATCTCTTTTTCCGCACTTTTGCCTGAGAACATCATCCCTCCACAGATAGCTCGCACTTTGGTAATGCCTAAAAGGGGGTCGACTTCATAAATTTCATCAATAATCGTATGTTTAAGGTTAAGTCTTTGAATATTGGTTTGCCCAAAATGAGCGATAGCTGTTTCAGGATGAAAAAAAAGAGAGCCTTGTTGTAGAGCTAATTCACCCGCTAAAACATTTAAGAGAGTTGATTTTCCTTTTCCATTTTTACCAATAATCGCAAGGCATTTTCCTTTTTCAAGTTTGAAGGAGAGGTTTTCAAAGAGGGGCTTTGTTTCTTCATAGCCAAAACCAATGTTTTGCGCATCTAAAATAATTTTAGCAGGTGTTTTTTTATAGTTAAACGAAAAGGAGAGACTGCTTTCCTCTTCCAAATCATCCATTTCACCCATTTTTTCAAGCTGTTTAGCTTTACTTTGTGCCATAACGGCTTTAGAGGCTTTGGCTTTTTGACGGGTAATAAAATCTTCTAATTCTGCTCTTTTTTTATCCAAATTGGCTTTGGTTTTAAGATAGCGTTCATCGTCCTCTTCAAGTTTGGCGTAGTATTTGTGTGTGTTTCCCTCAATAAGGAGTAAACTTTTTCGCCTAAGTCCCATGGTATGAGTGGTTACAGCGTCCATAAAATCCCTATCATGGGTGATGAGAATCAGCTCACCCTTAAACTCTCTGAGAAAGGTTTTTAACCAACGCATCGAGACAATATCCAGATAGTTTGTCGGCTCATCCAAAAGAAGCATAGAAGGGTTTGTGGCGAGAAGTTTGACGAGGTTGAGTCTGATTTGATATCCACCAGAGAAACTCATGGGATCTTTATCTAAATCTTCTTGAGAAAAACCAAGACCAAAAAGCATTTTTTCAATTTTATAGACATCAAACGCTTCATCGCCATGCAAGGCTGAAGCACACTCTTCACGCACCGTTTTATGGGTAAAATGAAGGTGCTGACGTAATGTACCAATGGTGTAGTTTTTAGGAATGAAAACCTCTCCACTATCGGCTTCTTCTTCGCCTAAAAGGATTTTAAACAGGGTGGATTTTCCTGAACCATTACGTCCTACAAAGCCTATTTTATTGCCTCGATTGAGCGTAAAACTGATATTTTCAAAAAGGGTTTGTTCTCCAAAATGTTTAGAGAGGTTAGTAACTTGAATCATACAAAAAGCTCTTTACATGTAAAAGTGGTTTAGGCTTCTTTAAAGCCTAAAAAAAACTCATTCGCCTTGTTTATTTAAGGTGTTGAGGGTATCTAAGATAGATTTTTTAGCAGCATTGCTAGGACCTGAAATACGCATGGTAAATTCGACACGGCTATTTTTTTCACGACCCTCATCGGTGTCGTTGCTGGCGATAGCTTTGGTATCGCCATATCCTGCTGAACTTAAACGCTCTTTGGCAATGCCATTACGAATTAATACACGGATAACCGCATTCGCACGAGCACTTGAAAGCTCTAAGTTGTCTTGATATTTTGAGCCACGAGGTGGAGGCGTGGTGTCCGTAAAGCCTTTGACAACGACATCAACATTCGAGGGAAGCATAGTGATAATATCGGAGATGCGCTTTAAAAAGAGCATAGAATCACTGTTGGTAATCTCCGCAGAACCTGGAGCAAAAAGCATTTTGGTAGGAAGTTTAAAGATGGCACCATCAATTTTTTGATCAAGAGATCCTTCTCCCATATTCATTTTTTCAATCATTTGTGCCATTCGAGCAATCTCTTCAAGTTGGGCAGTCATGCCACCTGCATTACCTTTTTCTTTATCTTTTTCTTTTCCCGCATCGCCTGATTTAACGTTGAGATTCATAACAGGAGTAGCTTCTTCAGGTTTAGCACTGTAATCATAAATTTTAACAAACTCTTCTTTGAGTGCTTTCATCTTTTCTGTATTGACAGAAGCCAATGCGTAAAGCGCAATAAAAAGAGCCAGTAGTAAGCTTAAGAAGTCAGCATAAGGTACTGCCCATTTTTCACCTGCTGGGCACTCTGTTTTTTTACACTTTTTTTTACCCACAAATGTTCCTTAGGCTTTATCGAATTGGCTTTTCTTCTCTTCAAGTGGAGAGAGGTAGTTTAGAAGTTTTGTCTCCAACATGCGAGGATTGTCACCATGTGAAATACCTAAAATACCTGCCAAAATAACTTTTTTCTCTTTAATAAAATCATGAGATTTCGCTTTGAGTTTATTTCCCCAAGGTCCCATAAAAATATATGCACCTGCAATACCTGTTACGGTTGCCGTAAACGCACCCGCAATACCCGCTGCCATCTCTGCTGGGTTATCGAGTTTTTGAAGGGCGAGAATAAGACCTAAAACCGCACCAATTAAACCAATAACAGGGCATGATTCACCAGCTAAAAGCCAATAGTGCGCCGCACCATGATAATACTCTTCTGTCTCTTCAAGCATAATCTCTAAGGTCTCTTCAATTTCATGCGCTTCAGTGCCATCGACTGCCATACTGAGTCCTTTTTTAAAGAACTCATCGTCCATGGCGTTTGCATGAGTTTCAAGCGCTAAAATACCATCACGACGCGCGATAACCGCTAAATCAATGATCTGTTTAATGCGTGCATGTAAATCAACGGGGGATTTTTTGAAAACCAGTTTAATCTCTTTAAATGCGGCACGAACATACTCAGGGTGAGTTCCTGTCATCGCTGAAGCCATTGCTGTTGGAACAACAATAATAAAAGAAGTAATATGAAGAACGTGCAGAGGATTGCCACCCTCCATAATATCTCCAACGGCGATAGAGGCGATTGAGATGACCATGCCAAGGATGACGGTTAAATCCATAAAAGTAGCTCCAAAATAATATTTAAACAGTTTCAAGCATTATCGGTTAATATACAAAAAACTTTACATGTAAAGCAATCATATAACAAAATTCCTTAGTAAAAATAGTTTTTTACCCTAAAGTGTAAAAATGGATTTGTTGTATAATGGCAAAAAATTGTAGGAGGTGCATGGCTATGAAAGACCATAACTGTTGCATCAGTAATTTTTTTAAACACCTTAGCGGTAAGGCTGAATCACGGTGTGCAAAAATTGTTGATGTAGCACATAGACTTTTTTTAGACAAAGGCTATGAAAACGTGAGTATGAACGATATTGTAAAAGAATCTGGTGGCTCTTTGGCGACTTTGTATAAACATTTTGGTAACAAATCGCAACTGCTCATTTATGTATTAGAGCAAAAATCGGAAGAGCTTTTTGGTGAGTGGGGCAGACAAAGTGCCAATTATGAAGGGCGGTTGGAAGCCTTTTTATTGATGATTGGTAAATCCTATTTAGATATCTTAGTGGAAGATGATGCGATTTTATTTAATCGATTAGCTGCTTCTTTAGGGTATCTTGAAGAGACGAAGTCTGTTAATGAAAAGTTTTTGCATGTCATGATGCAACCTGTTACTATGGTAGCTGAATATTTAGAGCATGAAAAAGAGTGTGGCAGAATTGAAGTCGAAGATACAACGCTCTGTGCACATCAATTTTTAAGCTCACTCGAAGAGCCTTTTATGTTTCCCCGTATTTTAGGCGTTGAAACAGATACTTCAGAAGAGAGTCGTATGAAAGCATTAAGACAGATTGTCACCATTTTTTGCCGAGGGATTAGCGCATCAAAAGAGGCATAAATGCTTGACTTATTTACATTTTGGGACTATAATTCGCCCAAAAAATGTAATGTAATGTACATTACACAATGAAAATGGAGCAAATAGATGAATAAAAAAGAAGCGTTACACTACGCATTGGCTCTTGGTTTAGGGGCTTTTGTTTTAGTAGGGTGCAGTGGTGAAAAAAAAGATGCACACGCGGGTGGAATGGGAGCGATGCCTCCTTTACATGTAACGACTTACACGGTTAAAGCAGAGAATATTCCTGTGAGTTTAGAATACCCCGCAAAAGTCAAAAGCATGCAACAGGTCAATGTAGTTGCCCGTGTGAGTGGTATTTTGGAGAAGAAATCCTTTGTAGAGGGAAGCTTTGTAAAGGCGGGGGAGAGTTTGTATCAGATAGACTCTAATCGCTATGAAGCGTTAGTACAAGAAGCTCTTGCGGATGTGGGCGTGAAAGAAGCGAGCTTGAAGCAAGCCACACGGGATTGGGATAGAATCAAAGTCTTATTTGAACAAGATGCTATCAGCCAAAAAGAGCGAGATAGCGCACTCTCTGCGTACGAATCAGCTCAGGCTTCTTTAAAAGCTTCACAGGCGAGCTTGAAAAAAGCACAGATTGATTTAGGCTATACCGCGGTCAAAGCGCCCATTTCTGGTTTAACCAGTTTGAATACCCAAGATATAGGAAGCTATGTAGGCTCAAGCAGCGAAAATCTCAACCTAACGACCATTACCCAAATGGATCCTATCTATGTTGAGTTTTCTTTGCCTGACATTGAACTCTTAAAAAAACGCTATACAATGAATAAAGGACAATGGAATAGCATTGCAAAAGCGAAGTTGCCTGTACAGATTAGCACGCCTGATGGCGGTGTTTATGATAAAGTAGGAAGCCTAGACTTTTTAGACAGTTATGTCGATAGTGAAACATCAACGATTAAAGCTAGAGCCACCTTTGCTAACCCTAATCACAGTTTGATTCCCGGACTTTTTGTCCGTGTTAATGTGGGTGGATTGATTTATAAAGATGCACTGAGTATTCCACAAATTGCCTTGTTGCAAGATGCGACAGGCTCATACGTTTATGTTGCCAAAGAGGGTAAAGCGCATAAAGTTCCTGTTAAAGCTGGAACGGTACATAATGATGCTTACATCATTGAAAATGGTTTACATGTAAACGATGTCATCATTACCAATAACCTCACTAAGCTTCGTCCAGGTTCTGCCATTGTGGTTGCAGAAGCGAAGGAATAACGTATGTTTTCAAAATTCTTTATCAACAGACCTATTTTCGCAACCGTCCTTTCGATTGTTGTGATTATTGCGGGTTTGATGGCGATCAAAGGGTTGCCGATTGAGGAGTATCCTGCCGTAACACCACCTCAAGTAACGGTCAAAGCAGTTTACGCCGGTGCGAGTGCCGATACCATTGCTAAAACGGTTGCCGCACCGATTGAGCAACAGATCAATGGTGTGGAAGATATGATCTATATGTCTTCAACGGCGTCATCAACAGGATCCTTAACGACCAACGTCTATTTTAAAATTGGAACGAATGCGGATCAAGCGACCATTAACGTCAATAACCGCGTCCAAGCAGCTCTTAACAGCCTTCCAAGCGAAGTTCAGGCGCAAGGCGTTACGGTGCGTAAGCAATCATCGACCATTTTGAAAGTTATTTCGATTATTTCGCCCAATAACAGTTATGACAAAATTTACATGGCGAACTATGCACTGGTCAATGTCATTGATGAACTTAAACGTGTTGAAGGTGTGGGCGATGCCTCTTTATTTGGCAATCAAGACTACTCCATGCGTATTTGGATGAAACCCGATCAATTAGCAAAACATAACCTGACTCCAAGTGATGTTATTAGTGCTGTCTCGGAGCAAAATGCTCAGTTTGCAACAGGACGTTTCAACCAATCACCTACCAATGCCTCACAAGCCTACACCTACACGGTAACGGCACAAGGGCGATTTGATAAAGTCGAAGAGTTTGAAAATATCATCTTAAAATCCAACAAAGATGGCTCAACATTGCGTCTTAAAGATGTCGCACGCCTAGAACTGGGTGCCGCGTCGTATGATGTGTCTGCAATGCTTAATGGTCAAACGATGGTGCCGATTGGTATCTACTTACAATCAGGTGCAAATGCCTTGGAAACGGCCAAAAAAGTTGATGCGGTCATGGAAAAACTTTCAAAGTCATTTCCTGAAAATATGACTTATGTAACGCCTTACGATACAACAAAATTTATCCAAATTTCTGTCAATGAAGTGGTGAAAACACTGATCGAAGCACTTTTATTAGTTGTTATTATTGTCTATATGTTTTTACAGAATATGCGAGCGACCATTATTCCTATTCTTGCGATTCCTGTATCGATCATCGGAACGTTCGCGGGGATGTACGCACTTGGGTATTCCATCAACCTTTTAACCTTGTTTGGTCTGGTGCTTGCCATTGGTATCGTTGTGGATGATGCCATTATCGTTATTGAAAACGTTGAGCGTATCTTACATTCGCATAAAGAGATAAGCGTTAAAGATGCAACTATTCAAGCGATGCAAGAAGTGACCGCTCCGGTTGTGGCGATTGTGCTTGTTTTGTGTGCCGTTTTTATCCCCGTATCGTTTATGGGTGGTTTTACAGGTCAGATGTACCAACAATTTGCAATTACCATTGTTATCTCGGTTATCATTTCAGGTATGGTAGCACTTACATTAACACCGGCTTTGTGTGCCATTTTCCTTAAGAAAAAAGAGCCACAACCGTTTTGGTTTGTCAAAAAATTTAATGAATTTTTTGATCTTTCAACGAACTGGTTTACCAGTGGTGTGAGTTTGGTCGTACGTCATGGTGTCATTAGCATCATTCTTTTTACTGCCCTTATGGGTGTGACGTATGAGCTTTTCCAAAAAGTACCAACAAGTCTTGTTCCGATGGAAGACAAAGGCTTTTTACTGGCTGTGACTGCCTTACCACCAGCATCTTCACTCAATCGTACGGAAGAGGTCAGTAAAGAGTTGAGTGCCATAACCTCTAAGATACCCGAAATTCAATACACCATTGCGATTTCAGGATTTGATCTTATCAGTGGGGCTGTTAAAACCAATGCCGCTACAACGTTTATTAACCTAAACGACTGGGGCGAACGAAAAGCAGCAAATCAAAATTCTGAAGCACTTAGCGGTGCTTTAAATGGTGCCTTTTTTGGTGTTCCAGACGCAACCATCTTTGCACTGAATCCTCCTCCCATTATGGGTCTTAGTATCTCGGGTGGATTTGAGATGTATCTACAAGATCGAACGGGTGGATCACTCGAAGCGCTGGGTGCTATTACCAATCAGATTGTTGCAAAAGCGAGACAAAGGCCAGAACTGACGATGGTTCGAAGTACGTTTGATACGGCTGTACCTCAGTACAAAATCACCCTTGATCGCGAAAAAGCGAAAGCTTTAGGCATTTCGGTGAGTGATGCGTTTAAAACGTTGCAATCGACATTTGGGGCTTACTATGTGAACGACTTTAACCTCTTTGGGCGTACCTATCAAGTCAATGTTCAATCGGAATCTGACTTTAGAGAAAAACCTGAAGATATGAAAAGTGTCTATGTGAAATCAAGCAGTGGAAAGCTCATTCCTTTAAGTTCTTTAGTGACGTATGAGCGTACCATTGGCCCCGATATTGTGGATCGTTTTAACATCTTTACCGCGGCAAAAATTGTGGGTGAGCCAAAACCGGGTTATACATCGGGTGACGCGATTAAAGCCATCGAAGAGGTGGTGAAAGAAGTCGCACCTGAAGGCTATACCACAGGTTGGGCAGGAACGTCATTCCAAGAAAAAGAGATGGAAGGCAGTGGTTCACAGGCGTTTATCTTCGGTCTGGTCTTCATCTTCTTGATCCTAGCGGCTCAGTATGAGAGATGGTTGATGCCACTCTCGGTTATTACGGCGGTTCCATTTGCCGTCTTTGGCGCGATTATGGCCGTGTATTTACGAGGGCTGAGTAACGACATCTATTTCCAAATCGGTTTGTTGGTACTCATAGCCTTATCGGCTAAAAATGCCATTTTGATTGTGGAGTTTGCGATGCAAGCCCAAGAGAAAGGTAAGTCCATCTTTGATGCAACCCTTGAAGCGGCACGTTTACGTTTCCGTCCGATTGTTATGACCTCACTTGCCTTTACCATTGGTGTTTTACCGTTGGCGATCAGCTCAGGTGCGGGTGCGGGAAGTCGTCATGCGATTGGAACGGGTGTTATTGGAGGGATGATTGCCGCAACGACCATTGCGATTTTCTTTATTCCTCTGTTTTACAATTGGCTAGCCAAACTCAATGAAAAATTTTCTAAAAAAGGAGAGCATCGTGATGCGTAATATCTATGCCCTCTCATTATCAGCATTCATTTTTGCGGGGTGTTCACTCTCTCCAGAGCTTAACATCCCCACAACACAGTTTCCAGAGCGCTACGAAGCACTCTCTTCAACGCCAAGTAGTGCTTCGCTCATGCAGTGGTGGAAAGCCTATGGTGATGAGAAACTAAGTGCGCTTATTGAGGAGGCATTGGCAAATAACTATGACCTTCAAAGCTCAATGGCAAACATCTCACTAGCCCGTGCCACACTCTCTAGCAACACGTCCAATCGCTACCCAAGCCTTGATGTGGAGGGAAGTGGACGAAAGTATCGTAGCAGTGCGGATACCTTTAGCTCAACCACGCACAACACCTATAACAGTTTTGGGCTCAGTGCGGTGTTAAGTTATGAGCTTGATTTGTGGGGAAAATATAAAGAAGCCGAAGCCTCTGCAAGGGCTTCTTTAATTGCCAGTGTGGCTGCCAAAGAGACGGTTAAACTTGCCTTGATTGCCAGTGTGGCAGATGGATACTTTACACTTATTAGCCTCAATGAACAGCTTGATATTGTAAAGGAAACCATTACAGCACGAGAAGAGGGCTTGAAGCGTTACACTGTTCAGTACCAAGCAGGCTCGATTACCAAAGCAACCCTTTTACAAGAAGAAGCGGAGCTTCGTAGTGCGCAAATCAATAAAGACAACCTAGATCAGTCTATTGTGACACAGCAAAGTGCATTGGCGGTGTTGGTAGGAAAATCACCTAAAGCCATTGCGGAATTTGCCAAAACCAGTTTGCCTAGAGTGCTTCCTCAGGACATTGCAGTGCCTTCTTCTTTGCCATCAGAACTCTTAAACAACCGTCCTGATATTAAACAAGCTGAGGAGAATCTCAAAGCGGCCAATGCCAACATTGGTGTGGCCAGAGCGGCCTATTTTCCTAGTATTAGCCTCTCGGGCGTTTTAGGCTACGAGAGCACACAGCTTTCCAATTTGGTCAGTTCTCGCTCAGCCATGCATAACTTTGGCGGAAGCGTAGCATCACCTCTGTTTAACATGGGAAGAACCAGCTCAAGCGTTGAGAGTGCCAAAGCCAATAAAGAGCTAGCAGAGATTAGCTATGCTCAAACAGTACAACAAGCGTTTCAAGAGAGTTATGATGCACTCAATACCCGTCATATTCTAAGCATGAAGCTTGAGCACCAAAAAGCGTACCTTGATAGCATGGCACAAGTGTTTGTGCTGAGCAAGCGACAGTATGAGGCAGGGTATGGAGATTATTTAGCGCTTTTAGATGCAAAGCGTAACTACCTCTCCGCCCAGTTAGCGCTTATTCAAGTCAAACAAGAGCTTTTAAGCTCAGGTGTCTCTTTGTATAAAGCCTTAGGTGGTGGCTTTGATACAGAGCGCTTTAGTAACGAAACCTCTGCTCTTTAACCTTTACATGTAAAGCTTCTTGTATCATAGCAAGAGGCTTTACTGCTTCATTTTTTTCTTAGAACATTGTAGAATTAGGCATGTTTTTTGGAGAATTTATCTAGCTTAAAAGCGCATTTCTCTCTATAATCTACAGTTACATGTAAACGATAATGAAAGGAATTTGGATGAATGAAGCGATGGAAAAGTGTCGTTTAGACATTATTGACGTTATTGAAAGGTTATACCCAAAAAGCGATGAGATGGTGCAAAGTGAGATTTCAGCGCTTAGTTTTTTCCTAGCTTCTTCTCCCAATGAATTTAAAAGTATTGTTTATGAGCCATCCCTTTGTATTATTCTTCAAGGTTCAAAAGCGGTGGGGTTTGGACATCAGATGTATCACTATCGAGAAAATGAGTACCTTTTAGCCTCAACACATATTCCTGCGGATGTAAAAATCATCGAAGCCTCTACGCAGAAACCCTATCGAGGATTGACCCTTACGTTTAGTTTGGAAGCCATCTATGAGGTACTTAAAAATGTTGATGCTAAAAAACTCAAAGTTCAGCAAAAATCAGAGAAAGGACTCTTTTTTGATACGTTACATGTAAGACTTTACGAACCTATTTTACGGCTGGTAAAATTGCTTGAACGCCCCAATGAAGAGATTGAGTTTCTCTCACCGTTAATTATGAAAGAGATTTTATACACACTGATTAACGAGAAGAGTGGTTACTTTCTCACTAAATTTGCGATGGAGGGTACGACTTCCAATAAAATTGTTAAAGCCATTTCTGAAATCAAAGATAATTTTAGTGAAAAACTAAACATGGCAGAACTTGCCAAACGTATTGATATGAGTGAGTCGCATTTGTATCAAAATTTTAAAACCATCACCTCCCTCTCTCCACTGCAATTTCAAAAAAACTTCGCCTTGAAGAGGCTAAAAAGATGCTCTGCGTCCGTAAGATTGACATCTCTGAGGTGGCATTTTTAGTGGGTTATGAAAGTCCATCACAATTTAGCAGAGAATACGCCCGTATGTTTGGTATGCCTCCTAAGGAACATCTCAAACAGTTACACGCCTAAAATCTATTTTTTGGAGAAATAGGCATCTGTTATAAAGAATTGGTCTAGGGGTAAAAAGAGATTTTTTTTATAATAGACATCTTGCAAAACTCAAATAAAAGGCACTAAAAATGCTTGGCAAGAGGCATGAAAAAATATGAACAAATGCAAAAGCATAAACCCAAAGATTTTAAGCGCCATATTGGCGTTAATGAAGAGAC
>Ga0265295_1000421_pt1 | contig 85796 bp, 79 predicted proteins | sample Munlansysbiofilm_FD_192503 | JGI IMG/M metagenome (GOLD analysis project Ga0265295, IMG submission 192503) | Leachate microbial communities from a municipal landfill in Southern Ontario, Canada - Methane capture system biofilm | ecosystem: Engineered > Solid waste > Landfill > Unclassified ... | reverse complement strand
CCGCCGACTTCCTTCAGATTCCACCTCACGATGGACACCCTTGTCTTAAGCTAACGGTTGGCACTATTAACCTCCGTATCGGACTTTCACCGACTAGTTTTCGCCCATGCTGGGCGCACAAGAAAAATGTCCCTAATTAACTAGGGACATTTAAACAAAAGTCTTTACTCTATTTTACGCTAAAAACATATTAATATCTGATTCAACATCTGAAATTGTTCCAAGTCCAAAGTTTTCAACTAGTACTTTAGCAACATTTGGTGATAAGAATGCTGGTAGTGTTGGTCCAACATGGATATTTTTAACTCCTAGGTATAGTAATGCAAGAAGAACTATTATAGCCTTTTGCTCATACCAAGCAATATTGTATTCTATTGGAAGATCATTTATATCATTAAGTTCAAATATTTCTTTTAATTTCATTGCTATAACAGCTAGTGAATAAGAGTCATTACATTGTCCTGCATCTAGTACTCTTGGAATTCCATTGATATCTCCAAGATTTAATTTATTGTATCTAAACTTAGCACAGCCAGCTGTAAGAATCACTGTATCTTTTGGTAGTGCTTCTGCAAATTCAGTATAGTAACTTCTACCTTTTTGTCTTCCATCACAACCTGCCATAACAAAGAATTTTTTGATTGCTCCAGATTTAACTGCATCTACAATCTTATCTGCAAGTGCAAAAACTTGAGCGTGTGCAAATCCTCCAACAATTTTTCCTGTCTCGATTTCTGTTGGTGCCGGAAGTCTTTTAGCATGAGCTATAACTTCTGAGAAGTCTTTTGCTTTGCCATCAACTCTATCTGCAATATGCTTAAATCCTGGATATCCTGATGAACCTGTTGTATAGACTCTATCGGCATAAACTGCTTTTGGAGGTACTATACAGTTTGTAGTAAATAGGATTGCTCCATTAAATTTTTCAAACTCTTCTTTTTGTGCCCACCATGCACTACCATAATTTCCTACAAAGTTATCATATTTTTTAAATGATGGGTAATAGTTTGCTGGTAACATCTCGCCATGAGTATATATATCTACTCCACTATTTTTAGCTTGTTCCAATAGCTCTTCAAAATCTTTTAAATCATGACCTGATACTAATATTGCAGGATTATTTCTAACCCCAATATTAACTTCAGTAATTTCTGGATTACCATAAGCTGTTGTATTAGCTTTATCAAGCAATGCCATTGTTGTAACTCCATATTTACCTGTTTCAAGAACAAGTGCTACTAATTCATCCACGCTTAAACTATCATCCATAGTTGCATTAAGAGCTTTTCTTATGAACTTAGATATTTCTTTATCTTCAAATCCTAGATTGTCAGCATGTTCAGCATATGCAGCCATTCCTTTTAATCCGTATATAACTAATTCTCTTAGTGATCTAACATCTTCGTTTTCAGTTGCAAGTACTCCAACTTCTTTTGAATTAGCTTTAAATACAATTTCATCTCTACTGTTTAAGCTAAATGTTGATGCGTCTTTTAAATTATCTAAGTCTACGCCTTTTTCTGTAAGTAATTTTCTTAATTCTTCTCTTTTAAGAAGAGCTTCTTTTATCATTGCAAAGAATCTTTCTTTGTCAAAGTTAGCATTTGTAATTGTCATAAATAAACTTTCAATTATAAACCTATCAAGACCTGGTATTTCTAAACCAGCTTCATCTGCTCTAACTCCCAATTCAGAAATTCCTTTTAATGAATATATCATTAAATCTTGAAGATTTGCTAATTCGCTAGTTTTTCCACACATTCCAACCTTTGTGCAACCTTTTCCACCCGCTGCTTCTTGACACTGGTAGCAAAACATATTTGTTTCTCTCATATTATATTCCCTCCTGTTTATTCCTTTTATTCAACAATTATTATCATATGCTATATAAAAGATTAAATCGGTAACGTACGTTACCGATTATAGGTTTAATTTATTCCTTGACTCATTTATTTGTTTCCTAAGATTTTTATTTCAATGCTATGTAATCACTCCTTTTATACTAGAATATAAGTTTGGTTTATGCCTTAACATTATAATTCTTTTACTGGTATAATAAATTATACTAAATAAATTGATTCTTATTCTGCTAGGATTAAAACTTTAATACTTTGCCTCTAATAATCCTTAACCCTCAATCTATAAATTACATATTAAAATCATTGAAATTTCAACAATAAAATAATCGTTGCGTTGATGTTGCTTTATTTTTTTTAAAAATAATGATATTTTTATCTTAGGAGGTCATGTCATAATGGATATTTCTAATAAAATAATAATAAAGAGACAAGAACTAAATCTTACACAACAGCAAGTCGCAGATAAAGTATTTGTTACTAGACAAACTATTTCTAAATGGGAGTTAGGAAAAAGCAAGCCTGATTTAATAAGTTTAAGTCTTTTAAATAAAGTATTAAACTTGTCTGATCTTGAGGATAAAGAAGAAAAATATTTGGAAGGAGTTTTTACAATGAATCAAAAACTATCATTAAAAGATTTCGTTTTCGCACTAATATTTGGAGTGTTATTCTTTCCAATCAGAGTTTTATATACTTTAAACCAACAGCATAAAGCTTCAAAACTTATAAAGTTCATAATTAAACCCATTCTTATTGTAGTATTTTTACTCTTCGTTGGAACTTTAAACTTACAGACACTTATATTTGTTATATTAACAACATTATTTTTATACTATATTTTAAATATTTATTATTCAAAAGTTTAATATTGTATATTTTGAATCTCATGCTCTTACTTGCAAATCTTATTACCAAGCGATTTAAGTAAAAAAATAAAAAAACCTTTTGGATAAGGTTTTTTTTTCAATATAAATCTGTTATCTAAATAATCTTGTGCTCACTTGGAAACACGCCTCAATAAATATGTTAAACCAATGTCGTTGTTGGGTTACATCTTATCATGCCAATCAAGAATTTAAATCAAGGTACGTAGTTTTATAACTATGGGTTCTTCTTTTAACTATTAATCTATATCTATAAAACCAACACATACTCCCTTGTAGTAGCTGAATATAAGGTATGGAAATGCTATTAAATTAGAAATTCCTACCGTCTTTAAACCCGTCGATATATAAACATGACCACCGCTGAAAGCTCACCTGAAAATAAATTTAGTAATCTTTTCTTTAACTTATACACCTTATCACTTTTCAATATTTCCTACTAAGATAATAATATATAACTAAATATATAAGTGTTTGGAGTCCTGCTACAAAAGATAGTATAGTAGCAATCTCATTCTTATTAAGTAGGATTAGTACAAATATAGCACCAAATTCTGCTAATATTGTTAATAACAAAGTATATCGACCACTCTTTTCTGCTATTGAAATCATTCGTTCTTCTTTTTGTTCAATTTTAAATTTCTTTAGTAGCGTTGGATTCTTAGAAATACGATAGTACTGAATTAACTTAAGTATGCAAACTCCTATAAGCCCCAAAGCAAAACTTGTAGTTGCACTATCTCCTTTTCGAATTATATTTACAACTAATAGAGCCACTCCCATTAACATCATAACTAAAATCCACATAATTTTTTTCTCCAATACTTTCATTTTACTTCTTCCTCCTCATAAATAAAAATTTCTTCAATAGATTTACCGAAATAATGAGCAATCTTAAATGCTAAAATAATAGAAGGATTGTATCTTCCATTTTCGAGAGAACCAATTGTCTGACGAGAAACTTCTAAAGCCTCAGCGAGTTCTTCTTGCCTAATCCCATGTTTCTTTCTTAATTCTTCTAATTTATTTTTCAAACAGTTCACCATCCTCTATTTATTGTAAAGTATACTTTCCATTTATAGAATAACATATTTTTATCTATATGTAAAGTATACTTTCCTTTTTCGAAAAATAAAAACAGCAAATCATTTTATATCTGATTCACTGTTTTCAGTCGATATTTTAGCTACCATTATATTATACAAGACTGTATTCCTAATAAAAATCAAGTTAATATCTCAAATACATTATTTTCTCTTTTTCTTTTTCTTCCTAGAAAATGACAATCCACCAAATCCACTTATTATTGCTGCATAAAATCCAAAATCATACCAAAATCCTGTATTAAAAGTCTCATATATACTTGTGGATTTATTGAATATGGACAATATCAGGGAAAATGGAGCTATCCATCCATGCCATATACCTGAGAATAATCCTGCTGGCTTATCTATTGTATTAGATCCATCACCTGGAACACAAGCTGATACTACAAATACTATAATTATCATCATTAACAATAATATAATTTTCTTAAAGTTACTGCCTTTCACCTAATCACCTCTAATTGTTTAATTATATATATTATACCCTATCATGAAGCCTTAATACATTCATAATAAGATGTAAAACTAGAATACTATTTATAAAGGTTTACTTATCACAAATGTAATGCATTTTGGGGACATTCTTCTATACATCTCATACATAGAATACATTCTGTAGCATTTGCTCTACTCCTAGAATTATCCATCATATCAACCTCCATAGGACAAACATCTATACATACTCTACAAGATATGCATTTTTCCTTATCGTTCTTTATCCTGATTAAAGAGAAATAGCTTGCTGGTTTCAAAAATATCGTAATTGGACATATATACTTGCAAAATGAGCGATTATCTTTAAATATAAATGCAAGTGTAATACCTATGGTGTAATATATTAAATTACCAACAACGAAGCTCCAAAACATAATCTTCTCTAAATTTGGAATCTTAAATATAAATAATGCGCCTGTAAATAAAAGTGACACTATGAAGACTATGTATCTAATATATCCTATGTTTTTTCTTGGATTTTCAGGTGTTTTATATGGCAATAAATCCAGTATCATAGCAGTCCAGCAAGCATATCCGCACCAACCTCTTCCAAATATAAAGGGTCCTACAATCTTCGCCACTACATAATGAATAACTGCTGCTTCAAATACACCTAAAAAAAAATAGTACCAAAAACCTTCTATCTGCATGTTTTCATTAGAAATCAAACCTAGGTATACTAGCATATACAGTCCAACTAAAAACTGGACAACATGTCTAGCATATTTGTATTTATTTGTGTATAAAACTAAACCAAACGAAATACTAAGCCCTATATATGAAAAGTTTAATAAATAAAAAATACTATCTAATACAAGCCAAAGAATAATAGCAATCACTTCAAATATAACAAACATAGAAATTGGCATTATATATTTGTTTATAGATTTCATATTTAATCCTCCTGACATCTCCTCCTACTTGAGATTATTGTATCATTATTTCTATTTACAGTTAAGTTTAGTTGGCAATAGACTAATGATATGCAAGAACGAGCCAGCTAAGCTAGCCCCTACCAATACTATAATTTCAAATTACATAACTAAGTTAATACCAAAGCCTACCACTAAAGAAACTATATTAGCTACCACACCATATGCTATTCTCCTACTTTTAGGTTTTTCAGTTAAGTATTTTGCATATATTATTGTTTCAAAGATAATTATTAATATCTCCATCAATACAAATATAAATAATGCGGCTAACATGCCATAGGATAAATTCATCCATAATATAGCAATATTTAGTAATACTTGTGTTAATATATTGGTTTTTAGGAGTATTTTTCCTGAATTTTTAATTGTAAATCCAAATAAAAGGGCAATTCCTATCTCAATTGCTAAAGTAAGTAAAAGTCTAAATATAAAACCTATGGACATATTCAAAATTGGGCTAATTTCTTTAGCTTGGCCTGCAGATAAAATTATATCTCCCTGTAAAACCTCACCTCTTAAATCAAACTCAACAATAGAATTAAAATTCTTTCTATTAATTACATCTGATATTATTAAGGTATTATCTTCAGTTAATATAGCGATTTTAAACCTCTCTGGTGTTCCCATATAGCTAAATTTATGAGAATTAGTATTGTCTGGATTTTTCACACCTCTCAATTCTCCATTTAAGGGAACTTGAGTACCAACTAAAAGCGCAGGGTGAAATCCTTCTTCATCAACATATTCTGCTAGTTTTTTTACCCGCTCTCTTTCTCCATAGCTTAATTCTAACCAAGAATATTCACTTTTATCGGTTACTAATAAATCTAACCAATAATTATTATCTTCCATCCCTTTTACTACTATTTCCAGTGATGGCTTTGGTCCAACATCCGCTGTTGCGACAATTGGGAAAATATTGATAATAATTAATAATAGTAAACCTCTTAGAATTGCTTTTTTATTAAACATTCCATGCTCCTTCTATCTTGATTACTCACTTTTTAACCGCTCTTGTTGCATAAAAACAAGGGATGTTATATTCATGCAGTTTACCCGCGCCATTTGTATCTTGTAATATATCTGTGAGAATAAAACCAGCTCTTAACTGTCCACCTATCTGTTCTTCAATTGTATGTGAAAATTGAATTCCCCAATCATTTTTTATTGAATCATCATACTGTTTTTTATTCTTCAAAGGGTTAAAAGGAAGCTTGTACATTACCTCAGTCTCTTCCTCATCAAAAGCATAATTGAGTCCATTATCTAGACCGGATAGTAATATTCCACCTTTTTTTAGTATTCTATAGCACTCTTTCCAAACTGGTAATACATCCTCAATATAGCTATTCGAAACTGGATGGAAAATCAAATCAAAGGATTCATCCTCAAAAGGTAAAGGTTTTGTCATATCTGCTCTAATCATATTTATTTCATAATTTTCTCTTGTCGCTACTTCCTTTTCACTTTGCAGCTGCCTTTTTGAATAATCTAATACAGTGCACTTTGCACCTAGAGCTGCAAATATTGGCATCTGTTGACCACCACCAGAAGCCAGGCCAAGTACTTTTGCACCTTTCATTTCAGGGAACCACTCTTTTGGTACTGGTTTGGTAGGTGTTAATACCACAAACCAATCATCCATTTTTGCTTTTTCGAAAATTTCGTGACTAATAGGTTGCCCCCATTCCCATCCTTCTTCAACCCACTTATCAAAAGCATTTGAATTTATTTCTGTATAATTTTTATCCATATGTATTCACCTCATTGACATAATTATATTTGATTCCAAACAAAAAAGCCACACTAAGTCTTATTAATTTAGTGTAGCTTCCATTCTCAAATCAAGCTATTAATACTCTATTCCTGATACTTTAATCCTATAGTAACATTACAAGTAAAAATTCCTTCTTCATCTTTTATAACAATATAGTCAATTACATAGGGTTCTAGTCCACGTCCCATTCCAACTTCCAATGTTATCGATTTTTTTGCTGGAATTGTACCTATAATTTTCTTATCTGATGTAAATACTTCAAATCCTAATATTTCATCAATTACAAATGTATCAAGTCTAAGTGAATCAGATTTTCCTAAATCCTTTAGGGTTTCTTGTCTTTCTTTTGTATTAACCTCGTTTAAGAAAGTTTCAAAAGTTTCTTCACCTGGCAACATGCTTTTCATTTTATTTCCTTTAAGCTTTTTAGCTAGCCCTTCCAAGGACTTGATTATTAATCACATTATAAATCCACCCTTTCTATTTAATTATATACCCTGAAATAAATAATATATCTGTTTGTGTTGAGTGGCCGAGCAAAGCTACTTCTCGATGAAAGAAATTTTCGGGAAAAAGACTCGACTATAGAAAATTAATAGAGACTCGTTTCCCACAAATTTCTTGAACTGACAAAGATATCATACAAAAAAGTCACACCAAGTACTCTTAACTTGATGCAACTTCTATTTTCTGATCAATCTATTAATAATCTATACCTGCAGCTTTTATCCTATCTGGATATGCTGTTGAACAAGGTGTTACTCCATATACCATTCCACAGCTTGGACATTTTGTCTCAAGATGTGTCATGCTAAAATCATTTTTACATTCGATACAGTTTATGGTTACTCCATCTGGCATTGGATTTTCATTAAATCCCATTGCTCTTATTTTATCCACTACTTCTCTACCGCTTCCAAAACTACCTGTACATCCATCATGCATTTTCATCTCTCCTATTCTTATCTTTTGAGGCTTTCGCCTTGTCTTAAACTTGTTCTCATCTCTTGTATATATGCGTCCATTTTTTCAAGATCTTTTAAAACCTCTTTTTCTTCTAAACTTGTCTCTATTATAGCCTCAATACCACCATTTTTAATTACAATTCTCTTATCTGCAAAAAGTGCAAGTGTTGGATCATGGGTTGCCATTAATACTATTTTATTCTCATCTAATAATAAATCCAAGGCTTTTCTTCTATCAATTCCTGCATTTTCAATTTCATCGATTAAAACTATTGGTGACGAGCTTAAAATTGCTGTGTCAGCAATCATTAAAGCTCTTGATTGACCTCCACTTAGGGCAGTTATTGGAGTATCTAGTGCAAACTTCTCTCCTGCTAGATTATTTGCTTTTTCAATTATCTTTTCGATTGTCTCTTCAATATCTAGAACCATTCTACTTTCTGCATGGAGTCTTAAAAACTCCATTACAGTCAAATCCATTACAAAATTCATATTTTGTGAAAGCTGAGCAACTAGTTTGTTGTTTGATGAAAATCTCCACTTTTTATCTGGTAGCTCTCCATTTATAAGTATTGTTCTACCCGTTGGAGTATCTGCATTCGCTGTCCACTCTATATCCGCTAAGAGCCTTGATTTACCAGCTCCTGTTGGCCCTACTATAGAGATTATTTGAGAAGATTCTATAGTTAGATCCTTGAAATTTTCAACTTCTCCTAATTTATTTTTCCCAGGTAGAATGCTTAAAGAACGAACTCCACTTTCTTCTTTAACCCCAAGAAAGCTTTTCATCTGATCAATATATATTTCTAAGTTTTCTAAAAGTCCTAATTGATCTATTGCCATATCTTCTACTTCATCTTTATCTATTCGTTCTATAATTTCTCTAAAGCTTAGATGCTCCTTCCCAGATATATCAATCCCATTTTCCTCAAAGTAATTGGTGACAAATGGATATTCCTCAAGTAACTCAGCAATTATTTTATTTGTCATTTATATCACCTAACTCCATCTTTCTAACATTACCCATCTGATAAGCTTCCCCAATTCTCTTCTCTCCTAGACAATAAGAGCAAAGTGCAGATGGCATTGGGTATTTCAACTCCATTCCCACAACGGTATCTATAACTTCATTTTCATCATATAATAATGTGCTTAGTTCAAAAGCACCTTGACCTGTAAGTCCATTTATATTAATAGTCAAAGCTCTTGGATTTACTGAGTTGACCCTTGAGGAAAAAACTTCTCTTTCAGCTTGGGATACTATATCCCCTTTTGTTATTACTACTATATCAGCAGCTTTAAGCATAGGTCCTATCTTTTTAGGAGTGTTTATGCCAGATAAGTTATCTATAACGCAAACTGCCTTTATGTCCTTTAGATATGGTGAACATCTATTACAAAGTCCAGCTGATTCAGTTATTAATATATCAAGACCTTGTTTATTTCCCCACTGTACAACTTCTTCTATGTTTGATGCAAAGAAATGATCTGGACAAAGTGCCCCTGATAATCCTTTTTGCACTGGGATCCCTGCTTTTTCATAAAGAATATCATCATCTGTGCTTAAACAGTCAAACTTTACAACCCCTGCTTTAAGGTCTCTCTTTTTTAGTGCATCTATAGTTTTTAATATTATGCTAGTCTTTCCTGATGAAGGAGGACCAGAAACAATAACTAAATTCATCTATTTACCTCCAGATTCTTCATAAAAAATATCCATCAATTTCTTTATTAAAGCTCCTAAATCGGAGTGATTATTTATATAATCCCAACCTAGCCACATAAACTTTTGATCCTCATTTAAATTGTTTACTACTTCAGGATGGGTTGATGGAAATTTACCATTAGTTGCAAGCATTTGGCCAACTTCTTTTGACATAAAAAAGTCTACTAATGGTTGGATTCTTTCTCTGCTTGATTTTTTAGCGAGTAGGAATATAGGACTGATTACAGCTCCTTCTTTTGGCCAAACTGCTTTTAAAGGGCTTTCTTCTCTTACCATTTTGGCAAATAAATAGGGCATAACAGTTACTGTTGGAATTCCAGATTCACTTTTTCTATTTGATTTAACCATCTCGGCTGGTGTCATACTTCTCATATGAGCTCTGCCCAGTCTTCTTATTCCATCTTCTCCAAATTCCTTATATATAGATAGAAGAAGAGCATTAAATAAATCAAAGTCATTTAATGGAAGAGAAATTGACTTTTCAAATTCTGGTGAAAGTAGTTCTTCCCAACTTAAGGGCATCCTTCTACCATTTAATTCATCTGTGTTTACTAAGAAAACTGCTGGCACTACTGAAATAACTGAATATTGTCCTGCAGGGTCTTTTAGCGATATCTGTTCATTATCAAAATCTTTATTTAATCGCTCAAATCCAGACATATCTTCAAATATATCTCGTTTCTTAAACTTGCCCATTAACTCTTCATCAAAGAAAAGATCGAATCCTGCAGACATAAATAAATCTGTAATATTTTCTTCTGTTGCATTTTTAATAGAATCTCTAATCCATTCTACTCCTGTATTTGCAGCTTTCAATTCATAATCTAAGCTAATGTCTTTATTAGCTTCCATCCACTCTTTAAAGCTCTCCATTAAGGGAATTCTAACTGGGCACGGCAAAACTCCAAGAACAGTGGTTTCTGCTTCTTCGTTTCTTTCTGTCTGATTTAGAAATACATCCTCAGATTCTCTGGTTTGTTTTATTATGTCTACTAATTTAGATTCAAATAACTCCAAATTCATCTTCTTCATGCTACAAGCCATTACTAAATCTATAGTCTTACCAATAGTTTTTCGCATTGCTTCATTTTGAAGCTGCTCAAATCCATTTGCTGAAAATACATCTAATGTTTCAGGGTATTTTTGCACTATATCATAAACTTTATCTTTTACATCAAAATATTTATTCAAAATATTTGGCCTCCTTGTTTTACAATCAAGTTTGATTATATTACACTTTAACCTTTAATTCGGTAACATTTGTTACGAACTATAAAAAAAGATAAATAGCTAAACACAGCCTTCCAAGGCTTCTGAATTTTAGTTATGTTCTATTTTTTACAGAACGTAATCTTGTTATACACTCATTTTAAAATTCGGGAGGGTAAAAAAACAAAACTTTCTATAAAATTAGTTATATAATTAAACTCACTATATCCTGAAAATAATTGAAAACAATTTGTAGAATTAAAAATCTATTGAATATGACAATCTCGATTCTTTAACTTATACCTGGATATTTAATCTAAAGTATATTATTAAAATTTACTAATTTGAACATAAAAAAGCTATGAATACTTTAATATTCATAGCTCCTTAATTGCTTATGTTGAACAATATAAATACTGTACAAATAAAAAATAATTATATTTATCTAAGAACTGGAGCCATTAATACTTTTCCTGTTCCTCGGTATACATTAACCAAACCTTCCCCTGAAGCGGCTGAACCCATAAGTGTTTTGCCAGACCTTTCTACTGTAAATGCTAAACTACCCGACCATGCAATTGCCATATTTCCATCAATTTTTAATTCATCATTTTCCAATTCTATTTCTATTAATTCTTCTCTCGGTACGTAGGATTCAAGAGCAACCACTCCACCACCATTAAGCCCCAAGTTGAAAAGTCCTTCTCCACCCATTGCAGCAGATGAAAGATTAGACCTCATAACAGCTTTGTGTTTTAATTCTGAATCACAAGCCAAAAATAAACCATCCTCAATTACAATTGAACCATACCAATCATCGACATCAATAAGTAAAATATGCTTATATGTTGGTTCTAATACAAGTTTACCAGTTCCTGTATATTCAGGCTTTATTGTGGATTCATTTGTAACCTTTGATTTTAAAGCCTTCCCGAGAAAATCGCCTACCCCCTTAAGTCCTGTTGTTGATTTAACATCACCAACCATCCATTGCATAGCACCCGCCTGAACTGTAATGTTAGAAATATTTACATCACAAACTAACTGTCGTCTTCTAACATTCATTTCAGAAGCATAATAAGCTTCCTGAGCTGTTGCATGAGTTACACTTAAATCTCTTTGATACTCTACTACCTTGAAAGCTCCTAATTCTACTACAATCTTTACATCATCATTGTCTTCAAAATTTCTTACTTTAAACATATTATTCGCCTTCTTTCTTTATCTTCAGGTGATTTATGCTAACTATGATATCCTTAATCACATCATGAAACCTACCTACTTAAGTCCAGATAATCTTGCAATAAGAGAGTTTCTCCTTCTTTTTAGACCTGATTTTGTAGTAGGTCTTCCAGTTATATTTGCTATTTTTTGTTTAGTTTTTGTTACACCAAGTTGTCTTTTCCAAATTGATCCTTTGATCAATTTTCCCACAGTACTACCGCCTCTCCATAATATATTTAGTAAAGTCCGTTGTTTTTATTCTATTGTATCCATTAATCTCTATTTCTTATAAACTCAACATAATCTAAAATCCGTTTAACTTTTTCATCTTCTAAATCTGAAATGTCTATCATCGTTTTAGATCCAACATCCGTCCTTAATGTTTTTTTGATATTTAAAAAATATGTGGCAATAGTTCCTGTCAACATCCCGACAAATCCTATCCCGACAAACATTAGTATAATAGCAATAATTCTACCTAAAATAGTTTCAGGTGTCATATCACCATATCCAACAGTAGTAGCTGTTACAAAAACCCACCATAGAGAATCTCCAAAGGTTCTTCCCAGTTGCTTGAACTCAAGGAAGTATATACCTATTGTACTTAGAATAATGGTAACTGTTGATATGTAAATGGTATAGATAAAACCATTTGTATTGATAAAAACGTTCAATCTCCCTTTTATCTTACCTAAGAGAGCAAATCCCTTTACAAACTTTGCCATTCTAAAAACTTTTGTTATTTTTAAGACTCTAAATAATCTAAATGCCCTAAATATACGAAACATTGAGTTGAAAGGAATAATTGCAATTAAATCAAAGATATTACTCTTGAAAAATTGCTTTTTATTCTTAGCTAATAGAAGTCTAAAAAAATAGTCAATTGTAAAAATGATTAAGATACTAACATCTATCCAGTAAAGGTATGAACCTGACTCCAAGGTTATTTGATTATTTAAATCCAAAATCGTCAATGTCACTGCTACTACTGCCAAGATCATTATTACTATCTCATAGAACAATAGAAGCTTTTTCTTGTTATCTTGAATTTTAACCATCTCCTTTTAAACAATCTTAGCCTTTCATCATATACTACAGAACTATTGCCTAAACATTTCTATAATCATTTAGCTTTCCCTCTATTAAATGTAATGCAGGTTTTCTTTCGATCTTAAAAAGCAACAACTTCTTGTTCAAATATTGTTCCCCCATGTGCCTTCTTAGTAAGATTAGAAGACACATTTCTTAACATCCTTGCGTTTCGTTAACCGTTAGTATAAATTCTCTTTTTCTTATATTTACACCCATTATCTGATCCTATTCTTTATAATGCCTAATATGCCACTCTCTTTCTTAAAATCAATATCAAAAAACTCTGTTGCCTTAACTAAATCCATTATTATAAACTCTCTTGATTTAATAGCTTCTAAATCCTCTGGAAGTTCCTTTAGTATTCTATCTGCTTCCCATGTTTGCGCTGCATTATATATTAATTGTGAACGTTTCCTGTTAACTTCAAATCCCTTTCTATTTACTTCCCATGCATTTGTAATTTTATTAATTGCTTGTGCTCCTGTAACTCTATCCCCAAAATAATCATCTAAGGACAGTTTCCTAATATAATTTGGCATATCATTAGTTTTATATTCATTGATGATATTGAAAATCACTTCAGATGATACTTCCAGAATATCTACTATTCCTTCTAAATTCTCATCTTTAATATTATTTATTAAATCAGGTACTATCTCTAACATTCGTCTTAAATATTCCCTATATAGAGCTGTTCCAATATTATTTTGAACTTTTCTTACAGTACTTATTCTCATCATTTCAGTATTCTTGATTCCAGCTTGCACATGGCATATAACTGTTCTTCTAACTATTTCTGGTGCTACTGCTTTTATATCTTCATTTGCACTGATTACAACTGCAGGATAAAAATTTAGATTTTGTTCTACTCCAAATTCTTCATTCTTAATTAATTCTATCGCATGCTGATTAAACCTTGTTTGAGTTAAGTCATCAACAATTATTGGAGCTCCTTTTACAGTCCTTTTCAATCCATCAATAGTTGTTTTTGTAAAATCAGGTGCTGAAATTTTAGGTTTTTGACCAATCATCATTTTTAGTAACGTCTCAAGGAATTTCGTCTTTCCAGCTTTTGATTGTCCATATAAGATTCCAAATACGGGATATGGTAAAAGGTTTTGGTTGTATTTAACAGCGATATTTCTCATATTAGCCATAAATGGGGTAGTAAAAAACCAAATAGCAAAAGAATAGTATTTGTATTGTAAACCTTTAACATCTCCGTGGAATCTATTGTATCCTTCCATATACTCTATAAATAGATTTACATCATTTTGAATTTCTTCATAAGTTGGATTTAAGTCTATTGGGGAATCATTTAACATAATATCCATATTTTCAACATCAATTACTAATTGTGGATATTCACTCCTTAGTTCTTTCTCCTGGATATTTGACTCAATTATTTTCCTTCTTGTATGCAAAATTTTTTCAGGTGACAATAATATCTTACCGTTTTTATCAGACTTTGGCATTAAAGGTGATAGTTTTGACTTCAATTTACTAATATCTAAAGCATATCTAATCTCGTCCTTCACGCTTAAATCGGGTTGTATTGCTAATACTTTCTTACTTTTAACTGTTTGACTTATAGGTAATTCATCTATATTATTTGCATAGTCACTAATCAACAACGACTTTATTGTTATATCATCCGTACTACTTTCTTTCAGGGAAATGAAACTATCAAAATACCAATCAAAAGCTTTAGAATTATCAACATAAATAATATTCTCACGCTGAATTCCAGAAAATGCAGAGTAAGACATATTTGCTGATCCAGTGATTACTCTTTTTCTGCCATCATCTGCTTCTAATAAATACATTTTTTCATGTGATAACTCCGAGCGTGATATATACATCCTCAGTGCCTTATTATCTATCATTGCTATTAAATCGGTTTTAGTTTTGTTTGAGCTTTCTATAATCCTTTCAATAGTTCTTTGTTGGTAAGCCATAATTTCTTGTAATTTATAAGACATAACTCCATCAAAACCAAATATAATCTCCGAATAATCAAAATGCTTAAGTAGTTGATAAACAAACTCCATCCCAGATGAATATGTAATAGCATATAATTTATTATAACCTGAGAACAATTCTTGCCATGTAGTGGTCTCTGCCTCTATGAAATCCATTTTTACAACATCAATCTTTTGTTTACTTTCTGGTATTATCCCAAATAGATTCATATTTTCATCCATATCTTAGCCACCTTTATTGATACATTCTATGGTTTGTCTTTCTATTAGAACTTTTTATGCATAATCTATAATATATCTAATATTCTTCCAGTCTATAAGTTCCACTACTTAACCAGTTAAACGCTTCTGCACTATTAAAATCATCCGCACTCAATATGTCTTCACCATATATATTGATTATTTGCTTGTACTTTTCACAAACATCATCAGGACTACCCGATTCAATTAAGTCACTTTCTATTTCATTATCCATATCGAATTCATCATCCAATTCTATATCCTGCCAATTTGTAGCAACCATAGAAGCATATAGTAAACTCTCTGAACCTTCCCCCATATGTTTAACAAGTGCATTTAAAACCTCATCTCTCATAGTATCTGCTACATCAATTAGGATTTGATTATAATCATTTGATTGCAAATGTTCTTTTACTACATCATCATCCAATAACATTCCAGCCATTAAAGCTAAATCAAAATCTGACACATCACTATATCCTAATGAATTATAAAAATCATAAAAACAAACCTCTTGAAATTGTAATTGGCAAAATTCTGAGTATAACATTATAAGAGTAAATGATCGTAATTGGGCTAAGCTAAATTCAAAAGATGAATGCTCTTCTAATAAATTTTCTTTTCTTAAAGCTTCCCAGGCTATTTCATACCAGCACATTTCATAAGGTCCTTCCCAAATTAAATTTTGTTTAAAAACATCTTTAAGATCTTCAAAGCGTATGCTCATAATTACCTCCTTTTCAGTATTCCGTTAATCTTTAATAAGATTAACCGAAATTCTTTATCTTAAATCCAATTATCTCCACCGTATTCTTCAATTTGATTTATTATTTTTGAGACATACCCCTTTGTACTATCTTCACTTGCATACCACATGTTGCTCTGGCCGAATCCAAAAACTTTTAGGTTTCCTCATTTCCTGTGAGTTTTTCATCATATTTCTACATATCGTATAAAAATTTTTGAATGTTGCAATAAATATATTATACTATAGTTGAAATTAATTACCAAATGTTTAGCTTTATAAATTACTTAATTTCATTTATCATATTGAATCTCTATAAAATCACTTATCTTCTAATATCTTTATTACTACATTTCTCCTTCCCATTATATATTTGTTGTTTACTCCTGAAATTTCTATAAGCTTAGACTTGTTTATACTTATCACTTTTCAACAGGCTTTATAGGGAAATTTATCTTTCCTTTTTCAACATCCACATTCCACATAATCTCATCAGAAATTTCAGTGAAGTGTCACTTTTTAAAGAAGAATAGGTTTGAAACTACACCCTAACAAAAATATAAACTTTATTTGAAATCATTATGTAGATTTTTAACTTTAAGATTAAGAATCTGTTTCTTTATAAATCTTACATAGTAAATTAATATCCTAATAATTAGTAATTAGCCGCCGTTTAATAGGGTATAATATAAAGTAGGTTAACATTATTTTTAATTATACAAGGAGGCCACTATGAAATTATCTATAGGAAACACTATACAACAGCTAAGACAAAACAAGGGTCTTTCTCCTCTACAATTTGCAAATGCACTTGGTGTTCCATCTGATGTTGTAGAAAAATGGGAGCAAAATTCATCTTATCCTGATATAACCCTACTTTCCCCAATTGCAAGACTTTTAGGGACTTCTCTTGATGAGTTATTGATGTTTGAAACAGAAATAAGTCCAGATGATGTAACTAATATATATAAGGTTTGTGCGGAGAAGTTTGAAACTGGGCATTACGAAGATGCAGTTATGGTCTGTGAAAACTACTTAGAAGCATATCCAAATAGTTTATTCCTTAAGTTTAGAATTGGAAGTTTATTGCAAGAGTATATTCAATTAACAGAAACCGAAGAACAAGCTAACGAGATAATAGATAAGTCCATAAAATTACTTGAAGCTTCCTCTAGGACAGATGACCTAGAAGTAAAGCACGCATCATTATATGTATTAAGCAGTTTATATACAATGAAAGCTGATTATGACAAAGCGATTGAAGTATTAAACACTCTACCAAAGCTGAATATGAATACAGATTTTATGCTATCTACTATCTATTCAATGAGTGGAGATAATCAAAGGGCAAAAGCAATTGAACAAGAAAGTCTATTCAATAATATTAATAATTCGATTATTTCACTCGCAGGACTTTGGGGGAGCGCCCTTAAGGAGAGAGATATTGATTTTGCACTTGAACTAACAACTAAGCAAAAAAAACTTATAGTTGATTATAATTTGCAAACCTACCTAATGGGTAATAATATTCTTATGTTTGCAGATATTTATGCTGTCAAAGAAGATGTGAATAGAACTCTGGATTTTATAGAACAATATGTAGATTGGGCATTGGGAACTGAAAAAGAAGATTTTGATCTTACGAAAAACAAATTTTTTTCATTAGTCCAAAATTTAACACCAACAATGAGTTTTGATTATCAAAAACAAAGTTTTATCACTCAAGTTGTTAAAAATCCTGACTATGATTTTGTAAAATACACTGATAGATACAAAAAAGTAATAGGAAAACTATTATAATTATCAAATAAATAGAGCTTATAAGGGGGTAATTTATGCATGATTCCATACTAGCATCGATAGAAATAGGAGAACGAACAAAATATAGAATAATGTATGTTTATGGGCTCAGTCTTTTAAGTCTTGCTTTCTTTTTTAATTCTCCCGAAGAAATATTTAATGGCTTAAAGACAATTGTTTTTTCCAATAGTCTTTTATTAACAGATTATATGGCACTTAGTAATGTCGGTTCAGCATTCTTAAATTCAGGAATCCTTTTACTAGCATTTATCTTTATTGCTAAAAATAGCAAAGCACTTATGAATGGCCCACTTATAGCAAGTCTTTTTTTGGTTGCTGGTTTCGCTCTTTTCGGGAAAAATATATATAATGTTTGGAGTATTGTTATTGGGGTCTATATCCATAGTAGAATCCAAAAAGATCACTTTACCAAGTATATAATTATTGCTTTTTTTGGAACAGCACTTTCTCCAATTGTTAGTCTTCTTAGCTTTGGAATAGGCCTTCCTTATTTTTTAGGAATAATTATCGGAAACTTAGCAGGAATTGGCATTGGATTGATTCTACCACCTCTAGCAAGTAGCTATGTTAGGTTTCATCAAGGTTTTAATTTATATAATATTGGTTTTACTGCAGGAGTTGTTGGCATGTTGTTTATGTCATTATTTCGTCTTTATGGCATAGAAAACCAACCATTATCTATAGTATATCAACAATCTGATTTTGGTTTAGCCATATATCTTTTATTGTTATTCTCGTCAATGATAGCAATATTTTTTGCTTATTCTAACAGAAAGCTAGTAGTCTATAAGAACATTCTAAGACAATCTGGCCGATTAGTAACAGATTTTGTAACCATCGAAGGCTTTGCCTTTACAATGTTTAATATGGGCATAATGGGTTTCTTAAGCATGTTTTATGTTCTGATTGTAGGTGGACATTTTAGCGGTCCTGTGATTGGTGGTATTTTTACTGTAGTAGGCTTTGGTTCATTTGGTAAGCATCCTAAGAATACTATTCCAGTTGTAATTGGAGTTGTACTTGCAACAATTTTATCAAATGGAGATTTATCCTCTACTGGAGCTATCTTAACTGCATTATTTGCTACAACGCTTGCACCTATAGCAGGATACTACGGAGTTTTAGCAGGAATACTTGCTGGATTTCTTCATATGTCACTTGTCTCTAATCTTGCATATTTACATGGCGGAATGAATTTATATAACAATGGATTTTCTGGCGGCTTTGTTGCTGCAATTTTAGTTCCAATATTTGAATCATACAGAAAGGAGCCAAGTTATGAAGAATGAAAAATCTAAAATGATAAAAATTATGAATGAATTAGTTAGGTTTTATTTGCGTTCAGGAAATAATCATGTATCAGTAGATCTCGACATAACAGATGTTGAGGGCACAATTACTCTAAGAGGATGTTGCACTAGATTAAAACAAGATACTATTATAGAACTTGATAGGATAATCAATTCTCCCAGAAAAGATGAAACCGAAGAATACTACTGGAATCTAATGGGCACAAGCGACTTTTCGGAAATTCGTTTATTAGGATCTTTAGTGAATGATGGAAGTGTAAAATATGAGGGTGATACCCTAGTAATAAAGGTAAGAAGAAAGTTTTAATATGGATAATCATTTAAATTTAAGGCTAACTTATAAGCATATAGCTTATTGTGTTAGCTTATTCTTTTTGGCATCTTGTTTATGATTCTTTCATAATGGATATAAATATGTATGTAGATAAGGTATTTAAAACTATTAAGGAGATGATGGGTTTGAAATGGAGTAAAAAACTGCTCGTATTTATTTTAGTCCTTGCAATGAGTATTGTCGGAATACCCTTTATTAGCAATGCACAAGCACTTCCAAATGAAGTACATTTAACAATTTTGGGAACCTCAGATACTCATAGTAATCTTTATGGATTTAGCTATGAAAATGGTAAAGAATCAACTAACAATGGTATGGCTCGTGTTTCGACATATGTAAATCAAGTAAGGGCTCAAAACCCTAATACTATTTTACTAGACAATGGTGACACCTATCAAGGTACAATTCTTGCAGATGCTGTATATAATAAAAAACCTGATGTTATGCATCCAGTTTCTAAGGTATATAACTATATGAATTACGATGCATTAACACTTGGAAACCACGAATTTAACTTTGGTGTAGATTTTGTTGAAAAGATAGTCAATGAATTAGATTTTCCAGTACTTGGAGCAAATGTTGAATATAAAGATGGTAAAGAGCTAGCAAAACCTTATATTATAATTGAAAAACAAGGTGTGAAAATTGGTATCCTTGGCTTAACTAATCCCAATGCCCCTAGATGGGATGGAGAAAAAGTAGATGCATTTGAATTTAAATCTGTTCCTGAAGTAGGTAAAGAATATGCTAGAATACTAAAAGAAGATGAAAAGGTTGATGTATTAATTGTTACGGCTCATGTCGGCATGATCCCTGAATTTGACGAAGAAACTGGCGCAGATGGTGCTGCTAAATTACTAGAAGATGTTCCTTATATAGATGTTCTTTTGCTAGGACACTATCATATTTTAGACGCAGAAACAATAGGCAACACTTTGGTTGGAGCACCTAGAAATAGTGGTAGAGATGTAGCACAGTTTGATTTAAATTTAGTTCTTGAAAATGGAAAATATGTAATCAAAAGCAAAGAAGTTAAAACAGTTGATATGGAAAACATTACTCCTGACCCAGCTATACGCGCTTTAATTCAAGAAGAACATCAAGCTACTATTGACTTTATAAATGGCGAGGGCGCTGAAGGCGAAGAAGGAAATGGTGGTGGAGTATTTGGTGTAGCTGCAATTGACTTCCAACCTGTAAATGAAATCAACGGAATTCCTGAAGGCAAGTTGAGAGACACAGCAGTTATAGATTTAATTGCAAAAGTTCAACTTGATATCTCAGGTGCAGATGTTACAGCTGTTGCATTATTCCAAGATGATTCAGACTTAAAAGCTGGAAATATAAATTATGGTAATCTATTTAATATTTATAAATTTGACAATACTCTATATACTCTAGATGTAACAGGTAAAGAACTTAAAGCTTATATGGAATGGTCAGCGCTTCATTATAATACTTGGAAACCTGGCGATATATCAATTTCTTTTGACGAGAATGTCCCAGGCTATCTATATGATATGTTTGAAGGTGTAGACTACAAAATAGATTTATCAAAACCTGCTGGGGAAAGAATTAAAGATGTTTACTTTAAAGGCGAGCCTTTAGAAGATGATCAAGTATTAACTTTAGCTGTAAATAACTATAGATATTCAAGTGGCTTAAAAGCTAACAAGTTAGTAGAAGCAAGTAAAAAATGGGAATCACCAAAAGCTATTAGAGATTATCTAGCAGAATATATTCAAAAAGAGGGAACTATTAGTCCAACAATTTCAAACAACTGGGAGATAGTTGGTGTAGATTTAGATAACCCACTTAGAGATGAGATAATCGCATTAGTTAATTCTGAGAAACTAGCTATTCCTTATAATAAATCACTAAATATTCAAGATCTACAAGAAATGGGAATAATAAAAGATGGAAAAGTAATTCCTCCATCTGAAGAAGTAGACCAAGAGTTAGAGCATTCAGAAGGGCCAGTAAAACCAACTGTCCCAGAAACACCTGTCGATACTGGAACTGACTCAAAAACAACAACATATATAGTTAAAAATGGTGATTATTTAATTAAAATTGCCAAAATGTATGGAGTTAATTATAGAGATATCGCAAAGGAAAATAATATTAAAAATGCAAACTTAATATTTCCAAATCAAAAACTAATAATTACTTTACCATAGCTATAAGAAAACAGCCAACCTAATAAATATTAGGTTGGCTGTTTTCAATTTGTTCCATCTATTATTCCATCAATGTTTTCATAAAAATAATTTACATTATCACCATTCAAATTATAGGAGTCTTTTTCTAATTCCACTATATAAAGATTTAAAATTTTAGCAGTTCTTGAATCTGGATTATTATTTATCTTTTGTTTATACATTTCTAGCAAATCTGGGTTTAGAGTAGTCTCCCCCTCTTTTGCAAAAATATATGGATTCCCTAATCCTTTAAGACTTAAGCCTATATACGCTTTATATAAATCTTCTAATTTTTGTTTTAATTTGCTATCTGGAAATCTATTAGTAAATCTTTCAATATTCAAAGCTCTATCTATTATCTCTTCTGCAGATATCTTTAATCCTTCTCCATCCGTTGTCTCATTTTCTGTTTCTGTTTCCCAAATCTCAAAATAAGACTTAAATTCATCAGAACCATTTTCAACAAATGGTGTTAACTTTTCAGTTACTTTTTTGGCATCATAGCCTTTTGAATACAAAAAGTTTTCAAATTGAATTAGCATCTCATCAGCTTTATTCTCATCAAGTTTTGTGATATTGTCCTTAATTGAATTTATTATTTGATCCTCAGAAATATTATTCTCAATAGACTCATAATAATCTTTTAAGATTTTTAATTGTTCTTGTTCCCCAAACTTTTCATTTATTTTTTCCTTAACATCTTCGCCTATTTTCACTATATCAACTTCTTTAAAAGCATTCTCTTGTTTTGGAATACAACCCGTTAATATAATAGCAATTGCAACTATTCCAACTAATAACTTCTTATTCATATTATCAGCTCCTTAAACCTATTATACATTCTAATAGATAATGTTGTGTTACAAGACTATTACATATCATTAAAAAATAATTTATTTATTTTCTAGGATAAGGTTTTCAAACCGTTGACAAGATTTTGTATACAACATATAATTATTTTTAATACATTTATAATGCATCACTTTTAAGTATTAAACTAATTGAAGGAGGAATTATTTTGACAAAAAAAACAGTTTATAAAGGATTTACTCTTATCGATGGTACTGGTAAAGCTCCACTAGAAAATGCATATTTATTAGTGGAAGATAAAAAAATTAAAGAAGTTGGGAGTTATTCAGATTTAAAAACTAGTGATGAATGTGTCGTTGTTGACTTAAATGGGAAAATAGTTATGCCTGGTATGATAAATTCTCATGTACATATTGTCATGGAACCTATAGGTGACCCCAATTCACTTCTAATGAGCGAATCAAAGTATAAAACAACCTTAAGAGGAGTAGCAAATCTTAAAAAACACTTAAATTCAGGGGTAACATTTTTTAGAGATATGGGTGGACTTGATTTTATTGACATTGAACTTAGAGACGCTGTTAATTCAGGCTTAATAGAAGGCCCTCAGTTTTTAGCATCAGGTAAGGTTGTTACTATGACAGGTGGTCATGGATGGGCTATGGGCAGAGAATCAGATGGCCCAGAGGAAACTAGAAAAGCTGCCAGGGAACAACTTAAAGCTGGAGCAGATATTGTTAAGATAATGGCAACTGGTGGAGTTATGACAAAGGGCGTTGAACCAGGAAGCCCTCAGCTTACAATGGAAGAAATGAAACCTGCTGTTGACGAAGCCCACAAATCAGGCAAAAAAACTGCCTCTCATGCTCAAGGTACTGTTGGAATAAAAAATGCAATTCGAGCAGGTATAGACTCTATAGAACATGGGATTTTCTTAGATGATGAATCCATCTCTATGATGTTAGAAAATGGAACTTATCTTGTACCTACGCTAGCTGCTCCTTACTTTATAGTAAAATATGGCGTAGCTAATGGAGTGCCAGATTTTATAGTGAAAAAGGCCGAATCTGTTATGGATTCTCATATAGCTAGCTTTAAACAAGCTTTTAAAGCAGGAGTAAAGATTGCTATGGGAACTGACTCAGGTACCCCTTTTAATCAGCATGATGGTTCTTACTATGAATTAATGCTATTTGTGGAAAATGGCATGACTCCTATGGAGGCAATTGTAACCTCTACTAAAAATAGTGCAGAATGCTTAGGAATTGAAAAAGAGTATGGAACCTTAGAAAAGGATAAATTTGCAGATTTTATCGTTCTCGATGAAAATCCATTAGATAAGCTTGATACTCTATTGGATGTAAAAGAAGTTTATAAGCTTGGCAAAAAGGTAAAATAATTAGGAGCCCATAGGGCTCCTTTTAGTTTAAATTTGAAATTACTTTATCCACCATATCGTATATAAGGTCTATATTACCAGGCTCTTTTAAATCAAAATCCCCAGAAAAAGAGAATATATACTCATCTTTTTTTAATTTTACTTCTGCTATTTCTCCATCCAAGAAACTTACAAAATAAGCCCCATCAAAATTTATATAGTAATCTTTTGCAGATACAAATTCTCCAATATACCTTGTAGAACTTTCTAAATTTAATTTAAAAAAATAATCTGCTAAATCTTTATTAAGTGCTTTATCAACTTGTGTATGTACAGATATTGGGTTTATATACCTCGTCCCAGTTTTCTCCCCATAGGTATAACTTAGAGGTATTAATATACTGCCCTCTCTTTTAAAACTAATTTCTTCTGGATCTTCTTCAATTCCTACTTCTTTTAATTTAAGTGCATAGTATTTTTCAGGTAGCTCTATCCCAACTCCTCCATTTATTGAAAATATTCCCTCAGTAGATATAGCTAATGCTACCAGAAATACACCTAATAAAGCTAACATTGTCTTGGCAGTAGTTCCCATTTTTATTTCTGGAAAAAAATCTCTTAACTTGTAGGCAAGAAAAAATAAAAAAATTACTGGTAACAATAATAAAAATACTCTGCTGCCTCCTATAAGAGAATCTGCTATTATCCCCGCAGGAAGTATCAAAAAAAATATGGTGACAAATACTGACCAGATTTTCTTTAGTAAAACAATCCCATTAATATCTTCTATTTGAATTTCATCATTGTTTTCTATTCTACTAATCCTAATATACCTAAAAATATCATATATAAGATAAAGTGTAGCAGCTATTATCAGCGCTGGAAGAAAGAACAAGCTTAAAAGAGCAAAATTGCTTCTAAAGTGGTAAATTCCTATATCTAAATTCATTATTAAACCAAAAACATTTATTAGCACAGCAAATACAAGACCAAATATTTCAGGTTTTAATATAGACTTTATGTTTTCTACCTGATTTGTTCTGTCTATATCTTCAATCACTTCTCCATCCTCATTCATAAAAACATGGGTGTACTCTTGAGAAAAAATATGGTCCCATCCTTTTTCTTTTTGTGCTTTTATATACTCAGCAACCATTTTTTCATTGGGGCTATCAAATGCTTTAGCTTTTGGATATATCCCAACTGCAAATTGAATATTTTTAGGTTGAATTCTTTTATAAAAACTCATCCTAAACTTCATTTTATCTATAAGCAATCCTTCGTTAGCCATAGTGTTAAAGCGCGTTTCAAGTATTTCATAATCTTTTGGGGTTAAGGCATCTATTATTATCTTTTTATCATTCATTGCTAGTTCTCCTTATCCATCAATAGAACTCCTTTTAGTTTAAATTTGAAATTATTTTATCCACCATATCGTTTATAAGATCTATATTACCAGGCTCTTTTAAATCAAAATCCCCAGAAAACACAAAAATATACTTATCCCTCTGCAAAATTACATCTTCAATCTCTCCATCTGGATCTTCTATAAATTTAGCTTTGTCAAAATTAGAATAAAAATCTTTTGCTGATACGGGAATACCCCGATACCTAATGCTGTTCTTAAGCTCTAGCTCAAATATATACTCTGCTAAATTTTTATTAACTGCTTTTGCAGCTTGGGTAGATACATATGTTGATCTGGGTCTTACAAAGTTTATATGCTCAGTATATCTATATTTTACAGGCATTAGAATACTTCCATCTTTTTCAAAAAAAACTTCCTCAACCTCTTGTTCAAATCCTAAATCTTTTAATCTAAGAGCAATGTAACTGTCAGGTAGATCTTTATCAAAACCAGATGGTATAGAAGATATCCCTATAAATGTTGATATACCTAATATGAAAAAAACTACTACAAAAGCTATTAAAGTCTTTCCTACTGTTCCTAAATTTCTCCCTGCAAAAAATCCTCTTAGCTTAAATGCAACAAAAAAAGCTATAAACATTGGTAACATTATAAATATAGTCCTAGTTCCTGATATAAATGAATCTGCTAGAATAGCTAGCATAAAAAGTGCTAAGAGTAATAAAGTAATTATAAAGGTTGCCTTTCTAAATACTTTAATCCCAGTAATATTCTTTACTTTCACTTCATCCTTGCTGCTTTTTTTGCTAATCCTTATGTACCTAAATACGTTAAGTATAGCATAGCTTGCAATAACTGTAGTAATAACTGGCATAATAAAAATACTTATTAATCCCATATTACTATTAAAATTATAAATCTCTATCCCTGACATACGTGTCATATTAAAAATATTGAGTAATGTTAATATTGCAAAGCTTATAATTTCAAGCTTTAAGGTTGCTTTTATATTATCAACTTGCTCAACTTTATCTATATCTTCAAGTTCTTCACCTTTTTCATTTATAAAAACATGGGTATACTCTTGAGAAAAAAGATGCTTCCAACCTTTTTTTTCTTGTGCTTTTATATATGAATCAACAACATGTCCTTCAGGTTTCTCATATGCTTTAGGTCTTGGATATATTCCAATTGCAAATTCAAGATCTTTTGGTTGGATTCTTTTATAAAAGCTTAGACCAAACTTTATTTTCTCAATTAACAATCCTTTATTAGCCATATTCCTAAAGTTCATTTCCATTATTTCAAAATCTTGTGTTGTTAAGCCATCTATCACTATTTTTTTATCTCTCATTTTTTAGTTTCCTTTGTATTTCCTCGCTTAACCATTGCATTTCTTATAATCTCATACATTATGACAACTACATATGCACCTGCATTACTTTTTGCATATTCAAAAAATCCCCACGTAAAATAATAATCATATCGATCAACTGTTAAATCCTTAACTTTTTTTTCTAGGTTTTGAATTTCTAATTCACTTAAATCATCAAGAACACTTTTATTTATATATATCTCTTCTATAGCACTTTGCTTATTATAGTTATGATAAACAAGATTCCCAATTGCTAGAACTTCTTCTAGAGGTCTTTCATCTGTCACATATTTCTCAGGGTTATCTATGTAGTCATCATAATTTAAATAATCTCTGGCTACTAGTGAAGATACTGCATCATTTATATGAGTTTCTGACATATAGTACACAATTCCAAGTACCATAGATAATACCGATACAAGCATTAATATTCTTAACAAGATTTTTTTCACATTATCCCTCCATCTGCATTTCCACTTAATTGTAACACAGATTATTAGTGTTTAAAAGTTACAATCTAGTTTCTAAGTGCTAATTATTACTATCTTAGGGTATACATAAGTAATACGAAGGAGGTTTTTGATTATGTACAATTTTAAAGTATTTTCGGACTTTGCCTGTCCATTTTGTTATATTGGTTTTACTATTGCGGATAAGTTAAATGATGAAAGAGACGATGTTGTTTTCGAGTGGTTCCCTTATGAATTAGATCCTACTGTTCCAGAGGCTGGGAGTAATAACAATTTCCCAGAAGATCAATTGAAAATTGCTTATAAAAGAATAGAGATGCTTGGTAGCGAATATGGTTTAAACTATAACAACAAGAATAAAAAATTTAACACGAAAAAGCTACATCTTGCAGCTATGTATGCACAAAGTGTTGAAAAATTTTACCCATTTGCTAGAGAAGCATTTAAGGCAGTATTTGAGGATGGTAGAAATGTTTCTCAATTAGAAATAATTAATGATATCGGACTTAAAGCTGAACTAAATATCAAAGAGATGAATGAAGCACTAAATGACCCTGCGTTTATGGAAGAATTCTTAGAGGCTAAAAACTTAGCTAAAGTTTACGAAATAGATTCAGTGCCGACGTTTGTAAGAGAAGATAAAAAGAAGATTTATACTCTTAAAAACTATGAAAATTTTAAAAAAGATTTACTAGAATAATTTTTTTAAAAAGACGTGCTAACGCCCGTCTTTTTCTATTCGCTTATTATTACTCTATATGGTATAATGACTTGACTAAAAAAGTAAAGGATGAATGTTATAGTGATAAATGTAAATAATTTGAGTCTTAGATTTGGCTCACAAAAGCTTTTTGATGATGTAACTTTAAGTTTTACTCCCGGAAATTGCTACGGTGTAATAGGTGCAAACGGAGCAGGTAAATCGACATTTCTTAAAATTCTATCTGGAGAAAAAGAAGCAGACACTGGGAATGTAAATATAAGTGCTAACACGAGAATGAGCGTGCTTAGTCAGGATCATTATGAATTTGACTCTAACAAAGTTATAGATACTGTTGTTATGGGTAACCGAAGACTCTATGAAATAATGCTAGAAAAAGATGATATCTACGCTAAAGAAGATTTTTCTGATGCTGATGGAATAAAAGCCTCTGAGTTAGAGGCAGAATTTGCAGATATGGATGGATGGAGTGCAGAAGCTGAAGCTTCTTCTTTACTACAAGGATTGGGAATACCTGTAAGCTCACACGAAAAGTTAGTCAACGAACTAACTGGAACAGAAAAAGTAAAAGTACTCTTAGCTCAAGCACTTTTTGGCAAACCCGGAATATTAATTCTAGATGAGCCTACAAATGGACTTGATGTTAAAAGTATTAGATGGCTACAAAATTTCTTGGGAGATTTTGACGGTACCGTAATTGTAGTATCCCATGATAGACATTTTCTTAATGAAGTTTGTACTCACATGGTCGATATTGACTTTGGAAAAATTAATATGGTTGTTGGTAACTACGACTTCTGGTATGAGTCAAGTCAGCTTGCACTTTCATTAATGAAAGATCAAAACAAGAAAAAAGAAGATAAAATAAAAGACTTACAAGCATTTATCACTCGTTTCTCTGCAAATGCTTCTAAATCAAAACAAGCGACTTCAAGAAAGAAACTTCTTGATAAAATAACTCTAGATGACATCGTCCCATCAACTAGAAGATATCCTTTCGTTGGATTTACAATGGAAAGAGAAGTTGGTAATGAAATTCTTACAGTTGAAAATCTTAACAAAAAATTAAAGGGCGATTCACAAATTAAGGATCTGACTTTTAGAGTAAATAAAGGCGATAAAATAGCTTTTATTGGAGATGAATTAGCAATTACAGAATTATTTAAAATATTAATGGAAGAAACAGAAGCTGATAGTGGGTCTTTTAAATGGGGTCAAACTATAACTACTTCTTACTTCCCTAAAGATAACACTAAATTCTTTGAAAATAGTACTGCTAGTTTAGTTGACTGGCTTAGAAATTATTCAACAGAAAAAAGCGAAATATACTTAAGAGGTTTTTTAGGTAGAATGTTGTTTTCTGGAGACGAAGCACTTAAACAAGCACAAGTTCTATCTGGAGGCGAAAAGGTTAGATGCATGCTTTCAAAAATGATGCTTAAAGAAGCAAATGCTCTTATCCTAGATCAACCTACCAATCACCTTGATTTAGAGTCTATAACTGCTGTAAACAATGGTCTTAGAGATTTTAAAAGCATTATATTATTTACATCATTTGACCATCAGTTTATACAAACAATTGCAAATAGAATTATTGAAATTACACCAGATGGTTTTAAAGATAGAGCTATGACATATGAAGAATATTTAGATGAATTTGTAAAATAAAAATAAATCCTGTGGCTTTTAAAGCTACAGGATTTATTTTTATTTTACGTTTGAAAATTCTATCTCAACATTTTTTTCTAAACCATTTCTCAAGAATTTAATACTTGCGCTATCGCCTTGCTTAAATTGATAAAGATTTCTTTTTAATTGACCCATATTGGTAACTTCATTTTCATCTATACCTTGAATAACATCTCCAGCAATTATGCCTGCTTTATCTGCAGGACTATTTCCTTCTACCTCAATTATTACTACTCCTGTTTCTGCTTCAAGTTTAATTCCAAGTCTTTGCTCATACTCTTGTACTCTAACTCCAGTTATACCCATATAAACAGTTTGAAATTTGCCTGTTTCAATAATTTCGTCTATAACTGCTTTTACTTGGTTTATTGGAATTGCAAAACCCAATCCTTCTGCAGATGTTACCTTTGCTGTATTGATTGCTATTACTTCTCCTTTTGCATTTAACAAAGGTCCTCCACTATTCCCTGGGTTAATTGAAGCATCTGTTTGAATTAAATAATCAATAATATTTGATTGATCTACTTGTACACTTCTATTTAAACCAGATATTATCCCACTAGTTACAGTTCTTTCAAATTCGAGCCCAAGAGGATTCCCTATTGCTATTGCAATCTCTCCAACCACAAGTTTATCTGAATCTCCTAATTCTGCTGCAGTGAGACCAACCTTATCAACTTTAATAACTGCCAAATCTATCAAAGAATCAACCCACACAATTGTTCCATCTACAGTTTCACCATCTTCAAACAATACCTTAATTTCCTTAGCTTCTCCATCGGCTACCACATGTGAATTAGTTAGAATATAGCCATCCTCGTCCACAATTACTCCAGAACCCACACCACTTACATCCTCTTGATTAAAAAATGTAACTTGAGTTGATGTAGTTGTAATTCCAACAACAGATTCTATATTTTTCTGTACAACAGCTGAAATAGTGTTTATAGAGTCATTTGTATTAATAGTAACCGCTCCACTATTTGACAACTCCTTATTACCTGGAACTAAAAACTGATTTCCAAAGTATACCCCACCGAAACTACCCACAAATGAAAATATCAAAACAACAGCAATAATAACTAACCAATTTTTTTTACTTAGCCTAGCCGGCTTGCTAAAATCATTTGTTTCTGGTTTTACATTTGTAGTTTCTTCAATTTCATCATGTAAATCTTCATAAACAGTTTGAGCCTCTACGTCTGAGTTCTCTTCACTTTGTTCTTGCTCTTGAATATCTTCTTCTACTTTTTCTATTCCTTCTTCTATATCTTCTCGCTTTTTTTCATCATCCATAATATTCACCCCTTCATAACTATTTATACCACTTAATATTAACTTTATTGTGAAACTATAGTGAAAACTGTGTGGAAATTTTGTAAAAAAGGGTAAGTTAAGTCTATTAGGAGGTTTTTAAATGAAAAATAATGACATAACTGTAGAGTATATATTTCATAGTGGCTTTACCCTTGAAACAAATGAGTACTTTTTTGTATTCGATTATTTTAAAGGAGATATTGAACTACCAGATAAACCAGTTATAGTATTTGTATCACATGGTCATCCTGACCACCTTAATGAGGAGATTTTTAAATGGCCTATTTTTCATAAGGACATAACCTACATTTTAAGTGATGATATCACTGCAACTGCAAGTGATTCTATACGGCTATTAGGTCCTTATGAACAAATAGATTACCTTAATCTAAAAATAAAAACATTTGGTTCTACTGACCTTGGAGTATCCTTTTTAATCCAAACAGACGGAATAAATATATTCTTTGCAGGAGATCTAAATTGGTGGCATTGGAAAAATGATCCTGATGAAGAGAATATACAAATGGAAAAAAGTTTTAAATATGAAATTGATAAAATCAAGGGTGAAAATGTTGACATTGCGTTTTTCCCAGTAGATCCACGATTAGAAGAATCATATTATCTTGGTGGAGAATACTTTATCAACAAGATTAAACCAAAGTATTTCTTTCCCATGCACTTTGGGGACAATTATGAGATGATTGATGCTTTTATCAATATAATGAAAATTTCTGGTACAAAAATAGTTAAAATTAGTAATAGAAATGAGAAAATTAAAATTCAGAATTAATAAATCCTTCGACGATGTCAGGATGACAAACTTATGTCCTCTAGCCTTATGCATCCTACCTTATTTAGTTGCCAATAATAACATTCCTTAAATGCAATTGTAGCTATATCCACACAATCATAATTAGTGGTACGGCTACAGCTACCACAATTATTTCCAGAGGGAGTCCCATCCTCCAGTAATCACCAAATTTGTATCCGCCAGGTTCCATCACTAGTGTATTTGACTGATGACCTATTGGTGTGAGGAATGAACAGGATGCACCGATTGCAACACTCATAAGGAATGCATCAGGAGAGGCTGAGAGTCCGCTTGCAATCTCAATTGCTATTGGCGCCATAATAAGAACCGCTGCAGCATTATTTACAATATCAGATAACGTCATTGAGATTACTAGTACTGCCATTACCATTCCCCAAAGAGGTAGCCTATCGGCAAGACTCAAAACACTATTGGCGATTACTTGGGCTCCACCAGTGGTTTCAAGGGCTCTACTGACAGGGATAATTGAACCAAGAAGTACAATTATTGACCAGTCAATGCTTTCATACATTTCCTTAGGAGATACAAAATTTCCAAGAACCATCATTACTGCTGCCGCCATAAATGAAACTTGAACAGGCATAAGACCAAGTGCTGTCAATACAAGTGCAGTTACAAAAACCATAACCCCTGGAATAAGTCTTCTTGGTTTTCCAAGACTTATTCCTCTTTCTGCAAGAGGCAAGCAGCTCCACTGTGTTATTATTTCGGATAGTGTTTCAGGAGGACCTTGTAAAAGAAGTATATCCCCAACAATAAACCTAATGGTATCAGGCGATTTTCTTATTCTTACTCCTTCTCTGGCTACGCCAAGGATGTTAATTCCATATCTACTTCTTATTCTCATGGATTTTGCGGTCCTACCAATGATAAATGAGTTTGTCATAACAATTGCTTCAATTATTTCAATGTCTTCGGTTTTTATGTCCTCCTGTGAAAGCTTGTCCGTATGAGCAAGCTTTAAATCTGTTGCATCCAGAATCTCCTGGACTTCAGCTGCTGTTGACTCAACTATCAATGAGTCTCCTTCCTCAAGCGCAAGTTTCAATGAAGGTGCAGCATAATTCTTATCCTTTCTTACAACTGAAACTATTTTCAATTCTCCTTCAACAAGTTTTTCAATCTCATCCACTGTTTTTCCTGCGTACTTCGATTCCTCTGGGATTCTTAACTCAGTTATATAGTCCTTTATTTCAAATAAATCCTCTTCAGATTTTCCTCCTGTCCTCTTTGGAATAAGCCTCCAGCCAATGAGAAGGATGAACACAACTCCAGCTAAAGCTACTGCCCCTCCAACTGGAGCAAAGTCAAACATCTTAAAAGTATCACCAGTGTAGTCAGCTCTGAATGTTGATATAATTATGTTCGGAGGAGTACCTACAAGGGTTGTCATCCCACCCAATAGTGAACCAAATGCCAGAGGCATAAGGAATATTGATGGTGATTTATTATTTTTTCTGGCCATCTTTACTGCCACAGGCATCATCAATGCTAATGCTCCAATATTGTTCATAAATGCAGAGCTTATAGTAACTGCAACTACTAGCAATGTCATCTGGATAATAATATTATCACCAAGTCTAAGAAGATACCTGGCCATAAAATCAACAACTCCTGCATTCATCAAACCCTTGCTCACAATCAAAACGGCCGCCACTGTAATTACTGCTGGGTGACTAAACCCCTCAAAAACTTCATTCATTGGAATAAGACCTGTAAAACTTGCCACAAGCAAGGTTACTAAGGATACAACATCATAGCGCCATCTACCCCATACAAAAAAGAAGAGCATCAGAATTATCAGCCCAAATATCAAATATATGTCACTAGTCATTGTTGTCATCTCCAATCTAAATCGATCTGTCAAAAAGTACTCTATTTTAAATATATACCAAAAATCGGTTCTGATGAAACTAATTCCTTATATGAATTTATATATTAATTTATTGCCTTATTAGCACCTAACCTTTTTAAATCTTCATAGGTTCTTATTAACAAAGTAGACAACCTCAATTTGAGAATAAAAACATTTGCTTCTACAGCTCTTAGAGTATCATTTTTAGTGAAATCACAATAAATAAATATTAAAACAGCACCGCAAAAAAAGGCACCATGTAAAATTTTACATGGTGCCTTTTTTTATAGAGTCTAAAAGGGGGACTCTTTAATCAATATTCTTATTTTGCTCCTTCATCTAAAGCTTTTAATAGAGAATCAACATAATCTTGTCCTATTGCTGCTCCAATTGATTTATAAACTCCATCTGCTTTAGCTAGTACTTCATCAACAAAACTTGGATCAAATTCAACTAATTCCATACCACCATCAACTAGTTTTTGTTTGTTCTCACTATTTATAGTAACAAGCTGAGCTTCTATTTCAACAGATGCTTCATCAACAGCCTTTTGAAGTGCTTCTTGATATAGTGGATCTAGGCTATCAAATTTCTCTGCATTGATTAAAAATTGATTACAATATAATATATGATGTGTCATTATAAGGTAATCTTGTACTTCTTGGAAGTTTGCACCAACGTTAGTGTCAGTTGCATTCTCTTGAGCATCTACAAGACCTTGTTGTAATGATACATAAACTTCTGGCCATGGAAGTGGCGTTGGAGAAGCACCTAATGCTTTCCAGAAATCCATATGATTTGGATTCTCCATAGTTCTAATCTTTAAACCATTAAAATCATCAATAGACGCTATCTTCTTATTAGAAGTAGTTTCACGGAAAGTTCCTCCCTGAAGATAGTGTAAAACATACATGTTTTTTTCTTTGTAAGCTTCATTTATTTTTTCTGTAAATTCACTCTTATTTAAAGCATAATCTATAGACTTAGCATCATATTTTGCGAATACCATTGGAAGGTCAAAAATAGCAACTTCAGGTACAAAAGATACTGTTTGAGCAGTTTGAGCTATTACAAAATCAATATCTCCAGCTAACATCTGACCTTGAAGCTCTTGGTCATTACCTAATTGGCTATTTGGAAAATAATCAACTGTCAATTGACCCTCAGTCATTTCAGCTACTTTTGTTGCTACCAATTCACCGTATAATTGTGCTGCTGAACCAACACCAGAATTATCAGCACCAACTAGTTTAACTGCCTCTAATGCTGCAAAACCCTCTGCTGGTTCTTCAGTTGCAGGCGTTTCTGTTGCAGGTGTTTCTGTTGCTGGCTCTTCAGTCGCAGGTTTAGAACAAGCTCCTACTGAAAGTGCCATGGCAATAATCAGTAATAAAATAAGTATCTTTTTCATTTTATTTCCTCCTCTTTCTTTTTTTGTTTATCACTTAAATTCCTTTTACAGGAATGCAAGGCTTAACCATGGAATATAAGTTATCATAAACAACGCTATTCCAAATGCGAAAATAAATGGTATTGCTGTTTTTGCAACGCTCATAGGTGGAGTATCACTGAGTGTTCCTGCTACAAATAAGTCTAGTCCAAATGGTGGTGTTGCAAGTCCTATTGATAGGCAACATACCATAATAACTCCAAAGTGTACTGGGTCAACTCCTAAAGCCATAACAGCAGGAAGTAGTATAGGTGATAAAATTACAATTGCTGGGCCCGTATCCATTACCATACCAAGTATGATGAAAATCACAACTATCCCAGTTAATACAGTGAAACTTGATGTAAAATTATTAAGTATAAAACTTTCGATTAATATCGGTGCTTTTGCCAAGGCTAAAACACGACCAAAAGCTATAGCAAATGCTAGTACAAAACATAGTGGTGCATAAGTCTTCACTGCTTTTGCCAAAAATGGAATTATGCTTTTTACTGTAAATGACTTGTAAAGAACCAGTGCTACAAATAATGAATAGAACACCGATATAACTGCTGCTTCAGTTGGTGTTACAATTCCTGAATATATTCCACCAAGTACTATAACTGGTGATAATAAAGCCCAAAAGCTGTCTTTTAATAGTGCAAAGAATCCTTTCCCTCTTAATTCTTTCATTTTTATGTCTATTTTTTCTTTATCCTCACCTTTTTTTATAGAGTATAATACTGCATAACCCATCATTGAAAGTCCGATCAATATCCCTGGCAATATTCCTCCAAGGAAAAGTGCACCTGTAGATACTCCTGTTGCAAGTGAATAAAGAACAAATGGTATAGAAGGTGGAATAATTACTCCAAGCCCTCCAGCGGTAGCAACCATGCCCGCAGACCAAGTCTTGTTGTAGCCCATTTCCACTAGAAACGGTATTGTCATTGAACCTACTGCTGCTGTTGTTGCGGGGCCTGATCCAGAAATTGCTCCATAGAATAGGCAAGTTAGTATAACTGCACATGGTATTCCGCCAGGTAAATAGCCTACAAAATATGCAAAGAAGTTAAAAAGCCTACGAGATATACCCCCTTCTGCCATTAGTACTCCTCCGAGAATAAATAACGGAACAGCTAAAATTGGAGTAGTATCTGATCCCGAAAAACTATTAGCTATTAACTGTTGAATAGAACTTCCTGTCCCTCCAAGAGCAAGAGGCATCAACGAACCTATTACCATACTCATCGTTATTGGAATTGCAAAACCTAACGAAACAATAAATGCCACAAATATCCATAAAGCCATTACTCACCACCTCCTAGAATGTCTGAATTCCCAGCAGGAGGAGATGTAGTACCTTGTACTTCCTGCTTCGCTTCTTTAAATGTAGCCTGCATTGTAGTCTCTGCAGCTTTGCTGAAATTTTTGAAATTATTAAATATCTCCTGTATCATTCTTATTGAGGCTAAACCAAAACCTATTATTGTTGAAAGGTACATAATCCACATCGGTATTTGCATAGCTGGAGAAGTTTGCCCAGTTATTCTTATTTTGTTGGTGTAAACTATTGAATAATAGAACAAAATCCCAAATAAAGCAAGCATAATAAGATTTGTAAGTATTTCCATGGACTTTCTAAGCTTATGAGGTAATAAATCCATCAATAATCCCACCCTAAGCATATTTCCTTTTTTTATGGTATAACCCAGTGAAAGAAACACAGTCCATATGTAACAATATCTAGAAAATTCTTCTGGCCAGCTCATTGAAGAGAATACAGTTCTCGCGACAACTTGAGTCATCATGATAATCGAGATTGCCGCTAATAAAAAAACTAATATTGTTTCTTCTAAATGCTCATCTAACCATTTTACTACTGCCATTTTTTTGCCTCCTTTCGAAATTTAAGAGCAATTTATTTAACAAACTGCTATGCTTCATTTCCATGTGAAAGAATAGCAAAAAGTTCTTGTCTCATTACTTCTATAGGAGCAGTTTCCCCACTCCATAATTTAATTTGTTCAGCACCTTGATAAAGAGACATCCCTAAACCGTTCATTACCTTGCAGCCCATCTGCTCTGCTTCCATAAGGAATCTTGTCTTGCTAGGATTGTAGATAGCATCAAAACATAGTTGTCCTGGCTTAAAATATTCTTTATCTAATGGAGTTTTATCTGCTGTTTTAGCCATTCCTAAACCAGTATTATTCATTATAACATCTGATTCAGCTATCTTGGTTTTTAAACACTCTACATCAGTCAAATCTACGACTTCTGCAATTGGACTAAATTTTTCATTTATATCTTTTGCTAAAAGTTCAGCTTTTGATATAGTTCTACTTCCAATATATATTTTCTTCGCCCCATTATATGCAAGTACACTACAAATTGCTCTTGCCGCTCCTCCTGCACCTAAGCAGAAAAATATAGTTTCTGGAAGCTCACGCTCAGGAGCTTCCTCTTGAAATGCTCTTAAAAATCCTGTTCCATCAGTATTGTATGCTATAAGCTTCCCATCTTTCATTACAACAGTATTACTTGCATTCATCTTCTCGCACAATGGGTCCATCTCATCCACATATTTTAATACATCTTCTTTATTTGGTTTTGTTACTGCAAATCCAGCGAAATTCATATTTCGTATCCCTTTTATAACATCTCCAAGATGATCGTTTTCTACCTCAGTATAAAAATAAAGCATATTTAATCTTATAGCCCTATATGCAGCATTTTGCATACGAGCTGCATAAGATTGAGATAAAGGTTTCCCCAATAGTGTAATCATTTTTGTATTAATATTTACTGGCATTAAATCTCCCCCTTTGTGTACTCCATTTAAAAACTATTACTAATTTAATCTATACCATTTAGGGTTAAAAATTCTTTTGCAGTTCTCAAACATTCAGCAGCGTGACCGTATGCTCCTCGCTTTTGAAACTCAAAAGCATTTGGAAGCTCTATAGAAATAGGCTTAGGAGGTAATGCGAGAAGCATCCCTTTAATATCTATCCCTCCATCCCCTATGTAAAGTCTGCCTTCTCTTGCAACTCCTATCATGCTTGGGTCATCTAGAGATGGAATTGTAGCGGGTCCGTCACATAAGTGTATAAAACCGAATTTATTTCTATCAACCTTTGCTAAATCTTCTGCCGTAACATTAGATCTATGAGCATGTAAAGTATCTACCATTATAAATGCATTTGGTCGTTTTATTGTATCCAAAATCTCTAAAGAATCTTCTAAACCAATCACTCCCGCAAATGTAACAAATTCAAGATTCACATTCAAATTATATTTAGCAGCCATATCACAAATTTTTGCAAATTTTTCAAGTGTATACTCTTTATCTTTAGTCCAAATACTTGATAGTACATCACGAGCACCTAATTCTGCAGCTGCAGCAAAAGCAGATTCATAATCAGCTACATTTAAATCCTCTCTAACTCTTGCAAGTTCAATATCCATGAGTTTAATATTATTTTCAATTAAGGCTTTTTTAATTTCTTTAAACAAAGCTGGATCCTTATCAAATTGAAATAAAGGCTCATTTGGCAAATGCATAGGTATTGGTCTTAAACTAACAAAATCATATCCTGCTTCTGCTGCTATTTTAATTTGATCCACAGGACTGGTACCTGGAATTGTAAGATAAGCTAAAGAAAATTGTCTATTCATGTTTTTCTCCTTTATAATAATTATTATTTGTGTGAGCCAGAATGATCTGGTGCAATATATTCACCATCTTTATTCTTTAATACTTTACCAAAAGCTACATTTTCTTTTGAAATGTAAATATTTTGATGCAAAACTACACATAGTTTATGGTTTCTATAACACATAAGTTTAAAGTTTCAAATAAATATGTATAAAGATTGAGAATATAATCCCCAATCTTTAATTTTATATTTACTTTTTACTATTCTCTAATGCTGTTGTAAAAGCATTAACAACTTCATCCCCTAAATCATTTACTAGCATCTCTTTTACAACATCTGCTTTCTCTTTTAGTTTACCTATTTCTTCCTCAGAAAAATCTATTGATTCTAACCCTGCATCTACAAGACCTTTTAAATTTGTCGTACTACTATCTTCCATTAATCCTTCTGCATATTCTTTAGCCTCAACTGCTGCTTCATCAAAGATTGCTTTATAGTCATCAGGCATACTTTCATATAATTCCTCGTTTACTAAGAAAAGATTAGGATATATTATGTGGTGAGTATTGATTATATAATCTTGTACCTCAGCAAATTTTGCTGCAAGTGCTGTGTCATATGGGTTTTCCTGAGCATCCACTAGACCTTGTTGTAAAGATAGATATAATTCACCAAAAGCTAAAGGAGTAGGACTAGCACCAACGTTTTTCCAAAACGCTATGTGATATTTGTTTTCTAAAGTTCTAATTTTCAATCCTTTAAATTGTTCCATATTTCTCACTTCTTTACTCGATGTAGTTTCCCTAAATGTTGCAGCTTGAGCAAAAGACATTCGCTTATATCCTGCTTTTTTAAAAGATTCATCTAAAATATTTGTGTATTCACTATTATTTAACACTTCATCAATTTCTTCTTTAGTATATCCATAAAAAGCATATGGCAAATCTAACATAGCTAATTCTGGTATGATTGATACGGCTGGTGCAGGTTGAAATATCATTGCAGAAATATCACCAGATTTAAGACTTTGAAGCATCTCACCATATGTCCCTAATTGAGATCCAGCATAAACATCAGCTGTAATTTTTCCATTTGATTTTGCTTCTACTAATTCTTTAAATTTAATACAATACAAATCTCCAATTGATCCTTCAGCTGCACCATGTCCCATAATATAATGGAATGCTGGGTCTGCTGAATCAGGCTTTTCAGTTGTTTCGGCTGGAGTTTCTGTACCCCCTCCACATGCTGTAAGCAATAATGTTAAAACAATGATTGTCACTAAAAATATTTTTTTCATTTTTATCCCCCTTTTCATTGAGTAATATTTCTTATTCAAAAGAATAATCTTAAAACTTTATTTATAATAAGATTAAACTTATTGCTGGAACAAAAGTTATTAAAAGCAAAGCTACTGTGTATACCGCAATTAGTGGGATTGTTTTTCTCCCTACTTCTAGTACAGGTGTTTCTATTAAAGGTGCTGTTACAAATAGATTTAATCCGAATGGTGGTGTAACTAGGCCTATTGCCAAACAACAAACCATTATTACTCCAAAATGTACTAAATCAATATTAAAAGCTTCTAAAGTTGGGACTAAAATTGGTGCCATAATTACTATTGCTGGACCAGTATCCATAACCATTCCCAATATAAAGAAAAATACTACAATTATAAATAAAAATGGTACAGCTGATGTAAATGTATTCGCAAACATCTCAGAAATCATTTGTGGTGCCCTCAATAATGCTAGTACTCTTCCAAATGCTGTTGCTATTGATAATATAAATATTAGTGGAGCATAGCCTCTAACAGAAGATATAACCATTCCCCAAATATTATTAAGTTCAATAGTCTTATAAATAAACAAGCTTATTACTAATGAGTAAAATACAGAAATACAAGCCGCTTCTGTAGGCGTAAAATAACCTGAATATATACCTCCCAAAATAATTAGTGGCGATAATAATGCCCAAAAACTATCTTTCAATAATTTCAATATTCCTAATGATCTTATTTCATCATAATTCCGTTGAATTTTTTCCTTATCTTCTCCATTTTTTTTGCAATAGAAATATGTGTAAAAAATCAAAACTAATCCAATTAATATTCCTGGTAAAATTCCTGCGATAAACAAGTTTCCTACTGAGGTACTTGTAGCTGTCCCATATAAAACGAATGGTATACTTGGTGGAATTATTACACCTAAACTACCTGCCGTTGCTATTAAAGCAGCACAAAATACCTTGTTATAACCTAACTCTATTAATAATGGTAACGTCATTCCACCAACAGCTGCTGCTGTTGCTGGCCCTGAGCCAGATATTGCTCCATAAAACAAACAAGTTAAAACCGCTGCAGATGGCATTCCACCAGTCTTGTTTCCTATGAAATAGGCAACTACATTAAATATTTTTTTTGAAATGCCTCCTCTAGCCATCAACACTCCCGCAAGTATAAATAACGGAACTGCTATAATCGGTGTACTGTCAGCACCTCCAAAAATCGCTCTTATAACTGCTTCATTTGATGTTGACCCAGCTGCACCCATTAGTTTTGGCCAAAATGTTGCTATCCCTATTCCAGTTACAATGGGAAGGCCAATAATAAGGCCAATACCAAATATTAAAAATACTATACCTGCCATGCTGACCCTCCTTTTATTGTATTTCAGAGTAATCTAGGTCTTCTTTTAAAAGTTTATCAGTATAGATAAGATAGATTTGTTGAGCGGATCTCAATGTAGCAAGTACGAATCCAATAGGAATTACTGTATATACCATAAACATTGGTATTTCCATTGCTGGAGAGCTTTGTTCGCTAAGCATTATTCCTCGCACTGTTAAAATGGAATAATAGCTCATAAACGTGAAGAAAGCAATATTTATTAATTGCAAAATAATCTCAATTAATTTTTGTGTTTTTCTGGGCAGATTATTAACTAATAAATCCACCCTAAGAATAATTCCTTTCTTAATTGTAAAAGATATACTCAAAAACACTGAGCATATATAAAAATATCTACATAATTCTTCAGCCCAAACAAGTGATTCTCCAATAAATCTCATGAAAATTTGTACCAACATTACACAGGCAATTCCAATTAATAAATAACCCATTATATACTCTTCAAAATGTTCATCTATCGATTTTATAAACTTCATATATTCACCTCACTCAATACGCGCACCATACTGTTATTTCCTTTCATAAGATTCTCAGCTAGTACATGTCTGTTTAGTTTCTAGATGTTTTCGCTCATTGCATACAATTATTTATGCGAACCAGAATGATCTGGAGCTATATATTCACCATCTTTATTCTTTAATACTTTACCAAAAGCTACATTTTCTTTTGGAATATAAATGTCATTTATGTTCCAGCAACCTGGTGTAGGCACTCCAATATTTTCCATTGGAACATCTAGTAGATATGGCTTATTACTTTTAATAGCTTTTTCTAAAGCAGGTTTAAAAGCCTCAGCTGAGTCAATTTTTATAGAATCCACACCATAAGCTTCCGCAACTTTTGCCCATTCTGGAGAATATGGTTCCCCATCTGGAGTTGTAAATACGGTACCAAATTTACTTTTGTAATTTGCATAAGTTAAGCCAGCGATAGTTCCAAATGCTGAATTATTCATTACAATCCAAATAACAGGAATATTTTGTTCTACAGCTGTTGCCAAAGCTGAAGGATTTATTCCAAAACCACCATCACCTACTAAAGTAAGAACTACTTTATCTGGTGCAGCAAGTTTTCCGCCTATTAGGGCTGATGCCCCAAATCCCATTGTAGCAAGTCCTGAACTATGATGAATAGTCCCTGGGATAGTGATATCAAATTGCTGAGCCATGCCGTTTTTATTCCAACCAACATCTGTATAAATCAATGAATCTTCTGGAATAACTTCTTTCACATCTTTTAATATCCTTTGAGGAGTCATTGGAAAACGACTATCTTCAGATATTGAAATATTAGATTCTTTGAAACTGTCTCTATTTGTTTTTATTTTTTCCTTTAACTCAGAATCATGCTTCCCTTCAGGACATATTTTCTTAGCTTCTTCCAAAATCTGAACAAGAGCTTCTTTTAAATCAGCAATAGCTCCTATGCTTACAGGATAATTTCTACCTATCTCTGATGGTTCAATATCAATTTGCATAAATTCGGTTTTATTCATATCAAAGGTTACCCCTGGATACCAACTTGAGCTGTCAGCTTCTGCAAATCTAGTTCCAAGTCCCAATATCACGTCTGCGTTTGTAGTAAATTTATGTGTAAATTCCATACCCCAGAACCCTGTTTGTCCTAACATGAGTGGATGAGTATCAGAAATACACCCTTGACCCATTTGAGTCCTTGATACAGGTATATCTAAAAATTCAACTAATTCCTGCAGTTCTTTCGAAGCAGTTGCCAATAATACTCCTCCACCAGCATGAATAACCGGATTTTTAGCATTAACTAGCTTTTCTGCAATCGCCTTTGCTGCTGATGGAGCTAATGCAGGTTTAATAGTTGTATGTGAATCCAAGTAAGTTCTCTTAAACAAATCTTCCTCAATTTCTACAGAAAACACATCCATAGGCACCGATATTAGAACTGGTCCAGGTTTACCACTTTCTGCAAGTCTAAACGCTTTATCAAGTATTTCAGGCATTGCTTCAGGATCATCTACTCGCCATGCGCGTTTTACTATTGGCTTTAATATTTCATATTGCGATCCATCGGCGTGAAGATTAACTTCTTGATGTGGATGCTTTCCATAATAATAGCGTGGTACATCTCCTGCTATAACAACCATTGGGATTGAGTCAAAAGATGCATTAGCAACTCCTGTCACAGTGTTTGCAAGACCTGGCCCAAGGTGGCACATTACAACCCCAGCTTTCTTTTTAACTCTTGCATACCCATCAGCTGCCATAGCCGCTAATTGCTCATTTCTAAACGATATAAATTCTATTTTTTCACTTTTTGACAATGCATCTAAAAATCCTATTACCGTATGACCACAAAGTCCAAATATATATTCGACGTCTCTTCTTTCAAGATAATCTACCATTAATTCAGATACCAACTTTTTCATGGTGTTCCCTCCTTCTATGCTTTGTTTTCTCTTTCAGGATCATAAAATTCACCAAATAATTCTTCATCTGTAGGTCTGTCCTCTGGAATTTCTTTGGAAACCCATGTGACATTCATATAATGATGGAGATTGACATTTTCTGATGTAGCATTTCCTCCCCATGTACCACATCCTATGCTTGATGTCATAGGCATACCATTTGTAAAAGAACCTGCATTTGCTTTTGACTGTGGTTGTCTTACCATAATTCGTCCTACATTAGCCTCAAGAGCCAATCTGTGAATATGATCCTGATTATATGAATAAATACCTACACTATGCCCTTTTCCCCCAACTGCATGTATTGCCATAATAATATTTATTGCATTTTGGAACTCCCCTTCATATTTATGTATTGCAAGAAGAGTTGACAACTTTTCACGACACCAAACATCATTGTAACTTTCTGTAAATAATCCAGTACCTTTTGCAATTAAAAATTTTCTATCCTCAGGTATCGAAAAACCTGCAAGTTCTGCCATTCTCTGTGGTGACTGAGCAACTGAATCAGGTAGTCTATGACAACTTTCATCCCACATTATTTTTTTAACCGATTCTTGCTCTTCTTTAGTTAATAAGTACCCTCCTACTTCAACTAATTCTTTTATTGCATCTTCATATATACTTTCCTGAATTACAATATTACCATCAGCTGAGCATCCTGAACCAAAATCCGATGTCTTCGATAACATAGTATTATACGCTGCTTGGTGAAGTTCCTCTTTAGCTGATTCATCCCATATCATTGTAGCATTCCCAGACCCTACTCCATAAGCAGGAGTGCCTGAATGGTATGCTCTTCTTACTACTCCCTGACCGCCTGTTGCTATTACTAAGTCACACTTAGTGTTTAATGCTTCTGATAAAGCCTTGTTTACTTTAGCTTTCCCTTGACCAAGAATTTGAATTAAATCCTCAGGTGCCCCCACTTCTCTTAAGCCTTCTCTCATTAGCTCGATTGTTTTTCCTCCAGTTTTTACTGATCTTGGATGTGGTGAAAAAATTATTGCATTTCTTGCTTTGAGTGCATATATTGAATTTCCTGCCGGCGTTAAATCTGGATTAGTGGCTGGGACAACACATGCTATTATGCCTACTGGTTTTGCATATTTTACTATTCCTTTCTCAGGAATTTCTTCAATTATCCCTACACTCTTTTGACGTAGAGCATCTCTTAGAACACCTCTGATTTTAAACTTTTTGTTTTCTCTGCTAACAGGATCCCCCATTTTGCTCTCTTCAATACTCATCCTTACAAGTTCCTTAAATGTTTGAGTATTAGCTACTTTCCATGCAACAGCCTGGATAGTACGATCTATATCTTCCTGACTCCACTTCTCAAAAATTTTCTGTGCTACATCTGCCCTTGCGAATTTTTCCTCAATTTCATCAATTTGATCTTGAGTAAGTTTTGAATATGCTTCATCCATTGAACTCATTCTACTCATAATTTTACCTCCTCGTCAATAATTATATTCTTTTCAATTTACTACCTTGCAAACGATTTCTAATTTCATAATCTTATCTTATTAAATCTTTAGACCTACCAGCCTTTAAAAGATATGAATCAGTATCGTGTCCAACTAATTGCTGCACATTTCTTGCAATCTTCATAAGTTCTTTTACATCAATTCCTGTTTCTATTTTCATCTCATCTAGCATATGTACCACATCCTCAGATGCAACATTTCCAGCTGCTCCTGGTACAAATGGACATCCACCCAAACCTCCAAAAGAAGAATCAAACCGAGTAATTCCAGCTTGCATAGCCGCAAATATATTTGCAATAGCCATCCCTCTTGTATTGTGAAAATGTAGCCACCATTTTACATTTGGATATGCTTTCTGCATCTCGTAGCAAATAGAGTAGACCTGATTTGGAACAGCCATACCTGAAGCGTCTGAGAGTGAAATTTCATTTATTCCAACTTTTAAATAGGCTTCAACTATACTTTTCACAGATTCTAAACTAATTGCACCTTCCCAAGGTGATCCAAAGGGCATTGAAATAGAACCAGAAACTTCTATTCCATTCCCAACAGCTAAATCATAACTTTCTTTAAATCTTGCTACGCTTTGTTCAGGTGTCATATTAATATTTGCAAGGTTATGCCCCAAACTCGCAGATACATTCAGTTTAACTTTATGACAACCACAATTTATCGCTCGTTCTACTCCTCTTTTATTGGCTACTAACGCTCTAAACTCAACATTTTTTACATCACTAAATTGTAAAAAAAGCTCATCCGTGTCAGCCATTTGAGGTACTGCTTTTGGACTCATAAATGAGCCAAGTTCAATTACCTTAAAACCTGTATGGATAAGCTTATTAACGATCTGCAATTTATCTGAAGTATCAAGTATTTTGGGTTCATTCTGCAATCCGTCTCTAAGCCCAACCTCACATAGGATAATTTTTGATGGTAGCTTCATATCTCCCCCCCCTTACTTGTCTTTTATTAACTTTACTACCTTAACTCAATATTATTTCATTTGCTATTGAAAGTCTAATACCGTTTTTGTATAATGATTATAGATATTCTCTATAATTAATTATTAGTTGATATTTTCTTAACTAGCTTTAATACTTATTTTTTAAGAGAATAATATAATGACTTGAGTCAATCGATGTTAGAATTTTTCTATAAAACCTGTTAATTACTAAAACACCAAGGAGGGATAAAATGACTCTTCACCAGCTTGTATACTTTATTAAAATGTCTTACACATTACATTACACAAAAGCAGCAAAGCAACTTAATATATCTCAGCCAAGTCTTAGTTATGCACTAGGTGAACTATCTAATGAATTAGGGGTGCCATTATTCGAAAAGTTTGGTAAAAAAATATCACTGACTGAATATGGAGAAGCTTTTTTACCTTATGTTGAAAGTGCTTTAAATATTCTTCAACAAGGTGAAGTGCAACTTGCAAATATGAAAAGTCCATTAAGTAGCAATATTAACTTAGGCTATATATATAGTGTAAGCTTTGATGCTATTCCATATCTGATAGACAACTTTTATACTTATCAAGGTAATAATAATATTCACTTCAGCTTTCAGGTAAGTATGACCAATACACTAATAGAAAAACTTATAGATGGTAGTCTAGATGTAGTGATGACTCCTTTGCCTGAGGTAGTAAACGAATGCATAGAATCCATTCCAGTTTTTAAACAGGAACTTTTCTTAGTAGTTTATAATGATCACCCATTGGCAAACAAAAACTCTGTAAATGTTGAGGATTTAAAAAACGAAAAATTTATTATGATTAATAAAAAAACTGACTTATTTTTACAAACTGATGCACTATTTAGAAGTAATAATATAGTGCCAGAGATTGCATTTAAGGTAGATGAATGTAATTCTATGGCTGCCTTTGTAGGTGCTCAATTAGGTGTAACGATTATGCCTAAAATTCCTTCCCTTTCTAATTACAAGGTAATTGCGATACCCTTTGAAGGAACTAACCTTAACAGAACGATCTATCTACATTGGAACAATAAAAAACATATGTCTCCCGCATTATCTAGCTTTTTAAATTATTATAAGTCATCCATTATAATGGATGGTAAATATATGCCAGAAATTAAAAAACCCCTTACAATACTGAATTAAAAAGATACACAAAGGATAATTCAAATCCTTTGTGTATCTTTTTTGCTTTTATTTATATAATTCTCCGAGTTTTCTCTCATAGTTTGATAGCTGAGGAACATCTTCATGAATGGAAAACTAAAATAAAACACTGCCTTTGGTTTTAGCAATCAATAAAAAAACCTTTTGTTAGTTTCGTAAGATAAATAAGCCACATACATTGCCTTGGTTGTATCATATGCTAGTTTAAAATCAGATAGTGGCTTTCTATCAAATGCAATACATTCCATAAAATCTTTAAGTTCGTCTGTAAATCCTCTTAGAATTTCATCAGCTATAAAAGCTTTATTCCATCCTACTGTAGAAGGTAACATTTCAGAAAACTTGATATTTTCCATACCTTCATTATCTAGCATATAAACATTTAAAGCATCCGTTGGTGTCAAATTATTCATCATAACTGCATTATTTGAATATATTTCAACATAGTTTTTTGTTCCACCTAAAACAGTATCCGACGCTAGCACAACAGCTTTGCTACCATCCGTAAATGTAATAGAAACATTCGCAAAATCCTCTACATCATTAATTCTTATAGCATGATACTTCAATTCTTCTTCAGATAAATTGCTCGTTATTTGCCCCATATCTGCAACTATACTCTCAATTTCTATTTTTGTATTTCTATACTCAGCTTCTTCTTTTTTTATATATAATACTCCTGCAAGAGGATGACTTCCAACTCGAATTAATGAACCGCCTCCTGTTTTGTCCCATTCTCCAGCTACTGGAGAGCTCGATCCTTTTAAACTTTCTTCTCCTTTAAGAAATAGTATCTTTGACTTCTTGCTTTTTAATATTTCTACTGATTTCTGTATGCTAGGAGCATATACATAATTCTCAGCATACATAAATTTCTGACTGTTTCTATCAATTGCAGCTTTTAATTCATCTAATCCCGCCAAAACTTCTTTGTACATTTTTTCTTTGCTTACATTCTTACCAATAGGTTTTATATCTTCATCATTACCAAAATACCCAATCAAAGGTTTTTCACATATAACATGTTTACCCGCATCTAATGCTTTTATAATCATTTCTTTATGTAAAAAAGGCGGAGTAACAATGTCAATAACATCAATTTCTGGATCTTTAATCATCTTATCAAAGTCAGTTTCTACTTGCTCAAAATTATAAATATCTAATAATTCCGTTCCCTTTTCCTTCAAAACATCACATATAGTCTTTAACCTAACATTGACACTACTAATTTTTTTATACCCCTCACAGTGCAGCCTAGCTCCATATCCTGCTCCTGCCATTCCTATTACAACTTTCTTTTTTATCATCACTATTCACTCCATTTTTAATTAATAAATTTATAATACTTTCTTTAAAAAATAAAACAATAATATAAAAGATATTTATGTATAGTAGAATACCTCTTTAAGTTAAATTTTACAACCTCTATATTTAATTAAACTCACAATAAAAAAAGATACTTCGGATTTTCATTATGAATCTCCGAAGTATCTTTTACATATAAAGGAGGTTTAATCCGAGTTTTATTTCAATTTTCAAGATATGCTTTTACAGCTTCATTTCTTTCAACAACATGTGCTTTTAGTGCTTCTACTGCAGAATCAAAAGATTGATCAGATTTGATAAAACTATATCCTTCTTCTTCAGCATATGCATATTCTTTTATCATTTCATAATATTCAGTATAAGTTTTTGTCATTTTTTCCTCTGTAAATATCTCTTGAGTAAACTGTTCAAGATAGCTATCATAAATAGCTTTATACTCTGTATCACCTATAAGATAATCAATTAATGGCCAATTATCATTAACTTCATCTAATCCTAGACTTAGTGCTCCTCTATTACCTTTGCCTTCTTGAAGGGCTTCGTTACTATCCCATGGTATCCATTCTAGCTTATTTGTTTCAGGATTATTATAAAGAAAATAATTATGAGTCATATTCCCGTAAGTATCCCAATTTTGCATTACGGTATTAGCAGCTAACCATTTCAAAAATCCATCAACATTAAATACTTCTTCTAACTCAGACTTCCAAGATTCAACATCACTTTCTCTATTTTCACTATTAATTACATCATAAAGAGCAATAACATCTGAATAATCCGCTTCATCTTCATTATTCTTTTTCACCATTTCATCATCATCATAAGTTCCATCAGCAAAAGAGGCTGCTGTTCCTTCTGGTTTATACAAATTTCCTGAATCATCTCCAAACTGACTTTCTATTCCTGTATCATCCATTTCTTCAACTAAAGTATATACTCCGTAAAATTGACTTCCCTCGCCATAATCTACATTTACAACAACAAAGGTTGTATTAGCTGCTGGAACACCAAAATCTCTAAAAAGATCAGCACTTACTTTTTCACGCATCAATGATTCATCGGAGTAATTATTATTTAGATTCAATTGTTTAAAACCATAAAACCTCTGATTGTTTATTTCTGGATATTCATCCTCAAATTCATCAAAGTCTAATTTAAATGAAAGTTTGCCATTCCCTGAACTTACTGCCGATGTAAGACTTGAATTTCCTTTAAATCTAATACCAACATGATCCCAAGTTGTATCATCAAAAGTAATTGAAGATTCAACCCATATTGGATCATATTCACTCTCAGATGTTGTTTCTATTTGATTATTTACAGCAGGTTGCCCAGGAGCTGGTTGTCCAGCAATTTCTGGCCTAGCATTTTGCGGTATCTCTCCCTCCGGCAATGCTGGTCTATCTCCTTCTGATCTAGCATTTTGCGGTATCTCTCCCTCCGGTAATGCCTGCCTATCTCTTTCGGGCATAACTCCTTTTTGCCCCCCTGCCTGTCCTCTACCTCCTGTTACATTTTCTTCTAAATCAGCTTGCATGGCTTCCCAATCTTGACTATCGATTGTAATGTTAAATTCTAGGACCTCAGACTGATTAAAAACTGTGTCATAATCTGGGTCAACGTCATTACTATGGGTACTTTCTCCCCAGTTTACAATATTATCTTGAGTCTCACTTCCTGCTGTTTCAACTACCACTGTTTCAGTATCTACTGCATCATTATTGTCTACAGTGCCTACACAACCTGTCAAAATTACGATTAACATACTTACTATTAATACTCCGACTATCAATCTTTTCATTTTTTTCTCTCCCTTTCTTAAATAAATAAATCTTGAACAATATATAGTTTAATAAAAATTACTACAAAACACTTGACTACTTATGACCTTTACCATTCATTTGTAATAAAGTAATATCTTCAATCGTTTCACCATTAACAACTACTGTACCACTATTATAAATAATCTCGCCATCTGCATCAAAAGATGATCCACATGTCAAATCAAAATTGCCACCATTAACATAAATATCTCCATTAGAGTCAATTGCATCTGTATCACCACTTGCCATAACAATAGTTATATCTCCACCATTTATTTCAATAACAGCGTCGTTACTTCCTAGATTTGTAGCATTAATACCATCATCTGTTGAGTAAATGTCAATGCTTCCATCATTAATTAATACATAGTTACCTTTAATCCCTTCAGTAGATTCTTTAATTATTATATTCCCAGAATCTATTTGAACTTTACTCTCTGAGCTTATACCATCATCTGCTGCTATTAGATTAAATTCTCCATTTTGAATGTAGACAAATCCTAGAGTATCATCATCACTATTTTCACTGTGAATTCCATCTTTACCAGAAACAATATTGAATTCTCCATTAGAAATTCGAATACTGTTTTTACCTTCTAAACCATGGCCATTTACATTAATATCATATATACCATTAGTTAAAACTAAATCATCTTTTGATGTAATACCATTCCCATATTTATTCGTAATTGTAAGAGAACCACTACCATTTATCGTTAAATCCTCTTTAGAAAAAATCGCTGCATCAATATTATTATCATCAATAGATATAAATTCACCATCTACAGAAATTGAATTCTTAGAACTGTTTGCAAGAGTTATAAAAACCTTATCTGCCTGTTTTACATATATAGGTGCAGAAAATGAGTTGTTAATCTCTACATTGTCTAATACTATTTGAATTTTATCAGTATCTGCTGCATCAACTACTATTTGTCCATCCGATAAAGTTCCTCTTAAAATATATGTTCCTTCTTGTGAAATTGTAACTGTATTTTCTTTTACTGTAGCACTTTCATTGTTAATTTTTATAGTATCCTCCTCTAGAACGATTATGGTACTATTATTTTCATCATATCCACTTTCCATATCTCTACTAGAAAACATCTCATCATCAATTTCTATTGTCGAAGTATCTGCTACTTCAACACCTACTCCTTGGGTTTCTACTGATGTAGTTTCTCCATTTGAAACTGTATCTGTTGTAGAATCTGTACATCCAATTAAAGAAATAGCTAAAACCGCTATACATAAAATTATCGATAATCTTTTTTTAAGTTTCATAGCATTATACCCTCCTATAGTTCGCCAGCAAGACTTGATTGCTTAGCCATTGTAATTTCAAGATTTCCATTTCTACATCTTAATTCATCTATAAATTCCTTTTCCTGTTCAACATTTGTAAGTATTAAATCATAGGTAAGCTTAAACAAACTTCCCATATTTGTTGTCTTAATACTTAACAAATCACACTTATCAGTATAACTTATAAATAAATCATCAAAAATATCTGTGTAATCTAAATCCTCAGGAATAGTAATTTTCATAGTTCTTTGAGTCTTTTTGCTCTCACCTATGCTACTTGCTGTATAGATTAAGCCTACTCCATTTACTATAATTGTAAATATAATAGCATAACCTATATAGCCCATACCAGCTGCAAGACCTGTACCCATGGCTAAAAATATTGCTCCTATTTCCTTTGCTGTGCCTGGAATAGATCTAAATCTTACTAAGCTAAATGTTCCAGCAACTGCTACTCCTGTACCTAAATTACCATTTACCATCATTATTATTACAGCAACAACCGCTGGCAGAGTAGCTAATGTAACTACAAAACTTTTTGAATATCTAGTTTTATAAGTGTAGGCAAGAGCAATTAACAATCCTAATATAAGTGCCGTTCCCATACAAATAAGAAAACTCGATAATGTAACAGAAGCTGTTTCTGTACTTTCTAACACACCCGCAAATAAATTATTAAGCGACATTAGTCACACCTCTTTCCTCTTCCATTCTTAGTAATAGTTTGTCCTTTGATATTTGACCATAATCTAAGTATTTAGGTAACAGTAAATTTAGATATGCATTACCATACTTTGAAAATGATGTTTTATATAATTTGTTTTCATCTAAAAAATCTAGTAGCCATTTTGGTATTCCTAATACAGTTTTTAATTCCATAATCGCCATATCTTTTGGCAAAATTTGATCTCCGTAAATGCCTGAATTCAAAGATAAATCATAATCTCTCATAAGCAGATTTTCATCAAAAGTCATTCTGAAATTAGAATCCTCTTTACTATAAAAAGCCTCTCGTTCATACGATAAAAAAACTGATGGTTCAATATCTTTATAGGTCTGCATTAAGTAATCTATCTCTTTTGAAATTTGATTTTGATTTATAAGCGGAGTATGGTCTACTAGATAACTAGTGGCCGTTTTTTCCTCTAAGTTAATTCTTCGCTTATAAACTACACCTTTATATTTCTTTTTAATTTCTATGAAAACTTTACTCTCTGGACTTGCGATTCCATAACTTCTTATTCTTAGTTTTTCTTTATAACATGGTTTTTCTAAAGATCTTCTAATCAATAATTTATCTGGTGTGTCAAAATAAATATTACAAATAGTACTTTTACCGAAATCATCAGTATTCATATATTTCTCCATCACTTTTAATAAGTTGTTTTTTTCTTCTATTGGAATAAGATATTTTAATTCATATCTACTAAAAACATTTTGATAACCCATATATACTGCCCCTTTCAAATTATTATCTTTACTTCTTAATGCTAGTATAGATGTTCAAACTAAAACTAACTTAAAACTCTAGTTTAAATTAACTTAAAATTTCATATTTTATTATTTTGTAATATGGATTCCTATAGATAAAAAAATACTCCCCCTAGACATCAGATTGTTTTACCTGTTAATCTTAGGAGAAGCATATTATATAGTTGTTAGTATTAAAGTTGTACGGTAAATATAATTTTATCACCATCTAAACTCTCTGCACTTATTTTGCCTTTATGCTTTGCTACAATAGCTTTTGCAACAGATAAACCAATACCATATCCTTCCAATTTGCTATTTCTAGAACTATCCGCCCTGTAAAATCTCTCAAATAGTACATCATAGTTCCCGACACTTAGATTTTCTGATCTATTAGTTGTCTGCAGAAAACATTTTTTACCTTGTCTCTTTAATCTTACTGTTATCGAGTCATCCTTTAGGCCATATTTTAATGCATTATCAATTAATATTGCAACCAGTTGACCTAGAGACTCTTCATTCCCAACATAATTGATGCCTTTTTCGACTTCTAGCACTAGCTCCTTACCTTTTACTGTACTAATTTCATGAAATTCTTCAGCAGTTTCTAATACCAGTTCAGATAGAGAAAATTCATTTTTTAAGAGCTGGTTTTTTTCTTCATCCATTCGCGTTAGAGAAACAAGGCTTTCCACAAGATTAGATAACCTCCGAACTTGATTATGAATACTCTTTGTCCATTGACTTTCTCCATAATTCATTTCTATTACTTCTGCATCCGTATTAATAATTGCAAGTGGTGTTTTTAATTCATGACCTGCATTTGTAATAAACTGCTTTTGTTTTTCATAGCTTTCTGCTATAGGTGCTATAGCCTTCTTCGAAAATACAAGAACAATAATAAAAACTCCAATTATCCCAATTACACCAGTCATAATACTACTTTTTAAAAACGAATAAAAAATTTGCAAATCTTGACCAATATTTACAAACACCAATAATGAACCATAATCTTTATTTACAACGAGATATTTGTATTCACCCTCAAATCCACTCTTTTTTTCACTTTCCAATACTTCATTTGCATAGGTAAGAGCCTGCTTAGTAGAAATTGAAGAAATTTTACCTGTATCCACTTCAATAACACTCTCTTCCTCATCCATTTTCACTGTGAAAAAACGTGTTGAAAATGGTGCTTCTGGTGATATTTTCGGTGGCAACTTATATATCAAATCATGCTCATCTTCTTTTGGAAAATACCCATCATTTTCTGCTAGTATATATAGAAGCTCATCTGCATTTCTACCTATTTGTGAATAATTAGATAGATTGCTGAAAAATCCAATTACAAAAACTACTATAAATGCTGCACTAACGGAAATTACGATAAATTTTCTACGTAATATCTCTATCATTATTTTCCCTCCAGAGAATACCCTATATTTCTCCTTGCCTTTATTTCAACCTCAGCTTCAATTGTAATAAGCTTCTTTCTAAGAGATGAAATACAAACCCATACCACATTTATTTCTGAATCGCTATCATAACCCCAGATTTTCTCCATAAACCGATCCGTGGAAATAACATTAAGGGGATTAATCATTAGCATTTCCAACATTTGAAACTCCTTATTTGAAAGTCGAACTGAATCTTTCTCCGATTTTAACTCAAATGTCAATCTATCTAAAGTAATATTCTCAAAATCAAGTATAGAATCAGTAATCTCACTTTGTCTTCTTGTAATAGCACGAATGCGAGCAATCAATTCTTTCGTTACAAAAGGTTTAGTTAAATAGTCGTCAGCACCAGAATCTAATCCCAAAACCTTATCATCAATTTCAGATTTTGCAGTTAGCATCAGTACAGGAACATTATTACCTTTGCCCCTGATCGTTTTAAGTACCGCTATACCATCAACTTTTGGCATCATAATATCTAATATCACACCATCATAATTTTCAGTTTCTAAATAATTAAGAGCTTCTTCACCATCATAAACAGCATCAACAGAGTAATTATTGTGTTTTAACATGGCTACAAGAGCATTAGAAAGTTCTACCTCATCTTCGCAAAGTAATAAACGCATAGTCCCACCTCCAATACATATAACTATATCTTATAAACTTAAAATATAGTTAAAATTCTAGTTAATAATTATATCTTTCACAGTAATAACTTGGAAATCACACATAGCCATGTCTACTCTAAACATTAACAATATAGTTTAACGTCATTTTCACACATATTTGCTATATATACTTTAGTCGATTTGCAGAATATATGGCAAATAAACCCAATGACCCCACAATAAGGAAACCTACTGTTAACCCAAACAAATCTCCGAAAATACCTAGAATAATTGGTCCAACTACCATTCCACTCCCATATATTGCTTGAAACATTGCCATTGTAGTTGTCATCACTTCTTTTCTAACGCCACTAATAACCATGGCCATAAGAAGTGAAAATACAATCGAATTACCTATACCAGCTATAATTTGCAGTGCAAAAAGCATACCTAAATTTGGAACAAATGGAGTAATAAAACAAATTATTGTTATCAATACAAAACCCAATGAAAGGCTATTCTTTTGACCAAATCTTTTAGTCATTATAGTATTGGCCAATATTGAAAATATTACTTGCGGCAGAGTAAATAAAGTTGTTAAAAATCCTAATTGAAGATTGTTAGCCCCTAGATTTGCAGCAATTATGGGTGTGAACCCAAAATTCGTTGAAAAGGTAATAAATTGTAATAAGGCAGCTAGTAGAGAAATATGCATGATTCTCTTATCCTTAATAATCGATAAAAGTCCATATTTAGATACAGTTATAGTTTTATCTCTTTTGATTTTTTCTTCGTGTATGAAAAATCCTATAAATAAGCTTATCAAACTAATAATAATACTCAATAAAAAAATGGCTCTAATCCCAAATCTTATAGCTACGAAACCCCCAATAAACATTGCGAACAACTGGCCTAATTTACTGTCAGCATTTATAATTCCAACGGCTTTACTAGATTCTTCTGGGTCATAGTAACTTATATATAGAGTAGTGAAATTAACCCAAGTGGCTACTGCTGCTCCTGCTATCAATCTCGCCCATAACAATGAATAAGGATTTGGAAAAGAATATAATAATGATGCACTAATTACAGCACACATAATACCCATAACTATAAATATCTTTCTTAACCCTAGTTTATCCGAAATTATTCCTATCGGTAATCGAAGTATAGTCTGAGATAATCCATAAACCCCTCCAATTAAACCAATTAACTTATAAGATGCTCCCAATTCCTTAGCATAATTAGATAACTGCGGAACGTAAGCATATATTGAAAAGAAAAATAAAATTGCTACTATTGAAAAAAGTGTTTTTTTATTAATCATATGTATGTCTCCAATTTTATTGCTTAAATTTTAAAAAAGACCCCCACACTACGCTCAAGATAACAATGTTCATGTCATTCTGAAAGCATAGTTGAAGAATCTTTCTCCACTAAAGACCTCTAGTCTTCTTTACATTTTATTCCTTAAAAGCTTTAAATCCTCAGTAATATAATGATGTTCAACTTTGCTTGAATCAAATTTAACTGTTCTAAATGCAAACTGAAAAATCGGGCCACCTACAACTGCTAATAAAACTGTCCCAAATCCAAATCTTCCACCAAGAATCACACCTGCTATAATAGCTACTATTTCAATTAAGCTTTTTATTAGCCTAATACTTTTACCTGTTCTATTAGTTAATACAAACATTAGTCCATCTCTTGGCCCCGCTCCTAAACCTGCAGATACATAAATATAACAACCGTAGCCTTGGATTAATAGACCTACCAATATAAATACTACACCCGATACAAACGTATTTGCTATTGGCAACATATTATTTAGCATTATAATATCAATAAATACTCCAAAAAGGATCATATTCAGTAAAGTTCCCCAGCCTATATTTTGCCCAAGTGCCACATCTAAAACAACTATAAAAAATGCAACAACTATATTTGCCTGCCCCATGGTTATACCTACTGTATTCGCAAGACCTTGATGGAAAATATCCCATGGTGCCAAACCAAGATTTGCGTTTATTGTTAAAACTATTCCTGCAGCAAAAATAAACAATCCTATAATGAGCCTAATAAACTGCTTAAGTGAATACTTCACATTAACCCTTCTTTATCTAAATTATTTAATTTCTAGTTCCACTGAGCAATGATCAGAGCCCATAATATTTTCAATTATCCTTGCATCTACCACTCTATCCTCTATTTTCTCAGAGATTAAGAAATAATCAATTCTCAACCCTACACTTCTATTTCTAGCTTTTATTATATATGACCACCCTTAATATTCATCTAAAAATGAATGCTTCTCTCCATCTTCATCCCAGCCTAAAATGCCTTCCATATTTACATTCTCTGCAGCTTTAAATATTGATTTATCTACATTGTTAAAGTTCTCTTCCAAACTAGCAATCAAATCTTTAATTTCACGCCTTTTGTTCCCTATTTTTTTTGCTGCTACCATACATGCGCAATTCAAAGGCCAGATTCCTGCATTTTGAATCCATCTTTCAATATACTTTTCTTCTATTAAATATAGTGGTCTTATTAATTCCATATTTTCAAAATTTTTAGCTTTTAACTTTGGCATCATAGTTTTAAAATTTCCTGCACAAAGAATATTTAACATTGTAGTTTCAATAACATCATTGTAATGGTGGCCAAGTGCTAATTTATTACAACCTAACTCTTGAGCCTTGCTATATAAAGCTCCCCTCCTCATCCTTGCACACATATAACAAGGATAGTCTTTAGCTATTTTATCTGCTACCTCAAATATGTTAGCACTATATATATGAGTTGGTATATCCAAATACTTACAGTTCTCTTCCAACAATTCCCTTATATCAGGATGATAACCTGGGTCCATTGCAATATACTCAACTTCAAAGTTTTGAGTCCCATTTTTCTTTAACTCTTGAAATAATTTTGCCATAAGCAAACTATCTTTACCACCAGAAATTGCCACGGCAATTTTATCTCCATCTTCTATTAAATTATATTCTTTTATTGCCTTAATAAATTTTGTCCATACATGCTTTCTATATGTTTTTATAAGACTACGTTCAATATCATGCAGAGATTTTCTATCATTAAATGGGACTAAAATTTCACATCCCACTCCTGCTATTGTATTTTTAGTTTCTTCCAATATATATCACTCCAATTAAACTATTATTACTAGTTTATAACAAAATTAAGCACAATACAAGATTTAGACTTTAGAGTAAAATTTAGGATTTTAGTGTATAATATTATTATAATCTTATAATTATTGCACAAGGACTTGACTTAATGTATAATTTCACTTTAAAGGAAAATATCGCTAGGAAAATTTATATACTTAGAAAGGAATTATAATATGAAACTAGGAATAGTAGGACTACCAAATGTAGGAAAAAGTACACTCTTTAACGCCATTACACATGCAGGTGCAGAAGCAGCAAATTACCCATTCTGTACAATTGAGCCAAATGTAGGCGTTGTAGCAGTACCAGATGAAAGAATTGACAAATTAGGCGAAATCTATAAGTCAAAAAAAATCGTACCCGCAGTTATAGAATTCTATGATATTGCAGGTCTTGTAGAAGGAGCTAGTCGTGGAGAAGGCTTGGGGAATAAATTTTTAGCACATATTAGAGAAGTTGAATCTATAGTTCATGTGGTTAGATGTTTTGAAAACGATGATGTAGTTCATGTTTCAGGAAGCATTGACCCCCTTAGAGATATTGAAATTATCAACATTGAATTAATGCTTTCAGACTTAGAACTCTTAGAGAGAAGACTTTCGAAAACAGAAAAGGCTTCGAAAACAGATAAATCTTTAATTCCAGAACTAGATGTAATAAAAAAATGTGTCAAGGTTCTTGAAGATGGAAAATCTCTAAGAACGCTTGATTTAACTCCAGAAGAACAAATTATTTTAAATTCTTTTACGCTATTAAGTTCAAAGCCAATTATTTATATCGCTAATATTTCTGAGGATGATATCAGTTCAATTGATGAAAATCCTTATGTTGATAGAGTTAAGGAATTTGCTAAAACTGAAGGTGCTGAAGTCGTAGTTGTTAGTGCAGAGATCGAAGAAGAAATTTCGCAGCTTCCTGAAGATGAAAGAGTAGAATTCTTAAATGACCTAGGGCTGTCTGAATCTGGCCTTGATCAGCTAGTAAAAGCTAGCTATAGACTTCTTGGACTAATAAGCTTTTTAACTGCAGGCGAACCAGAGTCAAGAGCTTGGACAATAAAGAAAAATACATCAGCCCCTCAAGCGGCAGGTAAAATTCATTCTGATATTGAAAAAGGATTTATAAGGGCTGAGATAATAGCTTATGATGATTTGATAGCTCACGGTGGAAACCTCGCATCAGCTAAAGAAAAAGGGTTAGTTAGAATAGAAGGAAAAGAATATATAATGAAAGATGGGGATGTTGTACATTTTAGATTCAACGTCTAAACATCTTACTTCTTATGATTGCCCACGACAACTTTAAGGCCTCAGAGAAGGTTGATATGCCCTTCTTATACAACTTGTGTGCGTAACGCATAATGAATCTTAGTTGTGTAATAAATTGCTCTTTCTTCATAGTAATCTTCCTTTCTTCTTGTAAAATGACAATAGCCCCTACCAATGGAGATTCTCCGCTGATAAGGGCTATATAAGTTCATTCTCTTTGAAACTATAGTAAGTGCTTCCGATGATAATATGATCCAACACATGTATACCGACTAACTTTCCAACATCAACTAACCGATCTGTAATGACTTTGTCTTCTCTTGAAGGTTCTGGGTTCATTGATGGATGGTTATGGACTAGAATCATAGATGCTGCAGCCTTCTTAATTGCAGTTCTAAACACTGATCGTGGGTGTACAATACTGGCATTTAGGCTACCTCGGGAAATCATAATAGGTTCACCAATAACGTGATTCTTCGTGTTCAGAAGCAGCAAGTGGAATTCCTCAACCTTAAGGTGACCGAGCGTTGAATACATGACATTGAACACATCTTCAGGGCTTTTAATAGAATGTCCTAGTCGCTGCATCCTTCTATCATGTAGACGTTTTAAAAGTTCCTGTAATGCAGTAATTCTTTCTACCGTTCTAGCTCCAATACCATCAACCTGAATTAGTTCTTGTGGTGTAATATCGTACAGCAACTCATCTAATCTGTGCTCTGACAACAGCGACTTGAAGCTACCTTCTCGTGATTCCTTCACCAAGGATTTTAGTAGCTGCTCATCCGTTAGTTCTTTGTAATTGTAAATCATGTTCATTCCTCCTTTAAATTTGGGGCATAAGAAAAGAGAGCCCACTATTAGACTCTCTACAGAAGGGGTGGCCCATGTAACGATGCCTTTTCCTTCATATTATATAGTTATTACCTATAGGATTTATGTGTGATTTTTTGACCCTATAAGTGTTTCTCAATTGATTTAATTGTAACTAGTTACATTAGTTTCGCTTATGCGGTCTCTCTTCAATAAACCATGTATCCCCTATCATCTCATCACCATCAAAGTAATAAGCACCTGAGAAAACATGCCTACCAAAGAAGATATTCGCATGCTCTGTAAACATTTGCTTTTCACCACCAATTAGATATAGTAAGACACAATCATTTTTATCCAACCATTCTTGAATCACTTCTTTCTTAATCAATCCAAATGATGGTCCCTTCTCATAAATGCTAGGATCAAAGAACACAGCATCTCCCTTTTTATCCAACCAATGACCAATACGATTATTGGAAACTGATAAGTTAAGTTCTCTTATAATGAACGGTGAAGGCATATAGAAACTTAGAGATTCATCTATAGAATGATCAACTCCGCCTTCCCAATCATACTGACATACAGGAATATGATAGCGCTCATCAAACAATCTATGGTAATTCTTCTCAATGTCATTTTCCCAATCATTGATATATGAATAGTATCTATGCCAAGGATATTCACCATAGAACCCCTGATGATCAGTACTCGGACATCCAATAATATCTGGAGACGCACATGATTGTCCGTTCACTTGAGCAAGTATACTTTCAAGATCATCTTTATGCACTATACAAGTATTTATACGATACCATGCATCTTGATATGGAATTTCTCTTTTATTTTCTAGTGGGTGTCTATTCCAATTCACAAAACCCTTCAAAGCTAGCCATCTATTGCCAAACTCATCATCAACAGCAATTATATCTTTAAAGTTAGGGAGATTTGATGTACTCCATAGCCATTGGTTAAGTTCTTCCATCACAAACTCTGAAAAGCTAAACTTATATGGACTCCACCAGCATTCATGAGCATTTTTAAGCCAACCATTATCATTTGTCTTTCTCAAATGAATAGTTGGATCAATATCTCTTCTGTGCATCTGCCACGGTCCGTAGAATGACGAATCTTCCAAATCACTATATCCCCTATCAATCCATGGGAGATTATCCGATATTCTCGCTAGAATCTCATGAAAAGCTATCCATTGATACTTCTTACCTATACGTTCTATTTTTCCCCCTGTACGTCCGTGTCTGCCACTATTACAGTATACATTTTCGAACCACTCAAACAACTCCTTACTCCATCCAAACGATATAGCTCTTTTGTAGACCCATCTTTGGGACCACTTTCTACTTAATGGAGCAACCTTTTCATCAATTCTGATGCCTGATAGCCATCTAAACTCTTCTTTATCAACATCATCTAAAGAATCCTCAATTTTCTCCTTTAGTTTCTTTTCTTTAGGAACTTCTAAATCATCATTGTTTTCACTAGCTCGCTCTATTACAACATCTAAATCTCCTGACTTAATAGCTTCTAACCATTTATCTATATCTCGATTATTCCAAGCAACCCTATCAGCAATTTCGTCTTCAATGTAGTCATTATATTCATCACGTAAACTCTCTGGTAACTTTATTGCAAATTCTCTCCATGCTTCAATACCAGTAACACCTTTACCACTTTCGTTAGCTCTAGCTGCCCAATTATGGATACAACTCATTGTATAGTTCCCAAAGTCGCCAGGAAAACCCATTATCGAACTTCTGATTGATGAGTATTCGTCACTTTCTAACTTATTAATTTCTTCTTTTGTAGGGTTGTCCAATGGCCACTTACTTTTAAACGGAGGACGGAAGTCATTTATGTCTAGAGCAATATTTATTGCACCACAATTAAATGCATATTCAACAATTCCACAAATGTAATCTCTAAACAAAAGATCAGGATAAGGGCTACCTTCCGCAAAGTGTATATCAATTATATACTTTGCAACGTCTCCAATCACCTCCGCATCACAAGAGCTAGTAATCGTTCCATAAACAGCACCATACAATCGTTGAACAATGTAACAATCATCACACTCTGCAAAGTGCTCAAGTAATTCAATAATCCTATTTGGTATACGCTTCAATACAAGGGAAAGTGACTTTGTTGCTTGGTCTCTCGTTTTTCTGTTTGATGTGCTCGTAAACCAAGACAGAATCAATGCTGTGAGCCAAAGAGTACCTTCATCGATATCAGTAAGGTCATAATTATAAGCCCAATCAACGATCTTTCTGACTACAGATTCATAATCATTCGCATCAGAGCTGTCATTAACCGCAACAAATGTTGACCACCTTGAATCACGTACATTAATCTCCCAGTTAATAAGGTGTTTGCTTAAGAATTCAGCATTCCATGGGTGCTCTTTTTCAATCGATAATGCAATAAGAACTTCTAATGAGGAGTTATAGTATCCACTTGACATTGTATTAATCAACTTTAAAGATTTTTCACTTATAGAAGAACCTGTTCTCCACAGAATAGTCTCATGAAATGTAATTGATATCATATGACTCTCATCGTACTCATCCTTAGGAGTATAAAACTCTATAAACTCACGATTGAATTTCTCAGGTATTATTATTCCTAACGCTTGTATTACACCCGAAAGTCTATACTTCACTTCATCAACAAGTACAGCTGCAATACTACCATCTTTAAACGACGATTCTAGTTCTTCGATAGTGCTACAACCATCAATAATGTATAAAGCCATGAAGAAATCAGAAAACCTTTCATATGTGAATCTGATAACTTCAAATCCTTTAGGAGTTTCAGGTGCATATGAAATATCAGTTGAAAGAACACCTTCAGCAAGTAAAATTTCCAGAAGAGTAGTATCTACACCTGGATTAGGGTCATGATTATTTATACATTCAGCAGCCTCATCATAAGTAAGTCCATGAATTTTATCAGGGAAGATACATTTAACAAAATCACTTAAAGCTTTTAGAATAAGGTTATCTTTACTTCTACACTTCTTCTTTCTTTTAACAATCGAATCGATACTCTTAGTATAAAAGTCAAAGAGATTAACAAAACCATTTAAACCCTTAGGGAAAGATGTTTCTCCACTATTCTTAATTGCCTTGACACAAGTCTTTAGAAAAAGAGGGTTAGAGAATTCAGGATTTAATATAGGTGCATTTGGTGCAGATATCCCATTACCAGCAAGATAGATCATCGCAGCTTTATGTTCATGACCACTGAATCCTGTGTGCCTTACAAAAGTAACTAGATCATCGTTAAGTTCATCGGGAATCAAGAAAGCCTTATAAGTACTTCTACAACTTAAAGCAATACCAATGTGCTTAAACTCTTGAACTCTTGAAATAAAGCTCTGTATCTGATCATACCACTCATCTTTATATTTCCCTTCATTGATTGCATCGATCACAATCAGAAGTCGATTTCCTTTACATTCACCAAAAGCATCTAATGCTGAAAGAATGTCATCATTAGTATACTCATCTAGTCCAAGCTCAGACTTCAAAAAGTCAATTGGATTTCCGCCTGTGTACGACTGACCTAGAAGGAAAAGTGTTGGTAGCTTTTTCTCCAATCTCCGTAAAACAATATCGCACAGCAAATGAGATTTTCCAATTCCAGCTTCTCCAAGCAACAACATACTTGGGACTATAGATAACTTCATTTCTCTAGCATTTACGAAGTCCTTCAAGTTGCTTAGCTTTGCAATATACCCTCTTAAATCTGTGCTTTTCTTTCTTGTATTGACATATGCATTTTGTGGCTGCACTTTTTTTAGTTCATCTTCTTCGAATTGTTCTTCTATTCTCCATAAAGATTTAATCGCCTCATCCAACTCAATCGCAAAAGCAACAGCACCTGAATATTCATCACCATTAACTGCTAAATGAAACTTTTGCTCAAGATCATGCAAACATGAAACTATCGCCGAATAATCTGCTTCCTTCTCATTTGATAATAGCGAAGATATCTTACTAACTACACCGTTCAATTCCTGATATTTCTCATCTAGAGTGTTAAACCATTCTATTGTCTTCCCTAAACCATGAAACTCCTCTGCAATTGGCAAATCAACATGATACTCAGGAGTGAATCTGTCACCTAACGACTCCTTTGATCTACTAGCTATAGTGATCAGCTTTTCTGTTGTTAATGAAGGTGAAGTAAACCAGTATAAAACTTTCCCTGAGTAAGAAGGATGATCAGTCTGCAGCATATGACATATTTCATGCTTCCCCCAATATATGAAGTCAACTTTCATCCCCTTCTCTGCAGCATAATTATTCCATTCTTTCTTTAATACTTCCCATTTATCAAAAGCGCTAGTAACAGGTTTACCATTGGATTCTTTCCTACTATCAGTAAGGTCTCTAGGCACACAAACATAGTATTTGGACAATTTCGGATGTTTGTCAATTGCAGTCTTAACAGAATGAGTTATCTGTGACCATTGACTTGTTGTTAATGCACTTAGAAAGTACTTTGCTTGCCAGGCGTGTTCACTGTCATCATCGAGCTTCCAATAACACTCAACACCAGCATCTCCACCATCGCCTTCTTTTCTTATAAATTGCATAGCATTTTCCGGAATCTGCAAGTGTGCCAACTGGCATACTAATTCCTCAAACCCCTTGTCCCGACTTCCATCATGTTCTTTAATATTACTGAAATCAATTGCCATACATTAGCCCCCTTTCATTTCTCTATGTATAATCACCAAATTACCTAGTTACTGCGCTCAACTTTATATATCACAAGACTGATAGCACCTTAAATCTTCCTTTATATATTCTCATCAAGCTTTTTGATTAACATTGAATATGCTTCACAGTATTTTATGAATCCTAGCATTAACAATAATGTTTCTGTTTGATCTTTTCTAATGTCCGACGGATGACCAACTTCATTTCTATTTAACCTAAGATAATCAGCAAATATCTTTCGCGAACTTTTCTCAATATAATCAGTAACTTCTAACGGAAAACCTTCAAACATCTCTATGTATTCATTGTACTTTTCGAAACGAGTTGCAATTTTTAGTGGTCCTCTAACTTTCTCATAAAACTTATCACGTAATTTCTCAGAAGTATCTAGATTAGGAAATTGATTCTCATACTTTTTCTTCACCCCAATTCCTAGTGATGATTTTCCTATTACTTTACCAGTCTTATCAATAATTATTTCAATTAGCCTCTCTGAAGCCAAGCCTAGATTCATTACGGTAGAATTAAACACATTAGCATTGAAGCACTTTAACGCATCTGTTAAATAAAACTCTACCCATTCATCAATATTTTCAATAGACTTAATCCTATGCAAGAATCCATCAACATCATATGGCAACACCTCTCTTGCTTTAACACATTCCTCACCATAAGTTGTGATGTGAAAGAATGGTAATTGATCAGAGTTCCTATACATCCCAGGTGCAATTACATTATTGTTGAGCAACATATAGAAAGCTTCCCAACATCTTTCTATCTCTTTTTGCTTAAAATTTGTATTACTCCCTTCAAACAAGTTATAACCTGGAGCAGCCCAAGCACCTCTAGGTATTTCAATTTGCTTAGCAATTAAGTTGTACTTAATTGCTAGACCTTCAGTAATCTTAATCAAATCAGAGATAGCTCCTCCATTCGTTCTATTAAAGTTATATCCACTGTATAAATCAGCAGCAACGCTTTCATCACCTAAAGCTTCTAGCATTAAATTTCTGATTGTATAAACATCTAATATATCTTTCATAATTCACCCATCCTTCTTAACATAGAGTCTCTTTTAGTTTTATATACGCTATTCTGGCAGCTAACACAATTATACTACTAAGGTCTAAACTATTCCATTATTTGGTGTAAGTTATCGTATAATATCAAGGACCAACAGCAGCTGACCGATCAACTGCCGAAGGCCTTCGACTTATAACTTATTGCACCCAACATTTGATAATTCGGGGTGGGTGTAACAAATGGTGTAGTAGCCCAGTTAACTCTATCAAAACCATTGACTCAGTTAGACTCAAATGACAAGTATCATCAACTCAAAAGCACTCCATCAACACCGTTTGACTGGCCAATTAGATTCAACGTATAATTGACATTTCTCCTTATTAAAAGGAAGTCACAAGCTGTAGTTTGTGACTTCCTTTTTTTGTTGTCGTTAATTGATATAGTTTTGACAATATATGATATTATTTTATCAATAATTGCTATTTACTCTTGATTTATATTTTGGTTGTTCTATAATAGATACTGTAAGTATTAAAAATGCTTATATTTTTTTTGGGCTTGAATGTTAAAACATTAACATATAAAGGAGTGGAACAATTTGAACGATGGAATGAAATTTGATTTAAGCGAAAAGCAAGCAATGATGAAAAAGTTATTTAGAGAATTTGCAATTAATGAAGTAGAACCAATTGCTGCAGATGTAGATGAAGAGGAAAGATTCCCTGAAGAGACAGTGAAGAAAATGGCTGAAATTGGAATGATGGGTATCCCTTTTGAGAGCAAGTACGGAGGTTCTGATGGCGATACATTGTCTTATGTTATTGCCGTTGAAGAGCTTTCTAAAGCTTGTGGTACTACGGGAGTAATACTTTCAGCACACACATCCCTAGCATGTAATCCAATTTATACTTATGGTACTGAGGAACAAAAACAAAAATATTTAATTCCACTAACAAGAGGAGAAAAACTTGGTGCTTTTGGACTTACTGAGCCAAATGCTGGTACTGACGCAGCCACACAACAAACTGTTGCAGTTCCCGAAGGAGATTTTTATAGAATAAATGGTACCAAAATCTTTATAACTAATGGAGGTTATGCGGATACTTATGTTATCTTTGCAATGACTGATAAATCAAAGGGGAACAGAGGAATTTCTTGTTTTATTCTTGAATCCGATATGGAAGGATTTTCAATAGGAAAAACTGAGCATAAACTTGGAATAAAAGGAAGTTCTACAACTGAGCTTATCTTTAAAGATATTATGGTTCCAAAGGAAAATCTTCTTGGACCAATAGGCAAGGGTTTTAGAATAGCCATGGAGACTCTTGATGGTGGTAGAATTGGAATTGCAGCTCAAGCACTTGGAATAGCTCAAGGCTCTTTAGATCAAGCTATTAAATATGTTAAAGAAAGAAAACAGTTTGGAAAACCACTTTCTGCATTCCAAAACACTCAATTTACAATCGCAGATTTACAAACCAAAATAGATGCAGCAAGACTACTTGTATATAGGGCTGCTTATATGAAGGATAAAAAGTATAACTTTGCAACTGAAGCTGCAATGGCTAAATTATTCGCATCCGAAGTTGCTATGGAAGTTACAACTAAATCTATTCAACTTCACGGTGGATATGGTTATACAAGAGATTACCCTGTTGAGAGAATGTTTAGAGACGCAAAAATAACTGAGATATACGAAGGTACATCTGAAGTTCAAAAGATGGTTATTGCTAGTAGTGTTCTTAGATAATGGAGGTGGATTATGAATATATTAGTTTTACTAAAACAAGTACCAGATACAACTGAAATGCAAATAGATAAAGAAAAAGGTACCCTTATTAGAGAAGGTGTTCCTACTATAACAAATCCCGATGACCTTGCTGGTCTTGAGATGGCTCTAAGATTAAAAGAAAAAACCGGTGCAAAGGTAACCTGTATTACAATGGGTCCACCTCAAGCTAAAAATATGTTAAGAGAATTATTTGCAATGGGTGCTGATGACGGAATTTTAATAAGCGATAGAGCTTTTGCTGGAGCAGATACATGGGCTACGTCAAATACTCTTGCTGCTTTTATCAAACAAATCCCTTACGATTTAATTATAGCTGGTAGACAAGCAATAGATGGTGATACTGCACAAGTTGGTCCACAAACAGCTGAAAAACTAGGTATTCCTCAAATAACTTATGTTGATGATGTTATTGAGTTTAGTGATAAAAAAATAGTAGTGAAAAAAGCACTTGAGAATACTTATGAAGTTCTTGAATGTGAACTACCTTGTGTAATAACTACACTTAGCACAATTGCTAAACCTAGATATATGCGTGTCAGAGGAATAAGCCATGCTTTTGAAAGAGATATTAGAACCGTTGGATTTGACGATTTAAACATCGACCCTTCAATTATTGGATTAAAGGGCTCTCCTACAAAAGTTAAGAAAACTTTTACAAAAGAAGTTCACCAAAATCTAGATGTTCTCCACCTCGATGGAAAAGCATCTGCAAGAAAGGTTGCAGAAATTCTTTTAGATATGAATTTCATAGGCAAATAAGGGGGAATCGAAATGAATATAGCTGAATATAAAGATATATATGTTTTCTGCGAAGAAAGAGACGGAAAAATTTACGATTCTTCGCTTGAATTACTTGGAGAAGCAGTTAGGCTTGTGAAGGATAGACCATCTATAAATTACAAAGTTGTTGCGATTATTATAGGAAATTATAGTGATGAATTAATAGATTCAGCAGGACACTATGGAGCTGACCATGTAATTTATCTTCATAATGATAAACTTAACCACTATAGTACAGAAATCTATACTTCTTTATTAATGGATTTGATTAAGCAAGATAAACCAGATATTATTCTTATCCCAGCAACAGTTATGGGTAGAGACTTAGCACCAAGACTTGCTGCAAGATGTGATACAGGACTTACTGCAGATGCTACTAAATTAGCATTTGATCCTGAAAATGAAGATTCACCTCTTCTTTATGTAACAAGGCCTGCTTTTGGTGGTAATCTATTTGGGACTATTATAAATGAAACTAAAAGACCTCAAATGACTACAATAAGACCAGGGGTCATGGAAAGAATTAAAAAAGATAAGTCTAGAAAGTTTACTATTGACAAAAGAGAAGTTGAAATTGATGAAATTAAAGACAGTGTTAAGCTTTTAGATATTCTTAAAAGAGAAGTTATGGCTGTTGATATTACAAAAGCCGATATAATCCTTTCAGGCGGCCGTGGAGTTGGCGATAACTTCGATGTGTTACGAGAGTGTGCTGAAATGATTGGTGCAGTTGTTGGGGCATCTAGGGGTGCTGTAGACAAAGGCTTTATAGATAAGGATCACCAAGTTGGACAAACTGGTAAAACAGTTAGGCCAAAGGTTTATATTGCTTGCGGCATATCTGGAGCAGTTCAACATCTTGCTGGGATGGAAAAATCTGATTATATTATTGCAATAAATAAAGACCCCGATGCAGCAATATTTAGCGTGGCAAATATTGGTCTTGTCGGAGATGCACTTGAAATTCTTCCTCTATTAACTGAAGAGATAAAATTGTATAGAGAGAGACCTTTCTAAATAGCAAATTAAAAATGCTTAAATCCTGTTCTGGATTTAAGCATTTTATTTATAGAACTTTTGATTGTTATAAAATCCCTTTAAAATTTAAAAATTATATCTTGTTTATTCATCTATTTAAAATAATTTATTGCCTCTATGAATATTTATAACATCTCTAAGTATTGATGCCGCTGCTGGCCCAACTCCTGATGCCCCTCCTATTATAGTTAAATCTCCAAGTATATCTGAAGTATATTTGACCGCCTTGTTTTTACCATCTACAGTATAGAATTGACTATCTATACCTATTTTTTCTAGTTTTACACTAATACTAATATCGTTGCCACTCTTAATAGTCCTTCCAATAAGTTTGTATTTTTTGCCTTTCTTTAAAGCTTTTTCAATATCTAATACTTTCAAATTCGTAATTCCCTCAATATTTATATCTGCTATTTTAGAATCTTGATTTAATAGAGCATTTGTAAGAATAAGCAATTTAGTAGCTGTATCAAAACCTTCTACATCAAGTGTTGAGTCCCTCTCAGCGATCCCTAATTCTTGAGCTCTTTTTAAGGCTTCATTGTATTGAAGCTTTTCTGATTCCATCAAGCCTATAATGTAATTTGTAGTACCATTTAAAATTCCTTCTATTGAATTTATATTAGCACCTGCCATATCAAATATCCCACTATTTATTGATGGTAATGCTCCTCCTGTTGTGCATCCTATTCCAAGCTGAACATTGTTTTTTATAGCAAGTTCTTTTAATTCCTTATACCTTAATACTATAGGGCCCTTATTCGCAGTAACTACATGGATACCTGCTTCTAATGACTTTATGATATGGGTAGTTCCAGGTTCTCCATCGATTAAATTTGTAGATGTGGTTTCAATTACTAGGTCAATATCATTATTCTCAAGGATGTCTTTGAATTCCAAAGTTTTAGACCCACCCTTTGGATAAAATGTGAAATCGGAATTTTCTTTTGAATACTTTATAAAATCATCTATATCGATTCCAGCGGCTGAATAAACTCCTCCAACTCTTCCAACTATATAGTTTAACTTTATATCTAGACCTTCTTTAAGAAGTTCTGATTGCTTATCTTTTATAAGCTCTACAAATGCTCTGCCTACCCCTCCATATCCAATAATTGCAATTCTCATCTCTAATCTCCCGTTGTTTTTTTATATCATTACACTATAATAATAGGTTATATATTCAAGGCATTCAAGCTATTCTAATTTAAATTAATATTGTAAAAAAAAGCTATCAATATGATAGCTTTTTAATATAATTTGATTTTATCGTTCAAATACAAATTCTCCATTTATCATTGTCTTTTGGACTTGTACCTCTTTTATTTCACTTGGGTCGATAGAAAAAATATCCCTATCTAAAACTATTAAATCTGCTGCAAATCCAGCTTTTAATCTACCTTTAAAGTCTTCCTTAAACTCATTGTAAGCACTTCCGTAAGTATAGCAATCTATTGCATCTGAAATATCCATTTTCTCTTCTGGATAAAATCCTCCCTCAGGTTCTCCATCTAACCCAGTTCTAGTAACCGCACAATGGAGATTGTTCCATGGATTCAAATCCTCTACTGGCGAATCAGTTCCAAAGCTAATGTTCGCCCCTAGTTTATATAAACTATTAAAAGCATATGATGTGGAAGCTAACTCCTCACCTACTCTAGACTCAACTATATTCATATCGTAATCCAAAAATATTGGTTGATACATAACAGCAATATTAAGATTAGCAATTCTCTCGAGTTGTTCCTTACTAGTTATCTGACAATGTACAATGCCATGTCTTAATGGATTTTCACCATCTTTCATTGTCTTTTCATAGGCATCTATTATCACGTCTATCGCTCCATCACCTATCGCATGTGTGACTACTGTAATTCCATTTCGACTTGCTAATTCGCATATATCATAAAGATCTTCATCTGATAGGACCTGTACTCCAAGCGTCCCTTCTTCATCGTCATACTCTTTCAGCATAAGTGCAGTCCTTGCTCCTAGCGATCCGTCTACAAATAATTTAAGAGCTCCTTTTGATAAAAATCTATCATCATAATCTGTCGATTTAAATTCTGTATCCAAATAATCTTGGAAATCTATAATATCCTGAAAATTAAACTGATGAGAATATCTAAGCTTTGTTTTATTTTCATTGTAAATACGATGGAATATTCCAAACATTCTAGCTTGATCTTCTTTAGAAATATCGCAGGATTGAACGGAAGTTAAACCTACACTAATAGCATATTCACTCGCTTTAAGTATCTCAGCTTCAATATCTTCATCTGTTTTAGCTGGTATAACAGTATTTAAAAGAGAAATTGCATTTTCACAAAATACTCCATTTGGTTTTCTACCTTCATCTAACTCAATTACTCCACCATCTACATAAGTATTTTCATCGACACTAAGCATTTCTATAGCTTTTGTATTTCCTGTTGCCATATGTCCACATACTCTTGTAAATACGATTGGAATACTTGTAGATATTCTATCCAAATCAGCTCTAGTTAGCATCCTCTTTTCCCCAGAAACAAAATAATCTTGATTCCACCCCCTGCCATTAAGGGCGGGAAGTTCAGGATTGTTTTGCAAAAATTCTTGACCAATTCTTACTATATCATCAATTGACCTTGCAGGATTTAAATTACAGGAATTCATTGCACTACCTACACTCGCAATATGTAGATGGCTATCATTTAATCCTGGCAAAACAGTTCTTCCTTCTAAATCAATTACTCTATCTGAAGGAGTACTCATAAAGTCTTGTGCTAACCCAACTTCTACAATCATTCCATCCTCTATCAGTAGGGCTTCCTTAAAATCACCCTTTTCTACATATATTTTACCATTAGTTAATATTGACCTCATTTAATCAGCCTCCTATGCATTTCGTGCTTCTTTATTTCTTTTGTCAAAGTAAAGATAGAATAAAAATCCTACTACTGGTACCACAAGTCCAATTAAAGATGTTAATGGATCTTCTATAAGAGTATTCACAAGTAGACCTATAAATATCAACAAAGTTACTATTACTGTAATTGGATATAAAAATACTTTGTAAGGTCTTTCAAGGTCAGGAAATTTTCTTCTATAAACAAATACAGCAAATACGTTTAAAGTATTGAACATCATTCCTGAAAATACAACTAAAGATGTAAGTTGGTTTAAATCTCGTAACAACACAAGTGCAATTGATATACCAGCTTGTGCTAATAAAGGCATATATGGAACTCTATAAACTGGATGTAATTTTTTAAAACTTTTGAAGAAATGTCCTTCTAAGCTCATAGCGTAATAGGTTCTAGGAAATGCCAATATACAACCATTTAGAGATCCAAACATGGCAATAACCATAGCGGCTGTTACAAGAATACCGCCCATATTACCCATTAACTTTTGAGCTGCATGTGTACCAAGATAGAATTCTCCATTGGCAAGAAGAGATTCTATTTCTGCAAATGGTAATACTTTATATATTGAATAGTTGAATAATGTGTAAAGAACAGTTATCGACACTATTGAAATTATAATTGCAAGTGGCAAATTCTTTTTAGGGTTTTTTACTTCCTCTGCGACGATATTAAGATTTGTCCATCCTTCATATGCCCATAATGTTGCGACTACCGCAAAAGCTACCATACTTATTATTGAACCAAATGAAGCACTTCCAGACGCTGGTATAAGACTTAAGTTAGGTGTTACTTTTCCCATAGATAATCCCAAAACCAATATTATAACAATCGGTATCATCTTTGCAATCATTGATATATTTTGTACTCTACTTCCAGCTTTAACGCCAAAATAATTTACAGCTGTTAATCCTAAAATCAGTATAATCGCAATCACTTTAATTCCTATTGCATTCATAGGAAATATGCTTACTAGAGCACTTGGAAGTGCTATTGAAATAGCTGCAATAGAACCTGGACCCCCAATAACCCAACTGTTAAAACCACTTAGAAAACCTACAACTGGAGAATATGCTTTATTTAAATAAACTGTTGAGCCTCCTGCACTTGGATCAGATGCACCAAGTTCTGCAAAGCAAATCCCTCCAAGTAAAGATACAACCCCTCCAACTATCCAGCTTAGAAGTGCCAATCCAAGACTCATTCGAGTTCTCATTAGAACATATGAACCGAGGTAGAATATACCTGAGCCAACCATAATACCACCGAGTATACTAACTCCTCCGAAGAGGCTTATTTCCTTTTTAAATCCTAATTCCTCATTTTTTACATTTCTTAGACCATTAGTTACAATATCACTCATATTTTACCTCCTCATTTTATTTTACCTAGTTTCAAAAAAACAAAAAACACCTAATAGGTAGTATTAGGTGTAAATCTTAGTATAGCAAAGCTAAAGATAAGATAACTCCTCTCCCTTCTTGCTCAGTGTGAGATAGCGCAACATCATCGTATCGAGCTAATACGATGATGACAGTCCTGCAAATATTCGATGCAGACCCAGAAATAGATTTTGGTATCTATAACTTCGGCGATTTCTCCTTTTACAATACTTCTCAGGATTCCGTCCTCAGTACTATTACTGATAGAAATCGCGCCTCTACCTCACCCATTGGGATGAGGATTTTTATTTAGTTAATATGTTGAAAACTATAACACAGAAATATTTATGCTGTCAACAGTTTTTTTATTATTTTTATTTTCCTTCTAATTTTGAATTGCTAATCTTAGGCTTACTTTAAGTACTTTCAGCATCAAAAAAAACTCTAAAAAAAGGGGTAAAACAATTTGTCCAATAATATTGTTTAACCCTTTTTTCTTTAAATTTAATTACATTCTCATAGTATTTTATGCATTAACATCCTTCTTTTCCCTAAAATATAGCGTCCCAAAAACTCCGGCTAAAATCATAGCCGAACCGATTAAATCTTTCCATCCAAAGGGTTCATCTAATATGAAAACTCCAGCTAAAATTGCAAAAATAGTTACAAGATTTGTAAAGATAGCAGACTGTGAAACTGGAATTCTGGATATTGAAAAATTTAATAGGAAAAATGCAAGCACTGAGGACAAAACTCCTAAGTAAAGTATTGGAAGTAGTGCATCTATATTTTGTAATGGCCTAAAATAATTTTTTATATCTCCTTTAAATAAACTTTCAATTATTACTATAGAATTAAAAGCTATAGCTCCAAACCACATCATAATATATGTAATTTCTATTGGTTTAAATTTTCCTGAAGATTTTTTTGAAAAAAGACCATACATAGTTCCCGAAATAACTGCAAGGCTTAAATAAAATATGCCCAACAAATTCCCTGAAGTTACTAAATCTTCTTTCATTAAATTTATAAAAACTACTCCTCCAACTGAAAGAATAATAAAGAACACTTGCACAATCTTAAGTTTTTCTTTTAAAAAGATTGAAGCACCTACTGCAGTTAATACTGGTACCAAAGACATCATAAGACCTGCTTCAGAGGATAAGCTTAAATTAACGCCTCTTACTTCAAAAAAGAAATACAGCACAGGCTGAAACATTGCTGTAATTAAAATATATTTCATATTCTTCCCTTTAAATTTTGGATTTATTATCTTTAATGCTTTTAATAATTCTAATACGATTGCAGCAACTAAAAACCGAAATGCTATTAATTGCATTTCACTCATATAAACTAAACCAAGCTTAGTAAAAAGAAAGGAAAATCCAAATATAGTTGAATATACAATTCCTGCTAAGTATGGCAAAAACCTAGTTTCTTTCAAACAATCACCTCATAATAAAGAACTAGCATTTGCTAGTTCTCTAAATCTCTCATTTTCCATAATATTTCATCCATCTGCTCTTTCTCCATCATTCCTGGAATTCTATCAAGGAGTATTCCTTCAGAATTTATAAAATAGGTTGTTGGCATTCCATTTATTAGATATCTTGTAGCAACTTCACCTTCAATATCTAAAATAACTGGAAAATCATATCCACCTGCCTCTATATAAGTCTTTACAGTGTCTAAATCTTCTCTTACATTTACAGCTAAAACAACAAGATCTTCATTTTCCGCATTTAAAGCTTGTAAATCAGGCATTTCTTGATCACAATAACCACACCAAGTTGCCCAGAAATTTAGATAGACCAACTTTCCTTTATAGTCACTTAAACTAACTTCTTCACCCTCCATATTAATTAATGTAAAATCTGGAGCTGCTTCTCCTGCTATTACAGCACTTACATCTGGATGCCCTTCTGGCAAATTTGGATTTACTGCTGGCTCAGTAGTTTCTCCTGATTCTCCAGCAGCAGGAGCCTCTGCTACATTGCTATTACCTGGCATATTGATAAAGAAAAACACACTTAAACCTACCACTGCAACGACTGCTATTACTAATATAATAATATTCTTTTTATTCATATTCTACCTCCTAAATTAATAATGAACTAATCATAATCATCTTGTTAAAAAATATCAAAATACCAAATATTACTAAAATAACTCCACTGATCATTGGCATATATCTCATAAATTTTTCAGCTTTTGCCATCCAACTAATGAAGACATTTATAAACAATGCCGTTAAAATAAATGGTATCGCCATTCCTACAGAATATATAAACAATAACAATACTCCTTTGGAAACAGTTGCTGAAGTTCCTGCAAATATTAATATGGAACCCAATACTGGACCAAAACAAGGTGTCCAGCCTGCAGCAAATGCCATCCCCATAAGTACAGAACTAAACCAACTAGTAACTCTCTTAGGAGATTTTACCCTTTTTTCAGAACTTAAAAAGTTGAATTTCAATACGCCCATCATATTAAGTCCAAAAAGTATTATTAAAAGCCCACTTACTTTAAAAAAAATATTTTTATTCTGAACGAAAGCTTGTCCTAATAGACTTGCCGATGAACCCATTATCATAAAAACAGCTGTAAATCCGAAGATAAATCCCATTGTTCTAATCAGGGCTCGCATTCTTACCTTAGATAAATCATCTTCTACATCTACTCCTGTTATATACATAATATATGCAGGAATCATAGGGAGCAAGCATGGTGAAAAAAAAGACAGAAATCCTGCGCCTAAAGCTATCGGCAATGAAACATCATTTGTTAACATAAAAACCTCCTTACACAAATTCTAATTTGTTTATACCCAAAACACATACCTATTATACCCCATAAAGGTATAATAGGTATAGGAGTTTTTTAATATATTAAAATTATGATTTGTGAACTGCGCATTGTGAATTATCTCTACACTCCATAAATCTCAACATGCTTCCAATGTCCTTGTCTGAATAATAGGTATACAAGTATCCCAGATATTATTGAAGTTATGCTGATTGATATCCAAACTCCAGAGGAACCTAAACCTAGTCCAAGCGCAAGCAAATAAGAGAGTCCAACTCTAATAATTAACCATGTAATAAGAGTAATCTGGAAGGGCTTTTTAGTGTATCCTGCCCCTTGCATAGTTCTTGAAAAAATAATAGCAATAGCATGAAAAGGTTCTGAAACTGCAACAATTAATAAGAATCTTCTACCAACATCTACAACTTCTTCATTTGGAACATCTAGGAAAAAGTTTATAAATGGCCTTGCGAAAATTACAAATAATACAGAAATAGAAAGCATTACTATAGCTCCTAAAATGGCAGTAGCCCGACCGCTTGCTTCCGCTCTATCCGGTTGATTTGCACCTAAGTTCATCCCCGCTAAAGTAGCTGCAGCTGTACCAATTGCAAGTCCCGGCATTAAAGCGTATTGATTTAAATTTGTTCCAATTACAAAAGCAGGCACTGCTGAAGCTGAATCTATCGTCCGTGCTAATATCGCAAATAATAAAAATGTACTAGCATTTCTTGAAAGCCCTTGTAGCCCAGCTGGAATACCAATCTGAACTATTTGCTTTGAAGCCTTCCATATTGGAGTAAACATATCTTTTAAACTAACTGAAACTTCAAATTTCCCACTTAAAAGTACTCCCCAGCCTAAAATTACACCAACAAACCTAGAAAGGGCAGTACCCATAGCAGCACCAGCTACTCCAAATGCAGGAAAGCCAAACATTCCAAAAATAAATACAAAATTACCACCAATGTTTACAATATTCATAATTATATCTATAAAAAGTGGGGTTCTAGTGTCTCCAGCTCCTTGAAGTATCGACTTAGCCATAAAATACAAAAGGAAAAAAGGTATTGCTATAAAAAATACTTGCATATACTCCATTGCTAATTTTAAGACATTTTCATCAACACCTAAAAGTCTTAAACTATATTCATTCGTCAATAAACCTACTGGTATAATAAATGCAGATAATAATAGAGATAGTATAAACGCTTGTCCAGCAACTACACTCGCTCCTTTATTATCTCTGCTTCCAACAAATCTAGCTACCATAGCTGTAGTTCCAGTTGATATTGCCATAACTAAAACCATAAGAATCATAATTATATTTCTACTTGTACCCACGGCAGAAATTGCATCTACACCTACAGTCCCAACCATCTTTATATCAATTGTTCCAACTGATACTTGTAAAATAGATTGAATTACGACAGGCCATGCTAAATATATTACACTTTTATATAAATTATCACTTTTCAGTAAATATTCTCTTTTTTTATTATAATCAACACTCACAAAATCACTCCTGCATAAATTATAGCATTACATCAAAAATTTATCTAGAGCCCCGAAACAATTAGTTTATATATATTATATCTTTCTTATAGTATAATATATATATAAAGGACTAGGTGATGCTATGAACCATAAAGGTAATGTTCTGATTTTTATATATATATTATTGGGAATAGTTGCATTGGGAACGATTGGATACCAAGTCTTTCTAGATGTTTCCTTTGTAGATGCATTTTATATGACTATTATAACTATCTCTACTGTTGGTTATACAGAAGTTGCAAAAATGGATGTGGATGCCAAGTTGTTTTCTGTATTTCTAATAATAATTAGTTTAGGTAGTGTTGGATATCTTTTTACGAGAATCATATCCTCATTAATGGAGGGTGATGTCAGAGATGCTATTAGGAGGCGAATTATGGAGAAGAAGATAGCTGGATTTAAGGATCATTATATACTATGTGGTGCTGGTGAAACTGGTTGGAATGCAATGAAAAGATTTCAAAAAAGCAATGTTGATTTTGTCATTATAGAGCAAGATGAGGAAATTATTAAAGAATTAATAGATATGGGGATTCCCGCCCTAAAAGGAGATGCAACACAAGATGAAATTTTAATAAACGCTGGGATACATTCTGCAAAAGGCCTAATTGCAGCTTTATCAAAAGATGCTGATAATGTTTTTACAGTACTTACCGCTCGAGAGTTAAATAAAAATTTATATATAGTTTCCAGAGCAATTGATAAAAGTGCACATCAAAAGCTTAAAATTGCCGGTGCAAATAATACTATTTCTCCAGATGAAATAGGTGGAAACAGAATGGCTGCACTAATGCTTAACCCTACGGTAATATCATTTCTTGATATAGTTACACATGCTGGGGATGTGGTTTTAGATCTTGAAGATGTTGTTATTTGTGAAAACTCCTCCATAGCTGATATGACACTAAGAGAAATAAAAATTCCTGAAAAAACTGGTCTTATTGTACTCGCAATTAAAAAGAATGATTCTAAAAAGCTTGAATTTAATCCAAGTTCTGATGAAACTCTAAAAATTGGTGATACTATGATTGTTTTAGGAAAACAAGAGCAGGTCTTTGAGCTAAGAAAACTAGCTTGTGATAAAGGGAAAAGAGAATTATAAAAAAACACCCCAAATATTAGTTTTTCATCTAATATTTGGAGTGTTTTTCATTTCAAAGCAACCTTGCTTTTTTTAAAGATTAAATTTAACTACTAATCCTGAATCTAATACTCTAAATGTAAAGGACTCTGTTGCAAAGAATCTTACTTTTTCAGCAGTATGATTTTGATAACCAATTGAAAAATCTCTGCCTATAGTCAGTTCTAAATTATCATTGTCATAAGGTATTAAATATGCACCTTTTACAGCACGGCTAAATACAATTTTCCCCTCGATTAGAGTTTCTAATCTTTTGTTTAATGGATATCCACCACCCTCTTGTGATAAAATCCTTTTATAAGCTTCCTCTCCTACCACTAAGGTATAAGCTCCAACTGCATAATTTCCTCGTAATTTTAAAACTCCTTTTAAAATGCCCTCCATAATTTCTTTTGAATTGTTTCCAAAATTCATTTCTTCACCAAATTGTGCGAGTCCTTCTATATTGGATTTTTCAAGCCCATTATAAACGGCTTTTTCTTCTACCATTGCTAATTCTTTTAATGCATCTTCAAGCGGCGCTAATTCAATATCTTTAGCTCCTCTTTCAATGTTATCAAGTTCCCATCTATCTATTTCGAACTCTATCCTTGTTTCTGTAAGTGGTAACACATTGTAATTACCATAGCATACCTTTCCTTCTTCTTGTGTTTCACCAAGCCTACCTTCAGATATTACATTGAAATCTAGACCTTTTGGCCCATTAACCTTGACTACTTTCCTTGCAGATAATACCATCTTTAAAACTTCTGCTGCCCTTTCATCTATCTCCTCCCATGCGTTTGTTGAGACAGGTGCAAGTTCTCTATATAACATATTTATTCCTCCTATTTCAAATCTCCTATACTTAACCCTTTTTCAACTTTTCCTTCTTGAACAGCATCTTCAAGATGAGTTATGGATCCCTCTGTAAATAAATAAGTTCTCATTTCCTCATCCCATTTCGTCCCCATATTTCTTCTTAACCATTCAAGTGTCATTACGGCATGTTCAATCTCTTCATCTCTATTGTGAGCAAGAATTGCTTCTAAATCTTTATCCTCTGTTGCAGCAACTCTCTGATTGTACCAATCAATTGCCTCAATCTCCTCTTTTAAACTCATTAATGCTCGTGTCAAATTCATGGTCTGCTCATCAAGTTTTTCTACTGGTTCATGATATTGATTACTCATTAAATTACCTCCCTTTCTAATTTACATCTCCTTCAAAATTTACCCTCATTTTCTAAAAATAAACAAAGTCTATAATCTTCTTAACCACTCTTCTTTAAAATCACTATCCTCTAAAGCCTCTTTTAATTCTAGAATCATTTCTTCCTTATCTCCATTTAATGTCCCTTTGAGTGAAACGTAATTAGAAGCATGGTTGCTTCTAAAAACGCATCCTGGACAATTTAAATTTTCTAGTAATAAAAGAGTTTCTTCTGCAACCTCTACAGGATTAAGGATCAGAAATTCACCTTTTGAATAAGTCTCATAAAGTGGAGTTCCTGGTTCAATCATTAATGTTAATAATCCAAGATAGTTTGGATTGATTTTATTTACTACTTTAGCTGTTTCCAAAGCGTGCTCCTCCCAAAGAGTTTTGCCACCAAGACCTGAAATTACTGTTACTGATAAAAGTATCCCTGCCTCTTTAAGTCTAAGACCTGCCTCTATTATCCCCCTAGAATCATCGCCTTTATTAACTAACTGGAGTATTTTATCACTACCTGATTCAAGCCCAAGGTATGCAATTTTAAGACCCGCTTTTCTTAATTCAATAAGTTCTTCTATGCTCTTATTGTGAACACTCTTTGGGGATGAATAAATCCCAATACTTTCTACTTCTGGAAATACTACCTTAAGCTCATTTATAATCTGAATTAAGTCCTCTGTCTTTATTATTAAAGCATCTCCATCTGCAATAAAAATCTTCTTTATTCTAGAATAAATAGTCCTTGCTTCATATATGTCTTCTAGGATTTCCGACATTTTTCTTATTCTAAATTGTTTGTCTTTATACATACTGCAAAAAGTACATTCATTATGTGAACAACCTATCGTTGCCTGAAGTATAAAACTCATAGCCTCAGATGGTGGCCTGTAAACACTTCCTTCATATCTCATTTGCTCAACTCCTCATAAAAATCAAGCTATAATTCATCATAGCTTGATTATAAATAATTAAAGATTTTCTTTCACAAAGCTTAACACTTCATCTGCATGTCCATCAGCCTTTACTTTCCTATATTCTTTTTTTAGTTCTCCTTTTTTATCAAACACAAAAGTTGCTCTTTCTGTTCCCATAAATTCTTTTCCAAACATTTTTTTAGGTTTCCACACATCAAACTTCTTTTGGACTTCTGAGTCTGGGTCACTTAGTAAGTGAAAATTTAAATCGAACTTATCTCTAAATTTTTTATGAGAATCTAGATTGTCCTTGCTTATACCCAAAATCACTGTATTTAATTCTTCAAACTCTTGATTCAGATCTCTGAATCCTTTAGCTTCAACTGTTCAGCCAGGTGTATTGTCTTTAGGATAAAAATAAACTATTACATTTTTCCCTCTGTAATCCTCTAAAGATACTTCCTTGCCATCAGTTTCTTTTAATTTGAAATCGTATTTTGTCATAGTCCCCCTCCTGTATTGTGATTAATTTGCAGCAGGTGTTCTCCACTTCGCAACATAAATCATATCATCTTTATTTTTTTCTTTATTGCCTAAACTTATATCCCATTGACCTTTAAGATCATCTTCTATAGCAACCATTTCAAAATGACACATGGCAATCCCAATATCGACTTCTTGAATATTGAATCCAAGTTTATCTCCATATCCAGGAGTTGGATTTAAATAAAATTCATAATCATTTCCTTTTTTAATTACCCTCCAAGGTTGCTTATTTGAAGCAGAAGGTGCAACTCTAACAGCCTCAAGGGCTGACTTATATAAGCCTGCATCATTAGGATGAAGTGGCTTTCCAAATTCTTCATTAAAGAAAACTCCGCCCCAATCGGTTCTTTTATCAGAACCAGCAGACATTCTAATCATTTTATCCTTAATACTTTGCTTATCCTTTATATAACCAAATGGAACAACTACTGGAAGATACTCTCCCTCTTTCAACTCAACTTTATTTGCAAAATTAGCTCTTTCAAAAGTTCCGCCCATCCAACATGTCCCTAGATTTCTATCGGTAAGATACAAAATTGCTCTTTCAGTAGCATATCCAAGCTCAAATAAGCACTCTTTATCTCGAGTAGCTATTACAGCTAGATAATATTTGGCCCCTTGGATAATTCCATAAGTTCCTAGCTTAGCTTCGTTTAAAGACACTTTATCATCTATAATTAACTCAAATCTAACTTCATCTCTAAACGGACCTTGAAACTTGTTGATATCTCTCATTATTTTTTTTAATTCATCTTCTTCTATTTCTTTATCAAGATAACTCCTAACCGATTTTCTGGTCTTTATAATTTCAAAAATTGATTTATGCAAACTCATATAAACACTCCCATTTTCTTATATTAAATATATTCTCTCTAAACTAATGTTTACCCTAAAATATATTTTTTAATTATTGTTATGTAGATCTTATAAATAAAACAAAAAGCACTATCATTTATACCTTCCTTGGGGTATATTTAAAATAATTCAACTAATCTAAAAAGAAATGGTGATTTTATGTCTTCTTATGAAAATAGAGCTAGGCAAGAATTAAATATTTGGAAAAAAAATATGGAAAAGAGACCTTCTATATCTCAAAGAATATCCAAAGGAACTCAAAAAAGAATAAACGATTTATTCCCCGAGAAGTATCATGAATTTATAACCTCCACTGTAAAAAATATAACTAAGCTTGCACTTTTTGGTTCTAAGTTTGGTAAAGGAAAACCACTATATGGATATACATTGGCACAAAGAGAAAAGATTCTTAAAGAAAAGACTAACTTTTATTCAACTGCGGCAACACTAGAAGGTGCTGCAACAGGTGCTGGTGGTATTGTATCCGGTCTTGCCGATTTTCCCTTACTAATGACTATTAAGTTTAAATTTTTGTTTGAAGTAGCTGGAATTTATGGATTTAATGTAGATGATTATAGAGAAAGACTCTTTATTCTAAATATATTTGAGTTAGCATTTTCAAGCAAAGCTCATGTAAATAAGGTGTTTTCTAGAATGAATAATTGGGATGTTTATATTTCTTCGCTCCCAGATGATATAAATGACTTCCAGTGGAGAGAATTTCAACAAGAGTACAGAGATTATCTAGATCTTGCAAAGCTATTTCAAATGATACCATTAATAGGTGCTGTAATAGGTAGTTATGTAAATAACAAATTGATGAAAAAGTTAAGTGATACAGCAAAAAATGCATATAGGATGCGACTACTCAATCCACGTTAATACTTAAATCCTATTATCTTATCCATATACCTATACCTACATCTTGTGTAACCATGCTTCTATTGGTATTCCTTTAAACTTATCCTTGTTGTCTTTATTAAGCACAATAAGTTTTTTTACATAATCCATTGCGATTTGAACACTCGACTCCAAGGACTTGCCTGAAAGTATATTTCCCATCAAAACAGCTGAAAATATATCCCCAGTTCCTGGGAATCTAACAGGAATACTCTCAAACGGAAGCATAAAATAATAGTCTTTATTGAAATCATATCCCATTACTGTCATCTGATTATCTATATTCATGCTTGTAACAATAACTGATTTTGCACCAATTTCTCTTAATTTATCAACAATCGTACGGGCTTCTTTATAACTTATAGTTGATTCTTCTATATGAAATCCTCCTAGAAATGCAGCTTCTGTATAATTTGGTAAAACATAATCTGCAACTGAACATAAATCTCTCATATATTCGATGGTTTTTTCTGTCACTCCATTATATAACTTACCATCATCACCCATTATAGGATCAACAAATATTTTTGTATCTTTCTTAGCTTGTTCTCTACAATAATCTAAAACAACTTTAACCTGTTCTTGGGAAACTATAAAACCTGTAGATATCGCATCAAAACCAAAACCTAGTTCTTCCCACACAGCGATTGTATTTTTCATATAATCTGTTGTCTCTAATATGTCAAACTTTCCATAATCTAAAGTATTAGATACCAAGGCTGTTGGAAGATTATACAAATCAAAACCCATATGCGATAAAACTGGAATCATCGCCGAAAGTGCAACTTTACCATACCCTGCCAAGTCATTAATTAACAACACTTTATCACTCAAAATATCCCTCTTTTCATTTTCCTCGTACCCGAATTATAACACAGTATATCTTTTATCTCATATCCCTATACAGAGTAAAATAATCTGTTTGAAGGTTAGCCGAATAATTTTCATAAAAAATTCTAACATCATCAAGGGCAATATTATAAACCTTGCCTCCTATTAACTGTGTAAAAAAATCAAGAGCATTCTCCGAAGCTATAATCCCCAGTTCTAAATCAAATTCTTCTTCAAAATAATTTGCAATTTCTTTAAGCATTAATTGTTTATCATTGTCTTTAAATTTATACATTATTTCACCTCTTCAATTAAATATTAAACACACCATCCTATTTAAAAATAGCCCACAGATTTTTATTATATCGGTTTTGAATTCGACCAAATTTATTTATATCCTTTCTCCTGTAAATGATAACATAAAAATACACAAAAATTAGAATCTCAAAATACACAAATTTGTACATCTTTCTTGTATAATAATTCTATCATAAATGTGAATGGGGAGATATTATGCGGAAAGATATAATTA